>WBZP01004401.1_pt3 | contig 10467 bp, 21 predicted proteins | sample 5204301 | NCBI WGS metagenome assembly WBZP01 (sample SAMN12412401, study PRJNA552823) | activated sludge metagenome | isolation source: activated sludge from nitrification reactor of wastewater treatment plant... | place: USA: Pennsylvania | collected 2017 | reverse complement strand
CTCCGGCTACGGCTACGGCGACGGCTCCGGCTCCGGCGACGGCTCCGGCTCCGGCGACGGCTACGGCTACGGCGACGGCTACGGCAACGGATAAGGTGCTATCAGACCTGCGCCGCATCGCGCAGACGTACCCGGTGCGCGGCGTACAGGACGCCGTGATTGCTGCCGTGGATGAGGTACAGCGGCTGCGCGCCCAACTCGCAGCGGCGCGGGCGGCACTAGCGGCTGTTAGCGAACGGATTGATCGTGGGTACTACCATACCGCGAAAGCATTGATCGACGCCGCCCTTGCCGGGGAGGCGCGCCATGACAAATGACAACATGGGAGTGCTGCGCCAATTGGCTATAGCAGTGCTTGCTGATCGTCTATACATCCTTGGCAGCGATCAATGGGCAGCCCCGGAACTCGTGGCGAGATGGAATGCAGAGATTACGCCGACGACAATTTTGGAACTGACCCGAGAACTTGCGGCGGCGCGGGCGGCGAATCAAGAGTGCGATTTGTTGCTCTCTCGCGTGCTGCACGAACTCGCCGGGGCGTCGTCACTCTGTTGGGAGCCTAAGCCTACGGGAGTGTTCGACACCGAGCAGGCGACCGCGTTTGTCGAAGAAGCGATCAATGAGCTTCGCGTCACGCTGAGGAGGGAGAAATGACACCAGAACGCGCCAGAAAGATTGCACAAGAATGCGCAGACCTTTGGCATGGCGGCGCGGCGGGACTGAATCTTAAAGAGGCGATCACGCAGGGCATCTTGGAAGCGCTCCAAGAGACAGAGGGCGACCTCGTTGCCACAAGAGCAGAACGCGACTCCTACCGCCAAGAACTCGCGGCGGCGCGGGCGGCGCTACGCGAAATGATCGGGACGATTGAGATTGCTGCGGTAATGCCTGACGCCATCCACAAGCATCTGCGCGTTGATTGGGATGACCCTATGCTGCAACGAGCACGCGCCGCCCTTGCGGGGGAGAAGAAATGAACCGTGAAATCTGCGGACAATGCGGACAGTCGCTTGATCCGAATTGGATCGACGAGCGCATCCCAAAACTTGAAGCCATGCTGCGCGAAGCAATTAGAGAACGCGACAGCCTGCGCCAACATCTGCACGACGAGCATCAACGCCACGTCTGCACGATGGATGAACGCGACGCAGCACTCGCTGATCTCGCGGCGGCGCGGGCGCGAATAGCAGATCATGAAATTGCCTGTACTTCACTGTGTCCGCATGGGTTGGACATCGCGGCTGAGAAAGAAAATCTGCGTCGAGAGCGCGATGCGCTGGCAAAGGTTCCGGTATGGGCCGAGTAATCGACGGCTCCGGCTACGGCTACGGCGACGGCTCCGGCTCCGGCTACGGCTCCGGCTCCGGCTCCGGCTTCGGCGACGGCAATGGATAAAGTGTTGAGCAACCTGCGCCGCATCGTGCAGACGTACCCGACGCGCGGCACGCAGGATACCGTGATTGCGGCCGTGGATGAGATACAGCGGCTGCGAAAGGAGGTCATCGGCTGGCAGACGCTGGCAGAAGAGGCGGGGAAGAAGATGGAGCAGGCGCGCGCAGAGCGGGACGCATACGCGAAAGCGATGGCGCAGATGAACGCATCGGCAATTGCTCTTGCGGCTTTGCAACCGCCGCCGCCGATCATCATGCCGATGCGGGATTGGGAATTGCATCAGCAAATCCAGACCCTGAACGAACGCCTCGCCTACGTTGAGCCAATCGTCACCGCCGCGCGCAATCTGGTTGACAACGCCGAGGAGTATGAATGCGACGGGCTCGGGTTGTTTGCTCAACACGGATGGTGGGAGCCACTACATGACGCGCTTGACCCTGACGGCTCGGCAGCGACTGACGACATACGCCAGCCTGTCGCGCCGGCAAAGTGACGAGGAAACCTATGGACTGCTGGCCGGTGGACCGGATCATCGTGGCAATCATTTTGTCGGTGGCAGCAGTACCGATGCTGATGGCGCTTGGTGTGCTGACATGGATGCTGTGGAACATGCTGCGCGGCAAAGGAGGATGGAAATGACTGACACGCGTCCATGCACCTGCGCACCAGACGAGCGACCGTATCCGTGCCAGCATCAATACGCGCTTGGCTTGTGCCGGAAAGCGGAGATCCGCAGCCTGCGCATTGAACTTGACCGCTGCATCGCCCAAATTGTCGACCTCACCAAGATTCGCCTTGAAGACGAGCTCGTCCACGGCAACGTCATGGGACGCATCGCCATCGCGCTGTTCGGCGAGCAGAACAACCGCAGCGACGAGGACTGCGTTGCTCAGGCAATCGAGGTTGTGCGAGAGCGCAACAGCCTACGCCAGCATCTGCACGACGAGTATCAACGCCGTGTCGGCACGATGAATGAACGTGACGCGGCACTGGCCGACCTCGCGGCGGCGCGGGCTCTGCTGCTGGAAGCACGAATGAGGATATGGCATACCTGCGGCAGTGAAGGAGAAAGCAAGTGCCTGTCGCATCGCATCGACGCCGCCCTCGCCGGGGAGAAGAAATGACGCCAGAACGCGCCCGAAAGATCGCCAAAGATTGCGCAGACTCTTGGTATGGCGGCGCGGCGGGACTGAATCTTAAAGAGGCGATCACGCAGGGCATCTTGGAAGCGCTCCAAGAGACAGAGGGCGACCTCGTTGCCACAAGAGCAGAACGCGACACCTACCGCCAAGACCTCGCGGCGGCGCGGGCGCTGCTCGCCGAGGCAAATCTGTGGGTGCGCGAGTTTGACGACGATAGAGAACCGGATAGCCTGTACGAGAGAATTCACGCCGCGCTGTCCGAGAGCGAGGGGAAGCCGTGATCCACCCCGCCAACAACCTGCGCAACCTCAAGCGCCGCGTCGAGCGTGCGCGCAGGTTCCCGACGAATACCTGCGCCGCCTCGCGCCACTTGCACCTGCTGGCCGATCAGCTATCGCGCGGCACGATCCCGCACATGATCGTGGACGAGCCGCAGCACTGCGCGGCGTCCATGCTGTCGGTGCTGGAGTCGCTGTGGAAGGCGCGTAGCGAATTGGCGAAGACCCGATCATGACCCGCCGCCCGCGCCACGCCGTCGTCCGCACCGTCGCTGGGCAGCGCCTGCGCTGCTGCTACACCTGCGGCGAGTGGCTACCAGAGGACGATCACTGGTTCCGCTGGCGCGGCCATGCCGCAAGCTGGAACTCCGAATGCCGCTGCTGCGAGAACGCACGGCGCCGTGCCTACTACCGGAATAGGGCGGCGGCGTGATGTTCCTGACCCCCGCCGACCTGCTCGCCCTCACCGGCTACCGACGCGGCGCGGAGCAAGTGCGCTGGTTGACCGCAAACGGGATTCGGCACTATGTTACTAGGTCAGGCAGACCCGCCGTCACCTGGGACGCTGTCAATGGGACGCAGGCGCAGCAAGGACTTCGACCTGCCGCCGAGGATGGCGCGGAAGGGCGCGAACTACTACTACGTCTGCAACAAGCCGCGGCGCTGGATCGCCCTCGGCAGCGACCTCGCGCGGGCAAAGCGCCGCTGGGCAGAACTTGAAGCGCCTGCCTCTGCTGCCGTCCTGTCCGTCGCCGACGTGGTGCAGCGTTACATCGACCGTCGGGACCGCCCGCACTCGACCGCGACTCAGTACGCCAGTTACCAACGGTGCCTTGCGCTTGCGTTCCCGATCCCGGCGGCGCAACTCACCTCCCAGCACGTCGCCCTGTGGCGGGAACTGCCGTTGCAGCGTGCGCGAGCTACTTACGCGAACGGCTGCATCGCTCTCCTCGTTGCAGCGTACCGGCTCGGAGCGGAGTGCGGCCAGTGCCAGCCTCTCGTCGTCGGCAAGCTGCCCGAGCCCGACCGCGAGTTCGTCCTCGAGCCGGTCGAATTCCGGCGCATCCGCGACGCCGCCGCCGATTGGATGAAGCTCGCGATGGACCTCGGCTACCTGACCGGCATGCGCCCGTCGGACATTCGCGCGCTGCGCTGGGACGCGGTGCAGGAACGGCTGGCAGTGCGCCAAATCAAGACCCAGGCGCGTCAGGAGTTCAAGGTAGAGGGTGACCTAGCCACCGTGGTCGTCGAGGCCCGCCAGCGCCCGATTCTCGGCCTTACCGTGCTCGTTTCGGAGCGCGGCAGGCCGATCACGCGCAGCATCTGGTCGGCGGCATGGCTGGCGGCGCGCACCGCTGCCGGCGTGCCCGATGCGCAGTTCCGCGACGTGCGCTCGCTGGCCGCAATCGATGCCCAAGCCGGCGGGCTCGATTACCAGGCGCTGCTCGGCCACTCGTCGCAGCGGATGAGCGATCGTTATCTGCGCGGGCGCAAAGTCACGACGGCGATGCCGATAGCGCGGAAATTGTAGATCTTTTGCGCAGGATTGTAGAACGTATCCAACGCAATCAACGGGTTGCAGAGCAAACGCAATATCTTGGAAGTTTACCCCGGAATTCGCGCTTCGCGCCGCGATTTCAGCACGTTATCTCGCTGCGCCGGTCTACAAAATCCGGCTTGCAGTGCGGCGTTGCGCGGGGCAAGCCGGGGAATTGTAGATGGAAACGACGCAACATATCGTGTGGGTAAGCGGCGGCAAGGATTCGACCGCGATGGCGCTCATCTTATGCGAGACGCGGCCAGACGTTGCTTGGCGTTACGTCTGCACGCCCACGAGAAACGAGTTGCCAGACGTAGTAGAGCACTGGGAAAAGTTGGGCGAACTACTAGGCAAACCAATCGAGCGCATCGAACATCCTCTTGGCCTGCGTGGTTTGATCGAAGCGCAAAAAATGCTTCCTTCGCACGCGGCGCGGTGGTGTACGCGAATGCTAAAGATAGAGCCTGCGATTGCGTTCTACGCGCGCAATGCACCGTGCGTTGCTTACGTCGGGCTGCGAGCCGATGAGCCAGATAGGCGCGGGCTGTTTGGGCAGAAGGTTCCGCAACGGTATCCGCTGCGCTAGCTTGGCTATGGCATCGCAGAGGTGATCGACTATTTGCGGCGCAGGGGGGTTACAGTCCCGCGTAGGACAGACTGCGCATGGTGTTACGACCAAAGCCTGCCAGATTGGTGGGAACTGTGGCTCCGCTACCCTGCCGTGTTCGCGCAGGGAGAAGCGGTAGAGGCTGAACATGGGCATACGTTTCGCAGCCCGGCGCGTGATACTTGGCCGGTAAGCTTACGCGACCTGCGGAAACGCTTTGATGCTGGCGAAATTCCGCGCAATGCCGACATCACGCTCGACTTGTTTGGCGAGGAGCCGACCCGCTGCCGCGCGTGTTTGTTGTGACGAACGCCCCTTGCGGGGCGCACTGTAGACTGGCAGTCAATCAACTGGAGAGGAAAAATGGCATTGGAATTCAACATCAGCCCTGACGATATCGAACGCCTAGTTAAAGATTCGATTATGCAGGCCGGCTTTGGCCGGGCCGTTACAGACGCCATAGGTAAGGCGCTTACCGGATACAACAACCCTATCGACGAAGCCTTAAAACGTTACGTCGGCAAGGTGGCCGCTGATCTTATCCAAGAAAAGTATGCCTCAGAAGTGCGCGAGGCGGTCGCGCGACACATAGAGGCGCGTGTCACAAAAGAACTCATCGACAAGGTGACCGACGAAGCGGTGCGAAAAATGGAAAACGCCGCTGAGAGGTATTGAAAATGACGAACGCCCCTCGCGGGGCGTCCGGGGCGATCATGCCGGTGGAGGATGGGGCCGGCACTCGCCCTGCCGGCGATACGCGCCTCTACCGGCTCGGCGTGTTACGGCATGATCTGTTCGTAGTAGCTCCAATCGGCGTACCAGCCATAGCTCGACGGCAGGTTGTCGATCAGCCACCGCGCCCAGTTGCCCCGGTAGATCGCGCCCGCTCCTTGCGGGCCGGCGACCAGCGTCCCAGGAATCGCCGCCTGCACCGGGAAGTCGCGCAGCCCGAGCGCGCCACTCGCCAGATCGCGGTAGATCTGCGCGTTGACCATGCACACGACCTCGTCGGCGTTGCCGAACGTCGCCATGTTCGCCGGCCTCGGCTGGGCGATCTGCCAGCCCAGCGTCTCGCCGTTGCTGTTGCGGCACCACAGGCCCGCCTGCGCCGCGCTCGCCGCCGCCATTACTGCCACTGCCAGAATTGCTCTTCGCATCGTCCTCTCCTGTCGGTCAATCGTAGAGTTCCGCCCGGTACGTCCACAGCGGCGGGCGCCAATCGGGCGACCAGCCTTCCGGCTTGGCCTTGTTCCAGTCGATCCCGGCGGCGTTGGGCCACAAGGATTTGAATGCCGCCGCCGGCAGCGCGTGCCCGACGTATTGCGGCGGGATGTAGGCGTTCAGCAGCTCCGATGGCACCGGACGGACGTAGTGCTTGAACGTCCGCGGGTCGTAGTAGTTGATGCCCGTCGCCTGCGCGGCGACCGTCATTCTCGGATCGTGTTCCATGCTCTCTCCTTCAGTTGTGCCTCGGTGGCCGAGGCGTTGAAAAACTGGCGCTCGCGGTGCTCGGCTTGCTTGCCCACGTTCCAGTAGCTAATCGGGCGGTGGTAGCCCATGCAACGCGACCAGACCTCGCAGGGCTGCCGCTCGCTGTCTTCAAGCACGATGGTTTGCATCTTTGTCATCCACGACGACCGGAACATTGGGATTGATGCGCTTGCACATATCGACTGCGCGATACCGTCGGCGATAGCCCTCGGCACTGTCGGCGATCACTCGGCCCACCGACTTCAAGTGCCAGTGCCAGTCGCCGTCGTTGCCCTTGTAGACGTGGAAGATCATGCCTGCTCCTTCGCCGACGCATGCTGTTTGTTCTGTGTCACACTGATGCCGTAGTACACGCCGCAGATACCGCCCAAGATCAGACCGACAATCAGGTTGGCCAGCCCGACCCGCGCGCCGCTATCCCACGCCGCACCGAACAGTTTCAACGGCAGCGCCGCGTACCACGGCCACTCGCTCGGGATCTCGACGCCGCCGACCACGCTCGACCCGACATACCAGTAGACCATCGGCAGCATGATCATGCTGATCCAGAAAACCGCCGACGTTTTCCAGAACGGCTTTTCTGACGTCATCGTTGCCCTGTCCGCGTCGCGCGCCCCGGCAATCCCGCCGCCGATTTCCGTCGTCAGAATGCTGCTGATGGCAGGCTCTGTAAGCACCGCCGCCTTGACGGTCGCAAGCACTTCCGGCGATGACTGCATTTTGCTTACCGCTTCGTCAACCCCGGCGCTGCCGCTCGCCGCGGTAATGGTTTCGATGACCTTCTGCGCTGCGGCGATCTTCTCTGGCGTTTCCGCTTTGCGGTCGAACAGCTTCGCCACTTGCGGGATCATCTCTGCGATCAGCGGGCCGAACGCGCTCACAAGAGCCAAAATCGGCAGCGGCATTGGTTTCTCCTTCGGTTGTTCCGGTTGCGGCTCATCCGCCGGCTGCGGCGGTACGCGGCCCTCGGCTGGCGTGACCTCGTTTAGCGGTATCGTCGGCACGTCAGGTTGCGACTCAAAGGCGCGATTGCCGACCTGCAGACCCTCGGCCAGCACCTTCTCGACGATGCTCACGCACTCGCGCTTGGTGATCACGCCGTCGTGGTTGAAATCGAGGCCGGCGTTAGCTTGATACGCCTTGCTGGCGTTCTCGAACACGGCGAAGTCGTCGGGCTTGCCGACCGCCGGCGGATAGAGGATCGCCATGTACAGGTCGCCGAGCTCGCTCACCCTGCCCGTGAACGGGCGCAGGTAGTCGTAAACGAAGCTAAGTTGCTCCTCGGCCGTCATCTCGGCTAGCGCCTCGATGCTGGTGCCGAGGCTGCGCGCCGTGTCGCGCATGAACTGGATCAGGCCCGTCGCAGAACTGCCCGGGTTGCGTGCCTTCGGGCTGAACGTTTTGCCGGTTTCGAACGCGATGCAAGCCATCAGCGACGACGGCTCGGTGCCGATGCGCGCCGCGATGGCCCGCGCCTTGTCGCGGAACTCGGGCGATACCTTGGCGCCCCAGGCAAGCGCGTTCATTGCCTGCAATCCTTAGGATCTAGAATCGTCAACGGAATCGGTGCATACGAAACCACTGCATCGCGCAGAGGGTTTATCGGTATGGTCATCGTTTGGACATAGGAGAACGTGCGAGTCGGGGAGCTGGTCGGCACCAACGTTGCAATGTTGGCCTCGTAACACCCCGGCGTGCGCGACAGCACTGTCGGCAGATCTGGAGCGTGCCATACCAATGCTTCGCCTACCCATGATCTGTGCGTCGTCCCATCGAATGGGCGCGTGACGCAGTAGGACACATACCGGAACACCGTCGAGCCGCCCTTGACTTCTGACACATATACAGTCGCCGCGTCGGCGCGGTTGAGCGCCGGCCTCGACAGAAACATCGGCGAGACATAGTTAACTGTCAGCGGCACCGGCTCGATCAGCCACCATGCGACGAGCGGCAGGCCAAGCGCCAAGATGGCCCACGGCAGCGCGAGCCAGATTCGCCCGATGCGTGTCTCAGCCATCAGCCGCCTCCAAACAGTCGCGCCATCGCGTAGGCGACCAGCGAGGCTGCTATCAGGCCGATAATGCCAAGCACTGCGCGCTCGATATGGATGTAGCGCGCGATCTGGACGTAGCGTTGATCGAACTTATCCACTTCCGATTCCAGCCGCACGACCTTGACCGCCAGCGTCGCTAACAGGGCATGGTCGTCGTTGTCGTCTGCGCGCACAAAGTCCTCGGGATCGGTTTCAACTACGTTCGACGACGGGAGAGGTGTAGAGGTCTTCCGGGGTGATCCTGTTGCCCGGCTTGTTGACGATAACGGTCCCGCCCGCGAGCGCCGCCGCCGCGGCCAATTCAGAACAGAACCACGAATCCGGTTCCTGCCAATCGCGGTGCAGGAAGATGCCGAGCGGCGCCGTCCAATCGTAGGGCTTGCCCCACTGCTGCATCAGGAACGCCCGCGCCTTGATGTCGTTGCAGCGCACATAGCAGACGTCGGCGTTCCGCAGTCCTGCAACCGCGTCTACATAGTCGATCCGCTGCACCCCGGTCGCGGCGCGCGACTCCCACGCCTCGGTGCCGAAAACGACGGCAACGTGCGACCACCGCGACCATGTGACCGCGCGGATGGCGGCCGATGCGAACGTAGATCGGCGCGAGAACAGAAGATGCACGGCTACTCTTTTCTAACTTACCGTCCACTCGGCGCCGTGCATATTGATCGCTACGGCGCTGCCGACATCGGCCAGGATACGGATCGTATCGCCCGCCTCGAGCACGAACGACACGCGCGAGTGCAGGTAGTTGTAGGCGGTCAGCGAGTATTCCTTGAACCACTTGCTGTCGTTGCCGACCGACCCGCCCGACTTGACGATGTCGATGGTGAACGTGTGCGTCGCGTTCAGCAGATTGGCGGCCAGCATGTCTTTGATGATGGCGCGCTTGCCGGTCGGTACGGTATAGACCGTGACCGACGAATTGGTGCACACCGCCTGCACCAGTCGCGTCGGCACGAACGGCGTCAACGTGCCTTCGTACTCGGTGCCGCTGGCCTGCAGCGTCAAGGCGCTGGCGGCGTCGGCGACGGCATAGACCTTGTCGCCCGTGACCATCGGCAGATTGAAGCGGAACAGGTCAGTCGCAGCGGCTGCGATGGTGCGCGTCTTCAGTACCGTATTGGCATCGCTGGACGATTCGCCTGACTTGACGAAGTTGAGCGAGTAGGTACGCGACGACGCGCTGTAATTGCACACCGCGAGGTCGCGCAGAATGGCGGTGCGGCTGGCGGGACAGGTATAGATCAGGGTGGCCGTGTTGCCGACCAACGCCTGCCCAAAGCGAAGAACTCGTCCGGTGGCCATTACGCTGCTCCCATCCAAAAGGCCGGATCACTGATGCCGTCCAGCGGCGCCGACACGCCGACGATGGCGTTGCCTGCCGAGTTGGTCATGATGAATTGCGAGGCGGTCGCCGTGCCCACCGTCTGCGACGTGATCGCTGCCGACGGCGAGGCGACGCCAATGGACCACGCCGCCAATGTGCCGCTGCCGCCGGTCGAGGTGATGTTCACGGTGAGCAGTTGCGCCGACGGGTTGCTGTAGTCGTAGGCGGTGATCTGACCTTCGCCATAGTTGGCTGGTGACGCGCTGGACGACACGCGCACCGTCTGGCCTACGCTGAATGCCCGCGGCGTGATTTCGGCCAGCGTAAAGGTCTTGCTGCCGTTGCCCACGGTCCACGACGTGGCCGACGTGGCGGCGAACAGTTGCCCGGTCTGCGTGGCGAGGAAGGCGCTGTAGACGAGGTTGAAGTCGGTGATGATCTGGTTGAGCTTGGCGACGTAGTCGGTGTCGCCCGCTTCAAAGGTGACGGTGCTCGGCAGCGACATTACAGCTCCTCGAAGGTCAACGTGGCGTTGTGAATGAGCGGCACGTTGGTGGTGAACGGATTTTGCTGCGCCAATCGCGCCTGCAATTGGTAGTCGCGCTCGAGCTCGTCGGCGCGGCCAGGGAAGACA
>WBZP01007534.1_pt1 | contig 10468 bp, 14 predicted proteins | sample 5204301 | NCBI WGS metagenome assembly WBZP01 (sample SAMN12412401, study PRJNA552823) | activated sludge metagenome | isolation source: activated sludge from nitrification reactor of wastewater treatment plant... | place: USA: Pennsylvania | collected 2017 | reverse complement strand
ACGAGGTCTGCGATACGTTTCTTGTTCTTCCTGTTTGCAAACTCCGTCCGACGAGCGTTCACCTCACTCCTTCCTCTCTGATTTTTCTCCTTTTTCACCAACCCCGACGGCGGGGAAAACTGGGCGGCATCTTCTCGACGGAAAGTTAGTCCACCGCGACCGAATGCCACCCTCAATCCCGTCGAGAAACAAATACCGACCGGAACTGGGGAAAAACGGTGAAAAACCGACAGGACGATCCTCGAATTCGGCTTTGAAGTCAAGTAGTTTTTTGGATCGGACGCATCGAAGCGCCCTGGGCGCACGCTGCCCCGCATCGGGATAGCGTCGAGGCGCTATTTCGATTCGATCAGTTTCTTCGGGTCAGATGTGTCAGCGGGAAGACTCGTTGCTTGGCACTCAGCGAGCAGTCGGCTGGCGACGGCAAAGAGGTCGTGGTCGAGTGCGACGCTAAGTGCAGCAAGGGAGCCCATTCGCGCATCGACCTTCCCGTCCTCGATCAGTGCGATTGCTGACCGGGTAATCTGGCCGTTTGAACGACGGGCGAGTTCGCTGGTGGAAAGGCCCATCGCTGTCCTTCGTGAACGAATCGCTGCACCGAGTATCGACGCGAACGCAACGAGTGGAAGGTCTTCGCTCTTGCCCATAATAGTTGCCAGCGCTATCGTAATATTGTTCCGTCGGGTTTGAAAAAGGAGTGCCGGTCGTTCCGGCTAACAATCGGGAAGATTGGAAGGACTCGATATACTTTTTGCTTATTCAGATTTCGCCACGCGAGGACGCCTTCTTTGTTTGCTTTAAGTCCAGAAAGAACTGAATTATGGCTCTTAGCACATGGTCAAACAGTCTCCACACAGGTTGTGCCTGTTCAGCCGGCTGATACACGAAGGTCGTTATGTTCCCCTCTTGATACTTTCTTAGAAGTATCCGCTTTCGTCGAGGAGGTGTACGAAACAACGTCGATGTCCTAAGCGCTTGGGCCTCACGATCAGCCCCCTGGCCTCGGCTATATTTTTTATTTGCCATGATCCCACTTCTTCCACAGGGTATGAAGGGCTTTCGAGTTTTCGTCAATCCAATCCAGAAGGCAGTCATGAACGTCTTTTGTAAATAACAGAGGAATATCATTGGCATTGCTTGTATCGATTGATATAATCGCCGCAGAAAATCCACTACTCACAGTACAGGCTGCTAAAACCCCTTTCAAGTCATGTCTGATAAGAATTTCATTGCTCTGTTCAAGGGGCCTGTATGTTTGATTAGATCGATCTCGTAAATCGGCAACTTCGACATTGTTCGTTTCGGTTCTCAAAAAGACAAGCCCAATGATACCCTCGTCTAGAGCAAAATTCGTCTTCGTCTCTTTCTCAGGAACATTAAGACTACGACTCATCATTCTGAGACGCCAACTCAGTACTCTATTTCTGACCGGAACAAAGACACAGGCACGTGCCTCTCTGCTTAGTTTGAACTCCTTCCTTAGATTATCAAGGAGCATATCCAACTTAAATGACAAATTTGGCACAATAACATCTGTTACTACATGTTGGAGTTCTGACTGTTCGCGCTTATTGCTTCTGTTGGAAAATATAAACGTAATGGTAATCGCAATTAGCGCTGTAATTTGCGGCCATCTAGAACCAAGCAGGGCTTTTAGTGAATCAATAATAGATTGATCTTTTAGTCTGAAAATGAATTGCTCCGTGTCGCCGAATGATATAATAATAAATCCACCAAGTGAGATTATATAGCTAATCCAATTAGCCAACGAAACTGCGCGCCACTGATGGACAATTTCATAATATGCTATCTTTCGCCAGCGCAGAGACCGCCCTGGGGGAGTATTCGCTCCGATTCTTCGGGACCTAGAGGGTGAATTTAGCATCGGGCCCGTCGCGCTACTTGCCGCTGACGGCGCTGAGCGAATGGTTGCTCTACGCACAGGGTGCCGACCTCCGCCCGGTCGAACACCCTTCCGATTTGGTGGCGCTGGTTTGTACGACAATGCTTTCGTTGAAGGTACGTCGGAGATCTTCCGTGAAGTAAATCACTTGAACCATAGTTGTGATTCCTATCTGTGACGGCCAGTTTAACTGACGAAGGTGTTGGAACTCCCTGACTAGCTCCGGTCCCGCGATGGTAAAGCCGCCGAGCTCAGACGCCATTCGTCACCTGTTCGCGCAGGCACTTGAGATGAGGAGGAAGGTCGCACTGTTGGGGGCTCAAATTGTTTGGAACTGGAGCAAGCCCACTTGCTTCTTCAATGTCACGTATCTTCGCGCGAATCAGAGAGGGCAATGGAACACGACCATTACAAAGTTCTTCCAAATCTTCTCGGTCAAACACAAGGATTGGTTTCTTATGTTGGTCCATAAAACGAACTTGACGAAGTTGGCAATCTCGCAACATACGCTGCCTTGTTGAGCCTGACTTCCTTCTGCTTGGAAATCCCGATGCGCCATTCAACGTAAAAAAAACACCAAGACCTCCTGTTGTCAAAACAGTGTTAGAAAGTAAAGCGCACATGCGAGAAAATGTGGGATCATCAAGTTTTCCGTGAGTTGCCTTACATTCGACTATAATAGTACCGTAGTTTGGCATAAGTAGAAATTGGGACATTATCATCCACTCCTCAGAGTCTCCGCTGACCACTAAGTCGAACTGAGGACCAGCTGACTGAAAGTTGTCAATTCGCTCAACGCCCATTAAGTGATGGAACGCCAGGAATGCGACTTGTTCCATCAGTTCACCAGCCCTTGCCAGATCACGCGTTGAGAGATTGTCGTTTTTCAATAAACCAGTAAGCTCTAACCAAATTGGAAGGAGTTTTTGATCGCAGTCATAAAATAGCTTTTCAAATGGAGCGCTCTCGTTTGGTTCCGATAGATTCAGTAACTTCCCAAGAATTTTTCTGGTATCTGACCAGCTCTTCCTCACGACTATCTCCATGCGATGGGAGTAAGAACAGTTGCTTCAAGGTCGAGTTCTAGAACATCAGTATTCTCAACCTCAAGGCCGCAATTAGGGCAACAATATCCGAATCTGGGTATCCCTTGTGTGATTGGAATCTTGTCAACAGGTGCTTCTGAGCACATATGATAGAGCAATATATACAGAGATACTGCTCCAACAATGCCAAGCCCAATAAACAACTCAAATGCCTCCTCATATGATAAATCCGCAGCAATAGCCACTTCGTGCGGCATGAGACAGCGCGAAGGCTCGCACATTAGGCGAACGAGTGCTGCCTTGCTTTTGGGGGTTAGTGAAGAAAAGCGCTTGTCACTGACACCATCAAGAGTTCTCATCTCGTCCTCTCTTGTGTTGCCTGATTTCAGAGAGAAGAAACTCAAGAGTGCGCTCACTCAGACCATATCGAGAATAGCAGTAGATGTGCTGTAAAGAATCCTGCGTGAATTTTGGAGAAGTCAGACTACCAGAAAGCTGCGCATTGGCTGCTATTCGCGCGAGTGACGCTCCGAAGTATACATATGCTCGGAATAGCGGGACTTCTCGTCCATGTTCTCGCCGGTTTAGCTTAACCTGGAATGCCTTTGTTCCCCATTCCTTTATAAATGTGCGGAGCACACTCTTCTCTAACAACACCAATTCTGTGGGGTTCTGCCCCTCTGTCATGCCAAGCGCACCAAGATTCTGCCTTGCAACCTTTCTGGCTAACTTTTCCAATCCGGAGCCGTCAAAATCAGTGTAACCAGCATGGGCATTGAATACAATTCCATTGGATTCCGCCCTTACGCGCTCATTGACCCAGGTGTAGTCCGGGTTGTCCTGATATTTGTTCCAAAGGTCATTGAGCATCAATGAATGCAGGTTTGAGTGCCTCCATGCTCCTCCAATGTGCCTTTCGACTCTTTGAAAAACAGATGGAAGGAAATTCCAATAGGAGAACGTCTCGTGTCGATCTTCTTTTTCATAACCAAAGCCAATCCAGGTAATTGCAAGATAGTCGGAACCGATTTCTGCAATTGCGTGCCATCTAACCCAATTTCTGCCACCAAGATGTATCCGCTCAGTGACAACGTACCATGCTTTATTGATACCATACTCTTGAATGGGACCAAATAGACCGCTTTGATCAAAAGAGGTAAATAGCAAATGTGGATCTTGGGCATTCGGAAGAACCGTGCTCTCCCGTTCACCCACTTTGAAGCTTAACCAACATCTTGGCTGTTTAACAAAGGCAAGTAAAGCCGTTTGCGTGTTAATCGAGTTGTTTTCTATTTTTTCGGCGAGCAATTTGGCAAGTCGCAACTTGTCATAGGACGATTTGGCATCATCTCCCAGTAGGCTACGGAGAGTCTCTTTGGTGAATTCTGCTGAGCCCAAGAATCGCCAAAGATGCTCCACGCGTGCGCTGGCTTGATCCGTAACAAACGCGCTCGTTCTCAGCGTCTTTTGTGGAGTATCTTGGCTGTCCATTGTTATCGTCATACGGTAGGCCCCTGGCGCGAAATGGAATCTGTCTTGGGGTCGAGCACCCGATGTTCTGGGCCCGGACTCTGCGTACCGCACCGTAGGGCCGCTGGTCAAGAGGCCGTTCGTGCGCAGATCGGCAGTCGTCTCGTATGCTTTTCTTTTTCTGTGGGCGGCTCGGTAATCGTTCTCTAACCGTCGCAGAGCAACACGTCCCCCTGCGGGTCGGAAGTTCAAACGCGGTTTTGGTTGCATGCTCAGGGAAGTGATCGCCTGGACCGTGCCTCGGTCGGGGACGGCAGTCGATATTCTACACTAGACTCTTCTCGGTCCGCGCCGAAAGACGCAGAGGAACTCTGTCGGAAGGACTCCCCCCAGGGCAAGTCGACGTACGTTATGCGACTGCGAACCACCTGGACAGTGTGTATTTTCCAAGAGACAGGCGGCGGTTGCACTGAGGCAGTTAGCCCTTGCTCTCTGCTTGGTGGTGCGACGCTGTCCACCGTTAACAGTCGCCGCACTGCGCCAGCTCTGCAGTACCGGCACAAGACGGACTGTCCGGCACGCACGGACGCAGCGCTGGCAGCAACTCATCCGTTGCATAGAGCGCCGCACGGAGCCGATGGATCGCTCGCAGTTTGGCTTCTGCCCACTCGGATAGCTCGGGGAGGTCGCGGTGGGAGGCGAAACGGCGCACCGCATCGAGGACTTGTTCTCGGGAGGCGAAGTCGGTGAGGGACAGACCCAGACGGAGCAGCGCGGTGTCGTTTCGGTGTCGGCGGTGAGGTTCCCGCGCAAACGACGGCAAGTCGTCGACGGCCAATCGCAGTTCCGGCGCGATGAGCAGCGCGGAACACGTCGACAGCGACGCGCGGCCTTTTTCGACATGCTTGATCGTCGTCTCCGAGACACCGCACAACTTGGCTAGGCGCTCGATCGATAGACGGGCAGCCTGGCGTCTGGCTTTAACGAGCCGTCCGAAGGCGAGCAGATCGTCATGACTGGACATGCTGACCTCGCTTGCGTCGATATAGCGGCCCAAACAGACAACGCAGCGACGAACGCAGAACCTCCAGCGCGGCATTCGGCTTGGGCAACGGCGACTCGACGAGGCAGAACACCGACCCTTCGTTTATCTCGGCGCGATGCTCTCTTTCGTAACACCACCACGCGACGAGTTTGGCGTAGTCGTCGTAGACCTGCGGCGTTGACCGAAACCGCGCGAGCACTCGCGGGTAGCGGCACGGCTTGCAGTCGCAAAACGGATCATGCGGCATGTGCTGTGTCCCTTACTCGTGGAAACCCGCTCGGCGTGCGAGGTCAGCGACCACGGCGGCCTGGGTTCGGTTTTCCTTGTCGCAAAGAAAGCGAATCACGTCGCCAGAGCGCTGACAGCCGAAGCAGTAGTAGAACTGCTTGCTGACGCTGACGTGGAAGCTAGCGTCCTCATCCTCGTGGAATGGACACGCGCCGAAGTAGTCCGCGCCGTTTCTGAGCAGCTTCACGTACTGGCCGATGACGGACACGATGTCGGTGCGGTCACGAACCTTCGCGATCCTACGTATGTTGGCGTTCATTTTCCGCCGACGTACACGACACGCCATCGCATCGCTGCCGGACGGTTGCCAGGTGGTGTCTGGGGTTGCCCAGAAGCGCTCAAGCTCGCTGAGTAGCGACGGGTCAATTGCCAGCAGCGCCAGCAGGCAAACCAACTCTGAACTCGGGTTTCCGGCCCGTCCGCGAAGACGAGACAGATAGCCTTGGCTGAGCCCGAGCTTGATCTCCAGCCGACGAAACGAGACGTACTGCCGAAGCTCGTCGAGGGCGATGCGAACCCGGTCGCGCAAAGACTGCGTGTAGGTGTCCCTGAGCTTCCGCTCAAGCTCTGCCTGACTCATCCGTTCGAGGTAGAGCGCCTGACAGCGCCCGCAGGTCGGCACGCCAAGCTCCGGCGGCAGCTCCATCGTCGGCATCGTCTTGTAGCGGACAGTTCGTCCCGCGCCTTTCCGCTCGCGGACGGACCGCGAACCACAGCGAATGCACTTCGACGGGGCCTTCATGCCCGCACGCTCGGCGAGTGCCCATTGACAACCCGTTCGGTCGTCTCCCAATCCGTCGGCAAAACCACCATCCCGGTCCGCTCGGTGGGAATCGGTTCCACTTGCGACTCGACGGAAATGGGCGGAGACTCCTCGGGCAGCGGATACACACTGTTGCCGCCGCGCTGTTTCGCCGCGTTTTTGTTCGTCGTCGCCAGGCGAAGGAGCTGCGCCGGACTGCGCTGCGTCGACGGCTCCGCATAGGCAATCCCGATCGAGCCCGGCACACTGGCTAGCTCAATGGCGCGTCGAAGACGCTCCGCTTGCCGGTACGACTCACGGAAGTCTTCGACGGTAATTACCACAATAAACTCGTCACCCGCCGAATGAAGGCGGTAAATCCTGTCGGAGGCACGCTGAAGTGACTCTTTGAGCACCTGCGCTACCGTCTGAAGCGCGCGATCGCCTTCCTCACGATACCCGCGCTCGTTAAACCGTCGGAAATCGTCGAGGTCGATCAGCAGCACCGCCACCTTACACGACGACCGACAGAGCAGCGCCGCGTCGTCATCATAGAGCCGCCCCGAGCGCAGGCCCGTCTGCGCATCGTGAATGCTCAGCACTTCGAGCCGACGCACGCGACGCAGCACCAACAGTGACGGTATTGCCGCCAGCACCGAGCCAGCCGCCGAGAGCACAAGCGAATCAATCGAAACCATGGCCACCTCCTGAGCGGAAGCCTGACTAAGTCCAACATGGTTTGCGAACCCAACAAGAACGCTACAGAGACGACTACTTGAAGAAAACCAAGTCGCTGTTGCGTATCAAAAGCGAACACCATTGCCGTCTGGTCATCTCGGCGCTTGGCCCGCTGATGATCGTCGTGCTAAGTCCTTAGCAATCATTCCGAAGGGACTGGCCATGCACATCATCGCTACGGAAGAATCGGGACGCTCCGCTGGTACATATGATCACCGCGATTGGCGATCGGACGTGGAAGATGCCGAGAGTCAGATGCTATCAATCTTGCGTCGACTCCAAGAGCTGTCCGGTCGACGTCCTGGGAATGTCAACTTAGAGGAAAGCATTATGTTTCAGCAAAGAGCGCTAAGTTGCCTCAGTGCTGCAACCGCCCAGGATGACGAAAAAGACTGGCTTGATGAAATAGACTGGAAATCATTTGGATCGCGACTAGTGCAAAGGCGCGACGCAGCCAATCTGCAACAAAAAGAGCTTGCGGGCATGGTTGGCGTAACCGCACAGACCATCAGGAACATAGAAACGGCAAGCAAGCGACCGAGTCGAGATTTACTATTCCGATTGTTGTCCATCCCAGAGCTAAATCTCAGAGTCAGCGATATTACAGGAGAAGAGAATCACCCTACCTTGATTCCGACTTCGTGGCTTGCTCCGCAGTATGATCCTCACAAGATGCTGACTGAACTGATCGCGAAGCTCAACGGCACAGGTGACGCGCTCGAACAGACGACGGCGTACCTCGACTCACGGAGCGCAACCGATTGGCTGTCCATTTCGCTGTCGCCAAATTTTCTTGCACTGACCAGTAATCATATTCCCTTGATTGAGGCAGCGAAAGCCGTCACCAACGGGCTAGGCCGTGGCGTTTTGGAGATATGTGCGCTGGGCAGTGGTGATGGTCGTAAGGAGACGGCTTTTACCCAATTTTGTGCCGAGCAGATCAACAATCCATCCCATCTGCGGCTCTACCTGTTAGACATCAGCCATACGCTGCTCATGGAAGGCTATAATCATGCCAAACAGAGCCTAAGCAAGCATGGTGTCCAGGTCTTGACGATGCATGGAAACTTCCATGAGCTTTCTAGGTACCCGATTCTAGAGAAGAAGAATAAGAATCGCAACTCCGTGCGGGTCTTCACCATGCTCGGGAACACTCTCGCCAATCTGGACAATGAGGTGCGATTTTTCCGTGACACGTTGAGTGGATGCGTGTCTGGTGATTACCTTCTTGCGGATTTCACAGTGGCACACGCATCGGCGGACGATCCAGAAGAGATACGGCGGAACGATCCTGTACTCAATACGCCCGTCCCCGCGATTCGCGCCAATTGGCTCGGTGGGCCGCTTCGTCGATATTGCAAGGATGTGCGCGATGTCGAAATCACGGTTGAGCTAGATACGAATTGCTCCGTGCGCGGTAGCTACGAAATCATTTACGTTGCGACGGCCTCTACGATTGGGTCCAAACCTGACCGCCGATTCGTGATGTTCCGAACCCGCCTTTACGATCCGCCGAAGCTCATCGACTGCCTTGCTGGCCTGGGCTGGAAGTGCGAAACGCTGCTCCCATATGCCCACAACAAGCTGAACAAGGTCATGCTGATGCTGTTGCGAAAGGCATAGTCCCGTCGCGGTTTGCTTCGGGTTTAAGGCCGGTTTGGTTGCGGTTGCTCGGTGAAACCTGTTTGAAGTTCGCTCGGTGCCGATTGGGAGTAGAACGTCAGCGCCTAATCAGCACGACTCCGGGCACAACGAGGCCCAGGCCGACGGCCCCGAAGACGCCCGACGCGATCGACAGGGTTTGGCCTCTGCTGTTGAGGCTTTGCCATCGGTCGAAGTAGGTGTCGGGGTTTGCGGCTTCAGCCCAAGCGCCGATTGCGCCGCCAGCGAGTCCAACGGATACGGCCAGCGCGGCTCCACCGCCAACCAGGAGGCCGATCGCCAGCGGCTTGCGACTGGCTGATGGCTTGGGGCTTTCGGTGGCTCCTGGTGCCGCTGACGTTGGTTTGGGCGTGTTTGGTTCCGACGCTTCTGCCGCCGATGGCTGCGACTCGACAGCGGGGGCTTTGGCGGTTTCCCCATCCGGGTATCTGCCCGACAGAAACTTGACCCGGCGTTCGGCCATGGCTTCGTCTTCGGTGCCACGACTCTGCGCCAGGTATCGGCTGGCGTAGTCCTTGGCCTCGACAATCCGGCCAGCCTTCTCGCAGGCCCAGCTTAGGTTGTGCAAAAGGTCGCGTTCGCCGCTCAGCTCCCATGCGGCACGAAACTCGACGATCGCCGGTCCAAACTGCTCACTCTGAAAGAACGCCAGTCCGTCACGAAAGTGCGCCTTCGCCGCATCCCGCAGCGTCGGTGGTTGCCGAATTTCTCCGTCGGCACGCACCGTGTTTGTGAAAAGCAGCAAGGACAGCCCGAGGACAAGCGGACGCATGACCTACACTGTAGCCGATCGTCTCTACTGGCGTGTTCGGTTGGTTGATCGTGTTTTGTGCTTGCGTTCGCCTCGCTGCATTGCCTGCTCCGCAAGGTGCAGTCCCGTGTCGAGAATGCGTCCGAGCAGCGCGTTTGTCTGTTGATCGGTCTTCAGTCGCTCCTCGGACTTACGTGCACAGGCCAGCGCCTCACGTTCCCGCAACTCTGCCAATCCGGCGGTCAGGCTGTCTGCGACGGTATTCACACGGTGCTGAAGCGCGCGGACCTCTTTGAGCGCTGCCTCCACGATTTCGATATCGGTCATGAGTATCCCCCTTTGTTGTCAGGCCAAACTCGGCGCCAACTCCGCCATCTCGATGGGCGGCGCTCGGTTACGATAGAAGTACCAGCGGCCCATTCGTCCAACGAGGCCACCGAAGTCTGATTGCAGCGCGACGATGCGCTCCATGGTTGTCTCGGGCTGGAGCGGGCGACCGTCGGCACCTGCCCGCTTGCTCGCTTTGCTGCGCTCGACGAAGCTGGTCGGTGCGGCTTGTTGAAATCGCTTCGGTGGTTCGACGGTTCCAGCGAGCAGCGCGGCGGCCAGAAGCATCGCGGTATCCGTCGCGGGTTTGTCCGTGGATGCGAACCGGATGATGGCTTTGCCATCTACGAACACTTTCTGTGGGCCGTAGCCATGTCCGGCAGTGAGCAAATCGAAGACGGACACTCGACGGCGACGTGCGGTTTGGATGACGATCCAGCCGATCGCGATCTGGATGGCCGGATCGTTGTCCTCGGAGCAGAGGCAGCGAGCGAGC
>WBZP01004852.1_pt1 | contig 10468 bp, 7 predicted proteins | sample 5204301 | NCBI WGS metagenome assembly WBZP01 (sample SAMN12412401, study PRJNA552823) | activated sludge metagenome | isolation source: activated sludge from nitrification reactor of wastewater treatment plant... | place: USA: Pennsylvania | collected 2017 | reverse complement strand
GCAGCGAGCCGCATCTCCTGGAACATGTCGAGCGTGTTGTTGCACGGTGCGCCATCGGCGCCGAGCGAGACGGAGATCCCGCGGTCCCGGTACCGCGGCACGGGCGCGATGCCTGAGCCGAGCTTCAGGTTCGATGACGGACAGTGCAGGACCTTTGCCCGCTGCCGCGCCATCAGGTCCACTTCCTGGTCGTTCAACCAGATGCAGTGCGCGAGGCACGTCACCTGGTCCAGGATCCCGAGGGCGTGAAAGTACGCCACATTGTCCATGCCGCACCGACGGCGCACCGCGTCCAGTTCATGCCGGTTCTCGGACGCATGCGTATGGAAGAGCATGCCCGGGAACGAACGCGTCATCGCATGCGCCTCTTTCAGCAGCGGGTCGCTGCACGATAGGATGAACCGCGGCGCGACCGCATACCGGATGCGTCCGTCCGCCGACCCATGCCACTGCTCCGCCTGCCAGAGTGCGGACGCGATCGCCGCGTCGGTGCTCTCCTTCAACGGCGGGTGCATCTCGTTGATGTCCATGAGCGCCTTCCCGACGAAGGCGCGGATCCCGGATTCGGTGACGGCACGCACCACCTCATCCTCGTGGTGCACGCTCCCCATGTCCATGATCGTGGTCGTGCCCGACCGGATGATCTCGGCGAGGCCGATGCGCGCGGAGGCGTACATGGATGCCGCCGAGTGCGCCGCCTCGAACGGGAAGATCCGCCGCTGCAACCAGTCCAGCAACTCCACATCCTCGGCAAGACCGCGGAAGAGGGTCTGACAGAGATGCACATGGGTCTGCACGAACCCCGGGAGCGCGATGAGCGCGGGTGCCTCTACCACGGTCCACCCATCGCGCGGGAACGTGCGTAGTTCCTCTGCATCGATCACGCGGACGATCGTACCGCCGCCTACCGCGATCGCGCCGCCGCGGATCACCGTGGCGTGCGCGTCCATGGTCATGATGGCGCGCGGCAGGATGAGGACGCGGTTCACGCGCCGCCTCCCAGCAGGGCATCCAGGGCGCCTGTGATGGATTCCACTTCCACGAGGGTGATACCGGACGACGCCCGTCCCTTCTGCACATTGCGGCACGGCACGACGCAGCGGGCGAATCCCATCTTCTTCGCTTCGGACAGCCGTTTCTCCATCTGATGGATGGAGCGGATCTCGCCGCCGAGGCCGATCTCGCCGATGATGGCGGCATCGGCGCGCACGGGCGTATCGCGCAGGCTGGATGCGATGGCGACCGCCATGCCGAGGTCCGCCGCGGGCTCGTCGATACGCACACCGCCCGCGACATTCACGAACACATCATACTGGCCGAGCCGGAGCCCGGCACGCTTCTCGAGCACCGCCAGGATCATCTGCAACCGCTTGCTGTCGAATCCCGTCGCGGTCCGTTGCGGCACGCCATAGCTCGTCGGTGCCACCAGTGCCTGCACCTCCACGAGGAGCGGGCGCGTCCCTTCCATCGCGGCGACCACGGCCGAGCCGGAGGCATCGGTGCGCCGCTCGGCGAGGAACACCGCCGAGGGATTCTCGACCTCGCGCAGACCGGTGTCGTGCATCTCGAAGATGCCGATCTCGTTCGTGGACCCGAACCTGTTCTTGATCGCGCGGATGATGCGGTAGGAATAATGCCGCTCGCCCTCGAACATCACCACCGCATCCACCATGTGCTCCACGACCTTCGGGCCGGCGATCACGCCTTCCTTGGTCACGTGGCCGACGAGGAAGACCGGTACGTTCTTCGCTTTCGCATGCCGCATGAAGATCGTGGTGGCCTCGCGGACCTGACTCACCGTTCCCGGCGCACTCTCGAGCTGCGGATGGTACATGGTCTGCACGGAATCCACGATGATGAGGTCCGCCGGCGTGTCATCGATGGCCGCCGCGATGAGCTGCAGGTCGGTCTCGGCGAGCAACAGCACGCGGTCCGAGGGTTTCGGATCGAGCCGTTCCGCGCGCAACCGGATCTGTGAAGCGGATTCCTCGCCCGTGATATAGAGCGTGGTCACGCCCTTCACGGTGGCCGCGAGTTGCATCATCAGGGTGGATTTGCCGATGCCCGGGTCGCCGCCGATGAGCACCACCGAGCCGGGGACGATGCCGCCGCCCAGCACGCGGTCCAGTTCGGGGATATGGGTGAGGATACGCGGCTCGGGAGCCACGGGGATGTCGCCGATGGGGACCGCCGTGCGGCTGCCTTCCTTCCGGCGCTCGCCTTTGCGGGCGGGGGACGCCGTACGGGTCTCCTCGACAAGGGAATTCCAGGCGCTGCAATTCGGACACCGTCCCACCCAGCGGGGGGACTCGTACGCGCATGCCTGGCAGACGAACATGGAGTGATCACGGGCCATAGAGCACCTTAATATAGCGAAAGGGCGGTATTTTTGCACCGCCAAATCTGCGGGAATTTTCGTACATTGTGCACTGTTTGAACTACGACTGACACGAAGGTGCTACCGGCCGCATGCTGCGTTTCCGACATACCGCTGTCCTGATCCTGTGCGTTCTCCTCCCCGTTCGTGCGTCCTCCGTGTCCGGCTCCCGTCCCATCGCCCCGCCGAAGAGCGAGGTGCGCGCGGTATGGGTCACCACCGCCGCGGGACTCGACTGGCCGCATTCCACCGACCGGTCCGAACAGGAATCGTCGCTCCGCACCATCGTGTCCACCGCGAAGCAGATGGGCTTCAACACGATCTTCTTCCAGGTGCGCCCGCGCGGCGATACCTACTTCCGTTCGAAGTATGAACCCTGGGCCGACCGTCTGACCGGCACGCTGGGGAAGGACCCGGGCTGGGATCCGCTCGCCACACTGCTCCGCCTCGCCCATGCCCAGGGCATGGAGGTGCATGCCTGGTTCAACGTATTCAAGATCCGCGGACCGAACCCGGTCCCCGAGAGCACGCCGCGCCATCCCTCACGTGCGCTCGCCGCATGGTGCATCGAGGATGCCGGGGAGATCTGGCTCGACCCCGGCCGGCCCGAGGTGCGCACGTATCTCGTGAACGTCGTGATGGACCTCGTGCGTTCCTACGACATCGATGGCGTCAATTTCGATTTCATCCGGTATCCCGGCTCCCGGTTCGATGACGCCGAGACCTTCGCGCATTACGGCAAGGGCGCTGCGCTGCAGGACTGGCGCCGCGCAAACATCACGGCGTTCGTCCGTGATGCGTACAAACAGGCGACCGCTGTGAAGCCACGGATGAAGATCGGCTCGTCACCGCTCGGCGTGTACCGCGACGATGCGAATGGCGACCGCCGGGGGAGTTACTACTGGGTGTTCCAGGATTCCTACGGGTGGCTGAAGGAGGGGATCCACGATTACGTGTCGCCGCAGATCTACTGGCCGAACGAACCCTGGAACCGCGAGCCGGCATTCCACAGGGTGGCCAAGGACTGGCGCGGACTCACCGGCGGGCGCCATGTGTATGCGGGTATCGCGGCCTACCGTCCGGAGATCCAGAAGGACCTCGGCGCCTATATCGATTCCGTCCGCTCCGCGGACCTGCACGGCGAAGTGTTCTTCCGCTGGGAGAACCTGCTCGCACCGGAGGCGCGGACGACCCGGTACCGGATGCCCGCGAACATCCCGCCAATGCCATGGAAGGACCCCGTGCCTCCCCTGCCGGTCACGGACCTTACGGTGGATGAGGTCGCGGAGGGTGTGTACCGGTTGCAGTGGGCGACACCGCCGGCCGCAGCCGATGGCGACACGGCGCTCTATTATAATGTCTACCGGTGGACGAACGCGCAGATCCCGATGCACATCCCGGAATCGCGCATCATGATCACGCGCCCGGGCGTCCACACGCTCGTGGACACCACGCATTCCGATGGCAAGTCGCGCTTCTACTACGCGGTCACGGCGTTCGACCGCTCGAACAACGAGAGCCCCTCATCACCTGTCATCTGCAGCGTCACCGAGCGCGCACCCGAACCGGTGATCGCCACGCTCCCGCTCGCTCCGCCAAAACCCGTGACACTGGGGGTCACCATCGAGCATACCACAGGCAGACCGACACTCATCCAGTATTCGATCCCGGACCGTTCGCGCGTGGCCGTGGACCTCATCCGGCGTCGCGAAGGGATCCCGGACACCCTGCATGCGATGCTGGTCCGCGCCGTACAGGACGGCGGGACCTATTCCGTCTCGCTGGACCGGATCGCTCTCGACCCCGGCGCGTATACCATCCGGCTCACGGCGGGAGAGAAGACGATCGAACAACAATTGCGGATCGGACCGTAGAAGAGGAAGGGAGAGCGGTGAGCTTCCCTTCCCGTCACCTCTTGTGTGCCCGCACCGCCCGGTTCAACGTTTCCAGGTAAGCCCGCGCCGAACTCTCGATCACGTCCGTGCTTACCCCGCGTCCGTGATACTCCTCGCCGTCGATGCGTACGCGGACGAACACTTCCACGAGCGCATCGCCTCCACCGCCCACCGCCTTCGTCAGATATTCCGTGAGCTCCCCGGTCATGCCCGTCGCCAGTCCGATCGCGCGATACGCCGCATCCACCGGACCATCACCCGAGGCCGATCCGCGGAACCGTTCGGTACCGCGGCTGACCTCCACCGTGGCGGACGGACGCTGCCGCGTGCCGCTGTGCACCTGCAGCATCTCGAGGTGGAACAGGTCGCCCTTCTCTTCATCGCCTCCGTCAAGGAGCGCGAGAAGATCATGGTCCAGCACGTCACTCTTCTGCTGCACGAGTTGTTGGAACAGCGGGAACACCCGGGCCACATCATCATCCGAGAGGGTGCATCCCAGTTCCGCGTAGCGTGAGCGCAACGCCGTGGGATCGCTCCCGCCGCCGAGAACGGTGCGGTCTTCCCTCATCCCGACGAGACCTGGCGTCAGGCGCCGTGCCGTCCCGTCCGCCGGTCCGTCCGCCGCCGGGGCATGATGGAACACCCCCGATCCCACAATGGGTTTCATGCGTGGCACCGGCATGCCGGTGATGCGGCCGACCAGGCGGCTCGCCGCGGCAAGTTCTTCGGTCCGGAGGTTCGCGCTGCATCCCCAGTAGGCCGGATTCATCCAGGCGGCCAGCGCCACCTCTTCCAGTGGCGCGATGCCCGCCCGTTCGCCCACGCCGTGCATGCTGCACACGATCTCACGTGCGCCATTGCGCACGGCGCTCAGGCTATTGGCCACGGCGAGACCCAGATCGTTCCGGCAAAGTGCACCCAGCACCACGTCCTCGGCACCCGACATCTTCTCCCGCACCGCGCGGAACATCGCCCCGAAATTCTCGGGCAGGGCATAGCCGTCGCCATCCGCAAGGACGATCGTGGTGGCCCCGGCACCCACGGCACGGAGCACGAACTGCACGAGGTCGTCACGCGAGAACGATGTGGCCTGCGAGAAGTGCACCGCAACATCGTCGCAATGGGCATGCGCCGCAGCCACACTCTCGCGCAACGCGGAGACGGCCGCATCCTTCCCGTCCTGCGTCTGTCCGCCGTGCGCATCCACAATGAGGCAGAGGCGTGGTGCGCGCGCCTCCCGTACGGCATCCCATGCGCGGTCGATGTGCGCGCGGATCGGCAGGCACCGGGCGCTCACCCCGCACTGCTCCACGGCCGCCGCGATGCGGCGCACCGCATCATGGGCCTCCGGTGAGGCCATGGGCTCGCCGGCATCGATGGTATTCACCCGCAGCCGTTCGATCTGTCGTGCGATGCGCAGCTTCTCTTCCGGGTTCATCGCACAACCCGGTACACGTTCGCCCTCCCCGATGGTCGCGTCGTGGATCTTCAGGATATCGTCCATGTGTGTCACGGTCAGGTCCCTGTATTCCGCGGTTCGACCACGAGCAGGCCATACTCGATGCTGTCCACAAGCGCACGCCAGCTGGCCTCGATGATGTTCGCGCTCGCCCCCACGGTGCTCCAGCGGTTCACGCCGTCCTGCATGTCGATGAGCACGCGCGTGATGGCCTCGGTCCCCTTATGGCTGTCCAGGATACGCACCTTGTAATCGGCCAGGTGGAATCGCTCCACCTGCGGGTAGTGCGCCACCAGGGCCTTCCGCAGCGCGCGGTCCAGCGCGTTCACGGGACCGTTCCCTTCGGCGGCCGTATGAGCGAGTTCGCCCTTCACGCGGATCTTCACCGTCGCTTCGGCGAACGTGCCGCGCCCCTCGCGGTGCTCGACGTTCGCGACATGGTCGATCATTTCGAAGAGCGGGGTGTACCCCGGTGCCTGGCGCTTCAGCATCATCGCTACCGATGCCTCGGCGGATTCGAATGAGAACCCGCGCGATTCGAGCTCCTTGATCTCGCTGAGGACGTTCGTGATCGCGGCGTCCTTGTGCCCTTCGAGGCCATGCTCCTCCGCCTTCGCCACCACGTTGCCGCGGCCGGAGAGCTCGGAGACCACGATGCGCATGGTGTTGCCCACGACCTCGGGGTCGCAGTGCTGGTACGACCGCGTGGTGCGCCGCATGGCGGCGACGTGGATGCCGCCCTTGTGCGCGAAGGCCGACTTCCCGACGAACGGCAGATGGTCGTCCGGCGCGAGGTTGGCGATCTCCGCCACGAAATGCGCGATCTCCGTCAGCTGGGCGAGATGCCCCTTCGGCAGACACGTCTCGTCGAGTTTCAATTCGAGGTCGGCCATCACCGAGATCAGGTTCGCGTTGCCGCACCGCTCGCCATACCCGTTGATCGTCCCTTGCACCTGCGTCGCGCCGGCTCGCACCGCCGCCAACGAATTGCTCACCGCGCATTCGCCGTCGTTATGGCAATGGATACCCAGCTGGCCGGTCACCTGCGACCGCACCGTCCGCACCACCGCTTCGATGTCCCATGGCAGGCTGCCGCCGTTGGTGTCGCACATGATCACCACCTCCGCGCCACCCTTGAATGCCGCCGCAACGGTGCGCAGGGCATACGCCGGATCTTCCTTGTACCCGTCGAAAAAGTGTTCAGCGTCGTAGAAGACGCGGCGCCCCTTGCTCGCCAGGTACGCGATGCTCTGTTCGATGATGCGGAGGTTCTCCTCGGGATCGGTGCGCAGCACCTCACGGACGTGGAGCATCGAGGTCTTGCCGACCACCGTGCAGACCGGGGTCTTCGCATCGAGGAGGGCGATCACATTGGGGTCGGTGGCGGGGTCCCCGCCCACGCGGCAGGTGGAGCCGAACGAGGCGATCTTCGCGTTCTTCCACGGGATCTCCGCGGCGCGCTGGAAGAATTCCACGTCCTTCGGGTTCGAACCGGGCCAACCACCCTCGATGAACCCCACCCCCAGGTCGTCCAGCCGGCGGGCGATCCGGATCTTGTCATCACAGGACAGCGATATCCCTTCGCGCTGGGTCCCGTCCCGTAGCGTGGTATCATAGATACTGATCATCGCAACTCCTCAGTGGTGATGAAAAAAGCACAACCGCCCTCTGCTCACCAGAGGCGAACCGTGCAGTGACCGTTACAGGTGGATCGTGTGGGGGTGTGCGCTGCCGTCCTCTGGTGCTGCTGTCAGCCGATGCTATAAATAGACGGCGAACCCAGAGGCCGGGATGGCGCGGTAATTCGGATGTCGATGATGGAGCGAACAACGCCGGGGAGGCGCTGGGAGCGCGCCTCCGGCCGCAGGAGCGTGGCGTTATGGACGTTGTTCTTCATGATGGCGATCAATAACAATATACGACTCCGGGGGGCGATGTCAAGCGAAAAAGATCACCGCACCCCGAGGGCCTGCACCGCGAACAGACTCAGCTCCGGCACATACGTGATGAGCAGCAACGCCAGGAGCAGGATGATCGTGAACGGGATGATCGAGCGCACCACCGTGAACACGGGCTTGTGGAACCGGAGGCTCGAGATGAACAGGTTCAGCCCCACGGGCGGCGTCAGATACCCGATCTCCAGGTTGGCCAGGAAGATGATCCCCAGGTGCACCGGATTGATCCCGTAGGCGTTCGCGATGGGGATGATGAGCGGCACCACCACGATGATGGCCGAGAAGATGTCCATCATCATGCCCACCACGATGAGGAACAGGTTCAGCACCACCAGGAACAAGACCGGACTGCTGATGAAGGTCTTGGTGTACTCGAAGAGCTGCATCGGCACCTCTTCGTCCACCAGATAGTTCGTCAGCCCCATGGCCGTGCCGATGATCATGAGGATGGCACCCACCAGCAGCATGCTCTCGCGCATCACGCGCGGGACATCCGAGAAGAGCTTGATGTCCTTGTAGATGAACACCTCGACGATGAGCACATAGAACGCGGTCACCGCCGCCGCCTCCGTGGCCGTGAAGAACCCGGAGTAGATGCCGCCGATCACGAGGATGGGCAGCGGCAGCTCCCATGCGGTCGCCTTCATGGCCACACCAACCTCACGCCACGAGAACGTGGTGCGTGGCACCTTCTGCACGATGCCCTGACGGATGGCATATGTGGCCAGCGCGACGACGAGGAGGAGACCCGGGATGATGCCGGCCGCGAAGAGCTGGTCCACGCTGATCTTCGCGATGACGGCGTAGAGGATCAGCGGCAGACTCGGTGGAAAGAGCAGACCCAGACTGCCCGAGGTGGTCACCAGGCCGAGCGAGAACCGCTCGCCGTACTTCTCGTTCATGAGGATCGGATAGAGCAACCCGCCCAGCGCCACGATGGTGACGCCCGACGCTCCCGTGAACGCCGTGAACACGGCGCACGTGACGAGCGCAACGACGCCCAGGCCGCCCGGGATCCATCCGAAGAATGCGCGGGAAAGGTTCACCAGACGCGTGGGTGCCTTGCTCTCGGCCAGCATGTAGCCGGCGAAGGTGAACAACGGGATCGCCACCAGGGTAGGATTACTGCCGATACGGTACAGCTCCACGATCACGGCGGAAGGATCGATCCCCTGGCCGGCGAAACTCAGCATCGCCGCAGCACCGATGATCGTGAACAACGGCGCGCCGAAGAGCGCGAGGATGACGAAGCCAACAACGATCAGCCACGTTTCCATGGTCAGGCCTCCCCTTCTGCCGGCGGGTGCACGGTCCAGTAGCCGTGTTCGACCACCTTCAGGAAGAAGTGCAGCATGATCATGACGTACCCCGCGGGGATGATCGCCATGGCGGTCCACCCGGGCAGCGCAAGCACGAACTCCCCGCCCGCTTCCATCTCCGCCGTGATGAACGTCCACGATGCGGTGGCAAGGTAGTAGCAGACGACGGCCGCGAACAGGTGCGTGACGGCCGCCGCGGCGTGCTTCACGCGCGGTGAGAGGTACTTCGTGAGGGCATCGATGCTGATGTGGCGGCCCTCATACGAAGCGAGCGCCCCGCCGATGAACCCCGCCCAGAGCACCATATGACGGACGATCGTGTCGCCCCACACCAGTCCGGTGCCGAACAGGTTGCGCAGCACCACCTGCGCGAACGCGAGCACCACCATGATGCCGAGGAAGATGACCAGCAGGACCGTCTCGGCCTTCGCCAGGCCACGGTCGATCGCGAGGACAGCTTTCATTTCTTCTTTCCCTGCGAGGCACGGAAGTCCGCCACCGCCTTCTCCACGCGGTTCAGGAAGTCCTGATCGAACAGTTTGCCCACCAGCGACTGCCGTGCTTTCTTCCCCGTGGCCGCGAATTCCTTCAGCATCTTCGGGTCCGCCACTTCCAGCACCTGCACGCCGTTCTTCTTCATCGTCTGGATCGCCGCGGCGTTCTCTTCACGGCTCTTGCGCGTGAGGTCCGCCATGTACTTCCGGCCGTTCCGCAGCAGGATCTCCTGCAGATCGGGCGGCAGCGTATCGAACTTTTTCTTGGACACGACCACCGCGCCGGAGGCATCGGCGAGCGGCACATTGAGCATGTACTTCACGCGCGTGTTCCACTGCAGCGCCACCGCCGCCAGCGGCGAGGTGTACGCGCCGTTGATCAGGCCGGTCTGCAGCGAGGTGAGCACATCCGTCACCGAGAGCGGGATCGGGCTGATGCCGAGCGCCTGGAACGCGGCCGCGGCGATCGGATCGCCTTCCCACGCCCACATCTTCACGCCGTTCATATCGGCCACAGAACGCACCGGCTTGTTCGTGAGCACGTACACGAACCCGACCTCCGCCCACCCCAGGTTCACGAAATCGTTCTTCGTGAACTCGGCGTTCAACTCGGTCTCGAAGGTCTTCAGGAAGTAATCGACCTCGGCCGGGCTCTCGAACAGGAACGGTGCATCGTGGATGCGCAGCTTCGGGGAGATCTCGCCCACGCCCACGCCGGTGATGCCGGCGCTGTGGAGCTGCCCCAGACGGATCTTCCGCATCACGTCCTTGTCCTCGCCCTGCACGCCACCGGCGTACAGCTTGAAGCCCAGGCGCCCGCCGCTCTCCTTCCGGACCGCGGCGTCGAATTCCTTCATGACGTTCAGCCATGTCGTGCCGTCGGTGGCCAGCGTGGCGAACTTGATGGTGTACTGCTGCGCGAACGATGGCATCACAGTGGCACACACGGCCAGACACACCGCGGCCACG
>WBZP01007532.1_pt1 | contig 10469 bp, 7 predicted proteins | sample 5204301 | NCBI WGS metagenome assembly WBZP01 (sample SAMN12412401, study PRJNA552823) | activated sludge metagenome | isolation source: activated sludge from nitrification reactor of wastewater treatment plant... | place: USA: Pennsylvania | collected 2017 | reverse complement strand
CAGCTCTTTGAGCTTGCGCAGCTCGGTCAGCTGGCTCTGCCGCCCCATCTTGCGCAGCTTCACCTCGGTGAGCGCGTCGGTGTACTTGTCGATCTGCCGGGCCACTTGGTTGGCGCGATCTTCCATGCTCACCGTCAACAGATCGTGCTTGGACTTGAAGTCGTACAGCGCCACTTCCGCGTCGTGGAGTGACTTGCGCAGTCGATCCAGCTCGTCGGCCAGCTGCTCGGTGGTGCGCTGATTGACGACCTCTCGGGTCTGTGCCGCGTCCGCAACGAACTCATCGGCCACCGCATCCGAGATCTTCTTTGCCCACGCTGGCTCGGTGTGACGCGCCGTCAGCAGCAGCACCCGCGTCTCGGCCACCACGTCGGCGGTGTAATAATTCAGCAGCGCCTCACCAGCCTCATCGAGACTCTGTGGCAGCTTCCCGCCGGGATAGAAGCCGGGCACCGTCGTCAGCTTCAGCCGCGCCGCCACCCGTCGAGCCAGCGAGTCCGAGGTCAGGACCTTGCGACTGGTCTGCAGAAAGTCCTGCATCAGGTAATAGTTGGCCGGCGTCGGATCGACGACATCTTGGACGGCGCTGCCCAGCACCTGCGGCACACTCGCCTCGACGAGAATGCTCGCTCGAGTCTCATAGATGCGCGGCTGCGACTTTGTCCACAGCGCTGCCAGCGTCGGCCACAGCACCAGCATCAGCACCACCGCCCACCGTCGCTCCCACAGCACGCCCAGATAGCGCGACAGCTCGCTCGATCCTTCGTCGGAGCCAAGGCGACCCCGCAGCTGCGGCACCACCGCCCGCCCGACGGACGGACTGGGGCCGGACGAGGTCTGGGATTGGGAGCTCATCGTGAGGCGCTATTGTGCCACTTTCCGCTCCATCTTCACGCACGGAAAGCAACCGGGAGCGAGGGCAAGCCAACGGTTCAGGCGCGGATCGTCGAGAAGTTAAATCTCGTCGTCTTCGCCATCGCGCTGCAGCACCACCCGATGACGAGCTTGGGCAAGCGTGCTCAGGGCCTCAGCGGTGCGGGCAATGACCTCGATCGAGCGATGGAACTCCCCAAGTCGCGTCTCTTGGTTGCGGGCCAGCTCACGGAGCGCCTCAATCGCTTGCAGGATCTGATCGCCACCCTTGGTCTGTTCTCGCTGCGCGGTGTGCAGGTGCGACACCATCTCACTGATCGACTCAATCGAGCGGGTGATCTGCTTGCTGCCTCGCGTCTGTTCTTGCGACGAGCGCTCGACGTGCTTGGTGATGTTCTTCATCCGCTCGGCGGCCTTCAGGATCTGCTCCGAGCCGCGCGCTTGCTCGCTGGTGGCGGTGGCGATCTGCTGCACCGTCTCGGCGATCGAGCCGATGGCGTCGGTGACCTGCTTGCTACCACGGGCCTGCTCGACGGTGGCGCGGGCGATGTCGCGCACCATCTGGGTCGCACGCTCGGCGGCTTCGAGGATCTTGCGCAGGGCTTCTTCGGCTTGGTGGCTGACCTTGACGCCTTCATCGACGGCTTTGGCGCCGCGCTCGACGGCATCGATGGCGTTGCGCGACTCGGCCTGCACGCTCTTGATCAGCTCGCCGATGTCTTTGGTGCTGGCCGACGAACGCTCGGCGAGGTCTTTGATCTCATCGGCGACGACGGCGAAGCCTTTGCCATGCTCGCCAGCCTGGGCAGCGATGATGGCGGCGTTGAGCGCCAGCAGGTTGGTCTGCTCGGCTACGTCGTCGATGATGCGGAGGATCTTGTCGATCTCGCCAATCTTGTCACCGAGTCGAGCAATGACGCGCACCGTGCCTTCGGAGTAGCCCTTGATCTTGTTCATGCCGTCGATGGTCGACGTGATGGCTTGGGCTCCGAGTCCGGCGGCGCGACTCACCTCTTCCGACAGCCGTGCCGTCTCATTGGCGTTGTTTTCGACCTGACGAATCGAGATATCCATCTCGTTCATCGACGAGCTTGTCTCTTCCGCCGTTGCTGACAGCGCTTCGACGTTCTTGGCGACCTCGCGAATCGAGTAGGTCATCTCCTCGATCGACGTGGCCGACTCCTGCACCGCGCCCGCGAGGTTGACCATGTTCTCGGCGACCTCGTCGTTCGACGCGGCCATCTCCAAGATCGACGAGCTCGACTCTTCGGCGCCTCGGGCCAGCGTCTCGACCGACTGGGCAATCTGCTTGGCCGAGGTGGTCATCTCGTGCAGCGACGCACTGGTTTCCTCCAGCGCGTGCATCTGCTGGCCGATGGTGTTGCGCAGATCGGCGAGCACACTGTTGAGATCGCCGCTGGTCTTCGCCTGCGTACCGAGCTGCCGCGAGAGATCCTGATAGCGCTGATAGAGCAGCTTGCGCAGTCGCTCCATCAGGTCCGCGATGCTCCCGAGTGGCTCATCGGCACCGAGCGGAACCGGCTCCTCGAACTCGCCACCGACGAGCCGATTCATCGCCGAACGCAGCTCGACGACCTGGGCCCCGGTCCGAACCTGCAGCGCAATGTTGACCGCGATCACAATGACGACCACGGCCGAGATGGGCCACGCAGCAGCCTGGGCGTCGCGCGACACCACGAACAGCAGACCCAGCAGCAGCGCCGCAAGGGTGACGTTAATGAGCAAACGCCCACGGACGATGTGGTTCATCGCGCATCAGTTTACAGCGAAAATAAAACGAAATCTGTCTTTCAAATCTGTAGGTAACAAATCGGCCCACGGTTCCGTCCACCGGCAAGACGCCACCGGGGCTGCTCACACGATTCACACAGCGGGGCCGCAAGCGCATTGATCAGTGCGCGGGAAGGTGCGATGCTTCCGTCGCTGAGCCTGACTACCCAGGTCCCAAGGAGCCATCAATGACCGAGATCACCCAGCTTACCGCCCGCGAGATCCTCGATTCGCGCGGCAATCCGACCGTCGAAGTCGAGGTCGAGCTATCTGGAGGCGCCGAAGGTCGTGCGGCCGTGCCCTCGGGAGCATCGACTGGAACCCATGAAGCCCTGGAGCTACGCGACGGAGACGCTGGCCGTTACCTGGGCAAGGGCGTCCTGCGCGCGATCCAAAACATCGTCGACATCATCGAGCCGGCGATCCTGGGAATGGATGCCAAAAACCAGGGGGCGCTCGACTTGGCGATGCTCCAGCTCGACGGGACACCCAACAAAGCGCGCCTGGGTGCGAACGCCATCTTGGCGGTGTCGCTGGCGGCGGCCCGAGCGGTGGCCCACGCACATGAGCTGCCACTGTACCGATACCTGGGTGGAGTCGGGGCGCGGCTGCTACCGGTGCCACTGCTCAACTTGGTCAATGGAGGCGCGCATGCCGACAGTGGGCTCGATGTCCAAGAGTTCATGGTCGTGCCGTACGGGGCTCCGTCGTTCCCCGAAGCTCTGCGTGCCGGTGCCGAGATCTTTCACCACCTGAAAAAAGTGCTCAAAGCCCAAGGAATGGCCACTTCCGTCGGTGATGAAGGCGGTTTTGCCCCCGCCCTGCCCCGCAACGAAGCGGCGCTTGAAGCACTCATGACGGCGATTGCCAAGGCTGGCTACAAGCCCGGTGTCGATGTCGGCATCGCGATGGACGTGGCCGCCAGCGAGTTCTATTCCGCCGAGCGCGGCGCCTACAAAGTCGACGGCAAAGAGCTAAGTTCAAGCGAGCTGGTCAGCTGGTATGTCGACCTCGTCGGGCGCTACCCGATCTGTTCGATCGAAGACGGCATGGCCGAAGACGACTGGAGCGGCTGGAAGCAGCTCACCGACGCACTCGGTCGCAAAATCCAGCTTGTGGGCGACGACTTGTTTGTCACCAACCCGACCCGACTACAGCGCGGACTCGACGACGGCATCGCCAACTCGATCCTCATCAAGGTCAATCAAATCGGCACGCTGTCGGAAACCATCGACGCGGTTCACCTCGCCAAGCACCGAGGCTACACCGCCATCATCTCGCACCGCTCCGGCGAAACCGAGGACACCTTCATCGCCGACCTCGCCGTCGCCCTGTCCACCGGCCAGATCAAGACCGGCTCCGCTTCTCGCTCCGAGCGCATCGCCAAATACAACCAGCTGCTGCGCATCCACGAGCAGCTCGGCGCTGCCGCTCGCTACGCCGGTCGCTCCGCCTTCCCCACCCTCCGCTAGCGCTCGCCAGCCACGCAGCCACGCGCCGTTCCTCGAGGATTTCGATTTGCCTGGCGAGCAAGCTTCGCTATGGTCGCGGCGCTTTGCAGACAGTCAGATCCACGCAGGCGGCCCCTCAATCGCCGCCGCCTTCCCTCGCTGAGCGACAGCTGGCCCGACTGCAGCTGCAGGTCTTTGCGCTGACCTGGCTCAGCTACGCCTCGTACTACTTCACTCGCAAAAATCTGTCGGTGGTCAAGAGCCGGCTCTACGACACGCTACACATCTCGACGACGGCGCTCGGCACGATCGAGGCGCTGTACCTGGCTTCCTATGCGCTCGGTCAGTTCGTGAGCGGGGCCGTCGGGGATCGCATCGGCGCGCGCAAGCTGCTCTCCATCGGAATGATCGGCTCGGCGCTGACAGCGTTCGTGTTCGGAGCCAGCTCAGCGGTGCTGCCGTTTGCGCTCGCGTTCGTGGCCAATGGCTTTCTGCAGTCGACCGGCTGGTCGGGCAACGTCAAGGCGATGCAGCCGTTCTTTTCGTCGACCAGCCGAGGCCGAGTGATGGGACTGTGGACGACCAACTACCAAGTGGGCGGGCTTCTGGCGACGGCGCTGGCGACGTTTCTGCTGACCCACTTTGGCTGGCGCAGCGCGTTCTTTGGACCGGCGCTGTGGGTGGTGGTGGTGGGCGTCTTGATCGCGCTGTTTCTCGTCGAAAAACCAGAAGAATGCGGCCTGCCCCCGGTCGAGCCCGAGCTGACTCGCCTGCGACCCGACCAGCCGGTCCGCACCGACGACCAGCCCGACGAAGGTCCGACGCTGTTTGAGCTGCTGCGGATGAAAGTGCTGTGGACGCTCGGCCTGGCATATTTTGGACTGAAGCTGATTCGCTACAGCCTGCTGTTTTGGCTGCCGTTCTATTTGAAGCAACACCTGCACTACAGCGAGGCGCAGGCCGGCTACCTGTCGCTCCCGTTCGAGGTCGGCGGAATCGTCGGCTCGGTGGCGGTCGGCTGGCTCTCGGATCGCTACTTCCGTCACAGTCGGCTCAAGGTAACGGTGCCGGCGATGCTGCTGCTCGGAGTCGCCTTGGTGTCGTATCAGCTACTCGGCGGGCGCGGACTGGTCGTGAACGCAGCACTCCTCGCCATCGTCGGATTTTTGCTGTTCGGCCCCGACTCGCTGCTCTCGGGCACGATGTCGCAAGATCTCGGCGGTCGCGCGGCCACGGGTCGGGTCGCCGGCATCATCAACGGCATGGGCTCGGTTGGCGCCATCTTCAGCCCGCTCATCGTCGCCAAGGTCAGCGAGCGCTTCGGCTGGAGCACCCTGTTTTTCGGCTTCTGCGCCGTGACGGTCGTGGCCGCTGCGCTGCTGTTTCTGTCCGCCATCTTGGTCGAGCGCCACCGCAACACCTAGCGAGCCCAGCCTAGCGAGCCCAACCAGTCGTCCCGCTTCGCAAGAGGGTTGTGTGACCATACCACCTTGGTACACACTGCGCGCCAATCCACCTACAAATATCGAGGTCTTTTCATGAAGCGAACAAGTGCCTACCTGGCGCCTGGCTTTGCGGCGGCGCTGCTTTTCGTGACTTCCGGGCTGCTGGGCTGTGCCGAGCCGGTCAGCAAGTGCGGCAGCGGACTGTCCGAGTGCAACGGCGAGTGCATCAGCGACAAAACCGATCCCAACAACTGCGGCAGCTGCGGCAACAGCTGCGCCAATCCTCTCGTCTGTAGCTCCGGTCAGTGCAGCGACAGCTGTGCCGGTACCCAGAGCGCCTGTGGCCGAGCCTGCGTCGAGCTGACCTCGGACGCGATGAACTGCGGCAAGTGCGGCGTCAAGTGCGAAAACGGCGCCACCTGCGTCGAGAGCAAGTGCGTCGGCGGCAACCAGCCCGAGTGCATGACCCGCGTTCCCTTCACCACCAGTGGCAGCTACGACCTGGACGCCAAGGTGGTCCAAGTCTCCGGCAAGCTGACCAAGAACGGCGCAGCGGTCGCCGACGGCACCAACCGGGGCTACCTCGTCTTCGAGAACAAGCAAGGCGGCTCGCGCACGATGCCGTCGTTCAAGGACACCGGCGACACCACCTACCAAGGCAGCGTGTTCGCCGGCACCTACGACATCTACTACCAGCCGTCCAGCTACTGTTCGTCGAGCACGCCGCTTCCCTGTCAGCGCTGGCTGCTGCGCGAAGGTGTGACGCTCAGCGTCTCGGGCTCGCTCGACTTCGATGTCAAGACGGTCCAAGTCTCTGGCAAGCTCACCAAGAACAGCTCCGCAGTGCCCGACGGCGTCAACCGAGGCTACCTCGTGTTCGAGAGCAAGCAAGGCGGCTCGCGCGCGATGCCGTCGTTCAAGGACATGGGCGACGCCACCTATCAAGGCGAGGTCTTCGCCGGCACCTACGACATTCGCTACCAGCAGAGCTCCTACTGCAGCGAGCGCGGGCCCCTGCCCTGTCAGGCGATTGTGATCCGCCAAGGCGTGGCCCTGGGCACCTCAGGCTCGCTCGACTTCGACGTAAAGACGGTGCAGATCTCGGGCCGGGTGACCAAGAACGGCCAGGCTGTCCCCGATGGCGCCAACCGAGGCAGCCTGTCCTTCGAGCTCAAGCAAGGCAGCACCCGCAACATGGCCGCGTTCAAGGACATCGGCGACGCCACCTACCAAGGCGAGCTGTTCGTCGGCACCTACGACGTGCTCTACGTCAAGAGCTACTACTGCTCGGCGGGCGGCGTCCTGCCCTGCGGCAACCTGCGACTGCGCTCCGGACTCGCGGTCAGCACCTCGGGCTCGCTCGACTTTGACCTCAAGACCGTCCAAGTCTCCGGCAAGCTGACCAAGAACGGCGCCTCCGTCCCAAACGGCTCCAATCGCGGCGCGCTGACGTTCGAGCAGTCCGACGGCAACGCCATCACGATGCCCGCGTTCAAGGACACCGGCGAAGCCACCTACCAGGGCGAGGTCTTTTCCGGCACCTACGACATCACCTACGCCCCGTCCTATTACTGCTCGACGGGAGGCCCGATTCCCTGCCAGCGGCTGCGCCTGCGCAAGGCGGTCGCGCTCGGGACCTCGGGCTCGCTCGACTTCGATGCCAAGACCGTCCAAGTCTCCGGCAAGCTGACCAAGAACGGCCAGAAGGTGCCCGACAGCTCCAGCCGAGGCAACCTGACCTTCGTCCAAAAAGATGGCGGCAGCCTGGCGATGCCGTCCTTCAAGGACGCGGGCGAGACGACCTACCAAGGCGAGATCTTTGCCGGCACCTACGACGTAAGCTACCAGCCGAGCTACTACTGCTCGTCTAGCTCGGTGCTGCCGTGTCAGTCGGCGGTGCTGCGCGCTGAGATCGTGCTCGGGACCTCGGGCTCGCTCGACTTCGACGCCAAGACCGTCCAGGTGTCGGGCAAGCTGACCCGCGACGGCAGCGCCATCCCCGACGCCGCCAACCGAGGCAGCCTGTCCTTCACCGAAAAGGGCGGCAGCTCGCGCAGCATGCCGTCGTTCAAAGACAGCGGCGAGGCGACCTACCAAGGCGAGCTGTTCGCCGGCTACTACAGCGTCTTTTACAACCCCAGCTACTACTGCTCCACGTCGAGTCCGCTGCCTTGCCAGTCGACTCTCCTGGTGGGCTGCCCGGCTGGCAAACCGTAGACCCTTTGCTGGAAAGAGGCATGACATGAACTGGAAGAACCTGATCCTCGGCACGCTGTGTGCCCTCGTGACAAGCTGTAGCGATCCCAATCCACCGCCAGCGCTCGAAGACATGATGTCGGTGTGGGATGGCGACACCACCGGCTGTATGAGCGGCCAGTTCCGCTGCGGCACAAGCTGCGTCGACACCGCCACGTCGCTTGACCACTGCGGCCGCTGCGACAACAAGTGCGGCGATCGGCAGCAGTGCGTCGGTGGTGGGTGCAAAGACCAAGTCGGCGACTGCCGCAAAGAAGGCGGCTGCGGCAAGAACTACTACTGCGATCTCAACAGCGGCGCGTGCAAGCCCGGCTGTGGCGCCAACCCTGACTGCGGCAAGAACGAAGCGTGTGACATCTCGACGCACAAGTGCACCTGTGACTCGCAGTCACATGACTGTGCCGGCACCTGCGTTCGCTCGGACGATGTCAAGACCTGCGGCACCCGCTGCGACCCCTGCCCGACCGACCCGAACGGCGTCACGGCCTGTTACAGCGGCATGTGCGACATCTCGTGCAACCGGCCCTACCGCGAGTGTACTGGCGTCGCCGGCTGCTCGGAGTGCTGCGCCGACTACGACTGTCCGTTCGGCTCGGGCAAGATCTGCGTCTCGAACAAGTGTACCGTCGCGACCCGCTGCACCAAGACCAGCGAGTGCAACACCGATGAGGCCTGCAAGTCGGGCGTCTGCACCAACACGCCTCCCGGCGGCGCCTGCGTCGCCACCACCGACTGCCCGATCGGCCAGTTCTGCCAGAGCAACAAGTGCGCGATCGTCGCCTGCCCGGCTGAGTCCCACGGCTTTGCGAACTCGGCTTGCCCGATCGGCGCCGGCTGTCGCAAGGCTCGCTGCGTGGACCTGATTGGCAGCTACTGCAACAGCTGGAGCGACTGCGGCAACGACTACACCTGCGACTCCGCATCCGGCACCTGCAAGCTCATCCCCGGTAGCCGTGACTGCACCACCAACTACAGCTGCACCAACTACAGTGTCGGCTATGCGTGCGTGAACGGGCACTGCCTCAACGTCGGAACCTCGTCGGTCTATGCCGAGGCGGACATCGAGTGCGGCTTCGGCTACTACGCCAAGAGCATCAACAAAGCCGGTCGCAGCAGCTACTGCTCGGGGATGTGCTCGGGCACCGGCTATCCGACCTGCGCGGCGGGCTACAGCAACACCTGCTCGACCTCGCGCTGCAAGGCCTATGGCTCGTCGGCTCGCGGCTGCTGCTCGCGCATCCACAACACCTGCACCTACGACTCGGACTGTAGCGGTCTGAAGTGTGTGAGCGGTCGCTGCGCCTCGAACATCACCTGCTCGTACACCAGCAGCTGTCCGTTCGCGGAGAAGTGCGACACCGGCACCTGCAAGTTCTCACCGGCCCGGACCTGCACCGCCGACACCGACTGTGGCAACGGCCAGGTCTGTATGTCCGGCAAGTGCGGCCCCGATGGCGAAGCGCCGGCCTGGAACTAGCGCAGACGCTGCGTAGCCCTCCCCTCCTCGTGTAACATGGGGCCATTCCGGCCCCAGCCATCAAAGAGCTCCTTCGGACAGCCCACTTTGTGATGACGGCGGAAGAGCTGCCGCCGGTTTCACTCATCCGCATGATCCGCACGGCGGCCCCGTTTGTCAGCCTCACCGAGGCGCGGGTTCAGTACGAGCGCGTCGTCGAAGCGATGGACCGAGCAGGCCGCACCGGTCGCTTCCTTCTCACCGACCTGCGGCTTGCGCCACCCCGCACCGATCCCGGCTTCGAGACGCTCATCGCGGAGATGCGACCGCGCATGCTCCGAGGCTATCGGCGCCAGGGCGTGCTGACCCAGACCGCCGCCGGCACGCTCCAGGTCAGCCGCCACTCACGACAAGACGGCATCGAGGTCCTCATCTCCGACTCCGAGTCGCAGATCCTGGGCTTCTTCCAGATCGCGGCCAAAATGACGCGCTAGCGGCATCGCTCTTGGTGTCGACGCGCTAGCGACGCATTGCCCGCTTGATGTCGAGCTTGGCGTCTTTCTCTTTTTGGTCTTCGCGCTTGTCGAAGTGCTTCTTGCCCTTGCCCAGGCCGATGAGGACCTTGATCTTGCCGCTCGACAGATAGACCTCCAGCGGCAGCAGCGTATAGCCCTGCTTGGCGGTCGCATCGTCGAGCTTTTTGATCTCAGCCTTGTGAAGCAGCAGCTTGCGGGGTCGGCGCGGCGAGTGGTTGAAGCGGTTGGCAAACGCCCACTCCGTGACCTGCATATCGACCAGGAAGACCTCGCCGGCTTCGACCTTGGCATAGGCCTCATTGAGGCTCGCCTTGCCATCGCGCAGCGACTTGACCTCCGAGCCGACCAGCACCATGCCCGCTTCCAGCGTCTCCTCGATGAAGTAGTCATGTCGCGCCCGGCTGTTGCGCAGCAGCACTTTTTTGCCTTCACCCTTGGGAGCACTCATCCGGTCACATTAGCCCAGGACTCGCAGCCGCAGCTTGCCATCCTCGTTGAGGTTCTTCACATAGTCCGGCACCCCCGGCAGCCGCGAGGTCAGCGGGTTGTCAAACACCGGAATGTCGAGCGGCCGGTTCTTCGCGAACACGTCATGGCGACCGTGCTGCTTGTACCACTCTGCCACCGTCGCATTGGCCATCATCTGCTCGACGATGTTGCG
>WBZP01007531.1_pt1 | contig 10469 bp, 7 predicted proteins | sample 5204301 | NCBI WGS metagenome assembly WBZP01 (sample SAMN12412401, study PRJNA552823) | activated sludge metagenome | isolation source: activated sludge from nitrification reactor of wastewater treatment plant... | place: USA: Pennsylvania | collected 2017 | reverse complement strand
AGGGGGACGCCGCGAGGCCAGCCTGAAAGAAGCGTGGAACAAAGGCACGATCGGAGGAACACGAACAGACAGTGAGGCCGGGTACGGGCGATGAGCGTGCTAGGGAACGCGAAATCCAACGGTCACCGAAAGACGTATCAGGTAGAGTCTGGCGATGCGGGCCGAAAGTCTTGGCACCTTACCCGGGGAGACCTCCCGAGTGAGAGCTTGGGAGGAGTCAGCAGAGGCCGTAGTAGCGAGGAAGCGTCTGCAAGGGCGTGGAGCAAAGGGCCGAAGGACCACGAAACAAGCCATTTTGACCATCTCCGTGTGACGGCGAGCAGGAATTCGAAACGTGCTGAACGTTGCAACTGCGGCAGCCATTCGGGCGGCGGGCGGGAGGAGGGCCGGTGGATTCCGGTCGGAAGCCAGCCTGTGGGTTCCGAGTCGACGCACGGGCGAAGGAGGAAGCCAGAAGGTGTTGAATGAAGATTTGATGGAAAAGGTATTGGACCCTGTGAACGTCGGCTTGGCCTACGAGCAGGTAAAGCGTAACGGAGGCGCGGGAGGGGTGGATGGGATGAGCGTGGAGGACTATGTCGACCACGCGGCCAAGCATTGGCCCACGATCGAGGCGAAGCTCCGGGAAGGGACCTATCGACCCGGAGCGGTGCGGGGAGTATGGATTCCGAAGCCGCAGGGAGGACAGCGGCTCCTGGGTATTCCCAACGTACAGGACCGGGTGATTCAGCAAGCGGTATTGCAAGTGTTGAGCCCGATCTTCGAGAAGGAGTTCAGTCCGCACAGCTATGGCTATCGACCCGGACGCTGTGCCCACGAGGCGGTCAAGGCCGCCCGGGCGTACGTCCAGGAAGGGAAGACCTGGGTGGTGGATGTGGACATCAGCGCGTTCTTCGATGAAGTCGACCACGACATCCTCATGGCGCGGGTGAGCCGGAAGATCTGGGACAAGCGCGTGTTACGCCTCATTGGGGCGTATCTGCGGGCGCCGCTACGCCAAGAAGGGCGCGACGAGAAACGGTATCGGGGCACCCCGCAAGGGGGACCCTTGAGCCCGTTACTCGCCAACATCTACCTGGACCCCTTGGATCATGAACTGGAGCAACGGGGGGTAAGGTTTTGCCGCTATGCCGACGATGTGGCCATCTTCGTGGCCAGCGAACGGAGCGGCGAACGGATACTCGAAAGCCTCACGGCCTGGATTGCCAAGCACCTCAAGCTCCGGGTCAACGCGGCCAAGAGCGGCACGGGGCGCCCATGGAACGGTCAGTTCCTGGGATTCCAGATGACCAACGATGGCCGGATTGCCCCGGCCAAGGGCCGTCTCGAACGCCTCAAGGACAAGGTACGGGAAGTATGGAATGCGCGGTGGAGCGTCCCTTTGAACGACCGCATCCGCCACTGGCAGGAATACATCCGCGGCTGGTGGAATTACTTTCGCCTCTGCGAAGTCCGCTGGCGAATCACGGCCCTGGAAGGCTGGATACGACGGCACATGCGGAAATACTTCTGGCACCGCTGGCACAATCGACAGGGCCGGCTGAAGGCGTTGCGGCGCCTGAAGGCCAAGCCATATCACCTGAAACAGGCGAGTGGCTCAGTGGGGACTTGGCGCCAAGCCCGCAGCCCGATGTTACAAACCGTCCTCGACAAGGCCCGGCTCCGTCGCTGGGGCCTGTATGTTCCATCCGATCTCGCGGCCTGAGCCGCTGGGTCCAACCGCCGGATGCGGAAAACCGCATGTCCGGTGGTGTGGGAGGGGTGACGGGCGCAATCCCGTCACCTCGACCCGATCGCGGGCTGTTATCCGCATCAAGCCCTAGGGATCCGGGAATTTTCCTGCTCTCTAAATAAGCGCATAATTATATATTGGTAATTGTTTTTGTTTGGCTATTCGAGGCAAAGAGTAGATGAACAGAAAGAGGCTCTTGACTTTGACCCAGCTCGCGCTCTTGGGGATCGGCTGTTCGGCGGCGATTTCCAGCGTCCAGGCGGCGACCTTTACCGACCTGCTCGATCCGTCCTGGTGGTTCGGTGACAGCCATGAGCGGGATTGGCGTTATTACCGATATCGGTCTTCCGGACCCTGGGGCGGCCCCTGGTACGGTGGCGGGTGGGGGGCTCCCTGGGGGTATGGCGCTCCCGGCTGGTACGGCTATCCCCCGGCGCCGATGGTGGCCGCCAGCGGTTCGACAACCACCAAGGAAGAGTTGCCCGAATAGGCCGGGGCGAGGGCTGTCGCCTACCGCCCTCGGTTTGCGGTCTAGCTCAACCCCAGCCGAAAGCGCATCGAGAGGTCGATCGCGCGGACATCCTTGGTCAGTCCGCCGACGGAGATATCGTTCACCCCGGTCAGGGCGATCTCCCGAATGTTGCTCAGATTGACCCCGCCGGAGGCCTCCAGACGGGCGGCCCCGGCGCTGAGGCCAACCGCCTCGCGCAAGCCGTCGAGGGTGAAATTGTCGAGCAGAATATGCTTGGCCCCACCCGCCAGGGCCTCGCGCAGCTCTTCCAGATTCTCCACCTCCACCTCGATGTCCACACCTGGAGCCGTGGTCCGGGCCGCCTCCAGGGCGGCGGTGATGGAACCCGCGGCGGCGATGTGGTTCTCCTTGATGAGGATGGCGTCGAACAGACCGATCCGGTGATTGTGGCCGCCGCCGCAACGGACGGCGTATTTCTGCGGCAGTCGCAGACCGGGCAGGGTCTTGCGGGTATCCAGGACCCGCGCCCCGGTGCCCGCCACCGCCTCCGCGTATCGCCGGGCGAGGCTGGCGGTGCCGGAGAGGGTCTGTAGATAGTTGAGGGCGGTGCGCTCGCCGCTCAGTATCGCCCGGGCCCGGCCGCTGAGTCGGCAGAGGACCTGCCCTGGTGTCACGCGATCGCCTTCGGCCAGCTCCCAGGCGACAACCACACCGGAGTCCAGTTGGGCGAATACCTCGTCGAACCAGGGTCGACCACAGATCACCGCCTCCTCCCGGGTGATCAGGCTGGCCTCGGCGAGGGTTTCCGTGGGGATGAGTTGGGCCGTCAGATCGCCTGTTCCCAGATCCTCTTCGAGCGCGGTACGGACCTGGCGGGCAATGATTTCCCGGGCCGGAGGTTGGAATCCGGGGTTCATCAGAGGATTTCGAGCAATTCGATCTCGAATACCAGGGTGGCGTTCGGCGGGATGACGCCCCCGGCACCAGCGGCGCCATAGCCGAGATGAGGCGGGATGGTGAGACGCCGCCTGCCGCCGACTTTCATGCCGAGCACCCCTTCGTCCCAGCCACGGATGACCCGGCGGGCCCCGAGCTGAAACTGGAAGGGCTGATTCCGCTTGTGGCTGGAATCGAATTCGCTGCCGTTCTGCAGCCAGCCCCGATAGTGGACCGAGACCCGCTGACCGTTGCCGGCGGCAGTTCCCTCACCTTCGATCAAATCCTCGATCCCGAGTCCGGAATCCGTGATACGTAGCGTCATGTTCTTGTTCTCCAAGTTGGTTATCACCTACGACCGGTGTTTTTCGCGGGTTGGGCAAACGCTCGTCCTGAACGGAGTCAAGGGACCGAGCCTGGCCCAACCATTCGCCCGGGATGTTGGGCGTCCCTTCGCTCAGCTTAACTTAGGCGATTTCCGGCAATCGCCTTACGGCTCCAGGTTGTTTGGGCAATATCGGAAAGATAGTATCAATTCATCAATATGAATAAGTCCAGCTTATTCATATTGAACGGAAGGCTAGCTCCCGAAGGCTTGGATAGCCTCCCCGGTTTCTTTCAGGGTCTTCATCATGGCGACGATGGACCGCTCGACGATGGGGATATCGACTTCCCTCAGGATCTCCGCCTGACCTTTCTCCAACAGGGAACCAAGTTCCTTGGTGCTGAGTTCGGCCACCTGCACGCCCTTGCGGTTGACAAAGATGTAGAGGTCGCAGGCCTCGCTCTTCCAGGCCAACTTGGCCCGGGTGCGTTGCCCTGAAGCCTCGATGATCTCGATCCAGTGACCGATCCCCAGTGGCTCGCTCAGGGCGGAACCTCCAGGAAAGGCTGGTTCCGCTGACTCGACAAGCGGCGGCCCCCCGGGGGTGTCTGTTTTCGGCTCGGTTCCGCCCCCGGAGTCGCCGCCTCGGAGGGTACTCCGGCTTCCCCGCAGGCAGGAGATATGACGCTTTTGCAGTTCCTTCAGCATCTCGGTCATCTTATGCGGATCGTAGGCAATGCCTTTGAGCCCGGCCCGTAACTCGATCAGCAGATCGGGGATGAGGTGGAGCAGGCGTTGGCGCTCTTCCTGGGTGGTTTTGATCTCGACACTCCAAAGCAGATCATCCAGGACGCGCAAGGACTTGTGCCAAGCCTCGCCTTCGGGGCCGGCGCGGAGATGGGCGAGTAGGAGCACATCCCGCCAGGCATCCTGGATCAGAAACCGCAGGGCCTCCGGAATGTCGGGGTGGTCGGCGAGTCGGGATTCGATCTCCCATTTTACCTGGCGGCGGGCCAGACGGAGCTGCTCCTTGCCGCGACCGATCTGACAGGTCCGTTCCTCGGTGGCCAGCGCATTGGTTTGTTCCCGCTCCATGTAGGCCAGGATTTCCAGGTCCAGGTGGCGGAAGCTCTCCGAGTTTCTCCCCGACTCCATGATGAGACGATTGACCCAGGTCTCGATACGGCCGAAAAGGCTGTCCTCGGAACGATCCCCATCATCGCTCCAGGTGGTGGCGAGCTGGGACAGATTGTTGAGCACGCGCCGCACCGGATGGTCCTTGCTGCGAAAAAAGCCGATGTCGGACAGGGTCGCCTTGATCACCGGGATCTGCAACCTGGACAACAGGGACTTCATGGCATAGGGAATGTTGCGATCTTCCAGGAGGAAATCGAACATCATGCCGATGACGTCGAGGATATCCAGATCCTGCTCCGCCAGGCAGCGCGGTCTCTGGCTGCTCGTTTGCAGCCGCAACAGGGGATTGAGTTCACCCTGGACGCGGCGTCCGGCCCGGCGGATCGCCTCGCCGTTGGTCAGTCCAAGGCTGGAGTAACGTTCTTGCAGCCTCGTCAGGGCGTGCAGAAGCTCTTCGGTCGAGATCGGTTCCAGGGTTTCCCGGCTGGCGGGATCCGGAGCGGCTGCCCTGGCCTGGTTTCGTCTTTGATGGAGCAAGGTGCTGAGTAGGGGGAAGGGGTCCCGTTCTCCAGACCTCTTGCCGTTGCTCGGAGCGCCAAACCCGGCTGGTCTTGAATCCGCTATCCGCTCTCCCTCCCCGCCCCGGGAGAGCCGCGGCCCTTCCCCCGGTCCGCGTCCGTCCTCCCTGATCGTCGCCGTCACCGGCTGAGTCCGGCGGCGACGGGCGGCAATCGACAGGGCTTCCGTCTGTTCCAGGTGGATGTCGATCTCCTGGGAGAGTTCCTGGAGAAAATCCAGCAAGGGGCGCTCGAGGAGTCTGTAGATCAGCAGGCGCGAGCGACGCGGGAGGCTGGCCGCTTTCAGTGTGCTGCGAAAGGCCTGGCAGATCGCCGCCGGCGCCAGGGGGTTGTTCTGGTTGTCGAAGCGGCAGTCAGGTCGCAACGAGGTAAAACGGCGATTCAGGGTGACGAGTTGGGCCCTGTGGTGGTGTTCCACCCGGTTGATGAGGGAGGCGAGGATGAGACTTTCCTCCAGTTCGGCCTCTTCGACGAGTTGCAACTCATAGGTATAGTCCCATTCGGCCTCGTCCCTGGGTTTGGCCTGCCGGAGGTGCTCGAAACCGGCCAGAATATGATCTTTGACCCCGAGTTCGATGGTCTCCCGCTGGTGGTGGAGATCCCGCATGGCATCGAAGGCGTCCGCCCCCAGGGAACCGCTCTCGGGGCCCATGGACAGCCTTTGCAGGGATTCGTCCAGATGCGCGAAGAGCGCGGGCAACCAAGTGGTCAAGCGGAGATTCAGGGTTTCACGACAAGCGCTTAGCCGGGTTTCGGTCTCTTGATCCTGGTCGTCAGGGATACCGAAGAAGGTGCCCCGTGGGAAGTCGTCGTTCTGCATCAGGAGGTATCCAGCTTTATGCCTGTTCAGTGTCCCACTGCAACAGGTTCAACGCCCTCATCGCCTGATCTCTCGTCTCCAGGTCGCCACTCGGCCCCAGCGACGCCGCGGGTTTGGAAGCGGACATCCTTCCTCGGCGATCGGGGCGGCGGGCCTGGGCCGGTCAAACCGGCCTGATGACGAACTGGAAGATACGGCACTCCAGCCTGCCGTACGATCCCAGGCGCTTTCACCGCGCTATTGTCCTACAGCCGCCCTGGATTTGTCCTCTTTCTCGACGAGCGGATGTTCGCTGTCGGGCACGCATCCTCCCGGTTGGCCTGGCTGGGGCGATACAGGTTCGGTTTTGTGACCAAGTTCTCACTTATTCCGGACGCTCAATACTTATACAATTCACCCAATTGGACCCCCTGGCTCATTTGGTGCCCCTGTGGAATTGAAGCCGCCCCGACTCCTGCTCGTCGACGACAACGAGAGTGACCGCACCCTCGCCAGCTGGGTGTTGGAGATGGGCTGGCCCGGGATCGCGATCGAAATCGCCGGGGATGCCCTGGCCTTCGCCCAGAGCTTTGCCCGTGGCGGTTTTTCCGTGCTGGTGTGCGAGCGCAGCCTGACTTGGGCGGACGGCATAAAGGTCATGGAGGGGGTCCGACACCAGTATCCGGATTGCCCGGTGATCCTGTTCAGCCACGGCGGGTTGGAGGCGGTCGCCGCAGCTTTCTTGCGTCCCGGCATCGACCATTATCTGCCGAAGTCCAGTGCCGGTTTCATGCGCCTGCCGGGGTTGATTCGCGAATCCTTGGAATGCCTGGCCGGGCAACGGGAGCGGGAGATCCTCCTGCCCAACCTGCTGGAACATCTCTCGGTCGGGATCCTGACCCTCACCGGCCAGGGGCTGGTGATCGACGCCAATCCAGCCGTGCTGCGTCTGCTGGCCGGGGCCGGACCCACGCGGTTGTCGGGGAGCCGTCTGACCGAACTCTTTCCCGATACCCTCGTCCAGGATCGCCTGGTCGACTTCCTCCAGGCCGAGGGGCCGCGGCTGGAACTCGATGTTGGTCTCATCCAGCCGGAGGCCGAGCCCCTGCCGGTGCGCCTGCGGCTCTGGCGGGTGGGGGGGCTCGCGGCCGGTCGCATTCTGTATCAGGGGCAGCTCACCCCCTTGGAAGCCATCAGTCAGACGAAGGCGGTCCCCAGCGTCCAGCCGGTCGGGACCCATCGGCGGGATATGGAAGAGTTCGCCTATGCCGCCTCCCATGACCTGCAAGACCCCCTGGGAGTCATCTTCCGCTATGGCCGGCTGCTCGCCGAACGCTATCAGCATCAACTGGACGAGCCGGGGAGGCACATGCTCGACACCATAGTGGCAAGCACGGAGCGCATGCAGGACCTCCTCCAGGGGGTGGCCGACTACGCCAAGGTGCGTCTGGGGGAGCCGGTGACGACCCCGGTCGATTTCGGCGTCCTTTTGGACGATGCCCTGGCCAATCTGCAGGGCCTGATCCGGGAAACCCATGCCTGGATCACCCAGGACCCACTGCCCACCCTGGTCGCGGAGGCCCGTCAGATCGTCCAGTTGTTGCAGAATCTGATCGGTAACGCGATCAAATATCGTTCCTCGGAACCGCCCCGTATCCATGTCTCGGCCAGCCGGGAGGATGAGCACTGGCTGTTTGCGGTCCGGGACAACGGCCAGGGTATCCCCGGGGAGCATCTGGAGCGTATCTTCGATCTGTTCCAACGGCTTCCCGCCGCCGAAGGGGTGGCGGGCACGGGCATGGGGCTCGCGTTGTGCCGGGGAATCGTCGAACGCCATGGCGGCACCATCTGGGCCACATCGAAACCCGGTCGAGGTTCCACTTTCTATTTCACCCTTCCAGGCCAGGATGCTGGCCGATTACAGGTAGCCGAAGCCCATGCCAACAACAAACGATAGGCCTTGGTCCATCCTCCACATCGAAGATCAAGCCCTGGAGGTGCGCCTCATCCGCGATCTCCTGGAAGCCGCCTTCGGTCGTCACTTTCATCTGGAACACCGAGCCGATCTTCGATCCGGGTTGGAACGCCTGGCCTGCGGTGGGCTGGATATCGTGCTGCTGGACCTCACCCTACCCGACAGCCGGGGGATCGACACCTTCCGGCGTGCTTACACCGGGGCCAAGGGTATCCCCATCATCCTGCTGACCAACATCGACGATGAGGAACTCGCCGTGCTCGCGGTGCGCGAGGGCGCCCAGGACTACCTGAGCAAGCGCCACCTGGAGACCCGTCTGTTGGCCCGCTCCATGCGCTATGCCGTCGAACGCAATCAGGCCGAGGAGGCCCTCAGACGGAGCGAGGAGCGGTATGCCCTGGCGGTCCGGGGTTCCAATGAGGGCATCTGGGATTGGGCCATGGGCGAGGGGACCCTGTACTTCTCTCCACGCTGGAAGGCCATGCTGGGATATGAGGAGCATGAACTCGACGACAACCCAGATGAGTGGCTGGGGCGTATCCATCCCGAGGATTATTCGGCCTTTCTGGTCGATCTGGATGAGCATCGGGCCGGCAAGACCGCCCATCTGAGCCGGGAACTCCGGGTACGCCATCGCGATGGTCGCTATGTCTGGATGCAGGTGCGGGGTTTGGGTATCCGCGACGCGGCGGGTCAGTGCGTGCGCATGGCCGGCTCCATGAGCGACATCAGCGCCCGCAAGCGGGCGGAGCAACAACTCCTGCACGATGCCCTGCACGACGCCCTCACCCAGTTGCCGAATCGGAGCCTGTTGTTGGACCGGTTGCAGGTCGAACTCAACCAGCAGGACCGGCCCGGCGCCCTGCGCTTCGCGGTGCTCTTTCTCGACCTGGATCGCTTCAAGAACGTCAACGACAGTCTGGGGCATCTGATCGGCGACAAGGTGTTGATGGAGACGGCGGAGCGGCTCGTTCGTCTGGCCCGGCCCGGGGATACGGTGGCCCGTCTGGGCGGGGACGAATTCGGTATCATCCTGCATGACATCACCAGCCCCAGCGATCCCAGCCGGGTCGCCGAACGCATCCTCGAACGGCTGCGGGACCCCATCCTGGTCGAGGGCTTCGAGATCTCTGTCTCGGCGAGTATAGGGATCGTCATCGGGTCCGAGACCTATAAGCATCCGGAAGAGATGCTGCGGGACGCGGACACCGCCATGTATCGGGCCAAGTCCGGCGGCAAATCCAGGTACGAGATCTTCGACCACGGCATGCACCAACGGGTGCTCCATCTGCTGCGGCTGGAATCCGCCCTGCGGCGGGGGCTGGAGCGTGGCGAGTTCATCCTTCACTATCAGCCCATCATCACCCTGAATACGGGTCGGGTCACCGCCTTCGAGGCCCTGGTGCGCTGGCAACACCCCACCCGCGGCCTCGTCAGCCCGAGTGAGTTCATCCCGGTGGCGGAAGAGACCGGCCTGATCGTGCCCCTGGGCTGGTGGACCCTGGCCGAATCCTGTCGTCAGGCCGCCACCTGGGCCAGGGAATTCCCGGAGCAGACCCTCGCCATCAGCGTCAACGTCTCCACCAAGCTGTTCAAACAGCAGGATTTCGTCTCCCGCCTCGGCGACATCCTGACCAGCAGCGGGCTCGCGCCGGAACAACTGCGGATCGAATTGACCGAGAGCCTGCTGCTCGATCATTCGGAGAAATCCATCAAGAAACTCTGCCAACTGCGCGAACTGGGTATCGGCCTGCATCTCGACGACTTCGGCACCGGCTATTCTTCCCTCAGCTATCTCAAGCAGTTCCCCTACGATTCCATCAAGATCGACCGCTCCTTCGTCACCGGGGTGTGCGAGGCCAATGGTTCGGGGGCGATCGTGCAGACCGTCATCAACCTCGGTCAACTGCTGGGCATGAACATCATCGCCGAAGGCGTGGAGAGTCGTCGGCAACTGGACCGCCTGCGGGACTGGCATTGCCCCCAGGCCCAGGGGTTCTGGTTCTCGAAACCCCTCGACAGCGGTGGGATCGGACAACTCCTCGCCACCGCCCCCTGTTGGAATTGATACCGACTCTTGTTGGGTTGTCCCTATTCGGCGGGTAAGGGGTGGCGCCCAAACCCGCTCGGTCCGTGGCAGCCGTCCATGGATTGAGAAAGAGATGAGGCTGGCGATGAGTGAAATACTCCCCAAGCCGCCGGGTTTCGGCGCTGGCGCCTCAACACCAGCCTTCAACCTGGATATCGATGGGCGGCTCCGGGCATGGGCCTGTGTAGCCGATTTTCCGTTCTCCGTTCGAGAACAATGCCGCTCCTAAAGAGATATCGTTCTCTCTAGAAGAACGAAAAATGGCCATTTTCAGCCGAGGCCCGGAAGGCCGAGCCGTAGCCTACTCGGCTGAAGATGGGTTAACACTCATCCTACCCGGCTAATCAAATCAGGAGAGAAAGGGAAATATTCTAAGCGTTATCGAGAAGGTACCAATGTGGTACTAATAGAGCCTGATTTATAGTT
>WBZP01005030.1_pt2 | contig 10470 bp, 10 predicted proteins | sample 5204301 | NCBI WGS metagenome assembly WBZP01 (sample SAMN12412401, study PRJNA552823) | activated sludge metagenome | isolation source: activated sludge from nitrification reactor of wastewater treatment plant... | place: USA: Pennsylvania | collected 2017 | reverse complement strand
TCGGCGCGTTCGTCAATGTCGGTACGGCCATCGCCAACCTGGAAAAGATCGACACGCTTAAAGTCGACTTCAAGATCCCAGAGACGCATCTGCGTGACGTCTCGAATGGCCAGACAATCGAGCTGACGGTCGACGCCTTTCCGGATCGCACGTTCACCGGTGAGATCTACGCCATAGATCCGTTGGTGGATGTGAACGGCCGCGCACTTCAGATCCGCGCGCGCCTGGAGAACACCGGTTATATCCTGCGGCCCGGCCTTTTTGCGCGCATAAAGGTCATTGGGGCCTCCCAACGCGATGTGGTTTTGATTCCGGAGTCCGCCATTATACCGCGCGGCGAGGAAACATTCGTTTTCAAGGTCGATGAGAACAAGGCGGTTGAAGCGAAAGTCCAATTGGGGCGCCGCGCCAACGCGGAAGTTGAGGTCCTCGAGGGGCTCGCGGCAGGTGCGCGCGTCGTAACCGCAGGCCACCATAAGCTGCGCAATGGTTCAATGGTGGAGATCACCCCCTCCGTCACCGAGCAATCGCGCAACCGTTCCGACGGCTCCCTGCCTGAGACCAACGTGAATTCCTCAAGCACCCACGCCAATCGGAGAGGCTGATGGGTATTCTGGAATTCTGCATCCGGCGACCGGTCTTCGCCACCGTACTCAGCCTTATGCTTGTCCTTTTGGGATTGGTGTCGTTCCAGCGCCTTACGGTGCGCGAATTTCCCAACGTCGACGAGCCGATCATTTCGGTGACGACAGACTATCCGGGCGCATCAGCCACCATCGTCGAGACACAGGTCACTCAGATCCTCGAAGGCTCGATTGCAGGCATCGAAGGCATCGACGTGCTTGAATCCACCAGCCGCTCGGAGTCGAGCCGCATCACCGTGCGCTTCCGGCCCGAGATCAATCCGGACGTCGCGGCCAGCGACGTGCGCGACCGCGTGGCGCGCGTGCGCGGCCGCTTGCCTGAAGAGATCACCGAACCTGTCATCGCCAAGATCGAGGCCGACGCACAGGCCATCATGTTCCTTGTGTTCACAAGTCCGACCCTGTCGAGCCTGGAGATCACCGACTACATCGACCGCTATGTGACCGACCGGCTGAAAACGCTGACCGGTGTCGCCGACGTGCAGATCTACGGCGAGCGCCGCTATGCCATGCGCGTGTGGATTGATCGTGTGCGTTTGGCGGCGTTCAATCTCACGGTCCAGGATGTCGAGAACGCGTTGCGTATGCAGAACGCGGAGATCCCCGCCGGTCGCATCGAGAGCTCAGAACGTGAATTTCCCGTCCTGTCGCGTACCGGTCTGTCGACGCCCGAGCAGTTCCGCAACATTGTCATCAAGATCGCAAACGGCCACCAGGTCAAACTTGGCGAGGTGGCGCGCATCGAGCTTGGGGCGGAGGATGAGCGGCGCACGTCCACCTACGGCGGCGCGCCCGCCATCGCGGTCGGCATCATCAAGCAATCGACGGCCAACCCGCTGGAGGTATCGAAGGCAGTCAATGAGGTATTGCCCGAGATCAACGCCGGTATGCCGCAAGCCTTGAAGGCAGAAGTCGGCAACGACGACTCGGTCTTCATCGATCGCTCCATCAAGGCCGTCTACCACACCATCGCGGAAGCGGTCGGCTTCGTCGCCCTTGTGATCTTCTTTTTTCTGCGTTCCTTCCGCGCAGCCCTCATCCCCATCGTCACCATCCCCGTATCGCTCATCGCGACGTTCACCCTCATGCTGGCGCTTGGATTCAGCGTGAACACGCTGACGCTGCTCGCCATGGTGCTCGCGATCGGCCTCGTCGTGGACGACGCGATCGTCGTACTTGAGAACATCTATCGCCACATCGAAAACGGCATGAAGCCGACGGCAGCCGCGGCGAAAGGCATTCGCGAGATCGGTTTCGCCGTCGTCGCCATGACGCTGACACTGGCCGCCGTTTATGCCCCCATCGCGTTCACGCCCGGGAAAACGGGCAGGCTGTTTCTGGAGTTCGCGTTGACACTGGCCGGGGCAGTGATCGTCTCCGGCTTCGTAGCCCTCACGCTGACGCCGATGATGAGCGCGAGGCTGTTGCGGCATAACCCGCGGCCAAGCCGCTTCTTCCAGATCATGGAGCGCGGCTTCGTCGGACTGGAAAACGGCTACCGCTGGCTGCTCGGGACCCTGCTGCGCGTGCGGCCGCTCGTTATCCTCGTCGCGATCGCCGTCGCGGGCATGAGCGGCGTATTCTTCACCGCTCTGAAGTCCGAGCTGGCGCCCGAGGAGGATCGCGGACAGATCCGCGTGCGCGGCACCGCGCCGGAGGGCGCGACCATATCTTACACAGAGCGCTATGCGCGGCAGATCGACGATATCCTCGCCACGGTTCCGGAAGTCCGCGGCAGGCTCACCATCAGCGGGACGCCGGAGGTTTCGCGTGCGCTCGTCGTGGCACCGCTCACCGACTGGGATCAGCGTACGCGGCTGCAGAAGCAGATCATCGAGGACATCAATCCCAAGCTGAAACGCATCGCCGGCGTCCAGGCCTTCGCGCAGACGCCAGGCCCGTTCGGGCAGCGCGGCTCCGGCCGGCCCATCGAATTTGTTCTCCAAACCTCCGGCACCTACGAAGACCTGCAGAATTACTCCGACACGCTGCTCGACAAAATCCGCGACTATCCGGGCCTTGAGAGCATAGATACCGATCTTAAACTCAACACGCCGGAAATCCGCGTCGAAATCGATCGCGCCAAGGTTGCCGACCTTGGCCTCGACGTCGCAGTTGTCGGGCGCACGCTTGAGACCCTTCTCGGCGGCCGCAAGGTCACGCGCTTTGAACAAAACGGCGAGCAGTACGACGTCTACGTTCAGCTTTCGCCTGACGACCGTTCCACGCCTGAGGCGCTCTCGACCATCTTCCTGCGCAACCCGCGTGGAGAATCGATCCAGCTCTCCAACATCGTCAGCGTGAAGGAGAGCGTCGCACCCAAGGAACTCAAGCGGTTCAATCAGCTCCGCTCGGTCACGATCCAGGCCAATCTGGCGCCTGGCTACACGGTAGGCGACGCCATAGCCGTACTGGAAAATGCCAAGCGCGAGGCGCTGCCTGCCACCGTTCAAACGACATTGAGCGGCGCCAGCCGCGAGTGGCGGGATTCCTCAAACAGTCTCGCGATGGTGTTCGCGCTGGCTATTGTGTTCATCTATCTCGTCCTGGCGGCGCAGTTCGAGAGCTTCCGCGATCCCTTCATCATCATGTTGAGCGTCCCCTTGTCCATGACCGGCGCGCTCGGAGCACTCTGGCTCACGGGGGGAACGCTCAACGTCTATTCGCAGATCGGTCTGGTCACCCTGGTCGGATTGATCACCAAACATGGCATTCTCATCGTCGAGTTCGCCAACCACCGTCAACGCGAAGGCGTCGAACGCACGCAAGCCGTGCTCGATGCCGCGGTGCTGCGCCTGCGCCCCATTCTCATGACGACGGCCGCCATGGTGCTCGGCGCGCTGCCGCTCGCAATCGCCAGCGGTGCGGGCGCGGAAAGCCGCCAGCAGATCGGCTGGGTGGTCGTCGGCGGTATGTCATTGGGCACGCTGCTGACGTTGTTTGTCATCCCGGCCATCTACAGCTACGTCGGCCAGCGGCATCAGGCAGAGAGCGAAGACGCGCAACCGCGCGCCGAATCTGCAAAAGCAACGTCCCTCGACAGCAAACGTCCCGGCGCGCAGGCCGCCTGATCGGGAGCCGTTCCAGTCTCGTGGAATCAAGGAACGGCGCTCGTCTAGTCGTCTGATCCCAGCCTTTGATGGGGCATCCTTATCATGCGCAACCGCGACGGTGATCAGCTGCTTGGTGCGCATTGGATAACGTCTTGAACGCGTCGTCCGCCTCGGGAGTTATGACGCCGCCCGGCATGAACGCGGGTGGATTTAGAGAAACGCAGATCGTTCACGAGCGCACCCCCTTGCGCACATCATGTTCAAACTGCGGAAACAGCACCTCATTTTCAAGCTGCACGTGCGCTTCGAAATCGTCGATGAAATCGCCTATTCCCTGGTAGAGCGCCGTCCAGGTGCGGCACGCACCTTCGGGCAGAGTCAGATCACCTGTCAGGTTACGGATGTAGGCGATTTCGGCACCTTGGTCGTCATGATCGGCGCGCATGATTGCGATCGGGTTCTCGATCCCTTCTGCGCCGCGCCTGATTGCGGGAAAGACGATCAGCTCTTCCTTTTTCATGTGCACTTCAAGTTCGCCGATCATCTTGCGCAACAACTCCGCAAGGCCTGTCGGCACCCCCGGGGCGCCGGCATGGACCTGCTCGACCTTCGCCGCAAGCCTCGCCAGTTCCGGAAGCTGTTCACGATGGCGCGCGTGAAAGCGCGTCTCGATATAGCGGGTGAGTTCGGCAGGATCTTTAAGGGAAGCGTTCTCTTCGGTCATTGCAGTCTCCCTACTCGAAGCTAAAGCGCGGCAAGGTGCAGCGCAGACTGGTTTTGCGCATCCTCGCGCCGGAAGGTGAAGGGATTGCGCGATGCCCGGATCGCGACGGCTGTGTCACTCGAAAATCCGTTGATCCGGGTTGCGTCCTAGCCTAGTCTCAAGAATAGGTATTGTAAATACCTATTCATAGAGGAACCAAACGGCGATGCGCCTGACCTCCTTCACCGATTATGGCCTCAGGATGCTGATGCGCATGGCGAGCGCGCCGGACCGCTCATTCTCGGCCGCCGAGATGGCCGAAGAGTTTGGCCTGTCACGCAATCATCTGGCCAAGGTGATGCAGACGCTGGCACGAGGCGGGATCATCGAGACAAGGCGTGGCGGCGGCGGAGGTGCGGTTCTGGCGCGACAGGCAGGTGAAATCCGCATCGGCGCGGTGGTACGCCTGCTGGAGGAGGGCCAAACGCTCGTGGAATGTTTTGCTCTCGGCGGTAGCGATTGCACCATCACCGGCTGCTGCCGGCTGAAGGCGCGGTTGCGCTCCGCCGAAGCGGCTTTTCTGGCCGATCTCGACCGCTCGACGCTGGCTGATATCGCGCTGCCCGCACCCGCGGCGGCATGATCCGGACCTAAAGATATGGTACGGATGATCTCGGGAGAGGTGCTGCCAAGCGAGGCGTCTGGACGGATAAGCTTCAGGAACGACGAAGCTGCCGCTGCATCCCCCCACTAAATCCTCTCACCAGATGCATTCCGCCAGATGCTCGTCTTCGTCTAAACGATCGACCTCAACCCCTGTAAAATCGCTGCGTGAAACAACACCGTATATCTTTTCGTTTTCGACGACCGGAAGGTGGCGGAAACCTCCATCGCTCATGATGCGCAGGGCATCGATGGCATGACTTCCTGGTGTGATCGTCACGGGATCGTGCTTCATCGCAAGCGCGAGACGCTTACTGCCTGCATCATCGCCTTCAGATAGAAGCCGCACGGCGTCACGGCCAGTGAAAATCCCGCAAAGCCTCCCTTGCGCATCCAAGGCGAGTACCGATCCACTGCCAGACTGCGTCATCAACTGACACGCGCGCCGGACCGTGTCGCCAGCGGCAAGCGCTACAGGTTTCTGGTCTCCGATGATGGATGATATTTCCCGGTGCACCGTCAGATGATGTCTACTCCAATCGAAGACTTCAAACTCCATTCCCTTAAAATCGCCTTTTGAAACGACGCCAAAAAGCTTCCCGTTCTCCACGATCGGAACATGCCTGAAATTGCCACTGACCATCACCCTCAGCGCATCGATCGCCCGATGAGCCGGCGTCAGCACCACGGGGTTGGAGGTCATGGCCTGCTGTAGCTGAGCACCAGCGGCGTCCTCGCAACTGGCCAGCAAGCGCACCGCATCGCGACCTGTGAAGATGCCGAGCAAGCTATCGTTGGAATCTACTACGAGGACCGAGCCTGCTCTGCGCTCCCACATCAGGCGGCACGCATCAGCAACCGTCACAGCCTTACCAAGCACAACTGGTTTTTGATCTTTGATGATGTAGGCGATTTTTCGATTGGTCATGATATCCCTTGGGCGATCAAGTCTCTCAGTATGCCGTATCTCTCTTTCAAAGTCTGCCAGGCTACGGCAAAACAGCAACTCGAATTGGCGGTGTCACGGTACTGGGAACACGCAGCTTGCGAGCCTTTTGAGCACGCGCTGAAATCGGTTTTCGCTCATATCCTTTATATAAGCGCTTTTACGCAACCGTCACAGGCTTTGGTTCGTGAGAAAAACCATACAATTTTCTTGATAGCCCTAGCCAGTTCAAAACTTGATATCGAGCAGAATTAACGCTTCGCGAGAGAGGCTGATGGGATGCTGACATAAGATATCAGGTTCTGCTCAGGCACTATCTGCAATGACTCCTCATCCGCCCTAAGGATTGGCGGCAACCGAAGAGGAGAACCCAATGAACCGAATTCTTATCGCCACCACGGCACTTCTGGCTTTCGCGGCCACGGCCTCCGCCGCCAGCTTCGGCAAGCCATGCACTTCGGAGCCCGAGGCGAAGTGGATGACGCTCGATGCCATTCGGAAAATCATCGAGGACCACGGCTATACGGTAGCCAAGGCCAAGATGAAGGGAACATGCGCAGAGGTTTATGCCCGTGATGCCGATGGCAAGCGCATCGAGTTCTTCATCGATCCCGCCACGGGGAACCCGGTCGGCACGGACTGGAAGGCGCCGGCGGCGAAGGGCGGTGCCTGATGGCCGGCGAAATGTCATCAGCACTTGAAACCGGCGGCGTGGTGCCGCCGGTTTCAAGCAATGCGACGATTAAGGTCTGGGACCTTTTCGTGCGCATCTTTCACTGGAGCCTGGTTGTCGCTTTTGCAGTCGCCTTCCTGACGGGCGATGGGAACGAAAGGGTGCATACGATCTCAGGCTATATCATTGCCGCTTTGGTGGCGGCGCGGATTGCCTGGGGGTTCATCGGCTCGAAACACGCGCGATTTGCCGATTTCGTGGTTGCGCCGCGCAAAGTGGCCGAGTTTACGATGCAGAGCATGCATCTCAAGGCGCCGCGCCATATCGGCCACAATCCGGCTGGAGGCGTGATGATACTCGCGTTGCTCGCAACATTTTCCGGACTGGCGCTAACCGGCCACCTCATGACCACCGATACTTATTGGGGCTCCAAAACTTTGGAAGAAGTGCATGAAGGACTTGCCTACTTTGCTCTCGGCCTTGTCGGTTTGCACGTGCTCGGCGTTTTCTTTACCGCCATCGAACACCGCGAAAACCTGGTCAAAGCCATGATCACGGGAAGGAAACGGGCCTGACGTTGGATGCATCGCTCGCAGCAACTTGCGCCGGCACACATGGCTGCTGCGAGTGACAGACCTGCAGCCTTGCACCAGCCACAAACGCCCCTATTGACGCCGCGCTCGTTGCTGTCTACCTGCGTGCTTAGATCGTTGGAGCAGAACTTGCCCGGGGCAGCCGCAGGTGAACATTGAACAGGCCGCCGCTGTTGCCCAGTTCGACGACGCCACCCCAAGCCTCAGCGATGTCTGAAACAATAGCCAGACCCAGGCCAGAACCCCCACCTGACGTGTCGAGCCGGCCGCCACGCTGAAGGACCTCGCCAAACTTCGAGGACGGTATCCCTGGACCGTCATCGCTGACGGTGATGGTGATCCAATCCGGCGTATCGGCCGCGCTGATAATGACGCGCGAGCGCGCATACTTGACTGCATTCTCCACAAGCCCGCCGAGGGCTTCGGAAAGATCATCGGCATGGATGCGCGCATAGGATCCGTCGGCTACTTCGAGCGACCACGCACGGGATTGCCCAAGCGGCGTCCGTTCGAGCACCCGAATGACGCGTGATGCAACGTCCGCCACGTCGGCACTCGCCAGAGCGTTACCGTTCTGCATGCGGGCACGCGCAAGCTGCCTGTCGACATGGCGCTGCATCATATGCGCCGCCTGCTCCAAGTCATCCGCAACGGCGCTATCGCCGCCCGTTCTGATCCTGGCAATGCCGCCTGAGAGCACCTGCAAGGGCGTCTTGAGGCCATGCGCGAGGTCCGCCGCCCGCTGACGCGCCGTCTCGATCTGCTTGTCGCGTGCGTCGAGCAACGTATCGATCTCCCGTGCCAAAGGCTGCACTTCGAGGGGAAACTTCGTGCCAAGCCGCGCGGTCCTGCCTGAGCGGATATCTGCAATCCGCGTGCGAACCGCAGCGAGAGGACGCAATCCGATCGAGACCTGCAGCCAGGCCGCCACAATGAGCAATCCTGCGAGTATCAGCAGGAAAGGGGCGAGGGCTTGGGCGAAACGCCAGACCGCCGCATCGACCTCCGCTTCGTCACGGCCTACGGCAAAGCGCGCGATCGCGTGTCCCAGTCGCGCGGGAAGTTCGACATTGCGCTGTATGAGATAGAGGCTCTGGCCGTCCGGTCCAGCGATCGATTGGTGATGAGACCGCTCATCGGTACCCTGCGCCGATGGCAGCGCCAAAGTGAAATCCCATAGCGAGCGGGATCTGACGTCGCCACCGTTCAGGAACGTCACCTGCCAGTAAAGTCCGGACAGAGGCGTCTCAAATCTCGGGTCGGCGGGCGGCGTGACGACCGTGACCGCGCCCGATGGATCCTTGTCCACTCCAGCGATAAGTTGATCCAGATGGGCATTCAGCTCCGCATCGATCCAATCCTTCACATGCCGTTCAAACAGCAGCGTCAAGCCGGCTGCGGCCACAAGTAACGCCAATGCAATAAAGCCGGCTGCACCGAGCAGGAGGCGTGTTTTGAGCGCGTCGATCAAGATGGCTCGTCCGCGATGATGTAGCCGAAGCCGCGGCGGGTCTCGATCGCATTCGTGCCGAGCTTTTTGCGGATACGCATGACGGCGGCCTCAAGTGCGTTGGCCTCGCGCGCGTCGTCATCGCCATAAAGATGCTCGATCATTTCCGCGTTCGATACCACGCGCCCCTTGTTATGCACCAGAAAAGAGACGAGCCGGTATTCCAACGGTGTCAGCGGCACATGGACGTCGTTGATGGATACGCGCATTTGCCTTGTATCGACTCGCAGCGCACCGCTTTCGATGACTGGGCTGCCAATGCCAGCGGAGCGACGGATGAGTGCGCGCACGCGCGCGATGAGCTCTTCCATCTGAAACGGCTTCACGAGGTAATCGTCGGCTCCGGCATCAATGCCTTCCACACGCTCAGGCCAGGAACCGCGCGCCGTCAAAATCAGCACCGGCATGTGACGCTTGCCCGCTCGCCACCGCTTCAGCACTGCAAGCCCATCCATTTTCGGCAGTCCCAGGTCAAGGACCGCTACATCGTAGGGCTCGGTGTCGCCTCTGAACCAGGCATCCTCGCCGTCCGTTGCGATGTCACAGACGAAGCCCGCGGTCTTGAGAGCCGCCACCACATCAGCAGCGATACGGGCATCGTCCTCTACGACCAGAATGCGCATCAGTCATCATCTTCGATCTTCAGGATCCTGCCGGTGGCGGCCAGAACCTCGACTTCCTGAATTCGGCCGCCCGGCTGCAAGATCTTGAAGTCGTAAACGAGGCCGGTGTCGTCCTCCTCGAGTTCGGTTTCAAGCACCCGGCCGGGAACCTTCTCGCGCAACATATCGACGATCTCCTGCAAGGGCTTGATCTTGCCTTCCTGCACGAGCCTGCGCGCACGTTCGTGGCCAACTTGATCGGCCCCGGCAGGCTTGGTCGCCGCCATGGCCACCGCCAGAACGAGAGCGGTCATGCAAAGTGTGGCTGAAGCTTTTGTTTTCATTTCACTATGATCGAAGCTGAATGCTGACAGGTCCCTGACAGAAACAGTCAGATGACCGTCACGCATGCCCTGCCATGTTGGCTGTATCGTAATCCGACTTGATAAGGAGATCATCCGATATGAAGGCCCCCCTATTCGCAGCAGCAGCTTTAACCATCGTCATGTTGACACCGGCCTTTGCCGACGACCGGCTGAACGTTCCAGCCGATCAATGGCTGTCGCCCTCACAGCTGACAGACAAGCTTACATCCCAGGGCTACAAGGTCCATAAGATTGAAACCGACGATGGCACCTACGAGGTCGACTTGACCGACAAGAACGGCGTTCTGATCGAGGCTGATGTTCACCCCGCGACGGGCGAAATTCTGCCCGGCTACGACGACTGAACGAAGCCGAACGAACGGGGGGACTGCGTGATCCGCAGTCCCCCAACCCTTGACCAAGCGCCACCTTAGGGCCAGCAGCGCGATTGCCGATCAATCCCACTCGCGCTCACGATGCACGATGCGGCCATTTTTGATATCCACGTCGTACACACGGCCATTGCTGTGGCGGGCGTTGTCGACCTCCCAGCGGCCGTCATCGCGCTCGATCTTGCCCCACGACACAAATCCATTCGCGCGCAGGGTGCTCGAAACCGACGCACGCTCGCTATTGGTTGGAAGGCGATCAGCCATGGCCGGACCTGCCGTCAGAATAGCAAGGACGATCGCCGCAAACTGAATGGTTCTCTTCACAC
>WBZP01007529.1_pt1 | contig 10471 bp, 7 predicted proteins | sample 5204301 | NCBI WGS metagenome assembly WBZP01 (sample SAMN12412401, study PRJNA552823) | activated sludge metagenome | isolation source: activated sludge from nitrification reactor of wastewater treatment plant... | place: USA: Pennsylvania | collected 2017 | reverse complement strand
CCGCGAGGCCCTGCACAAAACCGCGCAGATCGAAAGCCGCGGCCCGGTACCTCGTCCGCAGTTCCTGCCGGAACTGTGCGCCGGTGTGGAAGAACGCGGGTGAATCGGCGACGAACAGCGCCCCGGCCGGGGAACCCATCGGGTAGGTGGGCTTGAGGGCGTCACGTTCCGCAGCGGTCAGGGCCAGCGCATCGAGCCTCAGCGGCAGTGCGGCCTCGTCGAGTACCTCGAAGAAGGCCGTGACGATGAGTACGTCCTGCGCTGCCTGGAGCCGCTCGCTTCGAGAGACGCGCGACCCGTGGCCCTGGCGATCTCGGAACCGACCGACCAGGTCGCGCCCGAGCCGCACCAACTCGGACTTGGCGTCGAGCAGTCCCAGCAGCTGCGGCGCCCCGAAAACGGAGCCGACCAGCAATGCTGCACCAGCCAGATCATCCACCTTGTCGAGCGTGGCCTTGTCCCCCGCGCCGAGAATCCGCAGGGCCTGCGCATATCCCTTCACGGGCACCATCGTGGCCCACTTCGGCCACTTACGCGGCGGGCTGGCTTGGCGACGCCCGTCGAGTCTGAGGTAGTCGCACCGTCCGATACGGCACCTGCCCGATGTGGCGCGCTACCTCAGACGCCGATCGTGGAGGGGTCAGCACAGCACACCGACCCTGGAGGACACCATGTTTCAGTACACCGACCCGGCCAGCATCCGCGCCGAGATCGCTCGCCGCGCCGAGCTCGCCCGCCCCTCGCGAGGCGATGATCCGACCGAGATGGACGGCTACCTCGGGCCACCGCGGCACCGGGTGCCGGGCGTCACCTCGGCCTTCCTGGTCAGGCGTCGTCGCCACCGCTGAGGTGGGGTCGAACAGCGCTGCGAGGGTCGACCGGATAATGGCGCTGTGACACGGGCGATCGGTGCCCCGGCACCGCGTGACCGCCCCCTGCTCGGCCGCGACGCCGAGCTGGGGCGGTTGCGCGCGGCGTTGCCCGCCCGCGGCCGGCCGGGGGGTGTCGCGGTCGTCGAGGGGGACGCCGGGATCGGCAAGACCCGGCTCGTCGCCGAACTGGCGCACGAGGCGCGCGCGGTGGGAAGCCTCGTGGTCACCGGGCACTGCGTGGGCGCGGGTGGGTCGAGCATCGCCTACCTCCCGTTCACCGAGTTGCTCGCCGCCGTCGACGCGGCGGTGCCCGAGGTGGTGACCCAGGTGATCGCCGCCCATCCCGCTCTGGCGGCGCTGCTGCCGTCCCGCGGCCCGGTGCCCGCCGGCACGGGGGGCGCGGGGCCCGTCGCCGAGGCGGTGTACGCCTGTCTCAGCGCGGCGGGGCACGACACCCCGCTGCTGGGCGTCGTCGAGGACGTGCACTGGGCCGACCACTCCTCGCGCGACCTGCTCACCCTCCTGTTCACCCGCGGCTTCGACGCCCCGGTCACCCTGATCACGACGCTGCGCAGCGACGACCTGCACCGCGGCCACCCGCTGCACGCGACGCTGCCGGTGTGGGCGCGTCTGCCCGGCCTGACCGACGTCGTGCTGGCTCCGCTGCCCGCCGACGCGATGGGTCACCTGATCGAGAACCTGGACGGCGCGCCGTCCGACCCGACGGACGTCGCCGACCTGGTCGTGCGGGCGGAGGGGAACCCGTTCTTCGCCGAGGAACTCGTCGCCGCGCCACACCAGCTCGTGGCTCCCGACGCCTCGGCGGGGCTGGCGCGGTTGCTGCGGTTCCGGGTCGACGAGCTGGACGGCGAGGCGCGCGACGTCGTCCGGGCCGTCGCGATCGGGGGCCGGACGGTGAGCCATGAGCTGCTCGCCCACGTGACCGGGCTGGACGACGCCGCGCTCGAGAGTGCCGTGGCCCAGGCGGTGGACCGCCACGTGCTGCTCGCGAGCTCGACCGGGTACGCGGTCCGGCACGCGTTGCTCGCCGAGACGGTGGTCGCCGACCTGCTGCCGGGTGTGCGGACCCGGCTGCACCGCGCCTACCTGCACGCGCTGCGGGAGGATCCCACGCTCGGACCCCCGGCCGAGGTGGCCCGGCACGCCGCCGCACTGGGCGACACGGCGACCGCCGCAGCGGCCGCCCTCGCGGCCGGTGATGCGGCACTGGCGGTCGGTGGACCGCGAGATGCGTTGCGGCACTACGAGAGTGCGCTCGGCTGGCTGGACGGGGTGCCCGATCGGGTCGATGCCACCCTGCGGGCGGCGGCCGCTGCCGGGATGGGAGGCGACACCCTGCGGGCGCACGACCTGCTGCAGGACGCGCTCGACGGGACCCCCGCCGATGACCACCCGGCCGAGCGGGCCGAGCTGCTGATCACCCTCGCCGCCACGTCGCGCGCGCTGGACCTGCCCGACGATCCGCTCGAGCTGACCGATGAGGCGATGTCGTTGGTGGCCGGCCGCCGTGACGCGCTGGTGGCTCGTGTGATGGTGGCCCGCGCGCAGGCGCTGGTCGACGCAAGGCGCCCCGACGAGGCCTGCGACCTGACCGAACTCGCGGAGCTGCTCGGGACGGGGCACGTACCCCCGGCTCTCGCCGCCGAGACCCGGTTCGTGCGTGCCCAGGTGTTTCAGCAGCGCCGGGATCTCGACACGGCGGTCGACCTGTTGACCGAGCTCGACGGCCTCGCGGCCGACGACCCCCTGCGGATCAGGGCCTGCCTGCGGCGCGGCGGGGTCTGCGAGCAGCAGGGCCGGCTCGCCGAGGCGCTGGACTGGTACGAGCAGGGCCACGCCATCGCTCTGCGGCTCGGCCAACCGTGGGCGGTGTATGCGCTGGAGTGTCGTCTCGGTGCGGGGATGATCGCCTACCAGCTGGGCCGGTGGGATCGCGCGGACCGCCTGCTCGAGTCGACCCGCGACACCGACGCGCCCCAGCCGGGCCGTGCCCTGCTCGACGCCGCCCGCCTGCTCGTCACCGTCGGCCGGGGCGAGTCGGTGCCGCTGGACGCGCTCGCGCGGCTTCGGCACTGGTGGCACGTGGACACGCTGCTCGCCACGTACACGCTGTACCCGGGCATCGGGGTGCTGACCGCCGCGGGGCAGAGTGACGCCGCGGTGGCCTGGGTCGAGGAGGCCCTGGCCCAGTGCGACCGGCACTGGGGCACCGAGGCGCAGGCCGTCGTCCGGCTCGGGGCCCTGCTCGCCTCTGCGGCGGCGGACGCCGTGCCCACCCTCGACGGCCATGTCCGCGCGCGCCTGCTCGCCGCGGTCGACCGGTTGACGGTGCGGGCCCGGGCGCGGCTGGTGCGACCGGTGACCGACCGGACGCCCGCGCCGGGGCCCGAAACCCTCGCCTGGGGGCGGCGTCTGGAGGCCGAGCTGCTCCGGCTCGCCGTGGCCCGCGGGGAGCCGGTGGACCCGCAGAGCTACGTTGACCGGTGGTCCGAGGCCGTTCAGGCGTGCGAGGAGTACGGCCACGTTCCGGAAAAGGCTTATGCCACAACGCGTCTCGCTCTCGCGCTGTCGGCGGTCGGGCGGGTCGACGACGCGCGGGGCGCCGCCGAGCAGGTGCGGCCGGTGGCCGAGCAGCTCGGGATGCGCCCACTGCTCGCCCTGCTGGACGGCGTGGGTGCGCCCGGCGGTGCCGGTGGCCGGGCCGCCGCGACCCCGCGCTCCCCCGGACGCCGCGCGGCCGCCGCCACGACCGACCTCACCCCGCGCGAGCGTGAGGTACTCGACCGGCTGGGGCTCGGTCGGACCAACGGCGAGATCGCCGCGGAACTGTTCATCAGCACCAAGACCGCGAGCGTGCATGTGTCGAACATCCTCGCCAAGTTGGGCGCCGCGACCCGCGGCGAGGCGGCGGCGATCGCCCGCCGACGGGGGCTGGTCGGCTGACGCCACCTCGCCCGGCCGTCCCTGCCCAGCGCCTCGCCCTGTCGCCCCCGCCCAGCCGCCTGCCCCGCCGTCACCGACCGGGGGGCTCGGAACTCCTGCTAGCAGCAGTTAGCAGCAGGTAGACAAGCTGCAGCATGTCCACAGACATGCAACCTGAGCTGAGTCAGCGCTCCCGCTCGATTTTCTGGATCGGATCCAGACATTATCTGGACTGATTCCAGGTTGTGCGCGAGACTGGCGCCGTGCGCCCCCCGATAGACGCCGAGATCATGCTGCGCAGCGCGGCGCTGCGGGTGACCCGCCCGCGCGTCGCCGTCCTGCGGGCCGTGCACGATCACCCCCACAGCGACACCGACTCGGTGGTCCGGATCGTCCGCAACGAGTTGGGCGAGGTCTCCACCCAGGCGGTGTACGACGTCCTGCGCGCCCTGACGGGTGCCGGGCTGGTGCGCCGGATCGAGCCCGCCGGGTCGGTGCCGCGGTACGAGTCCCGGGTCGGGGACAACCACCACCACCTGATCTGCCGCTCGTGCGGTGACATCACGGACATCGACTGCGCCGTGGGGTACACCCCGTGCCTCACCCCGTCGGACGGCCATGGCTACTCGATCGACGAGGCCGAGGTCGTCTACTGGGGGTTCTGCCAGAACTGTCTGACCCCATCCAGCTGATCGACCCCTGCAGACCCGGCCCAGCCGACCCAGCCCACCCGACCCAGCCGAGATCGAACCACGTTGTAGCCGAACCCGAGGAGAGATTCGTGGCAGACGAAGCATCGACCCCCGCCCTGGTCGCCACCGAGGGGCGGACCCATCGGGTCCGCCGCAACAGTGACTGGTGGCCCAACCAGCTCGACGTCAGTGTCCTGCACCCGAACCCGCCCGCCGGCGACCCGATGGGTGAGGACTTCGACTACGCGGCCGCGTTCAACGGCCTCGACCTCGCCGCCGTGAAGGCCGACCTCACCGCGCTGATGACCGACTCCCAGCCGTGGTGGCCCGCCGACTACGGCCACTACGGCCCGCTGTTCGTCCGGATGGCCTGGCACAGTGCCGGCACCTACCGGGTCAGCGACGGTCGCGGTGGTGGCGGCACCGGGCAGCAGCGGTTCGCCCCGCTGAACAGCTGGCCCGACAACGCCAACCTCGACAAGGCCCGCCGCCTGCTCTGGCCGGTCAAGAAGAAGTACGGCCGTGCGCTCTCCTGGGCCGACCTGATGATCCTCGCCGGCAACGTCGCACTGGAGTCGATGGGCCTGCGCACCTTCGGCTTCGCCGGCGGCCGCGCCGACGTCTGGGAGCCGGAGGAGGTCGACTGGGGCGCCGAGGAGGAGTGGCTCGGCGACCAGCGCTACAGCGGCGAACGCAAGCTCGCGAACCCGCTGGCCGCCGTCCAGATGGGTCTGATCTACGTCAACCCCGAGGGCCCGAACGGCAACCCGGACGCGCTCGCCGCAGCCCGCGACATCCGTGAGACGTTCGCCCGGATGGCGATGAACGACGAGGAGACCGTCGCGCTGATCGCCGGCGGGCACACGTTCGGCAAGGCGCACGGCGCCGCCGTCCCGGTGGGCAACGTCGGGGCCGAGCCGGAGGCGGGCGCGATCCACGAGCAGGGCATGGGCTGGGCCAACCAGCACGGCTCCGGCGTCGGCACCGACGCGATCACCAGCGGCCTCGAAGGGGCCTGGACGCCGACCCCGGTCGCCTGGGACAACAGCTTCTTCGAGACCCTGTTCAGCTTCGAGTGGGAGCAGACCACCAGCCCGGCCGGGGCCAAGCAGTGGAAGCCGACCGACCCCGCGGCGGCCACTCTGGTGCCCGACGCGCAGGACCCGTCGAAGCGGCACGCCCCGATGATGCTGACCACCGACCTGGCACTGCGGGTCGACCCCGACTACGAGCGGATCTCCCGCCGCTTCCACGAGAACCCGGCCGAGTTCGCCGACGCGTTCGCCCGGGCCTGGTTCAAGCTCACCCACCGCGACATGGGCCCGGTCTCGCGCTACCTCGGCCCGGAGGTGCCGGCCGAGGAGCTGATCTGGCAGGACCCGGTGCCCACGCCGTCCGGGCAGCCGCTCGGGGCCGGCGACGTCGCGGCGCTCAAGGAGCTGGTGCTCGCCTCCGGGGCCTCCGTCGGTGACCTGGTCGCCGCCGCGTGGGCGTCGGCGTCCACCTTCCGGTGCACCGACAAGCGCGGGGGCGCGAACGGGGCGCGGGTGCGGCTGGCACCGCAGAACCAGTGGGCGGTCAACGACCCGGCCCGGCTGGCGGGCACGCTGCGGGTGCTCGAGGGCGTGCGCGAGCAGTTCAACGCCCGCGGCGGCGCCCAGGTCTCGATGGCCGACCTGATCGTGCTGGCCGGTTCGGCCGCGGTCGAGAAGGCCGCGCGCGACGGCGGCCACGACGTGACGGTGCCGTTCACCCCCGGCCGCACCGACGCCTCGCAGGAGCAGACCGACGTCGAGTCGTTCGCCGTGCTCGAACCGGTGCACGACGGGTTCCGCAACTACGCCGGCAAGGGCGGCGGCAAGCCGACCGAGGCGCTGCTGGTCGACCGGGCCCAGCTGCTCGGGCTGTCGGCGCCCGAGCTGACCGTGCTGGTCGGCGGGCTGCGGGTGCTCGGCGCCAACACCGGCGGGGTGACCCAGGGCGTGCTCACCGACCGGGTCGGCGTGCTGAGCACCGACTTCTTCGTCAACCTGCTGGACGGCGCGACCACCTGGGCGCCGACGTCGGAGGCGGCGGAGCTGTTCGAGGCCCGCGACACCACCGGTGCCGTGCGCTGGACGGCGACCCGCGCCGACCTGGTGTTCGGCTCGAACTCGGTGCTCCGCGCGGTCGCCGAGGTCTACGCCTGCGACGACGCCGGGGCGAAGTTCGCCCAGGACTTCGCCGCCGCCTGGGCGAAGGTGATGGACGCCGACCGGTTCGACGTGCGCTGACCCGGCGGGCGTCGAGCCCTGACCGCAGCGACCGCCCCGCTCGGGGCGGTCGCTGCGCTCTTTGTCGAAGGTTTGTTTAGAGTTAGGTCATGTCCAACGACCGTCTGCGCCAGATCGTGGTCACCGTCAGCGGAATCCTGTGTGTCTACGGCACCCTCGTCGGGGTCGGGGTGATCGGCGAGCGGGTCGAGGAGTCCTCGGGCGGTCGCCTCGCCGCCGATGCCACCTTGATCGCCCCGGCGACCCCCGCGTTCTCGATCTGGTCGGTGATCTATCTCGGCCTGCTGGCCTACGTGATCTGGCAGTGGCTGCCGGCGCACTCGGCCGATCGGCGGTTGCGCAGCACCGGCTACCTCGCCTCCGCGAGCATGATCCTCAACGCGGCCTGGCTGCTGGTCACCCAGCAGGGGTGGCTGTGGGTGAGCGTGCTGGTCATGCTGGCCCTGCTGGCGAGCCTGATCGCGCTCGTGCTGCGGCTGCACGCCGACCCGGCCGGCTCGACCGTCGAGCGGGTCGTCGTCGACGCCACCTTCGGCCTCTACCTCGGCTGGGTCTGCGTCGCCACCTGCGCGAACGTGGCCGCGACGCTGGTCGCCGGCGGCGTCGCCGCCACCGGCGCCCTCGCCGCGGTGCTCACCGTGGTCGTGCTGGTGGTCGTCGCCGCGGTCGCACTGCTGCTCGCGCGACGCCTGCCCGGGCAGTGGTCGCTCGCCGCCGGCATCGTCTGGGGGCTGGCCTGGGTGAGCGTGGGTCGGTCGACCGATGCCCCGCGCTCGCTCGTCGTCGCCCTGGCCGCGGCGGCCGTCGCCGCCCTGGTGCTCGGGCTCTTCGCCTCGCCGGCCGCGCGGCGAGCCCCCGCCCGCGCCTGACCCGGGGCCCCCGGTGGACGCCGAGGTGATCGTGGTCGGGGCCGGCCTGGCCGGTCTGCGCTGCGCCGTCGATCTGCAGCGCGCCGGCCGGTCGGTGATCGTGCTCGAGGCCGCCGACCAGGTCGGCGGCCGGGTCCGCACCGACCGCGTCGACGGCTTCACCTGCGACCGCGGGTTCCAGGTGCTCAACCCCGCCTACCCGGCGGTGCGGCGCAGCATCGACGTCGCCGGCCTCTCGCTGCAGCCGTTCGACGCCGGGCTGCTGGCCCGGACCCGGTCCGGTCTGCGGGTGATCGCCGATCCGGTCCGCGCGCCCCGGTACGCGGCGGACGTCGTCCGGAGTGGTCTCTGGAGCCTGCGTGACCTGACCGGTCTGGCCCGCTGGCTGGCCCCGGCGCTGCGCGACCCCCAGGCGTCGTTGCGCGCGCCCGACCTGACCCTCGGCGCCGGGCTGGACGCCGCCGGTGTGCGCGGGCCGCTGCGCCCGGTGCTCGACCGCTTCCTGGCCGGGGTGCTCGCCGACAGTCACCAGCTCACCTCGTCCGCCTTCACCCGGATGCTGGTGCGCAGCTTCGTGCTGGGCCGTCCCGGGTTGCCGTACGGCGGGATGGCTGCGTTGCCCCGCCAGCTGGCCGCGGAGCTGCACGACCTCCGGCTCGGCACCCCGGTGCGCGCCGTCCACGCGATCGGCGCGGCCGGGCCGGGCGGGGCCGGCGAGGCGCGGGTCGAGACCGATTCGGGTGTGCTGGCCGCGCCGCACGTGGTGGTGGCCGCCGACCCCGCCACCGCGACCGGGCTGCTGGCGCTGCCGGCGGTGGCGATGAAGGGCCTGACCACCTGGTGGTTCGCCGCCGAGACCGCCCCCGACCAGCGGGCGATGGTCGCCGTCGACGCCCGGCCCGGCACCCCGGACGGCGCGCCGCCCGGCCCGGTCTGGAACGCCGCCGTGATCACGGCCGCGGCGCCCGGGTACGGCGACGGCCGGCGGCACCTGATCGCGGCGACCACCCTGCACGACCGCGGCCCGGCGGGCGAGGCGCAGGTCCGCCGGCACGTCGGGGAGATCTACGGCTGCGACACCGGCGGGTGGGACGTCGTGGTGCGGCACGACGTCCCCGAGGCACTGCCGGCGTGCCCGCCCCCGGTTCGGGTGACCAGCCCGCCGGACGTCGCCCCCGGCGTCTGGGTGTGCGGAGACCACCGGGACACCGCCTCGATCCAGGGCGCCCTGGTCTCGGGCGAGCGGGCGGCCCGGGCGGTGCTGGCGGCCGGCTGACCGGCGCCGTCAGGTTGGGGCCGTCAGGTTGGAGCCGTCAGGCTCGGGCTTCAGGCTCGGGCCAGGAAGGCGGCCGGGTCGCCCATCACCGACCGGACGACGGCCGTCGCCCCCCCGAGCACGGCGCCCTCGGTGCCGAGCCGGGAGGCGAGCACCTGCACGGGCTCCCACCGGGCGGCGATCACCCGCCGGCTGGCCTCGCGTTCGATCGCCGGACGCAAGACGTCGGCCAGCCGCCCGTAGAGGCCGCCGAGGACGACGGTGCGCCCGTCGAGCACGTTGAGCAGCGAGGCGAGGGCGACCCCCAGCGCCGACCCGGCCGCGGTGACCGCCGCCCGGGCGCGGTCGTCGCCCCGCGCGACGGCCTTGATCAGGGCGCGCACCGCGCCGTCCGGTGAGCCGGTGAAGGTGCCCGCGGTGGCATCGGGGGAGATCCCCGCCGCGCGCAGGATCGCCTCCTGCCCGGCGACCTGCTCAAGGCATCCGACGGATCCGCACGAGCAGATCGCCGCGGCTGCGGATTCCCCGAACCCGTTGGCGCCGTAGGGAACCGGGATGTGACCGATCTCCCCGCTGAAGCCCCGCTGCCCGCGCCACAGCGCGCCGTCGGCGATGATCCCCGCACCGACCCCGATCTCCCCGGAGACGTGCACGAAGGTGCGCAGCGGCGCGCCGTCCGGGTCGGTGTGCCCGCCCCGCCACAGCTCGGCGAGCGCCGCCAGGTTGGCCTCGTTGTCGACCCGCATCGGCAACGCCTCGGGCAGCTCCGCGCGCCGGCGCAGCTCGGCGAGCACGGGGAGGTCGTGCCAGCCGAGGTTCGGCGCGAGCCGGACCAGACCGGTGCGGTCGACCAGCCCCGGCACCGCGACGCTCACCCCGGCGATCCGCAGCCCCGCGGCGCGGGCGTCGGTCACGGCGGTGGTCAGCGCCCCGGCCGCCCGGTCGAGGGCCCGGCTGCCCCGGTCGCCGCGGAAGTCCTCGGCGACCAGGTGACGGTGCCGGACGGCGCCGGTCAGGTCGATCGTGCAGCTCGCCAGGTAGTCGACGTTGATCTCGAGCCCGATCGCGGCGCACCCGTTCGGCGCGAGGGCGATCCGGGTGCCCGGGCGGCCGGCGCCTGCCCCGGTCGCCGGGGCCAGCTCCTGGACCAGACCGCCGCCGAGCAGGGTGTCGACCAGCGAGGACGTGGTCGCCTTGGTCAACCCGGTGGCAGCCGCCAGCCGGGCCCGGCTCGCGCTCGCCTGCGCGATCTGACCGAGGATCAGGGCCAGGTTGTGCGCGCGGACCGAACCGGTGTGCGCGGGCGAGCCGTCGGGCATGGTCACGACGCCATCCTAGGTGCGCTGAACGGCACGGTTCAGTGGCTGCACTCGCGTCTGGGACCGGGCGAACGGAGGGTCCTGGATCCCTTGTGGGAGCGCCTCGAAGGGGATAAGTTCATTGCCTGAACTAAATCACCGAGCTGCCCCGCGGCGGCTACTACGTGAAGACGTCGGCCGGGGCTATCCAGTTCGGGATGCCGCCGGAGACGGTGAAGGACGTCATG
>WBZP01007527.1_pt1 | contig 10472 bp, 11 predicted proteins | sample 5204301 | NCBI WGS metagenome assembly WBZP01 (sample SAMN12412401, study PRJNA552823) | activated sludge metagenome | isolation source: activated sludge from nitrification reactor of wastewater treatment plant... | place: USA: Pennsylvania | collected 2017 | reverse complement strand
CCTTTGCCTGTCATTTATGGCAAAGGTGTTACAATTCGGCTTGTACTGGTCACCTCCACCGGGCGGTTTCCAGTCCATTCGGAAAAAAATTTAACCGCTAGAACGAGTTCGCGGGGGAGAATAAACGATGATACAAGACGAAGAAGCTCAAGCCCTGACCACAGAACAGGCACCGGAAGTCAAACAAGCCCCTGAGGGCAAAGAGACGAAAGCCAGCAAACAGGCCAAATCCCAAGCCGATCGCCAAACCCAGGACGATGTCTTGCTCGATCGGGAGGCCCTGGAAGTGGATACGGACGAAAAGAAGGCCAAGACCCGTCGTACCAAGGCCAAGAAAGACAATGGCCAAACCGCTCCCAGCCAGGAAAGCGCCACGGTCAAACCCACCGGCCCGGATGCCGAATCCCTGGCGATGCAGGAGATCAAAACCGCCAAGAAGAGCGATTTCGACATCGATGACCTCAAGACCCCCCTGGGCAAAATGACCACCCTCCAATACCTGCATCTGATCATGCCCTTGCATGTGGAACTGCTGAAGATGCAGAACTGGATCAGGGAGAGCGGGCAAAAGCTCCTGGTGATCAACGAAGGCCGCGACGCCGCCGGTAAGGGCGGTACCATCAAGCGCTTCGTCGAGCATATGAATCCCCGTGGCTGCCGCATCGTCGCCCTCGACAAACCCTCGGATCGCGAGCGCACCCAGTGGTTCTTCCAGCGCTATATCGCCCACCTGCCGTCCGGCGGCGAGGTGGTGTTCTTCGACCGCAGTTGGTACAACCGCGCCATGGTGGAGCGCGTCATGAGCTTCTGCAGCGGCCCTGAGGTGAAGGAGTTCCTCCGCTCGGTCCCGGAACTCGAACGCATGCTGATCCGTTCCGGCGTCAAGCTGTACAAGTTCTATTACTCCGTTTCCAAGAACCAGCAGGCCAAGCGCTTCTCCGAGCGCATCAAGGACCCGCTGAAGCAGTGGAAGCTCAGCCCGGTGGACCAGGAATCCCAGGACAAATGGGACGACTACACCCGGGCCAAGGAGGACATGTTCTTCTTCACCTCCACCGCCGATTCGCCCTGGATCATCATCAAATCCGACGACAAGAAGCGCGCCCGTATCAACGCCATCCGCTATCTGTTGAAGGATCTCGATTACCCCGGCAAGCGCTCCGAACTGCTCCGGGTGGATCGCCGGGTGGTAAGATCGGTCGCTGAAGAGATGGGCGTCGAAGACTAGCCCAATCCTCGAACGAGCCCGCATTTCTCACTGGATGCCGTAGCGAGGGCGTCGAGAGGCCGTTGTGGTGGGGCGCATGGAGGCTCGGCGGCGAAGGCGTAGCTGACACTACGTCGAGCCGAAGAGACCGAGTACGTCCCGCCACAGCGAGCCTATCGGCGTCCGGAGTAGGTGGCTGGTGAGGAATGTGGGCTAGGTGAGACTCTCCGCGACGACAGCCGCGGGGAGGTCTCCGGTCCCGCCCAAGAACAGGGCACAACCGACCGCCAGTGGACAGCCGACGCAGGCTGGCTGGCGCCGACAATGCCGCTTGGCGTGCTGGACGATGAGGGCGTGGAATTCGTTCAGCCTCTGTGTCTCTCCCGGAAAGACCGCCTCCACCCCCGCTCTCAGGGCCTCATAAGCCTCATCGCCGCGGATCATTCCCAGCCGACTCAGGAGTCTTCTGGTATAGGCGTCGATGACGAAGACCGGACGCTCCAGGGCATAGAGCAGGATGTCGTCCGCCGTTTCCGGCCCGATCCCCTTCACCCGCAGCAGATCCGCCCGCAGGCTTGCGGTGGAACGCTCGGCGAGAGCCTCGATCCCACCCGACCCGAGGAGAAATTCGCAGAGGGCGCCTAGTCGTTGGGCCTTGAGGTTGAAGTAGCCCGAAGGCCGCAATAACTCGGCCAATTCAGCTTCCCTTGTCTCGTGGATCGCCTCGGGAGACAGCCGACCCGCCCGCCGCAGATTGGCAATGGCCAGCTCGACATTGGTCCAGGCGGTATTCTGGGTGAGCACCGCCCCCACCATGATCTCGAATACCCCGTCCCCCGGCCACCATCCCTGGGGACCATAGGCCCCGAAGAGTCGGGCGAAGACCTCCGCCAGAGGCGACGGACGCCAGCCGCTCAGGCTAGCCCGGTTCATGTCTGTCGACGTTCCGGGCACGGGCGTTTGGGGCCGCTTTTCTGTTCTCTATTGGAGAACAATGCGCCATATAAATTGGCATTGTTCTCGAAACAAGAACGGAAATCGAGCATTTTCGGTCGATGCCCGGAGCTATTCAGGGCGAATCCCGCCCTCAGCGATCTTCCAGCGGAAACCGACGCCTGGACGGAGGCACTCCGTCACGACGGTCACCCCGCCTCGGCTCGGCTTCCCACGTCTCCCGTCCCATACCGGCCAGGGCCAGAAGCTCGGTCAACTCCTCCTGTTCCAGTTCCCGCCAGCGACCGAGTCGCAGCCAATCCCCCAACACCACATTGCCGTAACGGACGCGGATCAAGCGGCTGACCTGGGCCCCCACCGCCTCCCAGAGACGTCGCACCTCCCGTTGCCGACCCTCGCGGATGAGAACGTGGTACCACTTGTTGAGCCCCATCCCACCGACCTCGTCGATGGCGTCGAAGCGCGCCGGTCCATCCTCCAGGGAAACGCCATCCAGCAGGCGTTGCCGCATCTCCTGGGTCACCTCGCCGAATACCCGCACGGCATATTCCCGCTCGATCTCCTGGCTCGGGTGCATGAGCCGATTGGCCAGATCGCCATCGGTGGTGAGCAGCAAGAGACCTGAACTATTGATGTCGAGACGCCCCACCGCGATCCAGCGACTGCCCCGCAGACTGGGGAGATGATCGAAAACCCGGGGGCGTCCCTCGGGATCGAACCTGGTCACCACCTCGCCCTCGGGTTTGTTGTAGACGATCACCCGTCGATGGGTGCGGGGTCTGGGTTGCAAGCGCAGCAACCTGCCGTCGATCTCGATCCGATCGCCGGGCACATAGCGTTCACCGAGCTCCGCCACACGGCCGTTGATCCGTACCCGGCCGGCGGCGATCCATTGTTCGATCTGCCGCCGGGACCCCAGGCCCAGGGTGGCCAGGGCCTTGTGCAGTCGTTCCTCGGGCAGCTCCCGGGGTTGGGAGTAACGCATGGCGCCGCCGCGAAATCTGGGTCTGGTGCCAAAGGATTTCATAGTGTCAGCCTCGTTCAGTCGCCGCCATCCCCGACCGGGGTGGCGGTAGCGCCAAGGGAGAGCCGGAGATCCAATTCCCGCCCAATGACATCCAGTTCCCTGAGTTCCGTCAGGCTGGGAAGTTCGGACAAACTCTTGAGGCAGAAATAATCCAAAAACTCCCGGGTGGTGGCATAGAGCGCCGGTCGCCCAGGCACCTCCCGGTGTCCGACCACCCTGACCCAGTTCCGGTCGAGGAGGGTGCGGATGATGTTGGTGCTCACCGCCACCCCGCGCACATCCTCGATCTCGGCCCGGGTGATGGGTTGGCGATAGGCGATCAGGGCCAGGGTTTCCAGCAGGGCACGGGAATAGCGTCCGGGGCGATCCGGCCACAATCTGGACACCCAGGGGGAATATTGGGCCCGCACCTGGATGCGAAAACCGCTGCCGACCTCCTTCAACTCCATCCCCCGTCCCTCGTAGTCCTGTTCCAACTCGGTCAGGGCCTGGCGGATCTCCTCCTTCTCCGGGCGATCCCCCTCGTCGAAGAGTTCGCCCAGCTCCTCCAGGCTCAGGGGACGTCCGGCGGTGAGAAGCGCCGCCTCGATGATCTGCTTGGTGCGTCGATGACCAAGCCCCAGTTGGATGACCTGTCCCATGGCGCCGACCGACCTCAATCCGCTTGGGCCGTCGCCGCCCGCACATAGATGGGCGCGAAGGGCTCGGCCTGCACCAATTCGATGAGGGATTCGCGGATGAGTTCGAGCACGGCGAGAAAGGTCACCACCACCCCGGCCCGACCTTCCCCAAAGCCGAACAGATCGGTGAAACTGGTGAATCGCCCGGGTTCCACCGCCTCCAGCACCCGCGACATGCGCTCGCGCAGGGAGAGGGATTCCTTCTCGATGCGATGATGGCCGAACAGCTCCGCCCGCTTGATCACCTCCCGCAGCACCAGCAATAGCTCCTGCAGGCTCACCTGGGGCAGGGCCTTGGGCTGGGTGCGTTCGGGTGGGTCGAGCAGGACGGGGAAGATCTCTCGCTCCAGGCGGGGTAGGGCGTCGATATCCTCCGCCGCCTGCTTGAAACGCTCGTATTCCTGCAGGCGGCGGATCAACTCGGCCCGAGGGTCGGTCTCTTCTTCGCCGAGGCCGCCAGGTTGGGGCAACAACATGCGGGATTTGATCTCCGCCAGCATGGCCGCCATCAGCAGATATTCCGCCGCCAACTCCAGCCGCAGCCCCTGCATCACCTCGATATAGGCCATGTACTGATCGGTGATCTCCGCTACCGGGATATCCAGGATATCCAGGTTCTGGCGCTTGATCAGATAGAGGAGGAGATCCAGCGGACCTTCGAAGGCATCGAGAATGACCTCCAGGGCATCGGGAGGGATATAGAGGTCCTTCGGCAGGCTGGACAGCGGCTCTCCCTGCACGATGGCGAAGGGCGTTTCCCGGGGCGTCTGGGAATCATCGGTCACCGGGACCGCTCGCGCCATTGCTCACAACCCTCCCGTCACCGATCTCATTAAATCAAATATCCTGTAGGGTGGATAAGCGGAGTGCATCCACCATCCTCAGATGACTCAAAGATACTCAAGGAACATCGCCTCGCGGACCTCGCCCAGGGTTTCCCGAGCAGCCCGACGGGCGGCGGCGCAGCCATGATCGATGATCTCCCGCACCCGTTCCGGGCGCTGCTCCAGGGCGCGGGCGCGCTCCTGCATCGGCTCCAATTCGGCCAGCACCGCATTGATGACGGGCTGCTTGCACTCCAGGCAACCGATCCCGGCGGAACGGCATCCCTGTTGCACCCAGGCCTTGACCTCAGCACCCGAATAGACCTCATGGAAGGCCCACACCGGACACTTGTCCGGCTCGCCCGGATCGCTGCGACGTACCCGGCTGGGATCGGTGGGCATGGTGCGCAAGGCCCGTTCGACCTTGGCCGGATCGTCCCGCAGCGCAATGGTATTGTTGTAGGACTTGGACATCTTCTGCCCATCCAGACCCGGCATCTTCGACGCCTTGGTGAGCAATGGCTGGGGTTCGGGGAGGATCATGCGGCCACCCCCTTCCAAATAGCCGAACAACCTTTCCCGCTCGCTGTCGTTGATGTTCTGTTGGGTATCGAGCAGCCGGCGCGCCTCGGCGAGGGCCGCGTGATCCCCCTGTTCCTGGAAGCTCCGACGTTGGAGTTCAAAGGCCTTGGCCGCCTTCTTGCCCATCTTTTTCACCGCGGCCTCGCACTTGGCGAGAAAATCCGGCTCCCGGCCGTACAGATGGTTGAAACGTCGGGCGATCTCCCGGGTTAGTTCCACATGGGCGACCTGGTCTTCCCCCACGGGCACTTGCCCGGCCTTGTAGATCAGGATATCGGCGCTCTGCAACAGGGGATAGCCAAGGAAGCCATAGGTGGCCAGATCCTTCTCCTTGAGCTTTTCTTGCTGATCCTTATAGGTCGGCACCCGTTCCAGCCAGCCCACCGGGGTGATCATGGAGAGTAGCAGATGCAACTCCGCATGCTCGGGCACCCGGGATTGGATGAAGAGGGTGGCCTTCTCGGGATCGATCCCCGCCGCCAGCCAATCCACCACCATGTCCCAGATACTGGCCGGGATCACCGAGGGCGTTTCGTAATGGGTGGTGAGGGCGTGCCAATCCGCCACGAAGTAAAAACACTCGAAGCTTTCCTGCAAGGCCACCCAGTTTTTCAAGACGCCGTGGTAATGCCCCAAATGCAAACGCCCGGTGGGCCGCATACCCGAGAGCACCCGAGAATGTTGTATGGGAACGCGAGTCACATTACCCCCTTGTCAATGAATCAAGCGCCCGACCGTCGGCTGGGATCAGAGCCCGACCAACAAGCGCACCAGGGCCTCTATCCCATCCATCATCGGGTAGAGGATCTTGTCCAACAGACCGCTGATCAGCAGCAGTAATACGATGATCAAACCCAGGGGTTCGATCGAGCCATAAAGGCTCGCGGCCCGGTCCGGTAACAGGGCGAACAGGATCCGCCCGCCGTCCAGCGGCAACACCGGCAACAGATTCAGCGCCATCAGAATGATGTTGATGAGGATACCGGCACTCCCCATGAGGACCATGGGTCTCACCACCCAGATGGCGGACCCCGGCAACATGAGGCCGAGTTTGATGATCAGTGCCCAGAAGATGGCCATCAGCAGATTCGCTGCTGGGCCGGCCGCCGCCACCAGGGCCATGTCCCGTCTGGGATGGCGCAGATTGCGCCAGTTCACCGGCACCGGCTTGGCCCAGCCGAACAGAAAACCGGAACCACCCAATAGCTTGGGCAGGAGAAAGGTGGCCAGGGGCACAATCACCGTGCCTATCGGGTCGATATGCCTGAGCGGATTGAAACTCAGCCGCCCCAGCCGCTGGGCGGTGGGATCCCCCAGTCGTTTCGCCATCCAGCCGTGGGCCGCCTCGTGGCCGGTGATGGCGAACAGCACCGGCAATACCAGGAGGCTGATCTGCTGTATCAGGTTGATGCTTTCCAAGGCGTAGTTCCCTCCCGTTGCTGCTCAGTACCCCGGCTCAGAGCTTGTGAAGAAACCGTCGCGAGGGCAAGGCGCACGGAACGCAGAAAGCGAGACAGTACAAAAAAGGTACGGCGAACTGGCGAGCACCGCGCAACGCCGCCTTCGGGACGCGCACTAGGTTTTTTCACAAGCTCTCAGACCTCGAACACCCGGGCGTCACCCTTGCCCTGACGTATCACCAGTGGCGTATCCTCGACCATGTCCACCACCGTGGTGGGTTCGATGCCGCAGGCCCCGCCGTCGATGACCAGATCCACCAGATGGTCCAACTGGGCGCGCATCTCGAAGGGATCGATCAGGGGGAGTTCCTGTCCCGGCAGGATGAGACTGGTGCTGAGCATGGGTTCACCGAGTTCGGTCAGGAGCGCCTGGGCGATCACATGGTCCGGGACCCGGATGCCGATGGTGAGACGCCTGGGGTTCTGCAACCGCCGTGGCACCAGCTTGGTCGCCTTGTGGATGAAGGTGAAGGGTCCGGGGGTATGGCTTTTCAGCAGACGAAACGCCTGGTTGCCGACCTTGGCATAGTCGCCGAGTTCGGAGAGATCCCGGCACACCAGGGTGAAATTGTGCCGATCATCCAGGCGCCGGATGCGAATGATGCGGTCCATCGCCGTCTTGTCGCCGATCGCGCAGCCGAGCGCGTAACAGGAATCGGTCGGATAGACGATGATCCCCCCCTCGTGCAGGATCTCCACCGCCCGTCGGATGAGTCGGGGCTGGGGATTTTCCGGGTGAATTTGAAAGAATTGTGCCATAGAGAGGACCGCGGTAAGCGGCAGCCTGAAAAGTATTTAGTGTTTTAGTCTGTTGGAGCGCTGGCGCTCAGGGTTTGTGCCACCGGCCAATCGGACCACAGAGGTCGACAACCTGAAGGCAAAGGCGGGAGCCTGCCAAGCTCGATCCGCGAGAAATCCTCTCCATGATAATCGGAACCCAGGGAGGCGCAAAGACCAAGCTTGATGGCCAGTCCGGCCAGGCGATATCCCTCCTCCTGGCTTTGGCTGCCGGACACCACCTCGATACCACGTCCGCCAAAGTCGATGAAGTGCCTGAGCAAGAGCCTCAGCTTGGTGTGGGTGAGTTTATAGCGGGCGGGGTGGGCCAGGACCGCCTCGCCACCGGCGGCACGGATCCAAGCCACCGCCTGTTCGAGCTTGGCCCATTCGCCATGGACATGGCCGGGCTTGCCCTTGACCAGATAGTGTTTGAACACGGACGCCACATCGGCGGCCTGTCCGGCAGCCACGAGAAATCGGGCGAAGTGGGTGCGTCCCACCAGGGCCCCGGTCGCCAGCGCCCGGGCACCTTCAAAGGCCCCAGGAATGCCACAGGCGGCGAGACGTCGGCCGATCTCCAGTGCCCGCCAGCGCCGAAAGGCGAGGATGGATTCCAGCCCGGCGAGCAATTCCGGGTTCTGGGGGTCGATGTTCAGGCCCACCACATGAATGGTGGAGCCTTGCCAAGTCACCGATATCTCCACCCCGGGGATCAATATCAATCCATGTTGAACAGCGGCGATCCGGGCGGCGGCGAGGCCGTCGATGGTGTCGTGATCGGTCAGGGCGAGGACCTGAAGGCCCGCGGCCGCGGCTCGGGCCACCAGTGTCTCCGGTGTGCAGAGCCCATCGGAGGCGGTGGAGTGGCTGTGGAGGTCAAATTTGCTCGACATGGCGGCATTCTAACGGAACCCGGCTTCAGCGTCCGATTCGGGACCGCTATCGCCCGGCGCCACGAAGGGAAGTAGCGTCATTCCGGATGCCAGTGCCAGGGCCGCCCCTCCATCAGATTGACCAGATTGTTGGCGACAACGATAGCTATCACCGCCAGTATCAGGCCCCAAAGAACAACGAGCATGAGTATTCCGGCGCCGGAGTGGAGACGCCCTTGGCCGATCCAATGGGTGATCGCCAGGGAAAAACCCAGCAAGGCGACCAACTCCAGGCCCAGGAAAGGATAAAAGAAGAGGCGCACCATCTCCCTCAGCCAGACCGGCCAGCCACCGATGTTGCGCCAGAACAGGGGCTGTTCCTTGAGCCAGGCCAAGCCTCCCAGCCCGAGCAGGAGAATGATCTGCGCCGATCCGCCGAGGCCGAACACCAGGGCCTCGCGGGGTGACAGCATGGGGGAGCTGGAATATCTCGTCCTGGACATGGTTCGATCCTGGTTGGCTCTGGGCAATGAATGGGGAAGCTGGACGCTGGACGGCGGCTGTCCATCCCATCGGCGCCCGAGCATTGTCTGTCGGTTTGATCTCTCAGGGAATGGGCGCTTCCAGCCCCAGCACCCGGCGGGCGTTCTGGGTAGTGATGGCGGCAATCCGCTCCGGTGGTTCCCCCTTGATCTCCGCCAGGGCGGCGAGACAGTCGGGGAGATACTCCGGGCTGTTGCGTTCGCCCCGGTGGGCGGCGACCGTCATGTCCGGGGCGTCGGTCTCCAGCACCAGGTGTTCGAGGGGGAGATCACGGGCGAGGGCGCGCAACCTGGTGGAACCTGCATAGGTGATCATGCCCCCGAAACCCAGGGCGAATCCCAACTCGATATAGCGTCTGGCCTGCTCCAGGCTGCCATTGAAGGCATGCACGAAGCCGCCGCCGGGGCGCAGGCGTCGCAGGCAGGCGAGGACCTCATCATGGGCCTTGCGCACATGGAGGATCACCGGCAGTCGGGCCTCCCGGGCGATCTGCAACTGGGCGTGAAACAGGGCCAGTTGCCGTTCCCGATCCAGCTCCGGCAGGAAGTAATCCAGACCGATCTCCCCGATGCCCGCCACCCGGTGTTCCGCTAACGCCTGTTCAAGCGCCGCCAGATCGACCTCCGGCTGGTGTTGCTCCAGAGCCATCGGATGCAGACCGAGGGCCGGGTAAAGATCGGCTTCCCGGCGACAGAGATCGAGCAGGAAGGCCCAACCGGAACGCTGGATGGCGGGGACGAGGATATCCCGCACGCCCAGTTGGCGGGCCCGTCCCAGGACAGCTTCCCGATCCGCGTCGAAGGCAGAGACATCGAGATGGCAATGGGTATCGAAAAGGGACATAGGCTGGATTCTAATACCCTTTGTCATCCGATTATCCATACAGGAGTATGTTGGATTGGCGAAGACAACCCTAGGAAGGTCTCGCGGTTTCAAGTCGCCCGCGATGTTAAGAAGGAATCTCTGGATAGGGTTTTGACCCATCCTGGGCCGATCCGGGCCTGGGCCGAAAATGGCCAGTTTCCGTTCTTCAAAGGAGAACAATGTGCCAGAAGAGAGAGCAACTATTCTCCATAAGAGAACAAGAAACCGGTAAAAAAAGCTCATGCCCGGAAGCCTCGACAAGTGAACTCCTGACATGACGACATAGAGCTTTTCCTCTGTTGTCCGCCGGACTGGAGCCAGTTAGTATCTGGGCCGCATCAATGACATCAGAGGAAGATCCCATAGATGAACCCTACCGAGCGCATTCGCCGCCAACGTTACAGCCTTCACAGCGAGACGGCCTACCTGGAGTGGGCCAAGCGTTATATCATGCGGCACCATCCAAAAAATGGTGGTGTAAGCAACAATCTGAAACCCTGGTCTGACTTTTGTTATTTGACCGGATTTTCCAGCCGCCTGGAGATAAGGAGTGGCGGATTCAAGTTACAAGTGCACCACGGAGGGCGTCGGCGAAGACATCGTAGGGGGCTCGGTAGTTGAGGCATTTCCGTGGACGTTGGTTGATCTTGAGGACAACCGCCTCCAGTTCCGCCGGGCT
>WBZP01006107.1_pt2 | contig 10473 bp, 13 predicted proteins | sample 5204301 | NCBI WGS metagenome assembly WBZP01 (sample SAMN12412401, study PRJNA552823) | activated sludge metagenome | isolation source: activated sludge from nitrification reactor of wastewater treatment plant... | place: USA: Pennsylvania | collected 2017 | reverse complement strand
TTCGGCCTGATTCCGTCCATGAGTCGGAAGGGGAACTGCTATGACAACGCCCCGATGGAGAGTTTCTGGGGGACGCTGAAGAATGAACTGGTGCATCATCGTCGCTACGAAACCCGTGAGCAGGCTCGGCGCGAGATCACGGAGTACATCGAGCTGTTTTATAACCGGCAGCGGCGGCATTCCCGACTGGGAAATTGCTCGCCCGCGGCATTTGCCCAGCAGTGGGCCCGTCAGCAGTCGGCGGCATGAGGCTGCACTTCGTGGCGTCCACTCTTGACGACTGGGCTCATCACGGAGGCGAGGAAGAGCGAGCCTCGCATTGTCTGAGAACGTATGTTGGGGGCTTAGGCCGAACGACGCGTCCGGGTGACGCCCTTGTGCGTGGGAGGCTGTAATTCGACGCGGACGGGTCGCCCCAGCGCCGCCGCCATGTTCACCAGCGCATCTAAAGAAAACCGCGAGATCCGTCCCCGGAGTAGATCATTCATTCGCGGCTGCGTCACCCCGCATGTGGCGCCCGCTTCCGCCTGCGTCCACCCGTTCGTCTCGATGACCTCGGTAATCTGCCGCATGAGTGCAGCGCGCGCACGCAAATTCGCCGCCTGTTCGGGCGTATCAGCCAACGCGTCCCACACACTCTTGAAACTGTGGATCGTCTTAGTCATGTTTCCCTCGCTTGAGTTCAGCGTACCGTGTCCTGGCTTGCTCCAGGTCGCGTGCACTCGTCGCCCGGCTTTTCTTCTGAAACGCATGGAGCACGTACACCGCGTCTGCGAATCGAGCCACGTAGATCACGCGATAGGTGCCGGAATCATCCCATACCCGTAGTTCTTCGACACCCTTTCCAACAGACGGCATCGGCTTGAAATCGGTTGGCTGCTTGCCGTGCTGGACTTGCTCCAGTTGGTACCCTGCATCATGCCGGGCATCTTCCGGAAACTGTCGGAGGCATTCCAGCGAGTTCCCGAGAAAGCGCAGCGGTTTCACGGATCAAGTATACCCGTTTGGATATACAACGGCAAGCCCACACAGACCCTGACTCTGGCGATCGCCGTCGCAATAGCGGGTACGTGCCAACCCCCTTCGTTTGAGCTCATTATCCTAATTCTAAGAGGTGGGAGGGCCTAGATCTCTTTCTTCTTTACTCTTCTTAATCTTATCTTTTTTAGAGTTTGCAGGATATGGCTGTTGCCCGTAGTTGTCTTACATTATGGGTTTATCGTATTCTTGTGCCCAGGTTTTCTGACCATCCAATGACCTGAAGCAGCCACAGGTCTGTGAAGGGTGCGGGGTGGTCAGAGTTGGGCTGGTACAGGTGAGTTGATGGGGCAGCGGGCGAAACGGACGACCACGGTTACGGTGGATCTGGGGGAACTGAAAGCGCCCTGGCAGGCCTGGTGTCAGGCCCACGGCATCACCCCGAGCCATGCCCTGCGGAGCGCCCTTCGGCAGGCCATGGATCGGAGAGCCACGAGGGTCCCTGCGCCGCGGAGTCGCGTCACCCCGAAGCGTGAACGAGCGACCGCCCGCATCGAACTGAACCTGACGGCCTCAGAGCTTGCCGCACTGAAGAAGATGGCAGTCCATGAAGGCTATGTGCCGACGAAATGGATGGTGGCAATGGTGCGCGCCAAGTTGACCGGGCAACCCCATGTCGGACAACCGGAATTGGAGGCCTTGGCTCGGTCGAATCAGCAACTCCTCGCCTTGGGCAGGAACTTGAACCAGATTGCAAAAGTTCTGAATACCGCGCCTCAGAACAGGACCGCCTTTCGGGTCGAGGTCATCACGGAACTCTCCCGCGTGATCCAAACCCATACGAAGAAGGTGTCCGATGTCTTACGCGGGTCCGTGGAGCGCTGGCACATCCAATGACCCCACTAAGCATCCAGATCGATGAGAGGCTCGATGAGTGGGGGAGCCGGCTCTTCAATGTCTCAACCGAGACCCTTCCACGGCCGCGGGCCAGCAAGAATATTCGCCTTGGTTCCGCTAAGTTCATGAGCACTGGCGGACGGCTCAGCACGTCACAGACTCGGGCGACCTATGTACGGCAGAAACTCCAAGCCATGGTCCGCCGTGCCCCGCAAGTCGTGGTGAAACTCGTCAGGGCGCCCAAAGGGATGAAGGGCATCGCGAACAACCTCACCTACATTTCGCGGGATGGCCAACTCGAGATCGAAGATCAAGACGGCCAGGTGATTCACGGGAAGGATGCCGTGGCGGATCTCAAAGCCGAATGGCGCGATGGCGGGATGCCTATCGCGGCGGATTCGACTATGCGCGATGCCTTTCATCTCGTCCTCTCCATGCCGACCCGGACCGATCCGCTGTCGGTCCAACGGGCTGCCCGTGACTTTGCGACACGAGAGTTTTCGGGCTTTCAGTACGCGATGGTCCTCCACACGTTCGAGACCGATCCGGACCCTCATCCCTCCCCGCACCCGCATGTGCATTTAACAGTCAAAGCGGCGGGTCTCGACGGGAATCGCCTCAATCCGCGAAAGGCAGATCTACAGCGTTGGCGAGAGGGGTTTGCGGAGGCCCTTCGGGAGCATGGGATTGAGGCGACGACGACGAGCCGGATTCACCGGACGACGCATGAACGGTGGAGGGTCCAGCATCTGCGCGACGGCACGACCAATGAGAAGGTGCTCGATCGTCAGCAACGCCAGACGCATCTGCCGAGGAAGCAGCTTGAGGTGATGCATCACTACCAACAGATCATGAAGGCGCTCGCCCAATCCAATCGAGGAGAGGACCGACAACTCGCCGTGGATCTCGTGCGCTATTTCAAGACACCTGTTCGTACTCCGGAGACTGAGAGGGAACGAGGGAAGGATTGTGAACGATGAGACGTTCTGCTATTGACGACACCGGCAAAGACGATCGACTACGATGTGCGCACTCCTCAATGATGCGAGTCAAACGCGGGTCAGACAGTGATGTGGCATCAGCACCATGCAACGACGGAAATCTATGTCAAGGAAATGCAGAGCTTCCTCGAAGGAGCCGAGGGTGTGGTCGCGCAGATCTAGGTAGGATGTGAAGGGAATGCTCTCTCTCGTCTATGCCTCTTGCATCTACGTCTCATCTCGTCCCATACTTTCGCCTCATGAGATCTCCTTTATCTGGTCACTCCGCACCTCTCCAGGACCTTGAAACCGACGTTGCCTTGCGCGCGATTCTCGAAGGCACCGCAACGGAAACCGGGCAACAGTTTTTCTCAGCGCTGGTCCAAAACCTCACTTCCGCGCTCGGCACGCACGGAGCCTGGGTGACGGAATACTTCCCCGAGCGGCGCCGCCTTCGCGCCCTTGCGTTTTGGATGGATGGTCAGTGGGTCACGGATTATGAAGTGGACATTGCGGGAACACCGTGCGAGCGCGTGATCGATATGGCCAAGCTTGTTCATTTCCCTGATCGGCTCCTCGAGATTTATCCCCATGAGAAGGACTTGAAGGCAGCTGGAGCCGTTAGTTATATGGGCGTGCCGCTCCAGGACACCGATGGCCAGATACTCGGGCATATGGCGGTGATTGACCGTCGGCCAATTCCAGAAGAACCGCGAGCCCATGCGATCTTTCAGATCTTCGCTGCGCGCGCGGCAGCGGAACTTCGCCGGATGCGAGCAGAAGCCGAGGTCCGTGAGCGGGAAGAAAAACTCAGTCGACTTTTGTTGAGCGCCATGGACGCAATTATTGAGTTGGATCACCAGCTCCACATCACACGCGTGAACCCTGCAACCGAAAGGACCTTTCAATGTTGTGCGGAGAAGATGATCGGTCAGGATTTTCGATGTTTCCTACGTGCTGATGATGCCGATCGACTGCTCGTATTGATCGACGAATTGGACAAGCGCCCCGAGGGGCAGCAATCACTGTGGATTCCAGGCGGGCTCAACGCCTGTTGCCTGGGAGGCCAGTTGTTTCCTGCCGAGGCGACTTTGTCCCGATTTGAGCTGCATCGTCAAAAGTTCACGACGCTTATTCTTCGCAATATCCATGAGCGGATAGAAGCGGAGGAGAAGATTCAGTCGCTGACGGCCGAAACCGAACTGCTGCGAGAAGAACTGCAGGCTCTCCATCAGGACGGTGCCTTGCTCGGTGAGAGTCCGGCATTTCGGCGAGTGCTCCAGGACATTGCGCAAGTTGCGAAGACCGATGCGACCGTGCTGATCATGGGCGAAACCGGAACCGGCAAGGAACTCGTGGCCCGCGCAATTCATGCGGCCAGCGCTCGTCGAGAACGACCGTTGGTCACCGTCAATTGCGCCGCAATCCCATCTACCTTAATCGAGAGCGAGCTATTCGGTCACGAAGCGGGTGCTTTCACCGGTGCAACCAAGAAGAGAGAAGGCCGTTTTGCGTTGGCTGACAAGGGGACTATCTTTCTCGATGAGATTGGAGACCTTGCCATCGATCTGCAGGCCAAGTTGCTTCGGGTGCTCCAGGAAGGCGAGTTCGATCCGGTCGGCAGCATATCAACCAGGAAGGTGGATGTGAGGGTGTTGGCCGCAACCAATTGGGATCTGGGGCAGGCTGTGCGCGACGGGAGGTTTCGGGAGGACCTCTTCTACCGGCTGAACGTATTTCCTCTTCGACTGCCACCGTTGCGGGAACGAGGAGAAGATGTCCCGCGATTAGCTGCGCTGTTTGCAAAACGGTTTGCCGCCAGAATGAGCCGGAAGATTGCTCCACTTACGGCTGATGGTGCACGGCGGCTTCAGCAATACAGCTGGCCAGGCAATGTTCGGGAATTGCAGAACGTGATCGAGCGAGCGGTTATCACCGCCGATCATGGTTGTCTCAACCTGGATCGGGCCTTACCAGAAGTGCCTCATGTAGATGCGTTGGAGGCCGACCAGGCTCCTATATCTGATCGCATCTTGTCAGCCAAGGAGATCAATGAGCTGGAGCGCACCAATATTCTTCGCGCACTGGAGGCCACGAGGTGGAAAGTTTCGGGTGAACATGGTGCGGCGAAACTGCTGGGCATCAACGCTTCTACTCTTTCTTCCCGTATGAGAGCGCTCAAGATTCAGAAACCTGCCGCGCACTGATCTTACGACCTGGGTACCACGGCCCGACTTTCCGTATAGGCATCTTTTGCTTGCGAAATCTCGCAAATGCACTCATGAGATTTCATAAGTCGTGAAATCTCATGAGGTGTGTTTTTGCTCGGCCCGATCTCTAACCCATTGAAAATGGATCACACGATCTTATTTGGATGTGTGGCATCAATGCTGCTGTAACGACGCTGTATCAAAGCAGTGACATGTATGGGGAGGACGATTCGAAATCTCGGCTGGTGGAACTGGTTACGGACAAGATTGAATTAATCACGCAGGGGAGGCACAGCATCATGAAGCTCACACAGATCCGGAACGCAACCCTCAAAGTCGAATATGCCGGAAAAACATTTCTGATAGACCCTATGCTGTCAGAGAAGGGTGGCTTTCCGGGATTTCCTGGTACGCTCAATAGTCACGTCGCCAACCCCACAGTTGAGCTTCCCTTGCCTCTGAGTGAGATTCTCGCCGTCGATGCAGTGATCGTGACCCATACCCATCAAGATCACTGGGATGACACGGCAAAAAAGGTCATTCCTAAAGACATGCTGATCTTTACCCAAAATAGTCGAGATGCCTGGGACATTCAGATGTCATGGTTTCGCAACACGCGGGCGCTTGAGGAACGGAACGAATTTGAAGGGATTACGCTGATCAAGACTCCTGGGCAGCACGGCCGAGGGGAGATTCTTGAAGGACTCATGGGAGATATTTTGGGAAATGTGTGCGGCCTCGTCTTCAAACATCCACTTGAGAAAACACTCTACATTGCCGGGGACACCGTTTGGTATGAAGGCGTCAAGCAGAACCTGACGCAGTACAAGCCCGATGTGATCGTCCTCAATAGTGGCGATGCCAGAGTGCTTCCGAATGAAGCGATCATCATGGGACAAAACGATGTGCGCGATGTGTATCACGCCGCTCCTGCTGCGACCATCATTGCGAGTCACATGGAGGCGGTCAACCATGCCACGCTGTCCCGAAAGAATCTGCGAGCGTTTCTTGGCGAACAAGGCATGACGTCGCGTGTGCTGGTTCCTGAGGACGGTGAATCGTACAACTTTTGAGAGATGGCTTGATGAATACGCCTTTTGAACATGATTACGCCCCGGTTTGCGACCTCTATGAGCGACATCTTGGGCCAGCCCTGTTCGAGCCCTATGCGATTGATCTTGTGCGAGGTGTGGCCACCGACTGCCTGGCAGGGTCCATTCTCGAGATGGCCTGCGGGACCGGCATCCTGACCCAACAGCTCCGAGCCCATCTGAAACCGACCGTATCCCTGACGGCCACCGATATCAACCCAGGAATGCTCGCCTATGCACAACGCAAACTGGTTGGTGTAGAGGGAATCGTCTGGCGACAAGCAGACATCGCCGATCTGCCGTTTCCCGATGCATCGTTCGATGTCGCGGTCTGTCAGTTCGGGCTTATGTTTGTATCGGATAAAGATCGTGCATTTCGAGAAATGCGCCGTGTTCTCGTCAAAAATGGTGTGCTGGCATTCAGTGTGTGGGATCGCATGGAACACAATCCCTATAGTGTCGCCGTCCACGACACGGTTGCGGAGTTTTTCCCGGACAATCCACCGCAGTTCTTCAAGGCACCGTTTAGCTTCGCAGACGTTACGGGGTTACGCCGGTTACTTACGGTAAACGGATTCGACCAGCTCAAGATTCAGGCTATTTCGAAGGCGTGTGTCAGCAGTACGGCGAGGGCGTTAGCAATTGGGATGATTGAAGGTGCACCCATTCTTGCCGAAATTCAAGCACGTGGTGGTTCATCCGGCCCAATCGTCGATGCGGTGGCCAACGTCTTTGCCCGGATCGGAGGAATGACACCATTTCGGTCGACCATGCAGGCACTTGTGGTGACGGCGCGGGCGAAGGACTGACAGCCATCACCCCTCGCACATGTTGGGCATTAGGTTGTCTATTCACTGAGGAGGAAGTGATGATGCGCAAACAGACGACACAGTTGCGGGACTTTGCTGTCCGATACACGGCTGCGTGGTGCAGCCGGAATGCGTCCACTGTCGCTCAATTCTATGCTCCAGGCGGTTCGCTTACCATCAATGGAGGCACGCCGTCGGTGGGCCGAAGCGCGATTGCGACAGCTGCACAAGGATTCTTCACCGCCTTTCCGGACCTGACGGTGTATCTGAATGATCTCGTTGCCCGACAGGACAAGATGATCTATCAGTGGACACTGGAGGGCACCCATAGCAGGACCGGCAAACGCGTGCGCCTCAGTGGATTCGAAGAGTGGAGCATGAGTGATGATGGCTTGATCGCTGCGTCACTCGGCAACTTTGATTCCGCTGATCTTGAACGTCAAATCGAGCAGGGAGCGAATCCTAAGTGACTTAGTGGAGCTGGCGAGTTGTGTGAGAGTCTCACACAACTCGGGGGTCACACGGCGGCCTGTTAGAATTGCGGATACCGATCAAATCACGGCACGCGGCACCTCAGTCACCATTTTAAGACGCAGGTTCGGGTTTGAAGGAGCAAGTGCGCGCTCTCGGGCATCCACTCGACTTCCTGCTTCACGATTTTTATGGTATCCAGACGCAGCTCTGGGAGTACCTCCAGGATCTTGAGATACAGCTCCGCTCGTTTCTTTCGTGGGCTCATAGGACATCTTGAGCGGCGTCATGAGGCGAAGGACCGTGAACGGCGCTGTGAGGAGATCACCGATCCTTTTCAGGAGAGCCGCGCCGTACTGTGGCACGGAGCCTACTAGTTAGAGAGGTGAGGAACGACGACCACAGGAAAAGAAGAAACAAGTGCTCATGGCTCATCTGCCTTGGATGGAGGCGAGTGTTGAGGGTCCGATTCCTGGTTGCAACCGGTTGCAGATTTGCGGATTATTTGCCCAGTTTTGCCGCGATTTGCCAAGCTATCTTGTTGATATTGTTGATGTGACGATGAGTCCGGTTCAATTCGAAACCCGTCATCCACCCCATACGGATTATGTCCTCGTTCCTCCCATCAATGAAGTCTCATCAGAAGCTAGTCGAGCAAGAACTGGCTGGCCACTCATTCTCTGGCGGCTGGTGGTCGATGTTCCAGTGATAAGTCCCACTTTTCCCCTAGCATGGCATCCCAGCTGTCCGGTTGCAGCTTCATGTGTCCGGACGTAGGGGTAAAGGTCAATTCGCCAAAATAGACTCTTCCCTTGACATTGTATAAATCGACACGGACAAACCCGAAACCAACCGACAGCTTCGATGCAATGGCGAGCATCTCTTCTAGGTTCGCGGGCTTTGTGATCGACCGTTGTGAACGTCCTTCTTTGTTGGTAAGGTCCAAGAGGGTCCATGTCTTGTCAAAGAATGAGCTCATGTCCCGGGTATGGGTGATCACTTGAATAAGCTCCGGCACTCCGTTGAAACACCAGATCTTATAATCAAGGGGAAGACTCCCGTCTGGATTTTCAAGACACTCCTCAATCATGACCCGTGGTTTGATGTGATAGTATTGGTACTCTCGTGCGTTCCAATAGTAATTACTGTCCAGCCAGCCTGATGCACGGTCGATGTAGTCAGCCCGTTCAGACTGCCCTTTGACCACAATCACCTGTTGGCTTGAGTGGCTCGGCTTCATGACGTAGCTTGATGGAAGTCGATCAAATGGGATGGTCTGAGTCGTTTCGCCAGACCATAAGAGCTTGATCAGGTACTGATCTCCTATCGTATCTGCCACGTGCGTTCTCACTGAATACTTATCGGTCAGCTGTGTAAAGATAGGATGGACGCCTCGGTTCCAGGAAATCATTCTCCAGAAGAGTTTTTCCGTAAATGTCTTCGGGGCATCCATGTTGAGAGGTTTGCCATGCACTCGATGATATCGTGCTAGGAGCATGGCTTCCCCTTCGGATTGGCGGAGTAGACTACGTTTCGCCTTTCGGGCACCGGTATAGAGTTGGTGGACCCATGTGCCTCGCAGCCGGTCTTGAAAGTTGGCGTTCCGTGTTATGGGGATAGAATGGTTCATTTTCTTAGTCCCTTCCTGAAACATACTGCTGTAGGTCGTCTGCTTTCACGGGCAGTAATCTTGAACTGAAGCCAAGCCATTGGTTATTCCCTGAGTAAAGGCAAAGATGGTGCCCCCGATTCAGTTCGCAGGCTCGCGTATGCTTCTAATCCCTATAAATCCATGATTTCAATATCGTTGTATCACTTAGTCTCCCCGGAGGATGGACGGAAGGTGCGCGAACCTATGCGTGTTCTTGGGTAAGATATGTATGGATCCGAATGCAGATATGTATGGCCCTGAAGGCAATGAAAGGCAGGTCAGGAAGATGCATAGGCAGCGGAAATCTTGCTGCGAAGACGCGTTACTCGCAACTAAAGACTGGCACCTACTTATGCAGTGATGGGAGCAGCACAATTCGAAATCCAGCTTCCATTGCATCTTTTTCCCTCGCGGGTTTCAGTAGGTGATCGAACAAAAAGGATTTCAGGAGACAACGGCTCCTCATGAAGGTCTTAAGGCCGGATACCTGTGATCCTATTGGGGATGATGATGCTCTGTACGACAAGTGTGGGTATGAAACAGAAAGGTGTGGCCATGCTAGCCTGTCTGATATCGCATCACAATTATTAGGTGAGTAATGCTACGTATTTAAATGGATTGACTGCGGCGTGATAAAAGTGTAACCATTGGTTACCATGATGACTCGTGAGGACATTGCTCTGGGTGTCTATCTTAGGCAGACAACCGGTGAGCGTCTCGGCGTTATTGCCGTTGTGCATCAAGTTGGTACCAGCTGGTCCGGCGAATGGTTTTTTCAGTTGCGCTACTTGAGCCGGCCGGTGGGAGTGAGTAAGCGAGCCAGTTCCGAGTGGAGCTCAAATCTCCGACAGAAAGATCTGGCCCACTTTGAACTAATTGGAGCATGGATCACGGCGCAGGCCTTGTTGGCAAGCGGCCCACCTCCTCAGAAGCCAAAGAAACCGCCACGGGTACCAGCTTGGATGAGAGGAATCGGACGACCGAATCAGCTTCGTTTATTTGAAGATTTCTAGTAGCCATCATGGCTAGGTGGCGCCTTAATGGTGGGACTGCTGTAAAAGATCAGCTTTCTTCTTGCAGAAATGGTCAGCTCCTAAAAATGTTCTGATTTTTCCCCTGGGAGGGCGTTGTCAGGGGACCCAGGCTTTAGCGCGGGAAGGGCTAATTATCCGGAACCGGATTGCAACCGGTTCGGCCTCGAGTAGCCTTGATTGCGAGCATGCGCCGAACAATGGAGCGCGCTTCACCCCAGATTTTCTCAGGCACGTCATCGATGGGCCCGGTGATCTCAACCTCGGAGCGGTCTGAATTGCTATTCCGATGGGTTTTCGCCGTCATCATGGTCGAAGCGAGATCTGCAGCAGCGACGCGGCGGAGGATGTCTTC
>WBZP01007525.1_pt1 | contig 10476 bp, 6 predicted proteins | sample 5204301 | NCBI WGS metagenome assembly WBZP01 (sample SAMN12412401, study PRJNA552823) | activated sludge metagenome | isolation source: activated sludge from nitrification reactor of wastewater treatment plant... | place: USA: Pennsylvania | collected 2017 | reverse complement strand
CAACCTGGAGGGCTTCACGCTGGTCGGCGTCGAATTCACCTTCCCGGCCGGCGCGACCATCGAGCCGGACGAGTTCATCGTCCTGGCCGCCAACAGCGCCAACTACAGCGGCAGCTACGACGCCTACCAGTGGACGGGCGGCGACCTCGACAACGCCGGCGAGCGCGTCGCCCTGCTGGACGCCTTTGCCCAGGTAGTTGACGAAGTCACCTACGACGACGAAGCGCCGTGGCCGACCGCGCCCAACGGCGACGGTCCATCGCTGTCGCTACTGGAGCCTACGCTCGGTAACACCGTGGCCGCCAACTGGGACGCCAGCCGCCAGCAAGGCGGTTCGCCCGGCGCGGCGAACTTCCCGCCCCTGCCACCCCCGCCGGCGCTGGTCATTAACGAGATCCACTACAACCCGGCCGACAGCCAGGGGGCCGACGCCGACTTTGAGTTCATCGAGATCGTCAACACCGGCCCGGACGCGGTCAACCTGGAAGGGGTCACGCTGACGGGTTTGGCCTTCACCTTCCCCGCCGGCGCAACCATCGCCGCCGGCGAACACATCGTCATCGCCGCCAACGCCGCCAGCTACGCCGGGGCCTACCAGACCTTCCAGTGGACGACGGGCGAGCTTGACGACGTGGGCGAAACGCTGACCCTGCGCGATGCCTTCAACCAACTGGTAGACAGCGTGACCTACGACGACGAAGCCCCCTGGCCGACCGACCCGGCCGGCCTCGGCCCATCCCTGTCCCTCAGCAATCCGGCTTCCGACAACAGCGACCCGGCCAATTGGGTCGCGTCGGCCACCCCGGGCGGCACGCCCGGCGCGGCCAATTAGGCGACATCTGGAGAGGAGAGAATGAGACGAAATCGCTTGCTGCTCTTGATGCCTGTGGTTGCTCTGCTGTGCGGCCTGGTGTGGGTCGGCCGCCTGCGCGCCGTCGCGCCACCGGTGGTCATCAACGAGGTGCTGGCCGGCAACGCCTCGACCACGCTCGACCCCGACTATAAGAACTTCGTGCCCTGGGTCGAACTGCACAACACCGGCGGCTCGGCCGTGTCGCTGACCGGCTACCGGCTGACCGACGACCTGGACACCCCCACGCGCTGGATCATTCCCAGCGGCGTGAGCATCCCCGCCGGCGGCTACCTCGTGCTGTGGCTCGACGGCCAGGCCACCGGCCGCCACGCGCCCTACGAGTTGGGCATGAGCGGCGAGTTAGGGCTGTTCATGGCCGACGGCACGCCGGTGGACACGCTGACCTTTGGCCCGCAACTGCCCGACGTGGCCTACGGCCGCGACGGCGGCGACTGGCGCTACTTCGACCCGGCCACGCCCGGCGCGACCAACGGCAGCGGCCTGGCCACGACGACGCAGGCCGCGCCGCCGGCGCTCAGCCCGCCCGGCGGCTTCTATGCCACGGCGCAGTCGGTGACCCTCAGCACCGCGCCCGGCGAAACCATCCGCTATACCACCGACGGCAGCCGCCCGACGGCCAACTCACCCGTCTATAGCGCGCCCATCGCCGTCAACGGGCCGACGGCCGTGCGCGCCCGCGCCTTCGCCGCCGGCAGCCTGCCCAGCCCGGCGGCCACCAGCACCTACCTCGTCGGCGTCAACCCCAACCTCGACGTGATCTCGCTGGTCACCAACCCGGCCTACTTCTTCGATGACTACATCGGCATCTACGTGGACGGCAAAGCAGGCGTGGCCAACCCCAACTGTGGCAAGAAGGTCGCCAACTGGAATCAGCCCTGGGAGCGTCCGGTCAGCGTGGAGCTGTTCGAGGCCGACGGCCGCGTCTTCCAGCAAGACGGCGGCGTGGCCATCGCCGGCAGTTGCACGCGCAAAGACCCACAAAAGCAGATGCAACTCTTCGCCCGCCCCGGTTATGGCGACGACGATTTCAGCGTGGCCCTCTTCGCCGACAAGCCGCTCGACGCCTACACGCGCATCATCCTGCGCGCCGCCGGCCAGGACGCGGCCAACACGCTGCTGCGCGACGCGCTGGGGCAGCAATTGGTCGCCGGCCGCATGGACATTGACCGGCAGGCGTACCGTCCGGCGGTGGTGTTCATCAACGGCGCGTTCTGGGGCGTCTACGGCATGCGCGAACGCATGGATGAACACTTCGTCACCAGCAACTACGGCCTGGGGCTGGACGAATTCGACCTGATCGAAAAGAAGAACACCGTGCTGGCCGGCTCCCTCTCGACCTGGAACACGCTCTACACCTACCTCTCCAACAACAGCCCGGCCACGCCGTCGGTCTACAGCTACCTCCAGACGCAGATTGACATTGACGAATACATCAACTACCAGATTCTGGAGATCTACTCCGACAACATAGACTGGCCGCACAACAACATCCGCTGGTGGCGCGCCCACGACGACGGCCAGTGGCGCTGGATGGTCTACGACCTAGACGCTGCCTTCGGCCGGGCCACCAAGGGCTACACCAACAACACCTTCAAGTTCGCCGCGGCCACCAAAGGCAAACGGGCCTACAACGCCCTCGTGCTGCGCCGGCTGATGCTCAGCCCCACCTTCAAGGCCCAGTTCGGCCAGACCTTCGCCGCCCATCTGAACACCACCTATCAGCCCGACCGCGTCATCGGCATCATCAACGGCATGTCGGGGGCCATCGCGCCGCAAATGCCCAACCACATCGCCCGCTGGAACCAGCCCAAGTCGCTGAGCTACTGGCAAAGCGAAGTCGGCCGCCTGCGCACCTACGCCAGTCTACGGCCCGGCTATCTGTGGGGCTTCCTGAACAACTTCCTGGGTTCGCCGGGCATGGTCACGCTGACCGTTGACCACAACGCCGCCCGCGGCCAGGTGACCGTCGAGGGCGTGGCCGCGCCGGCCCACTACCAGGGCGCTCACTTCCGCACCCTGCCGTTGCGACTGGCCGCCGAGCCGCTGCCGGGCTACGTTTTCATCGAGTGGGCCGAGACGGGCGACACCGACCCCACGCCAACTGTCGTGCTAACCGGCGCGACGACAATGACGGCCGTCTTCGAGCCGGCGCCCTAACCGGCCCCTGCCAACGTCGTATCGTATTAGGAGGATTATCTAGACATGAACCGTTTTCGTCTTCTCGTCCTGGCTCTGGTGGCCGCCGTGCTCAGCCTGGCCCTGGTAAGCGCGCGCAGCTACGCCGTCGCGCCGCCGGTGGTCATCAACGAAGTGTTGGCCGGCAACGCCACGACCAACATGGACATGGCCTACACCAACTACTCCCCCTGGGTCGAGCTGTACAACGCCGGGGGCACGGCTGTCAACCTGGGCGGCTACCGGCTGTCCGACGACCTCGCCAACCCCAACGGCTACACGCTGCCGGCCAACACGACCATTCCCGCCGGCGGCCGTCTCATCCTCTGGTACGACGAGTTGGCCACCGGCGTCCACACCGCCTACTCCCTCGACGTGCGCGGCGACACCATCGCCCTCTTCATGGCCGACGGCACGCTAGTGGACTCAGTGACCTTCGGCGCACAACTGGTGGACGTAGCCTATGGGCGGACGAGCGACGGGGCGGGCGACTGGGCCTACTTCGACGCCCCAACGCCCGGCGCGGCCAACAGCGGCGGCCTGGCCGGCACGGCGCGGTTGGCGCGGCCGACCTTCAGCCCGCCCGGTGGCGTCTATGCCGCCGGCCAATCGGTGACCATCAGCGCCGACCCCGGCGCGATCATCCGCTACACCACCGACGGCAGCAAGCCCACGGCCAGTTCGCCCATCTACAGCGGGCCGATCGCCGTCAACCAGCCCAAGCCCATACGCGCCCGCGCCTTCCTGCCCGGCCAACTGAGCAGCACGGCGGCCACAGCCACCTATCTGATCGGCGTGGACAAGGATATAGCCATCGTCTCCCTGGCCACCGACCCGGCGCACATGTTCGACAACATGATCGGCATCTACGTCATCGGCAAGAACGGGGCCAAGGGGCGCTGCGGCCCCAAGGCCAACTACAATCAGCCCTGGGAGCGCCCGGTCAGCATGGAACTCTACGAACCCAACGGCACGCTGGCCTTCCAGCAGGACGTGGGCTTCGAGATTCAGGGGGACTGCACGCGGGCCATGCCGCAGAAGTCGCTGGAGATCAAGACCCGCCGCCGCTACGGCGACAACGACATTGACTACGCCATCTTCCCCGGCAACCCGCAGGACGAGTATGAGCGGCTGGTGCTGCGCGGCGGCGGCAACCACAACGCCTACCTGAGCATGTTCCGCGAGCCGCTGGCCCACGAGTTGAACTGGGACACGATGGACCTCGACCAGCAGCAGTACCGGCCGACGGCCGTCTTCATCAACGGCGCCTACTGGGGCATCCACAACCTGCGCGACAAGGCCGACGAAGCGCTCATCGAACAGAACTACGGCCTCGACGCCGACGATGAGTTCGACATGATGCGCGCCGAGTTGGACAACCGCGAGGTGGACGCCGGCAACACCGCCGCCTGGGACGCCTTCATGGCCGATCTGCAACGAGACCTGACCAACCCGACCAACTTTGCCGACGTGACGGCGCAGATGGACGTGGACGAGTTCATGGACTTCTTCATCGCCCACACCTACAGCGGCAATCTGCGCGGCGGAGAGTTCCGCTACTGGCGCGCCTATGAGGCGGGCAGCGTCTGGCGCTGGGTCTTCGCCGACCTGGACAATAGCTTCCAGACCAACCAGATCAACCAGGACTCGCTGAAGGCGGCCCTGAAGCAAAACGTCTACGCCATCCAGCCGCTGAAGCGGATGCTGACCAACATCCCCTTCCGCAACGCCTTCGTGCAGCGCGCCGCCAGCCACCTGAACATCACCTACGCCCCGGCGCGGGTCACGGCCATGATCAACACCATGCACGATGAGATCGCCCCGGAGATGCCGGCCCACATCGCCCGCTGGAACAAGCCCAAGACGATGACCGTCTGGGAAAGCGAAGTGACCAAGATGCGCACCTTCGCCGCGCAACGGTCGGAGAAGATGCGCCAGCACCTGAACCTCTACGTCGGTTCGCCGGGCACGGCCAATCTGACCGTAGCCGTCAGCGGCAGCGGGCAGGTCAGCATCGCCGGCGTCGCGCCGTTCGCCTATCCGTTCACCGGGCCGTACTTCCGCACCCTGCCGCTGACGCTGGAGGCCACGCCCGCGCTCGGCTTCCGCTTCGTCCAGTGGCAGGAGACGGGCGAGACCAACCCGGCCATCACCCTGACCCTGAGCGGCAACGCCACGCGCACGGCCGTCTTCGAGCCGGAGCCGCCGCCCGCCATCGTCATCAACGAGATCCACTACAACCCGGCCGACACGCAGGGCAGCGACGACCTGTACGAGTTCATCGAGCTGGTCAACGCCGACGACCACACGATTGACCTGTCCGGCTTCGCGTTCGGCGCGGGCATCACCTACACCTTCCCCGACGGCGCGTCCATCGCCGCGGGCGAGATCATCGTCGTGGCCAAGGCCGCCGGCAGCTACAGCGCCGCGCTGCCGGGCATCCAGGTGTTCCAGTGGACTAGCGGCAGCCTGGACAACGGCGGCGAGCAGTTGGCCCTGCTGGACGCCGACGGCAACGACATTGACCGCCTGACTTACGACGACGTCGCGCCGTGGCCGACCGCGCCCGACGACAACAGCGGGCCGTCGCTGTCGCTGCTGGCCACCAACCTCGACAACACGCTCGCCGCCAGTTGGGCGCCCAGCACCGCCGCCAACGGCACGCCGGGAGCGGTCAACTTCCCGTAGGAAGAACCGCACGCCAAGACGCAAAGAACGCCAGGCTCGGAAAGTGTCCGCGCCTGGCGTTCTTTCTTTAGTGGGGCCAGGGCCGCGAAGGAATAACATACTTATTCACGCCCCTTTCACACACCTCCGTCCGCACGCCCGTTACAATCTCCTCAGGCTATAGAACGCTCGTTCTACGTCTTCAGCTGTTGTGGGGCGTCCGTCAATGTCTTCTCTCCGGCACTTCCTTCGCACTAACCGGTTGTTGCCGGAACAGTTCGTGCGCCTCGACGGCGAGCTATTCGACCACCTCGAAGCGTTGGCCGCGGCCCAGAACCGACCTATTCGCGCCGTCGTTCTTGATGTCCTCTACGCCGCTGTCCGCACCAACCAGGCCCAACAGCGCAACGACCAGCGCTGGCACACGCTGACTCCCCGCGAGCAACAGATCGCCGCCCTGGCCTGTCTGGGGTACACCAACCACCACATCGCCGACATCCTGGTCATCTCTGTCAACACCGTTCGCTCCCACATGCGCGGCGTCCTCGACAAGTACAAAGTTGCCAGCAAGGCCGAACTGCGTCTGGTGCTGGCCGATTGGGACTTCGACACCTGGCTGGGGTCGCACCACCCCGGCCCCTCTCTGCCCACCCCAGAGGAGTAGTCCCGCCGGCCGCGCCTCATCCCCTGGGACTAGACCGCAATTCCCTCCCCGTCTCACCCGCAAACAGGATTGAATCCATAGGTCGCTTCGCCTACTGTGGCAGCATGAACCAGTTACTTGCCCTGACGCCCGGTGAGATTGCGCTGCTGCAATCGCCGCCTCGAGAGTTCATGCTATCACTCATCGCCGCGCTGGCGGTCGAAAGGCCGCTGATGGTGCTAGACGCCAACAATCAGTTCGACGCCTATCGCGTGGCCCGCCTCATCCGCCGCCGCACGGCCGACCTGGACTCCGTGCTCGACCGGGTTTTCGTCGCCCGCGCCTTCACCTGCTATCAGGTGGTGGCGCTGTTCGACCAGACCGCGCCCAGGCCCATGCTCCACGTGGTGCTCGACCTGCTGGCCACCTTCGACGACGAGAGCGTCGGCCCGGAGGAGAGCCACCGCCTGCTGCAGCACGTTCTGGGTCGCGCCCGTTTGCTTAGCCACCACGCGCCGGTGGTCATCAGTGCCCGGCCGCCCCGCGCCGGCCAGCGCGCCGGTCTGCTGGCCGCCGTGGCCGAACTGGCCGACCACTGCCTGATCTGGGACACGCCGCCCGCGCCGGCCGCGCCTCGCCTGTTTTAACTGCCCCAACCCCAAGGAGGAAACGCAATGGGCCGCACTCTGGCCACGATGACCCAGCTCATCCAGCAGGAGCAGACCAGCTTCGACAACTTCCGTCGCGCTCTGCGCCGCGAAGACCAGCGCACCTTCGACGCGCTCTTCGCCGCAGCCCGCAAGCACACCGCCGCCATCAGCCAGGCCAACCACGCCCTGCCCTTCGAGGCCATGCTGCTGGCCATCCTGCTGGAACAAGCCGGCGAACTGGAGCGTCTGAGGCGGCGGCTTGATGAGTGAACTGACCGGCTGGCTGCTCGATGTCTACCCCGACGCGGCCGGCTGCGTCGTCTGGCTGCTGGCCGCGGACGGACAGCGCCACCGGCTGACCCACCACTTCCCGGTGACGTTCTACGTCGCCGGCGCGTTTGCCGAGCTACGCCGTCTGTGGGTCGTGCTGCGCGACCACCCGCTGCGCCCTCGGCTCGAACGCATCCAGCGCCGGGATCTGTTCATGGGGCCGCGCGAGGTGCTGGCCGTGGGCGCCGCCGGCCCGGCTGCCCAGGAGCGGCTGTTTCGCCACGCCCTGCAGCGCTTCCCCGCGCTCGACTACTACGACGCCGACGTGCCCCTACCCCTGCGCTACGCAGCCCTGTTCGACGTATACCCGCTAACCTACTGTCAGGTGCGCGCCGGCGACGATGGCCGCATCACCGCCATCACCCCCCTGACCACGCCCTGGGACCTGTTCCCGCCCGAACCGCCACTGCGCCGCCTGACTCTGCGGCCCGATTGCGACCCATCGCACCGCTCGCCCACCCGGTTGCTGGTGGCCAATGGCCACGACGAGATCGGCGTCGCGCTGGAGCCGGGCGACTGGCTGCTCGCCACCATCCACTCGCTGCTGCGGCGGCACGACCCCGACCTGGTGCTGACCCACTGGGGCGACACATGGCTCTTCCCCCTGCTACTCGACATTCAGCACCGCACAAACGCACGCTACTTCAACCCCAACCGTGACTTGGCCCGCCGCCCGCTGCGCCGGCGGGCCAACAGCTACTTCACCTATGGCCAGGTCGTCTATCGCGGCCAGCAAGTTCACCTCTTCGGTCGCTGGCACATTGACGAGACCAACGCCATGATGTACGGCGACTATGGTCTGGCCGGCGTACTGGAACAGGCTCGCGTGACTGGCCTGCCGGTGCAGGAGGTGGCCCGCAAATCGCCCGGCGCGGGCATTACCGCCATGCAGATGCTCACCGCCCTGCGCCAGCAGGTGCTCATCCCCTATCGCAAGCAGCAAACCGAGGGGGTCAAGTCAGCGTTGGACCTCATCCACGCTGATCGCGGCGGCCTGGTCTATCAGCCCATCATCGGCCTGCACGAAGACGTGGCCGAGATTGATTTTACATCCATGTATCCGTCCATTATGGTGCGTTTCAACATCTCGCCCGAAATGCTGACCCCGCGCCCCACCGACCTGGCCCCGGACTCGCCAACGCGCGTGCCGGCGCTAAACCTGGCCGTTGACCCACGCGACGAGGGACTGGTACCGGCCACGTTGCGGCCGCTGCTGGCCAAGCGGCTGGCCATCAAACGCGAACTGGCCGCGCTACAGCCGTTCGACTGCCGCTACAAGACACTCAAAGACCGCGCCGCGGCACTGAAGTGGCTGCTGGTCGTCTGCTTCGGCTATCTAGGCTACAAGAACGCACGCTTTGGCCGCATCGAGGGGCACGAGGCTGTCACCGCCTACGGGCGCGAGATGCTGCTGCGGGCCAAGGAGGCAGCCGAAGACCTGGGCTACACCGTGCTGCACCTCTACGTAGACGGCTTGTGGATTCGCCACCCCGACGGCACAGCCGCCGCGCTCGACACTGTCATCGAGGAGATCGTGCGCCGCACCGGCCTGCCCATCTGCGTCGAGGGCATCTACCGCTGGATAGCCTTTTTGCCCTCGCGCCAGGACGCGCGCGTGCCCGTTGCCAACCGCTACTTCGGCGTCTTCCAGGACGGCGGGCACAAGATCAGGGGCATCGAAGCGCGCCGTCACGACACGCCGCCGTTCATCGCTCGTGCCCAACTGCGCCTGCTGGAGACGCTGGCCGTCGTGCCCGACGCCCCTCTGTCGGCCCGCCTGCCCGACGCCGTGGCTTTGCTGCGCGACTGTCTGGCTGCGCTGGATGCCGGGCAGGTGCATCCGGCCGAACTGCTGGTCAGCCATCGCGTTGGCCGCGCGCCCGAGGCGTACAAAGTCCGTTCGCCGGCGGCCCGTGCCCTGGCCCAACTGGCAGCGGCCGGCAAACCACTGCGACCGGGGCAGTACGTTCGCTTCGTCTACACACGCGGTGAGCCGGGCGTCTACGCTTGGGGGCTACCTGCCCCGCTCGACCCGGCCCACGTTGACACGACCCGCTACGGCGCGTTGTTGCTGCGGGCCGCCGCCTCGCTTTTGCAACCACTCATCGCTGATAGCGCGCTCGCCCGATGGGTCAGAGAGGGAGCAGAGCAGTTGCCGCTGCAATATACTTTACCCCACAACCTGATATAATTCTTGCAGAGTGCGGAGCCGGCAGCGTGTGGCTCTCCCCCGCTCCCCCCCGCTCCCCAGCGCACATAACCATATCCGATAGGAGAAGTCACCCATGATCGTCACCACCGCCCAGCTATTCAAAGAGGCCTACGGCAAATACGCTGTTGGTGCCTATAACATCAACAACATGGAGCAGGCGCTCGGCCTATTCCAGGGGCACATTGACGCCCAGGCCCCGTTCATCATCCAGCTCAGCAAGGGCGCGCGCAAATACGCCAACGCCCGCGTGCTGGAGGCCATCATCCGCGCCGTGGAGAGCGAATTCCCGGAGGCCATCTTCGCCGTCCACCTCGACCACGGCGACGAACAGACCTGCTACGACTGCATTGACTCCGGCTTCTATAGCTCGGTCATGATTGACGCCTCCCACGAGCCGTTCGAGGAGAACGTGGCCATCACCCGCCGCGTCGTGGAGCGCGCCCACGCCAAGGGCCTCAGCGTCGAGTCGGAGCTGGGCAAGCTGGGCGGCGTGGAAGAGGACATCCAGGTGGACGAGAAGCACGCCATGCTGACCGACCCGGACGAGGCCAAGCTGTTCGTGGAGCAGAGCGGCTGCGACAGCCTGGCCGTGGCCATCGGCACCAGCCACGGGGCCTACAAGTTCTCCGGCTCCCAGGGGCTGCACTTCGACCGCATCGAGGCCATCCAGCAGGTGCTGCCCGGCTTCCCGCTGGTCATGCACGGCAGCAGCAGCGTGCCCCAGGGCGAGGTCGTGCGCATCAACGCCGCCGGCGGCAAGCTCGACCCGTCGGCCAAGGGCGTCGATGACAATCAGTTTGCCCGCGCCGCCAAGCTGGGCGTGACCAAGGTCAACATCGACACCGACGGCCGCCTCGTCTGGACGCGCGTCCACCGCGAGTTCTTCCGCGACCACCCGGAGGGCTTCGACTTCCGCACGCCGGGC
>WBZP01007522.1_pt1 | contig 10479 bp, 8 predicted proteins | sample 5204301 | NCBI WGS metagenome assembly WBZP01 (sample SAMN12412401, study PRJNA552823) | activated sludge metagenome | isolation source: activated sludge from nitrification reactor of wastewater treatment plant... | place: USA: Pennsylvania | collected 2017 | reverse complement strand
CCTGCTCGCCGGCTTTGCCGTCTGGGCCTACACGCTGTTGCTGCCCTCGTTCTCGAAATCCGGGTGGATGCCGGCCAGCTTCGTTTCCGACGGCCTGTTCGGCATCGAATTGCTGAAGCCGCACCAGCTGTTCGGGCTGACCGGGCTGGACGACATTTCCCACTGCCTGTTCTGGAGCCTCGCTGCGAACGTTGGTGCCTATATCGCGGTATCGCTGATGCGTGCGCCGACCGCAGCGGAAGCCAGCCAGGCGACGCAGTTCGTCGACGCGCTGAAAACGACGCGCCCTGTCGGGTCGGCGCTCTGGCGCGGTAGCGCGGATGCCGCCGAGCTGATTGCCCTGGTCGGTCGCTTCCTCGGGCCGGCGCGGGCCCAGACGGCCTTTGCCGCCTACGCCCGCCGGCACGATGTGGCCGATGTCGCCAATCTGGAAGCTGATGCTGACCTCGTCCATTACGCCGAATCCCTGCTGGCCGGCGCAATCGGCAGCGCCTCGGCGCGTGCGATGGTCGCTTCCGTGGCAAAGGAGGAGCCGCTTTCGCTGGGCGAGGTGATGAACATCCTCGACGAGGCCTCGCAGCTGCGGAGCTACAGTCGCGAACTGGAACGCAAGTCGCGGCAGCTGGAGGATGCCACGGGTGAACTGAAGGCTGCCAACGAACGCCTGCGCGAGCTGGATCGCCTCAAGGACGACTTCATGGCGTCGGTCAGCCACGAACTGCGCACGCCGCTGACCTCGATCCGCGCCTTTTCCGAAATCCTGCGTGACGACCCCAAAACCGCGCTGCAGGACCGCGAGCGCTTCCTGTCGATCATCGTCAGCGAGACCGAACGTCTGACACGCCTCGTGAACCAGATCCTCGACATGGCCAAGATCGAATCCGGGAACGCCGAGTGGCTGGTCGAGGAGGTTGATCTTGGCAGCATCGTCGAGCAGTCGGCGGCCGCGACGAGCCAGCTGTTCCGTGACAAGAATGTCGCGCTCGAGCTTGATCTCGCCGGCGGATTGCCGCTCCTGCGCGGTGATCGTGACCGCCTGATGCAGGTCGTGATCAACCTGCTCTCGAACGCGGTCAAGTTTGCCCCCGCGGGCGCAGGCAAGGTGCATGTCCGCCTGTTCCGCAAGCAGGAGGAATTACGCGTCTCGGTGAGCGACAACGGGCCGGGTATCCGGCGCGAGGATCAGGAGGTGATCTTCGACCGCTTCCGTCAGGGGGGTGATGCAATGACCAGCAAGCCGACGGGTACCGGTCTGGGCTTGCCTATCAGCCGCAAAATAGTTGAATATTTCAATGGTCGCCTGTGGGTCGAGAGCGAACCAGGGCAGGGGGCGAGCTTCATCTTCTCCCTGCCGCTGCAGAACAACGAGGGAGAAGACAACGCATGAGCAAGAAGGTCCTGATTGCCGACGATGAGCAGAATATCGTCATTTCCGTCGAGTTCCTGATGCGTCGCGAAGGGTTCGAGGTCTCTGTCGCCCACGATGGTGAAGCCGCCCTCGAGCGCATCCGGGCCGACAAGCCCGATCTGGTGCTGCTCGACGTGATGATGCCGAAGAAGAACGGCTTCGATGTCTGCCAGGAAGTGCGCGCCGATCCCGCCTATGCCAGCACCCGCATCCTGATGCTGACCGCGCGTGGACGCGATACCGAGGTGGCCAAGGGGTTGGCGCTTGGCGCCGACGGCTACATGACCAAGCCCTTCTCGACGAAGGATCTGGTCGACAAGGTTCGCGAACTGCTGGGGTGAGGATGAAGCTGACGCCAGAGCGCAGGCTGTATATCGCGACTGCCGCGGTCGGCGCTTTTGCCGCGGCCCTGCTGTGGGTCGCCGTCAAGCTGACACAATCTGCAGCTGCCGGGCAGGAGGATGCGACGGCGGCGCTCTTCGTCGTCGGCCTGTTTGCCGTCGCGGCAGCCTTTGCCGCGTTGAAGCCACTGGTCGATCTTTTCGTGCGAGCGCCGGCGGCCCTGACCGAGGAAACGCGCATCGTCATCCGCGACAGCGCCCGGCGCGTCAAGCCGGTCGGCAGCGTCGAAATCCAGGCATTGGCCGAGGCGATAAACGAACTGGCCGGACGTCGCCAGTCGCTCGAGGAGGATGTCGCGGCCGAGATCGCTCGGGCACAGGCCAGCCTTGAAGCGGATCGCAACCGGTTGGCGGTGCTGATGGCCGAATTGCGCCAGAGCGTCGTGGTCTGCAACCTTGACGGGCGCATCCTGCTCTATAACCAGCGGGCACGCGAAATCCTGTCCGCCGGTGTCGGCAGCGAACTGATCGGCCTCGGGCGCTCGCTCTATGCCGTGTTCGAGCGCAGCCTGATTGCCCATGCGCTCGATCAGGTCGGACGCCGCCTGCAGGCGGGCGAGACTTCGCCGGCGACCGAGTTTGTCACGACGACGCCGGCAGGTCGCCTGTTGCGCGTGCACCTGGCGCCGGTGACCGGGCATCGGGAGGGGGAAGGTGCTGACGGGGACGTGTCGATGACCGGATATGTCCTCCTGCTCGACGATATCACGCTGACCTTCGAGAAGGAAAACAAGCGCGATGCACTGATCCAGTCGCTGACCGAAGGCGGCCGGGGGCCGCTCGGCAACATCCGTGCGGCAGCAGAGATGCTGAACAACTATCCGGACATGGAAGCCGAGCAGCGGGCACGCTTCCTGTCGGTCATCCGCAACGAGGTGGAAGGGCTGTCCGGCCGTGTTGAGCAGGCCGCGAAGGCCTACGCACGCGAACTTTCCGCACGCTGGAAGCTGGAGGAGATGCGCGGCGCCGACCTGGTGACCTTCGCGGTTGCCCGCGTGTCGGCACGTTGCGGCCTGCCGGTCAAGGAAGAGGACATCGACGACGGTGTCTGGATGAAGGTCGAAAGCTTCTCCTTCCTGCAGGTGCTCTGCTACCTGACGACACGCCTGCGCGACGAATATGAAGTGAGCGAGGTGCGTCTGTCGCTATCGTCGGATGGCGAGCATGCCTGCCTCGATCTCGGCTGGCTGGGCACGGCAATCAACTCCGAGACGGTCATGAACTGGGAGATCGAGCCGATGCGCAGCGCCGGCGAAGAATCACCGCTATCGGTGCGCGATGTGCTCGATCGTGGCAACGGCGAAATGTGGTTCCAGCGCAAGCGGGCCTCGCACCGGGCCGCCTTCCGCTTCCTGCTGCCGCTGGCGCAGCCGCCAGAGCAGAAGGTGGCTGCAGCCGAGGTGGCGCGCGGCAGCCGCCCGGAGTATTACGATTTCGACCTGTTCTCATGGTCCGAGAAGAGCCACACGCTCGACGATCGCCTTCTCTCCGAGCTCGATTACACCGTCTTCGATACCGAGACGACCGGCCTCGAACCGTCGAATGGCGACGAGATCATCCAGATCGGTGCGACGCGCATCGTCAACCGCCGCCTGCTCACACATGAAGTCTTCGATCAGCTGATCGATCCGTGCCGTCATCTTCCCGAGGCCTCGGTCAAGATCCATGGCATCACGCCGGAGATGCTGGTCGACCAGCCGCCGATCGGAAAGGTGCTGCCGCAGTTCCGCGCCTTCTGCGCCGATACGGTTCTGGTGGCGCACAACGCCGCCTTCGACATGCGCTTCCTGCAGTTGAAGGAACAGGCCACAGGCATCCGGTTCGATCTGCCGGTGCTCGACACGCTGCTGCTGTCGGCCGTTCTGCACCCGAATCAGGAATCGCATCGCCTGGAGGCGATTGCCGAACGTCTCGGCGTCATCATTGTCGGCCGTCACACCGCGCTGGGCGATGCCTTCGTCACCGGCGAGGTCTTCTTGAAGATGGTGCCGCTGCTGGCCGAAATGGGCATCCATACGCTCGGCCAGGCACGCGAGGCCGCCGAGAAGACCTACTATGCCCGCGTCCAGTATTGAACTGAGGCCCGAGGCGCAAGCGGCAGGCGGGGGCATGTTGCACCATGCGGCGCGCAGTCGTGCGCCGTTTTTGCCGCCCGGTGCCAGCGTGCGTGAGGCCATCGCCTTGCTCGACCAGCAGGGCGCCGACGCGTTGGCCGTCGTCGATCCGGATAGCGGCGCCCCCCTTGGCATCCTGACGCTGCGCGATGTCCTTCGTCGCGTGGTGCTGGCAGGCGGAGATCTCGCCCAGCCGGTTGCGGCGGTGATGACGGGGGGGGTACTGAGCCTGTCCAGTGAAGCCACGCTGCATCAGGCCGGCGTGACGATGATCCGGCGTGGCGTTCGCCACCTGGTCGTCGTCGATCCGGATGGGGGCTTCGCCAACATCGTTTCACAGGCCGACCTTTTTTCGCTGCCGAGCGCGCGTGCCAGCGAACTGGTCGATGCCATCGCGCAGGCGCAGGACATCCCGCAGCTGGCGATCATTGCTGCGGACGTACGTGCCTTCTGCCGGCAGATGCTGACCGAGGGACTGTCCGCCGATGCGCTCTGCCAGCAGATTTCCTCACTCAACGACCTGATCAGCCTGCGCGTCATCGATCTCGTTTCAGCAGCGCACGAGTTGCCTTATGTACCCTGGTGCTGGATGGTATTCGGCTCGGAAGGGCGTCTCGAACAGACGCTCTCCACCGATCAGGACAACGGCCTGGTCTTTGCCGCCGAGTCACCGGAAGCCGCAGCATCGTTGCGCGCCATCTTTTTGCCGTTTGCCCGCGCCGTCAATGAAGCACTCGATGCCTGCGGATTTCCCCTCTGCAAGGGAAACGTGATGGCATCGAACCCCGATCTTTGCCTGTCGGTGGCCGAATGGAAGGAGAAGTTCCTCGGCTGGCTGCGGGTGGCCGAACCGGAGGCGATCCTCGGGGCCACCATCTACTTCGATCTGCGCGCGCTTTATGGCGACGAGACGCTGGTCTCCGCGCTGCAGGCCTGGCTGCTGGCGCAGGTCCGGGAATCGCCCGCCTTCCTGCGGGCGATGGCGGAGTCCGCGCTCAACTGGCAGTCACCGCTCGGCTGGTGGTCGAACTTCCGCTACGACGACAACCCGGAGTTTCCCCATACGATCGATCTCAAGCTGCATGGCGTACGGCCCTTCGTCGATGCGGCGCGCATCTGGGCACTCGCCCGCGGCGTGTCGGCGACGAACACGGCGGCGCGCCTGCGTGCTGTCGGGCCCCTGCTGCATCAGAAAGCGGAAGAAACGAGCGCATTCCTGGGGGCACTGTCACAGGTCCAGCGCATGCGCCTCGCCAATCAGGTTGCTGCCACGGAACCTGCTGCAGCCAACCGGGTTGATCCCGATCGCCTCAATGAGCTCGATCGTCAGATCCTCAAGGAGGTATTCCGGCAGGTCAAGCAGCTGGAACGTTTGATCGAGGTCGAATTTCTCAGGACGAGTTGATCAGGCAGCGGTCAGTGTCGCCGGGCCATGCTGTCGTTCGGCCAGCCAGGCAAGCCCAAGCGCGGGCAGTGCCGCACGCAGGCGCTCGGGATGCGCTGTCGCCGAAAGCAGCAGGCGGCCGCTTCCGCCAGCGGCGTCTCCTGCCAGCCGCAGGCACTGACGGGCAACGGCTTCTGCCACATCGACCAGCTCCGCGCGCCCGGCGACCAACGGCGCCAGCACCGGTGCAAGAAAGCTGTAGTGGGTGCAACCCAGCACCAGGCGGTCGGCTCCCGCAGCCAGCAGTGGCTCGACATGGGCCGCGATCTCGGTGGCGAAGCCAGCATCGGAAATGTCCAGCGCCTCGACCCTTGTCGCCCATCCGGGGCAGGGCTGGATGATCACTTCAGCGCTGCTTGCGTGCTCGCGGATCAACGTAGCCAGTCGTTCACTCTTCGCTGTTGCTTCCGTTGCCAGCACGGCGATGCGCTTGGTGCGCGAGCCGGTCGCTGCAGGTTTTACCCCCGGCTCGACACCGACGATGGGCAGGTTCGGAAAGCGCTCGCGCAGGGCGCGCACTGCGGCAACGGTCGCCGTGTTGCAGGCAACGACCAACATGCCGCAGCCCTGGCCGACCAGATGCTCACCGATCGTGACCACGCGTCCGCGGATGAAGCCGTCCGGCTTGTTGCCGTAGGGAACATGTGCCGTGTCGGCAACATAGGCCAGATCCGCCCGCGGCAGCGCCCGGGCGATGGCTGCGAGAACGGAGAGGCCGCCCAGGCCGGAATCGAAGACGCCGATCATGGATGCGGGGTCCGAGTTCCGGAAAGTGCGGCAAAGATCCCGAGTCCGACAAAGGTGCCGCCGCCGAGCCGGCCCCCGATTCTGCGCACGCTCTCGCCTCGTAGCAGCGGTGCGATAACGCCGGCGGCAAGCGCGTAGGCGCTGTCGGTAATGGTGGCGATGGCGACGAAGAGGGCGCCAAGCAAAAGGCCCTGCACCATCGGTGCTGCGGCCGAGTCGATGAACTGCGGCAGGAAGGCGGCGAAGAAGAGGGTGGTCTTGGGGTTGAGCAGGGCGACGACGAAGCCGTCGCGGAACAAGCGGGCGAGCGGTGCAGCTTCCGGGGTCGCCGTTGCGTTGGCATCGCGCGCACCGCGCAGCATCTGCACGCCTAGCCAAACGAGGTAGGTGGCACCGGCATATTTGACGAATGAAAACGCGAGCGAGGAGACGGCAAACAGGGCGGCTAGTCCGAGTGCCGCGGCACCTGCATTGCCCAGGTTGCCGAGCGCGACGCCGGCCACCGAGGCAAGCCCGGCACGGCGCCCCTGCACGAGACTGCGGGTGACGATGTAGAGCACGCCCGGTCCTGGCGTGACAGCGAGCACGAGGCTGGCAAGGAGAAAGGCCGAGAGCAGTGGCCAGGCTGGGAGCAGTTCGGTCATGGTCGGTGGTCGGGGTGCGTACGACGTCTGATGCGGTCAGCATCGCACGCGACAGGGCGCGGGCGCAATCGGTTGATCAGCGCGCTGCCGTCACCACCATTTCCACCCGATAGCCCGGGTTCGCCAGCTTCGCTTCGATGCAGGCGCGGACCGGCGCCGTGCCTTCCGGCACCCACTCGTCCCAGACCTCGTTCATTGCTGCGTAGTCGCGCATGTCGGTGAGGTAGATGGTGACCATCAGCAGGCGTGACTTGTCGCTGCCGGCCTGCGCCAGCAGGCGGTCGATGCTGGCGAGGACTTCCCGGGTCTGGCCGGCGATGTCGGCGCTGAGCGTCTGCGGGACTTCGACCAGATAGACGGTGCTGCCGTGGGCTACCACATCCGAGTAGCGGCGGGTGGTGCCGAAGCGTTCGATGTTTCGTGCGTTCATGCGGTTCTCCAGACGAAAAAGCCGGCCCGGGGCCGGCTTCATTGCGATGGCAGCTATCAGGCCTTGACCGGAATCTTGCCGATCTTGATCTGCCATTCCTTCGGGCCGGTGTTGTGCACCGAGGTGCCCGAGGAATCGACTGCCACCGTCACCGGCATGTCCTGCACATCGAACTCGTAGATGGCTTCCATGCCGAGGTCGGCAAAGCCGACGACCTGGGCCGACTTGATGGCCTTGGCAACGAGGTAGGCGGCGCCGCCGACGGCCATCAGGTAGGCCGACTTGTTGTCCTTGATCGCCTCGATGGCGACCGGGCCGCGCTCGGACTTGCCGATCATCGAGATGAGGCCGGTCTGCTCGAGCATGGTGCGGGTGAACTTGTCCATGCGCGTGGCCGTCGTCGGGCCGGCCGGGCCAACGACTTCGTCACGCACCGGATCGACCGGGCCGACGTAGTAGATGACGCGGTTGGTGAAGTCGACCGGCAGCTTTTCGCCCTTCGCCAGCATGTCGCAAATGCGCTTGTGCGCGGCATCGCGGCCGGTGAGCATCTTGCCGTTGAGCAGCAGCTTCTGGCCCGGCTTCCAGGCAGCAACCTGTTCCTTGGTCAGCGTGTTCAGGTCTACACGGGTGGCGGACTTGAGGTCCGGCGTCCAGGTCACGGCCGGCCAGTCTTCCAGCTTCGGCGGCTCGATCTTCGCCGGGCCGGAGCCATCCAGATGGAAGTGGCAGTGGCGCGTCGCGGCGCAGTTAGGCACCAGCGCGACGGGCAGGTTGGCGGCGTGGCACGGATAGTCCAGCACCTTGACGTCGAGCACGGTGGTCAGGCCGCCGAGGCCCTGGGCTCCGACGCCGAGGGCGTTGATCTTTTCCATCAGTTCGAGGCGCAGTTCTTCCGGGCGGGTGAGCTTCGCACCCGTGGCGGCCTTGGCTTTCAGTTCATGGATGTCCACCGGGGCCATGATCGATTCCTTGGCCAGCAGCATTGCCTTTTCCGGCGTGCCGCCGATGCCGATGCCGATGATGCCCGGCGGGCACCAGCCGGCGCCCATTTCCGGGATCTTCTTCAGCACCCAGTCGACCAGATCGTCGGACGGATTGAGCATGGCGAACTTGGACTTGGCTTCCGAGCCACCGCCCTTGGCGGCGCAGATCACTTCAACATGGTGGCCTTCGACGAGCTCGAAGTGCACCACGGCCGGGGTGTTGTCCTTGGTGTTCCTGCGGGCGCCGGCCGGGTCGGCCAGCACCGAGGCGCGCAGCGGGTTGTCCGGATTGGCGTAGGCGCGGCGGACGCCTTCGTCGATCATCTTCTGGATGCTCATCGTCGCATCCGGCCAGGTGACCTGCATGCCGACCTTGATGAAGACCATGCCGATGCCGGTATCCTGGCAGATCGGGCGGTGGCCTTCGGCGGCCATGCGCGAGTTGGTCAGGATCTGGGCGATGGCGTCCTTGGCTGCGGGGCTCTCCTCGCGCTCGTAGGCTTCACCCAGCGCCTTGATGTAGTCGAGCGGGTGGTAGTAGCTGATGTACTGGAAAGCGTCGGCGATCGACTGGATCAGGTCTTCCTGCTTGATGGCGGTCATGAGGGCTCTCTCGTTCAGTGGTGTTGTTTGGCTTTGTGCTGCAGGCTTAGTGTTTCATTCATCAGCTTGTCCACCCAGGCCATGGCAGCGGCCGAGACAAGGAATACGACGTGGATGATGACCTGCCACTTGATCGTGTGCTCGGACAGGTTGCTGGCATTGATGAATGTCTTCAGCAGATGGATCGAGGAAATGCCGATGATGGCGGTCGAAAGCTTGATCTTCAGGACGCCGGCATTGACGTGGGAAAGCCACTCCGGCTGGTCCGGATGGCCCTCGAGATCGAGGCGCGAGACGAAGGTCTCGTAGCCGCCGACGATGACCATGATCAGCAGGTTGGCGATCATCACCACGTCGATCAGACCGAGGACGACGAGCATCACGTCGGTTTCGCTGAGATGCTTCTCGGAGAATGCGTTGTGCACAAGGTGCGAAAGCTCGACCATGAACAGGTAGCAATAAACCATCTGCGCGACGATCAGGCCGAGGTAGAGCGGTGCCTGGATCCAGCGGCTGGCGAAAATGGAGGTTTCGAGAATCTTGACGATCTGGTTCATCGGAAGTCGGCCGGTCGTGTCAAAGAGCGGCGATTTTAGCATTCTTGCGATGCTGCAGTGCGGCAAAACCGCGCTGCAGCAAGACTTTCAGTGTAAGGGGGATGTAAGATTGACAGCGTCTAATCGCATTCTTTCGCTGCACCCATTCTAGATACCCGTAACAGCAACACTGCTCAGGAGATGGAACATGTCCCAGAATGAATCCGTACAGCTTTTCCACCCCTCTGCCGATTTCGTCAAGCAAGCGGCGATCTCCGGCATGGATGCCTACAAGGCGCTGTGCGATGAGGCCGAAAAAGACTACACCGGTTACTGGGCCCGCCTGGCCCGTGAGCATGTCAGCTGGAAGCAGCCGTTCACGCAGGTGCTCGACGAGTCGAACTCGCCGTTCTTCAAGTGGTTTGCCGACGGCAAGCTGAACGTCTCCTACAACTGTCTCGACCGCAACGTCGAGGCCGGCCTCGGCGACAAGGTCGCCATCATCTTCGAAGCCGACGACGGCTCCGTCGCCAAAGTCACCTACAAGCAGCTGCTGGCCAAGGTCAGCCAGTTCGCCAATGCGCTCAAGGCGCGTGGCGTCAAGAAGGGCGACCGCGTCGTCATCTACCTGCCGATGGGCGTCGAAGGTGTCGTCGCGATGCAGGCCTGCGCCCGTATCGGCGCCATCCACTCCGTCGTCTTCGGCGGTTTCTCGGCCCAGTCGCTGCGTGACCGTATCAACGATGCCGGCGCTGTCGCCGTCATCACCTCCGATGGCCAGTTCCGTGGTGGCAAGGCGCTGCCGCTGAAGACCATCTGCGACGAAGCCTTCGGCCTCGGCGGCTGCGAGTCGGCCAAGGACGTCATCGTCTTCAAGCGTACCGGCGGCGAGTGCAACATGGTTGCCGGTCGTGACATCTGGTGGGACGACGTCATCGCCGGCCAGTCGGAAACCTGCGAGCCGGAGTGGGTCGAAGCCGAGCATCCGCTCTTCCTCCTTTACACCTCGGGTTCGACGGGCAAGCCGAAGGGCGTCCAGCACTCGACCGGCGGTTACCTGCTGCACGCCATCCTGACCATGAAGTGGACCTTCGACATGAAGGCCAACGACGTCTTCTGGTGTACCGCTGACATCGGCTGGGTCACTGGCCACACCTACGTAACGT
>WBZP01007521.1_pt1 | contig 10480 bp, 11 predicted proteins | sample 5204301 | NCBI WGS metagenome assembly WBZP01 (sample SAMN12412401, study PRJNA552823) | activated sludge metagenome | isolation source: activated sludge from nitrification reactor of wastewater treatment plant... | place: USA: Pennsylvania | collected 2017 | reverse complement strand
TTTGATTCGCCATGTCGTTCTCCTAAATCGTCGCGTTCTGCACGGTGCCTGCGGGTCCGTTCTCAACAATCGCCCCATCCTGCACGATCACCCGGTCGCCGATCTGATTCACGTCGCTCTGTTTGCGCTTCACTTTGAGCAGCGTCCCGCTGGGGAGCAGGCTCACCACCGAGAAGTCACCTTCTTCCACCGTCACCACCTCCGCGAGAAACTGCGGGGTTGGCGTCTCCGCTACCCGCCGAAATTGCGCCCACAAATTGCCCGCGCTCATACGCTCACCGCCGTTACTGTCTGAGTGACTTTGCCGAAACTGGCGGTAATGCTCACGCCGGTGGCCAGCCCGCGCCACCCGTCATCGCCATCGCTGAAATCAAAGAACAGCCCGGGCAGAATCAGCCCCGCGCCTGCCGGGGATGCCTGCAACGGCAAGGTCACCGTGAAGCGGCGCATCGGCCATAAATCGGCGATCTCTTGAGCGGCTCTCGTTTTCGCCGGTTCGATGTCCGTGATGAGCGCGTCATTCACCGGCGGCGCAACGATCAGCCCCGGCTCTCCTGCCCGCGTCGCCATGCACACAATCCCGTTATCCGCGCCGCCGTAGACCATGATCGCGTCATAGGCCAGCCCGGGGATGCCGTCGCGCTCCTCTTTTGTGCAGTACGCTGACGGCAGAGTCGCGAACGGCGCGGTGGTGGTCCATTCCCACGGTTTCACCGGCCACTTCAGCGAGAGCCAGAATTTGAGATCAACCGGATCGGACTGAATCATCCCGCCGGGCGCTTTCGCCAGCCGCGCCAGCACCTCCACCGGCGTTAGATTCTGGTATTGCCAGACCCGCCCCGGTACGGTCCAGGCCGGTAACTGCCAGTCCAGAAACCCGCCGTAGGGCACCGCCTGCAACGCCAACTGCTGAGCGGTTTTCGCCTCGGTTTCCAGATACGACCCGGTCGGGTTGTACGGCGCTGACCACCACGCCGCCAGGCTGCGCCCACTGATCCGGCCATCGGTTTTGCCGAATTCGCGGGCGCGGGTCGGGCTGTCAATCACAAACCGCCATTGGAACCCGTTGATCGTCGCCTGAACCTCCATCCGCTCGGTAGCGCGGTCAGCGGCCACGCGCCCGATCAGGCTGGCGCTGAGCGTCCAGCACCACGATTCGCGATCTATGGAAACGGTCAGGCTGGAGACCGCAATGTCCGCCCCATCGGACAGCCGAATCAGGGAATCGGAATTCAGCACGTGATAACTCTCTCGAAGCGGAACCAGCCAGCCGCCAGAACCAAAACAGGCGGGACCAAAATTCAGATCACCTAGCGCGGGACAGCGGAAATCCAACCGGCCCTGCGGGCGAAGCGGCGGCTTCGGGCGCGGAGGCCGGTAGCGAATCCCCGGGGGTGGCGGTATCGCCGAATCCCACCAGGACCGCCACGCCTGCGGCATGGGCAACGCTACCCGCCAACCGCTGTGCCAGCCGTTACCCACCGGCGCTGCCGTGTGCCACGGCGATTGGATCGCTATCGGCGTGATCAGCGGAAACAGCGAACCCCAGTCCCCGCGCTGCGCCAAGGGCGCGGCGTTGTTCCAGAGCGAGCCTTGCCGGAGCGGCTGCTGTACCGGCCACACCGTCCGCGTTGCGATTCGCACAGCCAGTGGCGAGGCGTTGTTCCAGGGTGATGCCAGCCGGATCGGCTGCTGAATCGGTTGCGTTGCGGGCAGGTGCAGCCGGTGAGCCAGTTGTTGCCCGTCATTCCAGGGCGATGCCTGCCGGATCGGTTGCGGCGCGGCCGCGCGCCAACAGGCTGTGAGCGGATCGGCGGGTTGCGGCTGGGCGTTGTGCCAGAAGGGGTGTACTCGACAGGCCGGGCCACGCGGCGGAGTGACCGGAACGGCGAGATAACTGCGTCCGGTCACGCGCGGCAAGAGGCCCGCAGCCCGCAACGCGACGCCAAGATGAGCGTTACCGGTCAGCGCGGGCAGAATCCCGCTGATCGCCAGCGTTCCGCGCCGCCCGAACAGCACGCTGCCGCCCAGCGCGGGCAGCGTTCCACTGACGGTCAAGTTCACGGAAACCGCGCCCGCGCCGCCAAAGTTCAGCCGCCCCGGCGCTGGGACCGAAAAATCCAGGTGCGGCAACCCATCCAGCGCGTGTTGCAACGTCGCTGCGCCGGTCAGCGCCGGAAGCGTTCCGCTGATCGCCACAGTGCTGGCCCGGCGCTCGAACAGCGCGCCGCCGGTCAAGGCCGGGAATGTCCCGCCGATGGTTAGCGATAATTCAGGGGCTTCCGCGCCAAACGCCAGTGCCCCCGGCGCGGGAACCCGGAAATCCAGGGTTCCGAGCGGCATCGCGCTATGGCTCGATCAGGGTCAGCGCCAGCAGAGAGATCGACGCGCCGGTGGTCACCGAGACCGAATCCAGAATAAAAAACGCATCGGCGCCCACGCCGCCGGCATCGCCGTCAATCATCCAAGCGCCGCTGCTATCCTCAATCCGGCCCCAGGTGGCGACGCCATCGGCCAGCCCTGTGCCGGTGATCGGCGTGGTGGCGGCCAGGGTGCCAGCGGTCACGGTGCCGGCGGGGGAGTCCAGGGCGTACACCAATAGCGCGGTGGTCGCGGTTCCGCCCGCACTGGGCGGTGTCCCGCCAAAGATGGTTACGTTTCCGTCTGCCAGCAACGGTAACAGCGCGGTTGACCGGGCATTTTTTGCAGTGGGCGATAAATCCAGTCTCATGGGCGGCTCCCGTCGGGCGTTGCGCGGCGATCCGACAGGGCGACCGCTTGATATTCACCCACCGGATCGCGGCTGACCAGCACCCACGGCCCGGCGCTGATGTTTGAGAAGGTCACCGTCCCGGTCACTGGGTCGGAATCGGCGAGGCGGTGAACGTTCCAGCCGGCTTGCTGAATCAGCGCAACCGGGCGCGCGGCGGGCGCATTCAGCACCGTCACTGTTTCCGTTATCCGCAGCAGGCCGTTCAGCGGGTGCCCCAGTTGCTGTTGCTGACTGATGATCGCGCTCATGATGGCGTCACCACGGCCCGGTCAAATCGAAGGCGGCTTGGGCGTAGAGCGGGCCGTAGTCATAGCAAATATTGTAGACAAACAACACCCGACCATCGGCAGTCGTTTCGATGGTTCGATCCGTCATTAAACTGTGCATCGGCGAATACAGCCCGCGAAAATTACCGCGCCAGTAAGGCCCACTATCCCAGATCGGGTAGGGCACGGCCACCAACCCGCCACTGGCAGGATTTGGATAGGCATTTTTAGCGGTCAGTCCAATGACGGCCGTCGTCAAATTTGATTGCGGGAGATAGCTCCCGTTGATCACGCTCAGAGTCGAGCCATCACTGGCCCGCGCCGAAACCCGCCGCCCGTCAACCGGAGCGCCAACATAGGTCAGGCCGCACACATTATTGGCCTTCGTCCCGGTCAACACTGCCGCGTAGGCGTCAGCCGTCTTGAAGCTGTTGAAATCTCCAAAACCAATGTCGTTAAACGCAAACTCGTTGCCATCCCAACCGGGGTTGTGGTGATGGGCGAACAAATACAGAGTTTTATGATCGCAAAACAGCTTCCACCAGAACGGAGTCAACTTTGAAAAATAGTGACCGCCGCTGACCTGCGAATTTGTGGGGAATGGGTTCGTTCCCGTGTCCACGCCCGTCATTTCTTCATAGGCGACCACCCGCGCCAACGCCCCGGCTGTATCGTCGATCCGCAGATAAAACCGCGTCCCGCTCAGTGCCCGGTAAACGGCCTTGTTCGTGCCGCTGAACGCTTTTTCCCATCCTGCCGGGGCGCGTTTTGCGGCAATCGTGCCGGTCGCAGTCTGGTTGCTGATGCCGGAGGTATTGAAGGTGAGCGTCTGTGCATTGGGGATGCTGGCGATCCGCCATTCGCCGTTGAGTCCTGCTAGGGTTGCGCCCGAAATCTGAATCACCGGCCCGGCGCTGCCGTACATCGCAAAACCGTGACCGGTACTTTTGGTTCCGGTCGCCACGTTGCCGCTGATGACCAGACTATCCAGCGTCACGCTGCCGTAGCCATTCACCAGACAGGCATCCAGCACGGTGATCAATGACCCGGCGCTACCGGTTAAGGACGGCGCGCCGGACTGCGTGCTCTCGAAAAATTTAACCGTGGTATCAGTCATGGTTACGCATCCACATCTCCCAGAAATTCAATCCCCAGCCGATCAGCGCTCGCCCCGGCGGGACCTTGCTGCACGCACCGCAACACGGCAATCGGGGTGTCGGCGGCGGGGGTGTTAAACCGGAGTAAATAGCCGCTGATCCAACCCGCGCCCCAGCCCTGATGGGGGATCGTGAAATAGGGATTGCCGGTCACCGGATTGATCGGCGCGATGTCGGCCAGGATGGACAGCGCGGTAGCGATAACACCCAGGGATTCGCCAATGATGTCGACCGTGGTGGTGGTCACGAACTGCAACCGCCAGCGCTCTTGCGCCGCACCGTCATTGGTGACAAGGATCGGATACAGGGAGTGCCGGAACTGTGGGCTGATGACGTTGCCGATCCGAATATCGCTCCAGACGCCCGTCCACGATTGCTGACTGAACGGCACGGTCACCCGAGCGCCCAGATCGCCAATGCGCAGTGAAGTGCTGAGATAGCCGCCGAGCGGAATGGCCTGCTGAATCGGACTGGCGAGTTTGACCTGCCCGCTCACATCTACGTCACTGATCAGCCCCTCCGCTGCGATCAGGTGATACGCGGTGAGCGGCTGCACATAGCCGGTTAAATCCAGCCCCGCCGCCATCGTGACCACGCCGGTGTCCAGATTGGCGCTGTACTTGCCGCCGATGCCGCCCGGCACGGTCAGGCCGGTTACATCCTTCAGCCAGATGCGGGCCAGGCCGGTACGTCCCACGCTGTGCGTTGAACCGCCTGAAACCGGATTGGGCAGCGTCAGGCTGGCGGTGTGATGGATAACTGCGCTATCGCCGGGCCTGCAAAACGGCACCCGCCCATCCATCGGCAACCGCACCGGATTCAGCCCCAGCAGCGAAGCAGGGAGCGGTAGGTAGGAATAGATCACGCAGTTAAAGCGGATGCTGGAGGGAAGGACCGGCAGCGGTTTGAAGATATAGCCACCCACCACATCATCGGCGTCATACCAAGGCTCCAGTTTTTCAGTAGCAGTCAGGCTGCTATCCAGCGCCAGCGATCCGAATCGCACCGCGAACAGGCCGAATTCGTAGTCCACCGTACCGCTGATGAAATCGCCCACGAGGTTGCCGTCGCTATCCGCCACCGCCGTCAGCAAATCTCCCTCCGGGGTCGTTGCCGCCAGTTGCACGCTGAGCGGGCGTAGCGGCGAACCGGGGGCGCGAAACGAGGCTTTAATGACGGTGTTCTGGCCGCGAGTCACCAACCCGGACGCCAGCGTGAATGCGCCAGCGCCGTTAGGCCAGGAGGTGATCGTGAGGGTTTTGGTGGCGTAATTGACCGTGCCCACCGCCGCGCTGGTCGCGACATCGTGGATCGTGCCGTCCTGATCGGTATAAACATGTCCTAGCCATTGCCACTGCAACGAGTTGGGAACCAGCGTATCGGTCGTGAGCGGCGATAGATCTATCGTCAGCGCCGCCAAGATGAGGGTTTCCGAGTGAACGGTTTCTGACGCCGCCGCTTTGCTGAAGGAATAGGCGAACGTGGTCGTTTCAACGGGCACCGAGAACGCCGCATTCCCCCACCATGCGTTACTCCAGCCCTGAAACCAGGCATCGCGGTCAACCGTTTCTTTCACGACCAGGGTGATGACGCCGGTGCCGTAATCAATGCTGCTACCGGTCTCGACCAGTTCCCCGGCCAATCCACCGACCGTAGGCGTCCCCGGCACGATCACGTCGGTAATCAGGATGGATTCATGGCGGCGGCTCGTGCCGTAGATCGCGACGATGGCAAACTGAATCCGCACGCTGCCCGGCTTCACGGTATCGCCGTCGATAGGCAGATTCAGCACGAAAGTTCTGACGGTCGGAACCACGATCAGCGAGCCGGACACTATCGCCTGTTCGGTATAGGCGACAATCACGTTGCTGTTGCTGTCGGGCATGGCGCTGGGCGTGAGATAGATCCGCCCGCTGGTGTAATCCACCGGGCCGGACCCGTGCCCGGCAAAGAGGCCGGTGCCGGATTCGGTTGCGGTCTTAGTCACGCCGCCGGAGACATATTGCACGGTGAGGCTGGATGGCTTGATGCGCGGATGCTGCACGGTATAGGCGATATGCGGCGGCTGCACGTCAGTCTGTAGCCCGGCAATAGACGTGTAGTGAACCGGCGTGCCCCAGCTAATCAGAATCGCGCTGCCTACATCCGGCAAGGCGGCCAGGGTGGCGCTGCCCGATCCGGTGGTCAGGTTGACGATGCCCGCGCCCGATCCGCTGAGCGTCCCATCGCCGGTGGTGTCGCTGATGACGTACCACTTGCCCAGCGCCCGATAGCTGACCGTCACGGTTCTCCCTGCCGGGATCGGATTGCAGGCGAAGGTATAGTTGAAATTGCGGTTGGCGATGGTGACCGGGATCAGCAGCGTTTCGGCAATCTGACTCATGGACACACTGCGAGCGCCGCCCGACAGCGTGAGGGTGGCGCCCGTGGGCTTTGCGTCCAGCGTTGCGGTTTCGGATTGGGTCGCGGGCACCACGCGGGTGTAGACGCTGGCGACATTGAGGGTCTGATCGCCGATTTCGGCGGCGACGGTGAGCGGTGAAATGCTTTTGAACCGCGCCGCGTCGGCGGGACTGGTAGCGCGGATCAGGGTCGGCGGCGTGTAGCTGGACAGCCGGTTGGGGACGCCACCGGGATAGCGCCGCGACAGCGGATCACTGATCGTCAGTTCCAGCCGGCGCGCCGAAAATTCGCCATTGCTATCCACGTAAACCACTTCTTCGCTCGCCAGCTTGGTCACGCGGACAAATTCGGAGCCGATCACCGTGCCCGCGGTCTCTTCCGACAGGACGAACACCTCGCCCACTTCCGGTAATACCGCGCCCATCCGTTGATAGCAGAAAATCAACTGTTGCCCTGCCACATGATCGCCGAGCAGTTTCATTTCAGAGACCGGGCCGGTGGTGACATAGGCTTGCACGTAATCCGCCAGCGCCAGCCGTTCATCCGTCCAAGAGCCGGTTGTGAACAGGGCCAAAGATACTTTCGGGTCGAGCGGCGGCTCAGTCAGAAACACCCGGCTCGCAAGATACAGCGCGGCATTGGGCGAGCGGATCGCGGGATAGATCTTTGCAATCCAGGTGCGTCCGGCAATGCGATCCCCACTCGCAATGTCGGGGAAGATGCCGTTCTCTTCGTTATCCAGCACCACGTTAGCGGTAATGCGCCCGCCGCCGTCATCGTTCTGGGTCATCCGCTCGCTGGCGAGGAAAAGAATGTCAGTGCTGAGGATGTCTGGCATGTGGCATCGCTTATTAAAATAAGAGGGTCCGCAGATTGCGCAGATTCACGCAGATTCAAGAGCAATGAAAGGAAAGGCTGTTTTCTTTTCCCTTCCTTCCCTTTCTTTTAATCTGCGGAAATCTGCGCAATCTGCGGATTAAATGAATCAATCGGTTACGCGGCGTGGCGCAATTCACCCGCAGCGATGCTGAGCGCAACGGCTTCACCGCCGACAATCTGCACGTCTAATAGACCGGTCAAATTGCGCACTTCTGATCCCAGCAGAGCGTCAGCAGTCACGGTCAACTGAACGGTGCCCAGTTGCCCTGTCGGGCGCAGTTCAGCGCTCAGACCATCCGCAGCCGGCGTAATCGTCAGATAGCTGTCATAAGAAGCCGCCCAAACGGGCGCGCCATCCACCGGGGCGGCATTGCCGGCGGCATCTACGGGCTGAATGGATACCGTTACAACACGATCAATCGGGAGGAGTACCAGGGACATATCAAAACCTCTCACAGTGTGAAAACACGGGGAAGAAACCGACCAACGCAGCCGCCATTCCATCGGCGGATAGCACAGGGACAACCAGCCTGTCGCCCAAATCAGTAAGGAGCGCATCACACGGTTTGCAACTTGAGGGATCGGATCAGATACCAGTGGTGATCGGGTGGGGCGGCAGGCGGCAATGACCCAACCGCAGGGAGCGGATCGGCCTCTAGCGGATCGGCTCGGGCGATGACCTGAAACGTCCGGCCATCATGCAGGGTCAGCGTCCAGGATGTGCCCGGCACAATCAGCGCATCCCATAACGCAATCAACGCGCTGCGACTAATGCCTCCGGTATGCTGGTTGCCGTCGCTTTGTCCGGTTAGCGTAATCGGGCGTCCCCCCAGCTTGACGGCCTCCTGCACAATCAATGCGCCGGTCAGACTCCGCTCAACCGTCTGCTCAACCGGCGACCACGGGATTTCATCTTCCCAGACCAGGGTCGGCGGGAGGGTGAACGCGCCCAGCGTGATCGCCATGCTCGCTACTACGCTGCCGCTAAGTCGGATTTAATGAACCGCCACGGCGACGCCAGGCCGGTTGGCGTGATCATTTTTCCGCTTAGCGTTCCGCTGACATAGGTTCCTGTGACCGGATCGAACGTGCTGGCCGGCACCAAATTTACCTTGTGAATAACCAGTGTCCCGCGCACGTTTTTAGTTTTCTCGGTAGCGCTGCCCACCAGCTTGACGTAGGTCGATTTCGCCTTGCCTGCGTCATACTGAACGCCGCTTCGGGTCGATTTGGTATAGGTGATCTTGGTAATGGTCGCCGCCGTCGCGCTCAGTCCTTTGATCATCCCCAGCACTGGATCAATCTCGTAATGCGTTGCAGCGACAACGACATCGCCGGAGGTCTTGCAGACAATCCCTGTTGTTTCGATGAACTGGTTCGCTAGCTTGGTCCATAACCCGTTGACGACAGCGATCGCTTCGTCCGTCACCGCGCCCGTCGTTTGGGCGTACTCCGAAATATCGGCGCCGAGTAGCACTGCCCATAACCACGGCGGCATATAGTTGCATTCAGCAGAGAGCTTCGCTGATTCGGTGGGTTTGTTGACCGATTCCAGCAGCTCGCCCACGCTGCCCTCGATGTTGCTAGGCAGATCGTCGGATTCCTGAGTCTGGCCGGTCAATTCGAGCTTGGTCAGGTTCAGCGGATCGTAGTAGTTGACCGGTTCCGCGTCGCCAACACGGATGCCGACCTTGAACGAGCAGTTCAGATAAAAGCCATGGTTTGTAACAGGCAGGGTCATAAAAACTCCTTATTAAGGCGGGGTGCGCCAGTCAATCGAAAGGTTGATCATGGACGAAACGACAGGGCGGAACGCATCCCCGTCGGCGTCAATACCGGTGATCGCAATACCCAGAACCGACTCGCTATGCGGCAAATCCCGCAACGCGCCGATCACGCTGTTTTCGAGGGTCTGCAACGCCAAATCCGCTGCCGCCGGGTCGTCGTCCTGCACCCAGCAGCCAATCAGCAATTTTTCCGTTCCGCGTTCGCCGTACAGCGAAAGCTCCGAAGTTCCGCCACGTAGAACGTAAACCGTCGCGGTGTCCGGCACTTCCGCGTCAAACACCGTCTGCACCGTCGCGGTGTCGCCCAGCGCGTCTTGCAGTCGAGCGATCACGATCTGGATCAGTTGCGCCCACATCAGCCGATCACCTCGTTGACCGCCGCCGTGCCCAGCGCCAGCAGCCGAGCGCGGGAGCGATCCACCACCGGCGTCACATAATCCCGACCTTTGATGCCGCGTCGGGCGATGCTGCGAGCGACCGCCCAGGCTGCGCCACGACTGGCGTTCATCCGCCTGACCCTCATCCAATCAAAAATCGCTTGCGGTGGCGGCATCCGCTGGCCCGGGCGACGACCTTCATAGACCGCCATCGCGTAGTTCACATGCGGGCCAAATTTCCAGGTCAGATCGTTTACCCGATCCGCCCTGATGCTGTTGATCAAGGTGGACCGGGCCGCGATCTTATGTCGCGCCGCTTCGCCCTTCATGTCCACCGCGCCTTCCTGTGCGGTGCGGGATACCACTCGTGCCAACACGCTATGCAGCTTGGCGGGCATCGCCGCCAGCCTTGCCGATACCGCTGGATCAACGACAATTTGAATAATCATGCCCGCTCCCACTCCTGTAGCAGCCGCTCATAGAGATAGGCCGGGGTGCCCGCTGTCGGGAGTCCGGTCAATCCCTTATGCAGTTGCACCACAGCGGTTTCTGTCGAGAGATCGCGCAACGCCTCAATCAGCGCCGCCAGCAGCACCAGCGCCCGATCTGTATCCATCGCCGTGACAGCGGTTGCACTGATCTCATGGGCCGCTTGATAGCGCACAGGGATCGTTGCGCCCCATACGCCGATCTGATTGGCCGTCGGCGGAGTGGACAGCACCCAGCGCTTGCCGGTGTCGCTATCCAGTTGCCGGATCAGCGGCGCAATCCCCATGTAGTCATCATCCCAGGGCTGGCGCACCGCGCTAATCCCCCACTCATGCGCGATGACGGCTAT
>WBZP01007520.1_pt1 | contig 10481 bp, 12 predicted proteins | sample 5204301 | NCBI WGS metagenome assembly WBZP01 (sample SAMN12412401, study PRJNA552823) | activated sludge metagenome | isolation source: activated sludge from nitrification reactor of wastewater treatment plant... | place: USA: Pennsylvania | collected 2017 | reverse complement strand
CAGCGCCAGGACCGCGTTCGGGAAGGCGAGTTCCTTCTCGATGCCGTCCTCCTTGAGTTCACGGACCCGGGCCTCGATGTTGTTCGACGCCGCTCCGGCGAGATCGTCGTACTGCATGAGCACACGGCCGAAGTCGCCGGCAACCCAGGACTTGCCCTTCATGCCGACCATGTAGGCGCCGTCCTCGTACCAGATGCGCGGCGCGGCACCCTTGAGGTCATCGGGGAAGCGTTCGTAGAAGATGTCGTCGGCCACCGAGATGTGATTGTCCGCGGAGAAGACGACGGTGCCGGGCGGCAGTCCGAAGTCCCCGGAGGCGTGACCACGGCGATCCTTGGGCGCACCCAATCCGCCGGGCGGGTAGAGCGTGGCAGTACTGGACTGAGTGGACATCATCGGCCTTCCGTTCCGGCCCGCGCATTACCGCGGCAACTTCGAAGCCCGGTCGCAGATGCGTCCTGCCGCGGGGGACAGCGCGGTGCCTCATCATTGGTAATGACGTTATCAGCTGATATCGGAAACATACAGATAGAGAGGTCAAATCTGCCGCTTGCTGGCTACTTTTGCAGCGGCAATAGCGTTCTCATTTTGTGAGAATAGATTCTCCGGCTATGGCGCTTCACGCAAGCCGGCGTGCTCTATCTGCACCACCACAGCGGGGTGCAGACGGGGCTGCACCCGGTGGTTGTGATCGTTCGGTGAGGTAGCCGCGACGGTGGAATCTGGCGCAGGCTCTTCGATGCGGGCGGTCGGCTACTCGGTGAGTTGGGTGATGGTGCCGCCGCCGTTGCGGCGCTGTGTGGCCTTCGCTTCGAGCAGCGTCAGGAACGTGCGAGTCTCACCGTTGTACGTGTACTGGTAGCCGGTGATCACCGCACCACTGGACGACGTTCCACCAGCACGACCGTTACCTCGACAAGCGCAGCCCATGACGCAGGACGGTAGGAACTGGCCGTGCAGCTATTCGTTGCGTGGCGCTGCGAAAAGTGGGCTGTTGGAGATCGTCTCCGCGAGATCGTTCAACCGACGGCGGTACGCATCGTCGTCGACCACGGTCACTGCCGCGCCTTCCGGGGCCGGCTCGACGTCGATGGAACCCAACGAGCCACCGCCTTCAATGACGAAGCTCGCGCGGTCATCGCCATACGTGGCACACCAGACATGCGGGATCGGCTCCGCATACAACGTGCCGGTGTCGACATTCCGCCACTTCGCAGGTAACTCGATACGCTTACCCATAGACGTGAACCGTAATCCCTCGCGCTTCTAGCTTCTTAACCACCGCAGCCGGCGTGCCATTCGGGACTTGAGCTTCGACCACATCATCCAAGGTCACGTCGCCGTGGAGCTGTGCTTCGACGTACTCGATGTTGCCGTTCAACCCGCCCATCTGCAGTTGCTTCGCCACGACACCTGGCGATCTGGCATCCAGCATGTAGTGATTCGCGGTCAGACCACTCGGGTCGTTCAACGGAGATGGATTGGTCCGAGTCCTGTTGTTCAGCGAATCGCCGATCGTGACCGTGGCTTGGTCCCGCACGTGGTCACCGAAGAACAGCTTGACGCCACCGTAGTTGTCGTTCATCGCCGCGGCATTGTTGTCCTTCGTGGGGTCCGTCACCGACTGATGAGACAGGTACGCGTACACCGGATGATTGTCCTCCCCGAACCATGCAGCCTCGGCAACCAACCGCGGTTCCTTGGTTTTCGGGAAAGCGGACCCTTTGCCGCCGGTGTGCATCGTCAGGAACTTACCGTCCCCGGACAGCAGATCCTTCAGCCTTGCCGGTTTCATGCGGATGGCGATGCGCGACTCATTAGCGAACTTGGTGAGTCCATCGGTGACGATCTTGTCCAGTTCCTCCCGACCGCGCGGTGCCCGCCCAGACGCTTCGGCGGCCATCTCATCTAGCTCGACAGCCGACCGTGCTTGGTCCTCGATCCCACGGAGCATAGTTGCCCGCTCATCGGAAGCTGACCAGCCGTTGGCCGCCTTGACCGACGACCCAGCCTTGCTGTTCGGGTCTGTGATGACCGTCGGACCGGTGTACTTTCCGGTGGCGCGCCGTTCGCTGGGCTTGCCGTTGGCAGCTGCCGGAACACCGCCGCCGGGGTGTCCAGCGGCGTCCCTCCCCGGCCGCGGTGCAGAGTGACGCCCACCGTGATCGACGATCGGGGTTCCAATCGGTTCCCCGTAGCGCTCGACTCCCGCCGGGGTGCGAACCCTGTTGACGAATCCGACCTCGTGCTCTGCGATGAGCTCAGCCATCCGGGCTGTCGGATCGGCAATCAGGTCACAAGGCTCGCCAGTGACATCGCACCCGACAAACTCGGACCGGGCGGCACGGTCCTCGGCCAGCAACTCCGCTGCGACGGCTCTCAGCTCATCCAGAGACCAGCTAACCCGCCGCGCACACGTCACGCGAAGTGACGGTAGGGGCCGTCAGTGCAGCTACGGCGTCGGCTGAATTTCGCCCGCCGCGACCATCTCGTCGTACAACTCCCCCAACTCGGCGAGTCGAGGAGCATCCTGCTCGTCATACCCGGACCGCCACAACCAGTCCAACGTCATCGACCGGCCCGCGTACGGATTCGGTGGCCGGTACCCGCCCGGCGGTACGGCAGCGCGGGCGGCGCGGCCCTCCTCCAACGCTGCGATCATCGTCTCCTTGGTGATCGGCAGCGGCGTGCTACCAGGGTTGGTGTACCTGTAGCCGGTGTAGTCGTCGGGGTATTGGGGAGGCTTCCAGCTCATTGGAGGTGACCGTCCCTTCTCCGGTAGCGGGTGACTCCGAGGATCGAATCCCGGAACTCCGCCAGCGTAGGCCGACTGTTCGGGTTCGCGTCGAACCACCGCGCCAGGTCTTCGCTCATGTACTTCCGTGCGACCGCGTCGGAATCGGTCAGCCAGATCCGCGCCGGGTTGATCTTGCCCTCGTGTTCGCGCTTCACCAGGAATCCGCGGGTGGCGTCCTCGGCGGCCTGCATCAGCCGCTCTACCTCGCCGAGCCAGTCAGGTTTCGATTCCTTGGCGAACGACCCGAGGAGGCCGTCAGTGTTGGGTCGTGAGGTCAGGTAGTTCCGTTTCCGTATCGACTCCACAGACTGTCCGGTGACTTCCGATTCGGCGTCGTCGCCGTTCCAGCCTTCGCCGATAAGTGCGTCGATCCGGTCGGCCCGGGTGCGGGCGATCGCGTCGCGGCGCTTCTGGGCGGCGTCCCGGGCGGCGGATTTCTTGTCCTCCGCGTCCTCGGCGGCCTGCGCCGCCGCGGCCAGCTCGTCCAGGCGGCTGTCGTCGCCGGACTCGACGGCTTCACGGAAGGTGCGGACGGCGCGGAGTTCACCGTCTTCGTGGCGGGTTGTGGGGTCATGCCACAGCAGTCCGTCGGTGGATTCGCCGACAATGGGTCGGGTGCCGTCTTTGCGCCACCACTTTTGGGGCTGCCGAACTTGATCGAACTCAACTGTCGGCCGCGCCCCGTCCGCGGCCAACACGCTGGCCATGACAGTTTTCAGATCGTCACGCGACCAGCCGACCAGAATCCTCGATGCACCCGGCATGTGAGGTGACGGTAGGGGCCGTCAGTGCAGGGTCAGGGTGTCGCGGATCTGGCAGCGCGCCGAGCGCGTATCACGTCGCACACTCGCTCAGCCTCAGCCTCAGACACGGGATCAATTTCCCGCGTGAACATGTAGCTGATGCGGCCGCACGGACCCCACTCCAGGGGGGTCCACTGGAACACTTCGGCCGGGCCTGAAGTGGATGCGCCCTCGGGGAGTCGGTACACCGAGTAGTCACCGTCAGCCCAGTAATTGTATTTCACTTTTCTTCACCTCCTACCGTCAACGACGGTGGTGTTACACCTTCGTTCTAGCAGGTCAGGGCAGGTCGTCGGGGATGGTGACGGCACTCCGCAGGTACGCCAACTGGGCAGCGTCAAGCTCATCCACCGCGGCTTGCGGGGTGCCGGCCTGCCGGGTGATGTCGTACATCGAATGGTTCCGTTTCCCGGCTTTACGCGACTCCTCGGTGTGGAACTGCAACTCAAACTCCACGCCATCCGCGCCGACGAACGTGTCGTTGCGGCCCCAATACACGCTGTTCAAGTCCCAGCCTGTCGTCTGCTTCACCCGCTGGTATCCGGCGGCTTCCAGGTCGTCGCCGATCTTCGTTCCAGCAGCCCAGTAGCCTTCGGTCGGTAGGACAGCGGTGAACCGCACCGAATCGCGGATAGTCGCCGCCGCGGCCTCCGGGCTGAAGTCGGCTACCACTACTTTGTCGGCGATTTTGCGTTCCATCGAATCGACGCCCTTCTTGCTGTGCTCCTCGCCGAGCAACGCGCCGCCGTGGGACGCCGCAGACGCTTTCACAGCGGCGTGGATCGTCGGCTCCGCTGCCAGCGCCCGCTGCACCTTCCCTTCCGCGGCAGCCCTAACCGGCGCGGCCATGCCCTCGGGCAAGTCGGCGCGGACCGCGTTATCTTGCTCCGCGTCGGGCAGGGTGATCGCCCAGCGCCTGCTGGGAAACTCTTGGTTTCTTCACGGAGACTGCTATTCTCCATTTTGAGAGCAAGGAGTGCAGTCGATGCCCACGGATACCGGAACGGCCCCCGACACCGACGTCCTTGGCCGCTGGCTCGATGCGAACAACGCCCCCGGCCACGGTGAAGCGCCGCGCCTGGAAGTGCTGACCGGCGGCTCGCAGAACACTCTCTACCTCGTCCACCGCGGCGATCAACGGATGGTCGTGCGCATGCCGGGACCGCGCGCCGACGCGGCTCGCCTGGACGGCCTGCTGCGCGAGATTCGGCTGGTCCGAGGCCTGGCCGGCACCGACGTCCCGCATGCCGAGCTGATCGCCGCCGACGACACCGGCGACGTGCTGGGTAAGCCCTTCTACGTGATGGCCGAGATCGACGGCTGGAGCCCGATGACCGGCGGTTGGCAGGCGCCGTTCGACACCGACCTGACCGCCCGGCGCGGGCTGGCCTTCGAGTTGATCGAGGGCGCGGCCAAACTCGGCCGGGTCGACTGGCGGGCGCACGGCCTGGAGGGCTTCGGCCGGCCCGACGGATTCCACGAGCGCCAGGTGGACCGCTGGCTCAGCTTCCTGTCCGCTTACCAGGTTCGCGAACTGCCCGGCCTGGACGTGGCCGCCGACTGGTTGCGCCGACATCGGCCGGTCCACTTCACGCCCGGCATCATGCACGGCGACTACCAGTTCGCCAACGTGATGTACGCCCCCGGCGCACCGGCACGGCTGGCTGCCATTGTCGACTGGGAGATGACCACCATCGGCGATCCGCTGCTCGACGTCGGCTGGTGCCTGTTGGGTTACGACGGCGAGGAACCCTCCCCCGACGGCTTCTACCTCGATATGACCGGCATGCCGCGGCGCAGTGAACTGCTCGCCCGCTACGAGGAGATCAGCGGGTTGTCGACGGAGAACATCGACTACTACCTGGTGCTGGCCAACTGGAAGCTCGGCATCATGCTGGAGAAGACCTACGCCGCCTCGCTGGCGCCGAACAGCAGAGTGGCCCCCGAGGTCGCCGCGGCAATGGGCCCGATGGTCCTGAAGCTGATGACCACCGCCGCCGAACTCAGCCGCAAGGTGGCCTGAGATGACTTATCCCGCAGCGCTTTTCGACCTGACCGACCGAGTGATACTGATCACCGGCGGCAGCCGCGGCCTCGGACGCGAGATGGCCTTCGCCGCCGCCCGCTGCGGGGCCGACGTGGTGATCGCCAGCCGCAAGTTCGACAGCTGCCAGGACACCGCCGCCGCGATCGAAGCCGAAACCGGCCGCACCGCAATGCCATACGCGGTGCACGTCGGGCGCTGGGACGAACTCGACGGCCTGGTGGACGCCGTCCACGACCGCTTCGGCCGCCTCGACGTACTGATCAACAACGCCGGGATGTCGCCCGTCTACGACAAGCAGACCGATGTGACCGAGAAGCTGTTCGACGCGGTGATCAGTCTGAACCTCAAGGGCCCCTTCCGGCTCTCGGCTCTGGTCGGTGAACGGATGGTGGCCGCCGGCGGCGGGGTCATCATAAACGTCAGCACACACGGGTCGCTGCGGCCACACCCGTCGTTCATCCCCTACGCCGCGTCCAAGGCCGGGCTCAACGCGATGACGGAGGGTCTGGCGATGGCCTTCGGCCCGACGGTGCGCGTCAACACGCTGATGCCCGGACCGTTTCTCACCGACATCAGTAGGGCGTGGAGCTTCGATAGCGAGCAGAACCCGTTCCGGCACTTCGCATTACAGCGGGCCGGAAATCCCGACGAGATCGTCGGCGCGGCGCTGTTCCTGATGTCGGATGCCTCCAGCTACACCACCGGTTCGATCCTGCGGGCCGACGGCGGCATCCCCTGATCCCCCCATTTCCCCGCGAGCAGACGCACAGGACCCTCGACCGCCCCGAAGTTCGGGCACTTTGCGTCTGCTCACCGAACAAGAAGGAGCACTGAGATGGATTTCTCGGTCGAACCGGAATTCGAGACGAAGCTGGAGTGGATCCGGAAGTTCGTACGCGAGGAGGTGGAGCCCCTCGAGGTGCTCTTCCCCGGGTGCGAGTTCCTGCCGCTGGACGACGAACGCCGCGCCATCGTCGACCCGCTCAAACAACAGGTTCGCGATCAGGGTCTGTGGGCACCACACCTCGGACCGGAGCTGGGCGGTCAGGGGTTCGGTGCGGTCAAGCTCACCCTGATCAACGAGATCCTGGGCCGCAGCAGCTGGGCGCCCATCGTGTTCGGGACCCAGGCGCCCGACACCGGCAACGCCGAGATACTCGCCCGGTTCGGCACCGCCGAACAGAAGGCGAACTACCTCGACGGCCTGCTGTCGGGTGAGATCTTCTCCTGCTTCTCGATGACCGAACCCCAGGGCGGCTCGGACCCCCGGGTGTTCACCACCCGGGCGGTCGCCGACGCGGAGGGTGAGCACTGGATTATTAATGGCCGCAAGTACTTCTCCTCGAATGCCTCGGTGGCCTCGTTCTTCATCGTCGTCACCATCACCGATCCCGACGTGCCGGTGCACCAGGGCGCCTCGACGTTCCTCATCCCGGCCGGCACGCCGGGACTGAACGTCGAGGCCACCCACCACCTCGTCGGCTCGCTGCCGCACGAGGCCGGCCATTCCCTGATCCACTACGACAACGTGCGGGTGCCGGCCTCCGCCATGCTCGGCGAACCCGGCCACGGCTTCGAGATCCTGCAGGCCCGGCTGGCTGGTGGCCGGATCCACCACGCGATGCGTTCGCTCGGCGTGGCACAGCGTGCCCTGGACATGATGGCCCACCGGGCGAAGAGCCGGTTCACCCAAGGCAGTCCGCTCGCCGACAAGCAACTGGTGCAGGAATTCATCGCCGACTCCTACGCCGATCTGCTGCAGTTCCGGCTGACCGTGCTGCACGCCGCGTGGTTGATCGACACCGCCGGCGAACACGCCGCGCGCAAGGAGATCGGGGTCTGCAAGATCCTGGCCTCGTCGGTGCTCAAGTCGATCGGCCTGCGCGCCATCCAGGTGCACGGCGCGCTGGGGATGACCGAGCAGATGCCGTTGATCAACGTGCTGCTCGGCGGTGTCGCACTGGGATTGGCGGACGGACCCACCGAGGCCCACAAGGTCAACCTGGCCCGGATGTTCCTCAAGGATTACCAGGCCGAGGATCCGGAGTGGCCCAGCGAATTCGCCGATGTCCGGATTGCCGCCGCGAAGGCCAAGTACGGCGACCGCATCGACCGGATCCCGGCACTCCCCCGGTGACGAGCACCCGGGCCACGGCGGGCGTCGACCGCGCGCTCGGCGAGCGTCACCGCGAGGCCAGCGAAGAGGTCGAACGCATTCTGGCCGCGGCCGTTCGGGTGATGCAGCGCGTGGCACCCGAGCCGCCCCGCGTCGACGACATCGTCACCGAGGCCGGGTCGTCGAAGAAGGCGTTCTACCGATACTTCGCCGGCAAGGACGACCTGCTACTGGCCGTCATGGAGCGCGGCATCGGCATCGTCACGTCCTATTTGGGTCATCAGATGACGAAAGCCGCAGGGCCACGGGCCAAGATCGCTTCCTGGGTCGAGGGCGCGCTGGCACAGGTGTCCGATCCACATCTGATCAGCATGAGTCGGGCGGTGGTGCAGCAGATGACCCGGACCGATCCCGTCGAGGACATCATGGCCCCGCTGCGCGATCTCTTGATCGACCCGGTGACCGAGGCCGGCAGCACCGACCCGCACCGCGACGCCGAGGCCATCTTCGAGCTCACCATCGCCACCATGCGACGCTACGTCGGTTCACACCGTCAACCCGACCCGGCGGACCAGGCACATCTGGTGCACTTCTGCCTGAAAGGCTTGTCCGGCAAGGAGATTCCAGCGTGAGATTCGTGTTGGTGCACGGCGGCTTCCACGCCGCCTGGTGCTGGGAGCGCACCATCGATGAACTCGTGGCACTGGGCCACGACGCGGTCGCCGTCGACCTGCCCGGCCACGGGACCCGAGTCGGCGAGGAGTCCACCCTGGACAACCGGCGCCAAGCGATCCTGGACGTGCTGCAGCCCGGCGATGTGCTGGTCGGGCATTCCGGCGGCGGGTTCGATGCCACACTGGCCGCCGACGCCGCGCCCGAGAAGGTCGGCCACATCGTGTATCTGGCCGCGGCGCTGCCCCGAGAGGGGCGCACGTATCCCGAGGCGATGGCGATGCGCGACAGCGAGGACGGCGAATTCGACGCGGACACCGGAGAGATGCTGGGCTACCTGCATTTCGACGACGAGGGTGCGATGACGTTCGCCGACTTCGGTGGCGCCCGGAAGTACTTCTATCACGACTGCGACGAGGCGACGGCCCGGTGGGCATTCGACCGGCTGGGACCCGAACGCTTCGGCGACACCACGGTGAAGCCGGTGTCGGTGCCGCAGTTCTGGGCGGCCGACCTCCCGCGCAGCTTCATCGTGTGCGAGCAGGACCTGTCGATGCCGCGCTGGCTGGCCGATACCGTGGCGCGGCGCCTCGGGGTCCAGCAGCTAAGCATCGACTCCTCGCACTCACCGTTCCTGAGCCGCCCACGCGAACTGGCCGAGCTGCTGGTGCACGCCACCACGACCACACCGGTCGGACCGTTGCTCCCGAACTGAACGGAGATCTCGAGTGAGAGCCATGCTGTGCCGCGAATACGGGCCGCCCGAGTCCCTCGAACTCACCGAATTGCCCAATCCCACAGCGGGTCCCGGCGAAGCGGTGGTCCGCGTCCGGGCGGCCGCGGTGAACTTCCCCGACGTGCTGTTCATGTCGGGCGGATATCAGGTCAAGGTGCCGCCGCCGTTCGCGCCGGGCAGCGAGTTCGCCGGGGAGGTCACCGCGGTCGGCGACGGCGTCGGGTTGCCCATCGGGATGCGGGTCGCCGGATCGGTGATGGTGGGCGCGTTCGCCGAACAGATCGCGGTCCCGGCGAGCACCCTGGTGCCGATGGCCGCTGGGGTGGACTTCGCCGACGCAGCGGCGTTCGGCGTCACCTACCGAACCGCGTACTACACCCTGCGCACGGTGGCGCCGATCCGGCCCGATGACTGGGTGGTGGTGCTGGGCGCGGCCGGCGGGGTCGGGTTGGCCGCCGTCGACATCGCGGTGGCCATGGGCGCCAAGGTGATCGTCGCGGCATCGAGCCCGGAGAAGCTGGCGGTCTGTGCGCAGCGCGGTGCGCTGGCCGGCATCGATTACGCCAGCGAGAACCTGCGGGACCGGATCAAGGAGATCACCGGTGGCGCGGGTGCCAGGGTGGTCCTCGACCCGGTCGGTGGCCCGTATTCCGAGCCGGCCCTGCGAGCCCTGGGCCGGGGCGGCACCTTCGTCACGCTCGGCTACGCGGCCGGCGAGATCCCGGCCATCCCACTCAACCTGGTGCTGCTCAAAGGAATCACGCTGCGCGGCATGGAGATCCGCACGTTCTTCACCGATCACCCCGAAGAGGCGCTGCGCGACACCGCCGAGCTGCAACAGATGTTCGACGAGGGCCGGGTGCGTCCCTATATCGGGGCCCGGTTCCCGCTGGAGCAGGCCGCCGTCGCGCTCCGGTACGTCGCCGACCGTCGGGCACTCGGCAAGGTCGTCATCGACATCTAGCGTCCTGAGCCATTGGTGCGCGCTTGGTCCGGTTCGGCGCGTCGAACGTGGGGGATACGGATGAAAAAGGTTGGATTCGGGTGCATATCCCCCACGCTCGATGTGTCCTTACCAGTGCCAAAAGGGCCGCGGTGCCGGTGCGGAATCGGCGGCTCAGGACACTAGCGCGGACGGACTACCAGGTGCAGGGCAGGCTGTAGACGCCGTAGGCCAGCCGGTCGTGCTTGAACGGCACCTCGTCGAAAGGAATCGCCAGTTTCAGCGTCGGGATGCGGCGCAGCAGGGTGTGGAACACGATCTGCATCTCGGCCCGGGCGAGCTGCTGACCCACGCACTGGTGACGTCC
>WBZP01007519.1_pt1 | contig 10481 bp, 9 predicted proteins | sample 5204301 | NCBI WGS metagenome assembly WBZP01 (sample SAMN12412401, study PRJNA552823) | activated sludge metagenome | isolation source: activated sludge from nitrification reactor of wastewater treatment plant... | place: USA: Pennsylvania | collected 2017 | reverse complement strand
CTCACCATCGACGACCCCGGCGAGATGGATCAGCCGACGACGAGGCCAGTCAAACCGCGCCCCTTCGAGGAGTTCTTCAAATGCCCACGCTTGTGTGAAGGGTTGCCCCTCCGTCAGGGCTGGCGCATAGACGTCGTACCACCGACGCAGGCCGATCGGGTCACGAGTGACATCGATGAACTCCACAAGTCCCGACCGTACGTCGCAGCACCGGGGTGCGCACTTCTATTTCGGCCCCGACTCACGAGGGCGGGTGCACTTCACCTGGGAGTTGGGTACTTCACCTGGCAGATCTGCCGGGTGAAGTAACAAAGTCACAAGTTCACTTGTGACTTTGTTTCGAAAACAATCGCGGGCCCACAGGCAGCAACCTGGGCAGGATGTCGTCGATCGTGACCACGCCCGCAATCTGGAACCCCTGCCGCACTACGACGATCTGTGCTGAAGCCTCGCGCATGAGCCCCACGGCCCGATAGAGCGGCGTCTGGCTCGGCAGCTCAAGTGGCGTCCGAACCAGGGCTGAAGCGGGGGTGGTCAGATCATCCACGGCCAAGGTGTCGCGCACGTGCACCACACCCACCACGCGATCACCGTCGAGCACGAGCACTCGCAAGTGCCCGGATCGAATCGTGGCGGCTTGCACGTCGGCCAGCGTGGACGTGGCTGGTACGGCGGTAACTGGTCGATCTTGACTCACCAGATCGGCAAGCCGCTGCTCGCGCAACTCCAGAGCGTGGTGAATCGATGTCGCGAACCCGGGGTCCAGAGCGCCCACGTTGACCGAGTGCTCCACCAAGGCTCTCAGTGCCGCCGGATCCGCGCCGGCGGAGAGTTCGTCAACCGGTTCGACGCCAAGTTTGCGCACCAATACATTGGCGGCCCGGTTCATCGCCACCAGCATGGGACGGGTCAGGCGTAGGAATCCTCGCATCGGCAACGCCAGGCTGATCGCGGCAAACTCAGGATGGGCGATTGCCCAAGATTTGGGCGCCATCTCACCAACGACGAGGTGCAAAAACGTGACCACCAGCAGTGCTAGCACAAATGCGATCACACTGGCCGTGCCCTCAGGCAGCCCAAGTCCTGCCAACAGTGGTGTGAGCGCGTGGTGAACTGCGGGCTTGGTGATCGCCCCGAGCGCCAAGGTGCAGACCGTGATCCCCAACTGCGCACCTGCCAGGAGCACAGTCAGTTCGGTGCTGGAACGCAACGCGGCTCGAGCCGCTCGGGACGACACAGCGGCGGCTTCCAGCCGGTTGCGACGAACCGCCATCAGCGAGAACTCCACCGCAACAAAGAATGCGGAGGCCACGATGATCGAGGCCGTGGCGAAGACCACCATGGGTGTGCTCATCACCGATCCCCGCCTTCGCCGGGAACTTCTGATGTGGCGAGGGTGAGTCTGATCAGCACGGGCACGTGCCGCTCCACCTCAAGCACATCGGCCAGAAGCAGGCGAACTGGCGGCTCGTCGGCTGTGATCAAGTCCTCCGGACTGACCGGCAGTGGCACCGAGACCACGTCGCCGACCGCTGGCAGAGTTCGGTTCAGGTCCACCACCAATCCCGAGATCGTTTGATACGGGCCGTGAGGCAGTTCGATGCCGAGCGCTCTCTCCACCTCATCCACGGGTGTGTCGCCTGCTGTGAGCCAGCCGTCGGCATCTGGGCGCAGCAAGTTGCTTTGGTTGGGCTCGTCGTGTTCGTCGACGAGGTCACCGACGATCTCCTCGGCCAAATCCTCGATGGTGAGGATGCCACTGAAGCCGCCGTACTCATCGACCACAACGGCTAGTTCGTCGTGGGCTTGAACTAGGGCGCTGAGTGCGTCTGGTAGGTCCATGAATTCGTGAACAACCACGGCGGGTCGGATCAAGTCCTCGACTACTGCCTCGGGGGTTTCACACGGCAATACGTCCTGCAAGTGCACGACTCCGAGGACGGTGTCATCGACGGGGTCGATCACCGGATAGCGGGTGTGACCGCTGGCCATTTCGGCGCGAGCCTGTCGCACGGTGGTCCCTTGTCGGATCACGTCGACGCGGTTGCGAGGCACCATGGCGTGTTGCACGTCGTGGCGAGGGAAGTCCAGGATCCGCTCCAGCACCAACGACAATTCCGCAGGCAGATCTCCGCTCTCGGCGGAGTCTTGCACCACAGCCTCCAAGTCGTGCGCGGTCGCGGAGTGCTCGACGTCATGGACGGGTTCGATCCTCAACAGCCGCAGCAATCCCTCGGCGGAGCGGTCAAAGACCCAGATCAAGGGCCCACACACGGTCAGGTAGATCCGCGTCGATGTAGACAACAACCTGGCCACCGCGTCAGATCGCGCAATCGCGTAGTTCTTCGGAAAGAGTTCCCCCAGCAGCATTTGGATTAGCGTCGAGAACGAAAGAGCCACAACACTGCCCAGCACCAACGCGACCCCCGTCGTGGCCGCGTCGGGGCCGTCCCAGCCCCACAAACGGGCCAAAGACTCACCGATCAACGGCTCGGCGACGTAGCCGACGAGCAAGCCGGTGACAGTGATCCCCAATTGCGCTCCACTGAGCATGAAGGAGGTGCGTTTGGTGATCGCCAAGGTCCGACGGGCCTGAACGTCTCCCTGGTCGGCCGCCGCCTGCAGTCGCGATCGATCGACCGCCATGTAGGCAAATTCCTGAGCGACGAAGTAGCCGGTGAACGCTGTGATCACCACGACGATCAGCACTCCCAGCAGAAGCGACGCTGCGATGCTCACTGGCTCACCGTAGACAAAGGCTCCAACTCGAAAAGTGCGATCAGCCGGCTCAGCCCAGCCCCAGGCGCTCCAGCACGACGTTGGCCAAACGCTCGGCCACTGTCTGCGCCTGCTCGGCCGTTGGCGCTTCGACCATCACCCGCACCAGCGGCTCGGTGCCACTGGGTCGCAGCAACACCCGCCCGGAGTCACCGAGCTCGCTCTCAGCCTGGCCCACCGCGGCCAGCAACGCTTCGTCGTCGGTGCCGGACTTGTCCACACCCGGCACATTGACCAGCACCTGAGGCAGTCGCGTCATCACCCCAGCCAACTCAGCCAGCGACTTGCCGGTCGTGGCCATGCGGTCGAGCACCTGCAGCGCCGTCAGCAGTCCATCGCCCGTCGTGGCGTGGTCGGACATGATCACGTGGCCGGACTGCTCACCACCAAGGTTGAAGCCGCCGGTCTTCATGTCTTCGAGCACATAGCGGTCGCCAACCTTCGCCTGGCGTACGACGATGCCCGCCTCCCGCATCGCGATCACAAATCCGAGGTTGCTCATCACGGTCGCGACGACAGTGTCAGCGACCAGACGCCCTTGCTCCTTCATCGCCAGCGCCAAGATCGCCAGGATCTGGTCACCGTCGACGATGTTGCCGCCAGCGTCCACAGCCAGGCAGCGGTCGGCATCTCCGTCGAGAGCAAACCCGGCCACAGCGTCGTGTTCGAGCACCGCGCCCCGCAAGGAGTCGAGGTGAGTCGACCCGCACGCCTGGTTGATGTTCAGTCCGTTGGGGTCGGCGTGGATGGCGATCACTTCGGCCCCCGCTGCCCGCAGCGCTGCCGGTCCGACCGACGCCGCAGCACCATTGGCGCAGTCGAGCACCACTTTGAGTCCGGTCAGGGGCTGCGACACGGTGCTGGCCAGATGATCGACGTAGGCCGATTGCGCATCCTCTGCCCGACGTACTCGTCCGACGTCGCCGCCAGTAGGCCGGGGCCACTCCTCGCCCATCTGTTGCTCGATCGCCGTCTCGATCGCGTCGTCGAGTTTGATGCCGCCCTTGGCGAGGAACTTGATCCCGTTGTCGGGCATCGCGTTGTGTGACGCACTCAGCATCACACCGAGATCAGCACCCAAGTGTCCGGTCAGGTAGGCCACTCCTGGGGTCGGCAGATCGCCTAGGAGTACGACGTCCACACCCGCGCTCGCCAGACCCGCGACGACAGCCGCCGAGAGGAACTGACCCGAGATCCGCGTGTCAGATCCGAGCACTGCAACGGGACGATGCCCCTCGAATGAGCCGCGCTGGGCCAATACATGGGCTGCGGAGACCGACAGGTCCAGGGCTAGCTCAGCGGTGAGCACACCATTGGCTAGTCCTCGGACACCGTCTGTGCCGAATAGCCGCTTCACGCGAACCACCTAACGCCGCTGCAGACTGGGCCGGACGGCGGCCGATGGGCCGTCGACCGACCGACAACGCAGGCAGGCGCCACCAAGTTCACGCTGCGTTGTGTCCCTGAGTGCATGCCAAGGCGGAGGAGGGAAGGCGGCCGATGGGCCGTCGACCGACCGACCACGCAGGCAGGCGCCAGGGACACAGCGCAGGGTCAGCGCTTGGAGAACTGGGAAGCCTTGCGGGCCTTCTTCAGACCGGCCTTCTTGCGCTCGATGACGCGGGCGTCACGGGTGAGCAGGCCAGCCTTCTTCAGCGACGGACGGTTGGCGTCGATGTCGACCGCGTTGAGCGCGCGAGCCACACCGAGGCGCAGTGCGCCGGCCTGGCCGGTGACGCCGCCGCCGTGGATGCGAGCGATCACGTCGAAGCGGCCCACCAGGTCAGTGGTCACGAAGGGCTCGTTGACGACCTGCTGGTGCAACTTGTTGGGGAAGTAGTTGTCGAGGGTGCGACCGTTGACGGTCCACTCGCCGGTGCCGGGCACGAGGCGGACACGAGCCACAGCCTCCTTGCGACGGCCAGTGGCAGCGGCCGGGGCGATGGTGGCCGGGCGGGCAGGAGCGTCGGCGGGGCGGGCGCTCTCGGTGGAGTAGGCGACGCCGTCTTCGCTGACCTCGTAGGTCTCTTCGACGTCAGGGGTGTTGTTCTCAGTCATGGTTTCTGTGGTCCTTGCCAACGTCGATTACTGGGCGATCTGGGTGATGTCGAAGGGCTTGGCCTTCTGGGCTGCGTGCGGGTGCTCAGGCCCGGCGTACACCTTGAGCTTCTTCAGCATCTGGCGGCCGAGGCGGTTCTTGGGGAGCATGCCCCACACTGCCTTCTCGATTGCCTTGCGAGCGTCCTTCTCGAGAACCTCACCGAAGGGGGTGCTGGTCAGACCGCCCGGGTAGCCCGAGTGACGGTAGGCCATCTTGGTGTTGGCCTTGTCGCGCGACAGCGAGACCTTGGCGGCGTTGATAACGATCACGAAGTCGCCGGTGTCGACGTGGTTGGCATAGATGGCCTTGTGCTTGCCCCGCAGGAGCGTGGCCACCTGGACCGCGAGGCGGCCAAGGCGTACGTCGGTGGCGTCGATGACATGCCACTCACGGGTGATGTCAGCGGCTTTGGGAGTGTAGGTGCGCATGCGGCGTCCACTCTCTCGTTCGTAGTGCGCGACTGAGGGTTCTCAGGTCACGTGGTGCTACGTCTTCTGACGAACACTGCCCGGCTCCACTTCGTCCGGGTCTGCACAGGCACGAGGGCCAGCGCGGCAGGAGACGCAAGGAGCAAGATTACGGCGCGCCCCGCCCGACGGTCAAAACGGGTTCCGCCGAGGACACTCGGCTTTGTGACCGCTCACACCCGCCAGATAGGTTGCCTGTGTGACCGATTCGACAAATCCTGCCAGCACCCCGGCAGAGGACTCCCTCACGGTGCGTGACAATCGCACTGGCAAGGAGTATCAGATCCCGATCACCGACGGCACCATCAAGGCCGCTGATCTCGGTGCGATCAAGGTCGATGAGGCCAGCCCCGGCTTGGCCACCTACGACCCCGGCTTCACCAACACTGCGTCATGTCGCAGCGCCGTCACCTATATCGACGGCGACAAAGGCATCCTCGAATACCGGGGCTATCCGATCGAGCAGTTAGCGGAGAAGTCCAGCTTCTTGGAGGTCGCCTATCTGCTGCTTGCTGGCCACCTGCCCAGCAAGGAGGAGTACGACCGCTGGGTGCACGACATCACCTACCACACCTTCGTGCACGAGAACGTCAAGGCGTTCATGCAGGGCTTCAGGTACGACGCGCACCCGATGGGCATGTTGATGGCCTCAGTTGGCGCGCTGTCGACCTTCTACCCCGAGTCCGGCAAGGTCGACGACGCCCAGAACCGCCGGATTCAGATCATCCGGATGATCGCGAAGATCCCCACGCTCGGAGCGTGGGCCTACCGGCACGCGCAGGGCAAGCCTTATGTCTACCCCGACAACGACTTGGGCTACACCGCCAACTTCTTGTCGATGCTGTTCAAGATGAGCGAGCAGAAGTACGAAGCCGATCCGCGACTGGTCCGAGCTCTCGACGTACTCTTCATCCTGCACGCCGACCACGAGCAGAACTGCTCCACTAATGCGGTGCGATCTGTCGGTTCCTCTCGGGTCGACCCCTATTCAGCGGTGGCCGCGGGTGTCGGGGCGCTCTATGGCCCGCTTCACGGCGGGGCCAACGAAGCTGTGCTCAAGATGCTGAAGCGAATCGGCTCCAAGTCGGAGATTCCGGCGTTCATCGAGGGCGTCAAGAACGGCAACGAGCGACTGATGGGCTTTGGTCACCGGGTCTACAAGAACTACGACCCTCGGGCCAAGATCATCAAGAAGGCCACCGATGACGTCTTTGAGGTGACCGGCGTCAACCCACTGCTGGAGATTGCTCAGGAGTTGGAGAAGATCGCGCTGGAGGATGAGTACTTCGTCTCCCGCAAGCTCTACCCCAACGTCGACTTCTACTCCGGGCTGATCTACGAGGCGTTCCAGTTCCCGCCGGAGATGTTCACCGTGCTGTTTGCGATTGGACGTACGCCGGGATGGTTGGCCCAGTGGCTCGAACTGGTCCAGGACAAGGAGCAGAAGATCGCTCGCCCCAAGCAGATCTACACCGGCGACCGAGGACTGACGTTCACCCCGGCCAGTGAGCGCTGGGCCTGACGCGCCCGCACCACGGCATATCTGAACCCTTGTCAGATCGGCGTACTCAGAAGTAGCCTCCCCCAAACGCCGACCTTGGAGTGGCTCATGTTGCGTGCCCTTGTCACCACCTCGATTGCACTCGTGGCTGCGGCCGCAACGACCATGCCTGCCGAGGCGGCCACCGAGCCGCCACGACCAGCCTTCTATGAGGCGCCGGCGACCCTGCCTGCCGGCAATGGCACCGTGATCCGGACTGAGGCGCTCACCTTCAAACTCGATCCCGCCAATGTCAACGCGGTTGGCTTCAACACCAAGCGAGTGCTCTACACCTCCACCACTCGCAGCGGGGCGCGCGTCGCCGTTTCGGGCACCGTGATGGTGCCGAAGGCGCCGTGGATCGGCCTCGGCAAGCGGCCCGTGATCGGCTATGCGGTCGGCACTCAAGGCATGGCTGACAAGTGCGCGCCGTCGCGGAAATTCAACGAAGGCATCGAATACGAAGGGGCCTTCATCCAGGGCCTGCTCACCCGTGGCTATGCGATTGCGATGACCGACTACGAGGGACTGGGCACGGCAGGCATCCACACTTACATGGATCGCGAGGCTCAAGGTCGAGCGGTGCTCGACATGGTTCGCGCCGCCCAGCGCGCCGGGATGGGATTGGCTACCGACAGTCCGGTCGGACTCCAGGGCTACTCCCAAGGCGGCGGCGCGGCCGCAGCTGCCGTGGAGTTGGCGCCGACGTACGCTCCCGAATTGCGGATCAAAGGTGCCTCGGTGGGTGCTGTGCCAGCAGACCTCTATGAGGTGGCCAAGAACCTAGACGGCTCGATGTATGCCGAGTTCCTCTTCTATGCCACGCGCGGAATCGCGGCAAGTTATGACATCGACTACAAGCCGACGTTCAACGACGCGGGCGACGCGGTCATCGAAGGGGTCGAGAGCCACTGTGTCTTCGACTTGTTCACCAACTCCGGCAAGTTGTTCATCAACCTGACCGAACCTGCCCAGACCGCGGCCCAGGCCTACGCGCAAGCGCCGCACGCCGACATCGTGGCCCAACAGCGCATCGGCGACCGCAAGCCAACGGTGCCGGTGCTGGTCACTCACTCGACTCTTGACGACGTGATCCCGTATTCGGTTGGCAAGGCGATGGCGAAGCGGTGGTGTGCCAAGGGCGCCAATGTGCGCTTCTCCCCCAACGCAAACGCCACCCACCTGGGCGGCATGCTGGCCACGAGCACGGAGATGTATAGCTTCTTTGAGGCCCGCTTCGCTGGCCTGCCGCAAGTCTCTAACTGCTGGCTGCTCTAAGGCGTGTCCCGGCGAGCGGTCTGGTGGCTGGTTGGGTTCAGCCTGCTCGTGTGGGTCGGGCTGGGTGTTGCCGTGGCTCAGGGGTGGCTCGGCCCTGACGTCGATCGGGGCGCTGGGTTCTGCGAATCCGGCAGCGGCTGGATCCGGCAACCGATCAACACCGCAAGCAACTTCGGGTTCACCGTTGCAGCGCTCGCGGTTGCGTGGCGTGCGACGCAGGGATCCGCGATGGGTCGCGCGGTCTGGGGCTACGTTGGCTTGCTGGCTCTGCTCGGACCGGCCAGCGCCGCCATGCACGCCACCGAATCGGCGCTCGGTGGACACCTAGACACGCTGTCGATGTATTTGTTTGCCGGCTTCACCGCCGCCTACGCCTGCACCCGTTGGTTCGGGCTTAGTCTCGCGTCGGCTGCGGTGCTCTTCGTCGGCTTCGTTGTCGGCTGTGAACTGATCGCCTGGCTCATCGGGCCGATTCCGGTGTTGCAGCATGCTGGCAACACCGCCTTTGCGGTCTTGCTGATCCTCACCTTGAGTCTGGAAGCCCAGATTGCCCGTCGCGACGGCCATTCGACTAAGTGGGGGGTGGTCGCCCTAGTCGTGCTGCTCGCCGCGTTCGCGATCTGGCTGCCGTCACGCTCGGGCGGGAGTCTCTGCCAGCCTGATTCGATCGTGCAGGGCCACGGGGTCTGGCATCTGCTCGGCGCGGTCGCGGCTTGGTGTCTTTATCTGTACTACGACCAGCGGCCCACTCTGCCCACCACGGCCACCTCCCGCGGGGGCTAAGCTGCTGGGTCGTGCTGCAACGACTCGGGTTCCCGCCGATCGGGCGCCACCGCCGCTTTGTCACAGCACTTGCGATCGACGCGATCGGCTCCGGGGTCTGGATGCCGTTTGAGATCCTCTTCTTTCTCACCGTCACCGAGCTGCCCATGGTCCAAGTCGGCGGGGCGTTCTCTGTTGGCGCGCTCTTTGGGATCCCAGCGTCATTGGCGGCCGGACCGCTAGTCGACCGAATCGGGCCGAAACCGATCTTGGTCTGTGGCAATCTCCTGCTGGCCAGCGTGTTTGCCGCCGCACCTGCGGTCACCACGCTGATCGGTGTTGTCGCCGTCGCCGTGGCCGCTAGCGTCGCAAACTCGATGTTCTGGGCGGCGTTCTTGCCGATGGTTGCTGCTATTGCCGAGCCCGGGGAGCGCGAACGCTGGTTTGGCTTCCTTGGCGCATTGCGCAACGTCGGCTTTGCCGCCGGCGGACTCGGCGCTGCCGTGGTGATGTCGATCGGCACCAAGATTGCCTACATCAGCGCCGCGTGGCTCAACGCAGCTTCGTTTTTGTTTTCGGCGGTGCTCTTGGTCACCGTCTCGGCGACGTACGCCGCACAAACGACCGCGACCGACGAGACCCCTCGCGGGAGCCTCGTTGAACTGATGCGGATCTCCGGGTTCCCTTGGTTCCTCGCTGCCAACCTCGCCTACGCCTTGTCCTGCCTTGCCCTCAACGTGGCTTTCCCGATCTATCTCAACAGGGTGCTCGGGCTGCCTGGCTGGGTCGCGGGGGCGGCGTTTGTGGTCAACACAGTGCTGTGTGGCTTCGGGCAGGGACTGGTGGTCAATCGCATGACCGGCGTCGTGCGGACGCGGGTGCTGCAGGCGGGATGGGCCATCTTTGTGGTCGGCTACAGCTTGCTGCTGCTCGCCAGCGCGCTGCCCGTGTGGGCTGCGATCGCATCTGCGCTAATCGCGGTGGCGGTCTATTCCTTTGGCGAGATGGCCTGCGGCCCGGTGCTCGCGGCGCTCAGCACCGACGCGCCGCCGGAGCATCTGCGCGGCCGCGCTGGCGGGATGTTTCAGATGACCTGGAACATCGCCAGCATCGCCGCGCCCTCCCTCTTCACCTGGCTCCTTGCTGGTGGGGTGCTGCCGTTCTGGGTAGGCACGACGATGATCGCCATCACTGGTGCCGGGGTGACCCTGCTCTTGGGCCACCGACTACCTCACGCCGCCGCCCCGGTGACGAATCAGGCTACTTCTGCCTGAGTCACCGGGTGGCGCTGCAACCGTCGTACGTCAGAAAAGAGCAGGGGCGCACAGCGCCCGCATGACGAAGCCCTTACCCGTGGCTGAGCAGGGCGCACAGCGCCCGCACGACGAAGCCCCCCACCGGCGGCTGAGCAGGGCGCACAGCGCCCGCACGACGAAGCCCCCCACCGGCGGCTGAGCAGGGCGCACAGCGCCCGCACGACGAAGCCCCGGCGGCCAGTCGTCTCGTCGTACGCCGCATACAGCGGCTGCTCGACAACCGAACTCTGGCCCCCACC
>WBZP01001326.1_pt2 | contig 10481 bp, 8 predicted proteins | sample 5204301 | NCBI WGS metagenome assembly WBZP01 (sample SAMN12412401, study PRJNA552823) | activated sludge metagenome | isolation source: activated sludge from nitrification reactor of wastewater treatment plant... | place: USA: Pennsylvania | collected 2017 | reverse complement strand
AACCGCCAGGAGGCGAGCGTGTCGGAGGGCGGCGCTTTTTTCACGCCGTGAAGGCGCTCAGGCGCCGGCAGGTGTGCGGGGGGCCGGTAGCCTGCCGACAGCGCCTTCCAGAACGGCGTATAGACCTTGTAGACCTCGCCTGCTTTCGTTCGCAGGTCTTCCGGCTCGCGCAGCAGCGCGCCGCCATAGCGCTTCACTGAAACTCCAATCGCGTCGAGTGCGGCCTTGAGGAGCTTTTCACTGTCGACGGCTGTGGGCTCATAGGCGCGCGAAAAATAGACCGCGCTCGCCTTCACCTCTTGGGCGAGCGCCGCCACCACGTCCACCGCCCGGCCCCGCCGCAATGTCAAACGCGCGCCGCGCGCCTCGATATCGTCCATCAGGGCCTTGAGGCTCTTGGCGAGCCACCAGCGCGAGGCCCCACCCATCGCCCAGCGGCCCGGCGTTTCATCGTCGAGTACATAGACGAGAACCAGCGGCGCGCCGGTTGCCACCGCCGCGCTCAGCGCTTTGTGATCGGCGAGCCTCAGATCGTTGCGGAAGTAGACGATGACGGGAGGCGTGGACATTGTGTGAGGTCAGACCGTTTGCAGGAGAGAGCGGGAGGCGTGCGCTGTGACGGCCCTGCTTGAAGCGCACAACCACCAAACCCTCAACGCGTCAGCCACCCGTTCGGATCACGTGCCCTTTATCACGGGCGCGCGCGATCCGCGCGGATCGATCCTCAGTTGAACAAGAGATCGAACAACGTCTTGGGCTTTGAATGCGATTTCTTTGACGCCTGCTTGGGCGGATCGCGCCGGCCCGACTGCGGCATGCCGATGGGGTTGTTCCACGGCGCCCACTTGCTCGATTTCTGCGTGTCCTGGCTGTAGCGCCTGGCCGCGGCCGCCGCCCCGGCCCCCGCCGCCAGCCCGGCCGCGCCCGCCTCGCCCGGCACCGGCGTTGAACGCAGCACGAATTCGTCGGTCACTCCGTCGATGCTGGCCACCTGCACCCGGCCCTCGTCCCACGACCATGTCGCGATTTTCGCGCCCTGCTTGTGCGGCTGAATGGAGACGACCTTGGCGTTGTCGATATCGATGATCGCTGCAAGCTCGGTCTCTTCCGCGCCCGCCGCGCCTTGAACCTGCCCGCCTGAAAAGCGCAACACGCCATAGCCCTTGAATGGCGGTTGACGCACATCCCATTCGATGAGCTTGGGTTCGCCGGTCCCCATCATTTCCAGCGGCACTCTGAGATTGGGATAGTCTTCGCTGACGGCAAAATACGCCGTGCCGCGTGCCACAACCTTCCAGCTGTCGCGGCCAAGGCCCGGCAGCTCGCGATCGTCCGTCATCTCGGCGCTGGCGCCCAGCCGCTTCAATCCGTCGTCGGCAAGACGCCAGCTCGGCTTGTAGGTCAGCGATTTGCGATAATCGGCCACGGCCGCGTCCGCCTGTCCGCGCGCTTCGGCAATCTCGCCCCGCGCCCAGTAGGCTTCGGGACAGGCGGGTGCGAGCTTCAACGCGGTATCGACGTCCTTTTGCCCGACGTCCGGCTGGCTCGTCTGCTTGTAGACGTAAGCGCGATAGGCAAAGGCCACGGCCGAGCGCGGATCGAGTTCGATGGCCTTGTTGAGATCGGCGAACGCGTCATCGGTCGCTTCCGCCAGACTGTTGGCGAGACCGCGGCCCTGATAGGCGGCAACCGAGCGCTGATCGAGCTCAATTGCGCGCGCGAAATCCTTGATCGCCGAGGCCGTGTTGTTGCTGGCAAGGTAGGCGTAGCCGCGCACCACATAGATTTCCGGATTGTTGATGTCGAAGGCGATGGCCCGCGACAGATCCTCAATCGAATCTTCGAACTGCCCGACGCCGAAGCGCGCCTCCGCCCGGTTGCGGTAGGCCGAGGCAAAGCGGGCATCGGCATTGACTGCCCGCGAAAAATCGCGGATCGCCGCATGCGGCTTTCCGGAAGCGAGCAGCGCCAGCCCGCGTCCCGACAAAGGCGGGGCGGACGCCGGCATCAACTCGATCGCCTTGGTGAAATCGCGGATCGCATCCGCCTGCTGGCCAAGCTTGACGCGGGCGTTGGCGCGGTTGGAATAGGCGGCGGCATAGCGCGGCGCGAGCAGGATCGCGCGGTCGAAATCCTTGATCGCTTCGGCGTACTGGTTGATCGTCACCAGCAGGTTGCCGCGATTGTTGTAGGCCGCCGGATATTCGGCAAACAGCTGCACGGCGCGGTTGAAATCTTCAAGCGCCAGCTTGGTCTGGCCAAGCCGCGCATAGGCGACTGCCCGATCATTGAGAATGGTTGCGCGCCGGTCGTTGGCAAGGCCCGTATCCTTCAAGGCCTCGGAATAATCGGCGATGGCCTGCCCGGCATTGCCGCGCACCAGCTGGGCAGCGCCCTCCTCGGACTTGGATGCGGGCGGCTGAGGCGCCTGCGGCGCGGCGGCTGCTGCTTCGGGCGCAGGCGCGGCCGGGGCTTCGCCAGCCTCCTGCGCCAGCGCGCCGCTCAGCGACGCACCTAACGTGGCGGCAACGACCAGGTATCCTTTGGCGCGCATCAATCCTCGATCTTGCAGCAAAGCGCGGCGCGAACCGCCACAAGCGATTCGCGATCCGGACAAATCTAGAGTGCTTATGGCGTGCCTTGGGGCAAATTTTAAGGCCCGCCGATCCATTTCCACCATGATTGACGTATAGGTAAAGTCCGCGTAGCCTGCGGGCTTGAACCTGGGATGGCGCCATGAACCTCTGGCTGAGACTGATCTGGCTGATCCTGACCGCCAAGAGCCGCGGCAGGCTCGCGCTGCCGGGCGGCGTTTCCAACGTGTCCTTCCGGGTCTGGCCGCATGATCTCGACCCCAGCATTCATATGAACAACGGCCGCTATCTGACGCTGATGGACTTGGGCCGCCTCGACGTGATGCTGCGCTCGGGCCTGTGGAAAGCAGTGCGCGACCGCCGTTGGACGCCCATCGCCAGCGCCGTCACCATGCGCTACCGGCGTGAGCTGCGCCCGTTCCAGAAATTCAGGCTCGAGACGCGGCTCGTCTGCTGGGACGAGACGCTCGTCGTCATGGAGCAGACATTCGTCATCGACGGCGGCGGCCGCGACGGCCAGATCGCCGCCCGGGGACTGTTCAAGGGCGGCATCTACGATCGCGAGGCCAAGTCTTTTGTCGCTATCGCCCGGTTGATGGACGCCATCGGCGTCACGGCCGCAAGCCCTCGGCCGACGCCCGAGGTCGATGCCTTTCTTCACGCCGACGAGCAGATCAAGCGGGCCGTGCGCAGCGCGTAGGTCTTTCACCAAACTGGCTGACAACGCCATTCCACGCCCCTCACCTGTCGCTTCGCGACATCCTCTCCCCAGGGAGAGGAAAAGCGTCGCCTCTTCCTTCTCCCATAGGGAGAAGGTGCCCCGGAGGGGCGGATGAGGGGGCTCGCTTTCAAGGCGCCGCCGCCCCTTACCCTGAGCCTTTCCCCTTCCAAGTGCAGTAAAATGGGGAAAGCGGAAACACTGGGCCGCAGCAGCGGTTGATGGACGGGCGTGGCGCTAAGGCCGTGGCGGGCGGCGGCGGTCGCGGAACCACTCGCGATATTTATCCATGCGCGCCCGCTGCGCCTCCGATGCGCGGCGCTTGCAGGTCGCCGCTTCATCGCTCTTGTCCGCCGCGCCCCAGCGCAGTTCGACGCAGTCGTTGACGTTGTAGGCCATTTCCAGCGCCGCCGAACGCTCGATCACCTCTTTGAGCGAGAGCGTCCACGGCGAGCCATCGGTGCGGGTGTAGGATACCTTGCGCGCGTCAAGTTCGGCTGCAAGCGTGCCCTCCATCTCGGTCTTGACGTCGGCAGCGCTCTTGTCCTTGGGCATGCGATAGCGCTCGGTGCGCCTCATCACGCGGTCCGGAAAACCCTTGACGACATCGATGGCGATCAACAGCCGCAGATCGCGCGATGGCGTGGCAAAATCCTCCCACGCGCCGGTCGTTTCAAAAATCGAGGCGCCTTCCGGCATCGCAACGTCGCCGCCGCCACCGGTCTGATACTTGCGGCCATTCTCGACCGAGGTGACGCGCGTCTTCACCTGCTCTTCGAGCGACGTGATCGCCTCTTTGAGCGCCCGCACCGGATCGAGCGGATCGGGCGACATCACGTCATCCATGCGGTCGTAGAAGTCTTCGACGCCAAGCTTCGATTGATCGAGCGAGTAGTCCTGATAATTCGTATCCTTGCCGATCTCTCCGTTTGAGAGTTTGCGCAGGCCACCGGACTTGTCGCGCACGATCGGGCGGAAGCGCTTGAAGCCCGCGCCTCCCAGCTTCGCGTCCTGCGCGAACAGAAAGTTGCCGCGCCAGAACCGCTTGCGCGCCACCGTGCCATCGGGCTGGCCATCGACAGCGAGAAAGACGCCGGCGGCATCTGCCGTCTGGCTCAAGCGTTTGACGAGCACAAGGACGTGGCCATAGGGATCGGCGTAGATGGTGCCGGGCCTCAAGCTCTCTTGGGTGAGCGGCACCGGATAATAATCGCCACCCTCATCGGCTGGCGCCGTCCTGCCGCAACCCGAATGCACCGAATTGGCGACCGTGTTGCGCATATAGCTTTGAAACGCCGGTACGAGACCCGATGGCCGCTGCGGAGCACTGGCAGCAGGCTCTTTTTCGCCGGATGCAAAAATGCCGAACAGCCCGCCCGCTTCGGACTTTGCAGGGCTTGATTGCGCCGGCTGGGGCGGAGGCTCCTCGGCTGCGATGCTCCACCACTTCACGCACCTGGGCGGGCTTCCCCCGCCGCCGCGCGAGCACTTGGCATAGCCATAGGGCAGTCCCATCTTGAAGGCGAAATAGCCGCGCAGAAAGTACGGCAGGTCGGCACAATCGGGCTCAAGGCCAAGACCTTTGTCGTCCTCTTTGAGCCCGTAGTGATTGAAGAGAGCGTTGCGCGACTTATCCTTCAACACCTCGGCAAGCTTCGGCCAGGAGAGTTGTTCTTCGACGGGCGCATCGAACAGCTTTTCGATCCAGGCTGAATAGAGATTCTCCGTCTCGCGGGTCCAATCGGCACGCACCGGCCATACCTGTTTCGCGGACGCCTTGGGTGCTGCCCCTTGGGCTTTGCGCACGACGATCTCGCGCGTCACCTTTTGGCATCCCCCCGATGCCCCGTCACGCTTCAGCACCGCCTGCCATTTGCCGGCCGCCGGTTCGGCCACGTCCGCGATCCAGAAATAGGGCGGTCCGCCGCGCCGTTCGCCCGTCGAAGCGGCCGTGCTGCCGTCGGGCGCGATCAACGTCAGTTCGCCATCGAGCGGCTTTTCGGCGGCAATCATGACCCGCAGCGGCGCGCCCTTCCAGGGCACGTAAGGCGAGGCCAGCATGGCGAGGCCCGGCTCGTCCTTACAGGTGTCGGCGGCCGGTTGCTCTTGCGCGCGCGCCTCTGCCATCGAGACGAGCGCAGCAGCTGCGAAGCAAAGGCCTTTCGTCAATCCTGCGCGCGCAGTCGTTGCAGCCACGGGTCCCTCGCTTCGCTTTGCTATCTGCCGATCCTAGTCACAGAAGCCCATCCCAGCGCAAGCGCCACTCGGGTTGCGCAGACATGCTTTGGCCAGACGCGGCGGCATCATGAACCGCAACTGTTGGGCCAATGTTCGGCAAGCCGGACGACCGTCCGTGTCAATCGAGTTCTCCACCGGAGGGCTGGGCGTAATTCCACTCAGGCCCGCCGGCGGCGTTATGCAGGTTCTGCAGGATTTCGGGCAGCACCTCGGGCAGATCCTCGGCAATGAGGCCGAGGCCGAATTCTTCGGCGCACGCGCCATGCAGGTAGACAGCGGCGGCGGCCGCCTCGAAGCCTGCGATGCCCTGGGCCAGCAGCCCCGTCACAAAGCCCGCAAGCACATCGCCGGAACCTGCCGTCGCCAGCCACGGCGGCGCGTTGCTATTGATCGCGGCCCGGCCATCGGGCGCAGCGATGACCGTATCGGGACCCTTGAGCACCACAACGGCGCCGCTGAGGCGTGCCGCCTCTCGCGCCCGGTCGAGCTTTGATCCTTCGATCTCACCGAACAGCCGTTTGAACTCGCCTTCGTGCGGCGTCATCACCACCGGCCGTTCGCCTTCCGCCTTGATCGCGGCAAACAGAGCCTGCGGCGTGCGAGTGTGCTTCACGGCGGCACCGGTAAATCCGAATGGCACCGAGGTGCGGTCGTTCAGCGAACGCTCTGGCGCGAACGAGGTCAACGCATCGGCGTCGAGCACCACGGCGGCCGGAGAAGCAAGGGCCGCTTCGACCCACTCGCAGGTATCCTCGCCAACGCCGGCGCCCGGCCCGATCAGAACTACGTTCTTGCGTTCATCGCTCAGAAGATCGGTGAGCGCGCGGGCACTGCCGCAGGGCTTCAGCATGACAGCTGTCAGATGCGCGGCGTTCTCCGGCAACGCAGACGGCGGGGAAGCAACCGTCACCAATCCCGCGCCGGCACGCAGCGCGCCGCGCGCCGCCAGACGCGCCGCCCCCGATTGAAAGGCCGGGCCCGATACCACGACGGCATGGCCGCGCGCATATTTATGCCCATCGAGCTTGGGCCAGCGATAGACATGCCGCCAAAGCCTCGGCTGGTTCTCGAAGGTTGAGACGATGACCTCTGCCTCCCCTCCGCCCGCTCTTGATGAGAGTGGTTTCGGCTGAGGGTGAGGAGAGAGGTCGGAAACAAGCACCTCACCCGGTATGCCGATATCGGCAACCGACACCTCCCCGCACAGCATCCGGCCAGGCATCAAAAGATGTCCCGGCTTCTTGCGAAAGAACGTGATGGTCTGCGTCGCATGGACTACGGGACCCAGCGCTTCGCCGGTCGTGCCGTTCAATCCGCTCGGCACATCGACCGCGAGAACCGGCACGCCACTGGCATTGATGGCGGCGACAAGCGCTGCCGCTTCGCCGTCGAGCGGCCGCGACAGGCCGGCGCCGAACAGCGCATCGATGATGAGGATTGCGCCTGCGACGGCATCGGCCGAGGCCTTGTCCACCGGTCCATCCCAGCGCCGCGCCATGTCCGCCGCATCGCCCTTGAGCGCCGCGCGGTCGCCGAGCAGCGCCACGCGCACCTCATATCCCCCGGCTTTGAGAAGCCGCGCCGCGACAAACCCATCGCCACCGTTGTTGCCCGGGCCGCACACCACCACGATCGGTCCGGCCTCGCCCGCCAGGTCCCGCGCCGCGCCTGCCACCGCGGCCCCGGCCGTCTCCATCAGCGTCAGGGACGCGACGCCCCGGGCAACGGCGGCCTTATCGGCGCGGCCCATCTCTTCCGTCGTCAGCAGTTCGCTCATTTCGGTCTCGACACGATTGGCTCCCGGCCGCCCGCCGCCGGTCTCTCTTTATATTGATAGCCGTTTCCCGCCTGCCGGCATTGACCGGTGTGTGGATTTTGCTTACCCCCGCCGCCCATTTTATTGTCACCATGCCCGTTTTTTGGGCTAAAGACGAAGCGCCAAAGCCGCGCCTCCAGCGACGGCTTGATACAAGTCACTGACATTTCAACGGCTTTTCACCTGCCGGAGAGTTGGCACGAGCCCTGCTAACCTTAGGGCCACACGTCCGGCAGGGATGAACGACCAAGCCAAGAACAACCAAGGGGCGTCATGAAAAAGATCGAAGCCATCATCAAGCCGTTCAAGCTTGATGAAGTCAAAGAAGCGCTGCAGGAAATCGGCCTGCAGGGCATTACCGTCATCGAAGCCAAGGGATTTGGCCGCCAGAAGGGGCACACCGAGCTCTATCGCGGCGCTGAATACGTGGTTGATTTCCTGCCGAAAGTGAAAATCGAAGTGGTTCTTGCCGACGACATGCTGGACAAGGCCGTGGAGGCCATTCAAAAGGCCGCCAAGACCGGCCGTATCGGCGATGGGAAGATCTTCATCTCGAGCATCGAAGAGGCCATCCGCATCCGCACCGGAGAATCGGGGCGCGACGCAGTGTGACCTGCTGTGGTGCGATTGAACGTGCCACAAGCGGGCCTGGCCGCACCAACACACTAATCACCACAATCTAACCGACCGCAGACAGGGGAGTGTCTATGAAAAGCGCGAGTGATGTCCTGAAGTTCATCAAGGACAAGGAAGCCAAGTTTGTTGATCTGAGATTCTCAGACACCAAGGGCAAGATGCAGCACGTCACCGCCGACGTTTCCTGCGTCGACGAAGACATGTTCAAAGACGGCTACGCCTTCGACGGCTCCTCGATCGCGGGCTGGAAGTCGATCGAAGCGTCCGACATGACGCTGATGCCCGATCCGGCATCCGCCCACATCGATCCGTTCTTCGCCCAGACCACTGTCGCCATCTTCTGCGACGTGCTCGAGCCCTCGACCGGCCAGCCCTACGAGCGCGATCCCCGCTCGATCGCCAAGAAGGCCGAAGCCTACATGATGTCGCTCGGCATCGGCGATAAGGTGTACTTCGGCCCCGAAGCCGAATTCTTCATCTTCGACGACGTGAAGTTTTCGACCGACATGTATTCGGTCGGCTTCAAGGTCGATTCCAACGAGCTGCCTACCAACACCTCGACCGACCAGGAGATGGGCAACCTCGGCCACCGTCCGCGCGTCAAGGGCGGCTACTTCCCGGTTCCGCCGATCGACAGCTGCCAGGACATCCGCTCCGAAATGCTCTCGGTCCTGACCGAGATGGGCGTGGTCGTCGAAAAGCACCACCACGAAGTGGCGGCCGCCCAGCACGAGCTCGGCGTCAAGTTCGGCCCCATGATCACCATGGCCGACCACATGCAGATCTATAAGTACGTCGTGCATCAGGTCTCGCAGGCCTACGGCAAGACGGCGACCTTCATGCCCAAGCCGATCTTCGGCGACAACGGTTCGGGCATGCACGTCCACCAGTCGATCTGGAAGGGCGGCCAGCCGATGTTCGCGGGCGACAAGTATGCCGACCTCTCGCAGATGTGCCTGTACTACATCGGCGGCGTTCTGAAGCACGCCAAGTCGATCAACGCCTTCACCAACCCGCTGACGAACTCATACAAGCGTCTCGTCCCGGGCTATGAGGCACCCGTGCTGCTCGCCTACTCGGCGCGCAACCGCTCGGCCTCGTGCCGCATTCCGCACGTCTCGAACCCGAAGGCGAAGCGCGTCGAAGTCCGCTTCCCCGATCCGGGTGCGAACCCCTACCTCGCCTTCACGGCGTTGCTGATGGCGGGCCTCGACGGCATCCAGAACAAGATCGATCCGGGCCCCGCCATGGACAAGAACTTGTACGATCTGCCGCCGGCCGAACTCGCCAAGATCCCGACCGTTGCCGGCTCGCTTCGCGAAGCGCTCGACAGCCTCGACAAGGATCGCGAGTACCTGAAGAAGGGCGGCGTCATGAACGACGACATGATCGACAGCTACATCGCGCTGCGCATGGAAGAGAACATGCGCTACGAGATGACCCCGCACCCGATCGAGTACGACATGTACTATTCGGTTTAAGCCGCGTCAGCGGCGGCTACTCCCTTCGGGAGAGCCGCCGCACACACATCGATCAACGGCCCGGGAGCGATCCCGGGCCGCTTTTGCTTTCGGGAGCACCCGTGCCCCAAGACGCCCAATCAAGCGGCTGGGCCATCACGGCAACAGAGCGGCCTCGTCCGGATCCTGGCGCTTGCTGCCACCTCAAAAACAACAAGGGCGACTGCGGCACATGCCGGTCGCCCTTGTCCGCCCCTCAAACGGCAGGATCAGAGGATGAAGTCGGCGGCGCGCAGCTGCGCCTCGCGAACGCCCGACAGAATTACAGTGTCTCCGGCCCCAAGGTCGATCAGAACCGACACCCCGGCCGTCGTGCTAATGTCGCGAGCACGGGCATACACCTGAGACATGCTGACGAAATTGAAGGCCGCGTCGCGCAGATCGAGCACGTCATCGACACCGCCGGCGACGAAGCCGGTAATGCGATCGTCGCCATCGCCGCTGTCGAACACAAAGCGGTCGTTGCCGAGCCCGCCGTTCATGACATCATTGCCTTCATCGCCCGAAATGATGTCGTTTCCGCCTTCGCCGAAGATGAAATCGTTGCCGCGCCCACCCTCGATATTGTCATTGCCAAGGCCGGCGTAGATCGTGTCGTTGCCGGCATCGCCATCGATAATGTCGTGGCCGCCAAGACCGTAGAGAACGTCGTTGCCGGCCTTGCCCTCGATGATGTCGTTGAAATTCGTGCCGACGAGCCGATCTGCCAGCGCCGTACCTTCTCTGATTGCCATGCGTTGAATTCCTGTGTTGATTTGGCAAGTGTTTCCGGAATTGAGCTTTACAGAGCCGGCCCTGACAGCGTTCGACCATCGGGTGTCAGCCCAATGTCAGGTTCGCGGCCCGTCGCGGGAATAGGGCTTGGTCCGGCGGCGTCTGGAGACGTTTTCGGGAGACAACGCCGAGCGGCGCAGATCGCTCAGCAATTGCGCGAAATCGGCGGGCAGCGGCGATTCCCA
>WBZP01007518.1_pt1 | contig 10482 bp, 11 predicted proteins | sample 5204301 | NCBI WGS metagenome assembly WBZP01 (sample SAMN12412401, study PRJNA552823) | activated sludge metagenome | isolation source: activated sludge from nitrification reactor of wastewater treatment plant... | place: USA: Pennsylvania | collected 2017 | reverse complement strand
GGGTCGACGTCTCGGGGTGGATGCCGCCCTTGATGGCCGCGTTCTCGGCCGGCAGGCCGAAGGCGTCCCAGCCGAACGGGTGCAGCACGTTGAAGCCCTGCAGCCGCTTCAGGCGGGCGACGACGTCGCCGATGATGTAGTTGCGGACGTGCCCGACGTGCGCGTGCCCCGAGGGATACGCGAACATCTCCAGGCAGTAGAACTTGGGCTTCGACGGGTCTTCGACGACCTCGAACGCGCGGGCGTCACGCCAGCGCTGCTGCCACTTGGTGTCGAGATCCTGCGGATGATAGTCGGGCACGGGTATAGGCCGGGAAACGTGCGGCAGGAAGCGCCGCCCTTGGAATTCTACCAGCCGCGACGCCGGGCACGCCGCCCCGCGACCACGCTGGCCGATGCCGAAGTGCTCAGAGCCCCGGCCAGTAGGGCGCCAGCGCCGCCCGTGTCATGGCAGCGGCGGCCCGGCCGCGACCGCGATCGCCGGCAAGCGTGGCTCCCGCCGGTGGCGTGCCACCGCGCTCGAGCACGCCGAGCGTTGACGTGAGCGACTGTCCCAGCGCCTCGAGGTCGTAGCCACCCTCGGTCACGAGCACCAGGCGGCCACCGGCATGGCGCCGGGCCACGGCGTCGAGCGCCCCGGTCAGGGCCGCGAATCCGCGCGCCGTCATCCGGCAGCCACCCAGGGGGTCCTGTTCGTGCGCGTCGAACCCGGCGGACACCAGCAGCAGCTCCGGCGCGAAGTGTTCGAGCACGGGCAAGGCGACCGACCGGAACGCCTCGTCGACGTCGGCGTCGCCGGCCCCGGCATCGAGCGGCAGGTTCACCGTGAAGCCCGCGCCCGCGCCGCGGCCGACCTCGCCCGCCGCACCGCTGCCCGGGTAGTACGGGTATTGATGGCTCGACACGAACAGGACGGACGGATCGTCGTAGAACATCGCCTGTGTGCCGTTACCGTGGTGCACGTCGAAGTCGACGATGGCCACGCGCTGCAGCCCCTGGCGCCGCGCCCACGCCGCGCCGACGGCGACGCTGTTGAAGAGACAGAACCCCATCGCCGTCGCCACCTCGGCGTGATGGCCGGGCGGGCGCACGAGCACGGCCGCCGGGTCGTCGGGCGTCGCCAGCACGTGTCGAATCCCTTCGATGACGGCGCCGGCCGCGAGGCGGGCGACGTCGTACGAGTCGGGGCTCGTGGTGGTGTCGGCATCGAGCCGGATCGCGTGGCCAGCTGTCTCGCGGATCGCGGCGACGTACCCGGGCGCGTGCACCAGCGACAGCGTCGCGTCATCTGCCGGCACCGGTTCGTCGAGCTGATGGCCGCGCGCCGCCCACTCGAGCGCCACCCGCCGCAGCACCTCGGCGCGCTCGGGCCGCTCGGGATGCCCCGGCGGCGTCAGATGGTCCGCGAACCGCTCGCTGTTGAAAAGTCGCATCGTGCCGTCACCTTCCCTGGGGCGCTGCCGCCAGTCGCGCCGCCGTCGCGGCCTCGCACGCACGCAGCCGCGCCTCCACGTCGAGCCGGGCGTCGTCGAGCGCGGCCTCGCCGGCCTCGCGCGCGACGCGCATCGGCGCGCCGATCGTCAGTACCACGCGCGACCACGGCTTGGGGATGTGCGTGCGATCCCAGCTGCCGAGCGTCCATGCGCGATCGGCGGCGGCATGAATCGGCAGGATCGGATGCCCGGTGGCTCGCGCCAGCCACACGATGCCGGGATGCGCCACGCCGCGCGGCCCGCGTGGGCCATCCACCGTGAAGGCGGCCGGCGCCGCCGCGCTCGAACGCATCAGCACGCGCAGCGCCCGCGCGCCGCCGCGCGAACTCGATCCACGCGCCGCCCCGAATCCGAAGCGCTGGATGATGCGCGCGATCCACTCGCCGTCGAAGTTCTCGCTGGTCACGACGACGATGCCACGATCGCGGAAGTAGAACATGCCGGGCAGGATGTGGCCGTGCCACAGCGCCACGATGTAACGCTCGCCGTCGCGATCGAGGGCATCGAGGTGCTCGCGCCCCTGCCACTCGAAGCGGAGGGTGCGGCCGAGCAGCCCCAGCAGCGGGGCGCCGAGGCCGGCAATCGCCGCCAGCTCGGCGCGGCGGCGCCACGAGCGCTGCCAGGCCGGCCGGGCGTCGTCGTGGACGTCGGCCGTCACATGCCGTCGTACTGCGGCCCCTCGCCGCCTTCGGGGGCCACCCAGGTGATGACGCCGTACGGGTCCATGATGTCGCACGTCTTGCAGTGCACGCAGTTCGAGGCGTTCAACTGCAGGCGCTTGCCGCCGGCGCCGTTGTCGACCATCTCGTAGACGTTGGCCGGGCAGAACTTCACGCACGGATGGCCGTACTCGGGCCCGCAGACCGAGTGGCACACGTCGGTCTGCACGCGCAGATGTGGCGGCTGATCCTCTTCGTGGTGCACACCGGCGTAGTGCACGCTGGTCGCCTTGTCGAAGGTGAGGGCGCGGTCTGGAGCGACGGCGTTCGACGCCGTCAGCACGTCGCGCTTCGCCATCCCGTAGTAGTCGCCCACGGTGCGCATGCGGGTGTGGCCGGCGTGGCCGTGCAGGTCTTCGGGCCACCAGCCGCCGGTGGCCATCGCCAGTCCGGCGAAGGCGCCGCCCGCGTAGAGACCGCCGCCGAACGCCTGATGCACGTTCCGCACGGGATACAGCTCGCGCTTCACCGCCGAGGCGTCGATGGCGGTTTTGTAGGCCGACAGGCGGGCGCTCGAGACGTCGTCGGCGCGCACCGCCTCGAAGGCCGTCTCCGCCGCCAGCATGCCGCTGCGCATCGCCAGGTGGATGCCCTTGAGGCGCATCGAGTTCACGAAGTTGGCGGCGTCGCCGACGATGAGCGCGCCATCGGTGTGCAGGCGCGGCTGCGTGTTCCAGCCGCCCTCTGGCAGCGCCTTGGCGCCGAAGCGCACCAGCTGCCCGCCGTTGAGGATGTCGGCGATGAACGGATGCGTCTTGAAGCGCTGGAACGCGGCATGTGGATCGAGCAGCGGATCGCGGTAGTCGAGGCCGACGACGAAGCCGATCGACAAGCGGCCGCCCGGCATCGCGTAGATCCAGCTGCCGCCGAACTCCTCGGGACGCAGCGGATAGCCGAGCGAATGGATCACCGTGCCCGGCGCGAGGCGTCCCTCCGGCACGTCCCACAGTTCCTTCAGGCCGATGCCGAACTGCGCCGGATGGCTGCTGCCGAGCTGATGCCGGCGAATCAGTTCCTTGGTGAGATGGCCGCGCACGCCATCCGCGAAGATCGTCACCTTGGCGCGGATGTCGGCGCCGGGCTCGACCGCGCCGCGCGGCTGCCCCGACTTGCCGATGCCGCGATCGCCCGTGCGCACGCCGACGACGCGGCCGTCTTCGATGAGCACGGACTGGCCGGCGAAGCCCATGAACAGATCGGCGCCGGCGGCCTCGACCTGGCCCGCCATCCACTTCACGAAGTGGCTGAGCGAGATCACGTAGTTGCCGTGATTGGTGAACGGTGGCGGCGTGATCGGCAGCCGGAACTGCCCGGTGCGGCCGAGCAGGTAGACACTGTCGTTCGTGACCTCGCAGGCCAGCGGCGCGCCCTTGGCGGCGAAGTCGGGCACCAGCTCGGCGAGCGTGGACGGATCGAGCAGCGCGCCGGACAGCGAGTGCGCGCCCGCCTCGCGGGCCTTGTCGATCACCGCGATCGACAGGGGCTCGCCGCCCTTCAGCTGCTGGAGCTGCGTGAGGCGCAGCGCGGCCGAGAGCCCGGCCGGGCCGGCGCCCACGATCAGGATGTCGACGTCGAGGGTCTCGCGTTCCATGGTGCCGCGGCCTCCACGCCCGCGTGCCGCTGACGGCGGCTACGAGCCGCCGAGTTCGGCGATGAGCGCCGGGGCGATCTCGAACAGGTCGCCCTGGATCCCGTAGTCGGCCACTTCGAAGATGGGCGCCTCGGCGTCCTTGTTGATCGCGACGATCGTCCGCGATCCCTTCATGCCGACCAGATGCTGGATGGCGCCCGAGATGCCGACCGCCACGTACAGCTTCGGCGCCACCGTCTGGCCCGAGCTGCCGATCTGCCGCTCCATCGGCAGCCAGCCGTTGTCGCAGATCGGCCGCGACGCCGCGAGTTCGGCGCCGAACGCCCTGGCGAGCTTCTCGGCGAGGGCCACGTGCTCCTGCGCCTTGATGCCGCGCCCCACCGCCAGGATGCGCTCCGCCTGCGACAGGTCCACCGCCGCCTTGGCCTCCTGGAACGGGGCCTCGGCCTGCTGGCGCAGCGCGCCCTGGTCGATGGTGGCCTGACGCGCCGTCACCGGCGCGCCAGCGCCCTTCGCGGCGGCATCGGCGCGGAACGCGCCGATCTGGAACGAGACGAGATGCGGCGCCGGTCCACCCGCCGCCACCTCCGCGACCAGCTTGCCCTGGAACATCGGCCGCGTGAACACGGCCTGCCCGTCGCGCACGGCGACGCTGGTGATATCCGTGAGCAGCGTGCGATCGAGACGCGCCGCCAGCACCGGCGCGAAGTCGCGCGTCTGGTAGGTGTGCGGGAAACACACGTGCGACGGCTGCACGGCACCGATCACCTCGGCCACCGCGGCCACGAACGCGTCGGGCGTGTAGCTGGCGAGCAGCGGGCTCGACACCGCCCACACCGCGGCGACATCCGCGGCGGCGAGTTCCTGGGCGGCCGCGGCCACGTCCCCCCCGAACACCGCGATGGTGATCGGCGACGCCCCGGCGGCCAGCGTCTGCGCGGCGGCCACGGCTTCCCAGCTGGCGCGGTTGAGGCGCCCGTCCTTCTGTTCGGCGACGACGAGGATCATAGGGCGCGCGCCTCCTCACGCAGCCGGCGGACCAGTTCCTTCGCGGCCTCGGCAGGCGAACCGCCGATCATCGCGGTCTGCTTCGACTTCTGGGGCACACTCAGCGACAGCACGCTGATCCGCGAGGCCACCGGCGCCGCCGGCGCCACCACGCGCAGCTCCTTCTTCTTCGCCGCCATGATGCCCTTCAGCGTCGCGTAGCGCAGCTGGTTGATGCCGCTCTGGATGGTGAGCAGCGCCGGCAGCGGCATCGACACGTACTGGAACCAGCCGCCTTCGAGTTCGCGCTTCGCGCGCAGGCGGCCGTCGGCGATCTGCACTTCCATGATGATCGTGGAATGCGGGATGCCGAGGCGCTCGGCGAGCACCGGACCGAACTGCCCATGGCCCTGATCGTCCGACTGCAGGCCGGTGAGCACGAGGTCGAACGCTTCACTCTTCACGGCCTCGGCGACGGCCACCGCGCCGGCCCACGCATCGGCGGTGCCAAGCGCGTCGTCCTGCACGTGGATGGCACGGTCGGCGCCCCGGGCGAGGGCCTCGCGCATCACCTGCTGCACGCGGGCCGGACCGGCTGACACGACGACCACTTCCCCGCCGTGCTTCTCTTTCAGCCGCAAACCCTCTTCGAGGGCGTAGGCGTCGGGCTCGTTCATCTCGTACGAGATGTCGGCATCGCGCACCCAGCGCCGGTCGTCGGTGAGACGCGGCTGCCACTCGCGCGTCGGCACCTGCTTGATACAGACTGCAATCTTCATGTTCTGTGGTGACGCGGCCGGCGCAGGCCCGGGCAGGTCACTCCTCGTAACGGCGGAGCACCAGCGCGGCGTTGGTGCCGCCGAACCCGAAGGAATTCGAGAGCACGTGCCGGATGGTCATCGGACGTGCCGTGTGCGGCACGTAGTCGAGATCGCACTCGGGATCCGGCGCCTCGAGATTGATCGTGGGCGGCGCCACCTGGTGGTGAATCGCCAGCGCCGAGATGCCGGCCTCGAGTCCGCCGGCGGCGCCCAGGAGGTGCCCGGTCATCGACTTGGTCGACGAAATGGCCAGCCTACGCGCGTGATCGCCGAAGGTGCGGCGCAGGGCCAGCGTCTCGAGCTTGTCGTTGAACGGCGTGGAGGTGCCGTGCGCGTTCACGTAGTCGATGTCGGAGGGCTGCAGCCCGGCCTTCTTCAGGGCCTTCGTCATCACCCGCACCGCGCCGTCGCCGTCTTCCGAGGGCGCCGTGATGTGGTACGCGTCGCCCGACATGCCGTAGCCGATGATCTCGGCGTAGATGCGGGCGCCACGGGCGCGGGCGTGCTCGAGCTCCTCGAGGATGACGATGCCCGAGCCTTCGCCAATGATGAAGCCGTCGCGGTCCTTGTCGAACGGACGGCTGGCCCGCGTGGGCTCGTCGTTGCGGGTCGACAGCGCGCGCAGTGCGCCGAAGCCGCCGACGCTCATCGGCGTGATGGCGGCTTCCGAGCCGCCGGTGATCATCACGTCGGCGTCGCCGCGCTTGATGATCTCGTACGAGTCACCGACGGCATGCGCCGACGCCGAGCACGCCGTGCAGGTCGCCAGGTTGGGCCCCTTCGCGCCGAAGCGGATCGAGACCTGCCCCGACGCCAGGTTGATGATCGACGCCGGGATGAAGAACGGCGAGATCTTCCGCGGGCCGCCGTCGACGAGCGCGGTGTGCTCGTCCTCGATGGTGCGGAAGCCGCCAATTCCCGAGCCGATGCACACGCCCACCTCGGGCGCGTTGGCCGCCGTGATGGCGAGCCCCGAGTCGTCCATCGCGCACTGCGACGCCGCGATGGCGAACTGGATGAAGACGTCCATCTTCTTGACGTCTTTCTTCCCCACGAACGCCAGCGGATCGAAGCCCTTCACCTCGCACGCGAAGCGCGTGGAGAAGGACGTCGCGTCGAACTTCGTGATCGGACCGGCCCCTGACGTGCCCGCCAGGAGCGCCGCCCATGTGGCGTCGGTGCCGATCCCCAGGGACGTCACCAGCCCGATGCCGGTGACGACGACTCGCCTCTGCACGGTGCCTCCCGCCCTACTTCTTGCCCTTGGCGTTCTTCTCGATGTACTCCACGGCGTCCTTGACGCGCGTGATCTTCTCAGCGTCCTCGTCGGGAATCTCGATTTCGAACTCTTCCTCGAACGCCATGACGAGTTCGACGGTGTCGAGCGAATCCGCGCCGAGATCCTCGACGAAGGACGCGTCGGACGTCACTTCCTCCTCGTCCACCCCGAGCTGCTCAACGATGATGCTCTTCACCTTGTCCGCTACGGCCATCTGGCCCTCCTACGTGTACATCCCGCCGTTGACTGCGAGAACCTGCCCTGTAATATACGACGCCTCGTCCGAGGCGAGGAAACACACCGCCGACGCGATGTCGTCGGGCGTGCCGAGACGGCCGAGCGGAATCTGCGCCGCCCACTGCTTCTGGGTCTCCTCGGCGACCACCTTCGTCATGTCGGTCTCGACGAATCCCGGCGCCACCACGTTCACCGTGACGTGCCGCGACCCGACCTCGCGAGCCAGCGACTTGCAGAAGCCGATGAGCCCGGCCTTCGACGCCGCATAGTTGGCCTGGCCGGCATTGCCCATCTGGCCGACCACGGAGCTGATGGCCACGATGCGGCCGCTGCGCTGCTTGATCATCGGTTTCATGGCCGCCTGACACAGCACGAACGCCGCGGTGAGGTTGGTGGCGAGCACGTCGTCCCAGTCGCTGCGCTTCATGCGCAACATCAGCTGGTCGCGGGTGATGCCGGCGTTGCTGACCAGGATGTCGAGGCGACCGTGTTCGGCCACCACGCCCTGCACGGCCGCCACGGCCGCCTCGGCGTCGGTGACGTCCAGGGCCAGCGCCTGCGCACGGCCACCAGCGGCGGCGATGGCGGCCACGGTCTCGGCGGCGTTGCCTCCCCGCGCGGCGGCCACGACGAGCGCCCCCTGCGCAGCGAGCTGGGCGGCGATGGCGCGGCCGATGCCCCGCGACGCGCCGGTGACGAGCGCAACCTTGCCTTCGAAGCGTGTCATGCGTGTGCGCTCCCGGACGCCGCCAGCGCCTCGATGGGAGCCAGGCCCTCGGGGGCGTCGAGATTCAGGATCACCGCCTCGCGGGCGATCTTTTTCACGAGGCCGCTCAGCACCGTGCCCGGGCCCACTTCAACATAGGCGGTGACCCCGGCCGATGCAAGCCGGCGCACACAGTCTTCCCAGCGCACCGGAGCCGACACCTGGCGGATCAAGGCGTCGATGCTCGAGACCGCGTCGGTCTTCGGCGCGGCATCGACGTTGGCCACCACGGGCACCCGCGGATCGCGGGCCGCCACGGCCCGCAGCTCCGGCGCCAGCCGTTCTTCGGCCGGACGCATCAGCGCGCAGTGGAAGGGCGCGCTCACCTGCAGTGGAATCACGCGCTTGGCGCCGAGCACTTTCGCCCGTTCGCCGGCCCGCGCGACCGCTGCCGCACTGCCGGCGATCACGATCTGCCCCGGCGCGTTGAGGTTCGCGGGACTGACCACGTCGCCCTCAGCGGCCTCCGCGCACGCCTGCGCCACGAGCGCTTCGTCCCCCCCGAGGATGGCCGCCATGGCGCCCTCGCCCACCGGCACGGCCTCCTGCATGTACTGCCCGCGGTGGTGCACGATGCGCACGGCGTCGGCGAAGTCGAACGTGCCGGCGGCGACGTGCGCCGAGTACTCGCCCAGGCTGTGGCCCGCCACCAACGCCGGGCGGAGTCCTCGCGACTCGAGCAGGCGGAATGCGGCGACGCTCATCGTCAGGATGGCCGGCTGCGTGATCGCGGTGAGGGTGAGCTGTTCGGCCGGACCGTTGAAGATGACGTCGCTCAGCGCGAAGCCCAGGGCCGCGTCGGCCTCGGCGAACGTATCGCGGCAGACAGGAAACGCCTCGGCCAGCGCCCGCCCCATGCCAACCGTCTGGGCGCCCTGCCCCGGAAACACACACGCGATCATCGGTCCCTCGTCAATGTCTGGCTCACGCGTCGCTCCACCCGGCCAAGGATGCCGTCGGCGGCGAACCGCGAGGCCGCCACGACCGCATTGCGAATGGCCTTCACCGACGACCGGCCGTGGCACACGAACGCCAGTCCCGACACGCCGAGCAGCGGCGCGCCGCCGTATTCCGAGTAGTCGAGGCGTTTGCGGAAGCGGCGGAACGCCCGGCGCGACAGCAGCGACCCGACCTGGCTCGAGAACGTGCTGGCGAGTTCGGCGCCGAGCAGTTCCTCGACGGTCTCGACCAGGCCCTCGCTGAGCTTCAGCGCGACATTGCCGGTGAACCCGTCGCACACGATGACGTCGGCCACGCCCGAGAACACGTCACGCGCTTCGACGTTGCCGACGAACGCGACCGGCGCGGCCTTGAGCAGCTTGTAGGCCTCGCGGGTGAGCTCGTTGCCCTTGCCTTCTTCCTCGCCGATCGACAGCACGCCGACACGGGGCCGCTCCGTGCCGAGCAGGGCCTCGGCGTACACCGAGCCCATCACGCCGAACTGCAGCAGGTGGTGCGGCCGGCATTCGACCGTCGCGCCGGCGTCGAGCAGCACGGCCATGCCACTGCGCGTGGGGATCGCCGGCGCCAGCGCCGGCCGATCGACGCCCGGCAGCATGCCGAAGACGGCGTGCGCCGCGACGACGGTGGCGCCGGTGTGGCCGGCGCTCACGAGCGCCTGCGCCTCGCCTCGCGCCACCACGGCCGCCGCCACGCGGATGGACGCGTCGGGCTTCCGGCGCAGCGCCATCGCCGGCGCCTCGTCCATGCCGACCACGTCTGCCGCGTCGACGATCGCCAGGTCGAGGGCGTCGGCGTCCGCGTGCGCCGCCAGCGCGGTCAGCACGTCCTCACGTCGGCCGACCAGCGTGACGGCCACGCCCTGTCGTGCCGCCGCGACGGCGCCGTCGACCACCCGTCCGGGTGAGTGATCGCCGCCCATGGCGTCGACCGCCACCCGCACGGCGCCAGCCGTCACCGGCCGGACCGCCCCTCGGTGCCCACCGCCTGCAGCGGCCTACTCCTCGTCGACCGGGCGGACCTGCCGCTCGTTGTAGAAGCCGCAGTAGGCGCACACGCGGTGCGGCGCCTTCGGCTCCCCGCACTGCGGGCAGGCGCCGGCCGTGGACGTCGGCAGGGCGTCGTGGGTGCGGCGCTTGCGGCCGCGGGTCTTGGAGTGTCGGCGTTTGGGATTAGGCATCGTGGTCCGTCCGGGAAGTGAGCGACTGCAGTACCGCGAACCGCGGGTCCTGCCACGCGGGCGCGCACGAACAGTGCTCCGTGTTGAGGTTGATGCCGCACTGCGGGCACAGGCCCTGGCAGTCCGGGGTGCACAGCGGTTTCATGGGGAGCGCGAGGTAACACTGCTCGCGCACGACCTGGCCGAGATCGATTCGATCGTCGGCGTAGAAGGTGGTGGTCGGGTCGTCGTCGGGGTCTTCGTCCTTGTTCCCGGCGAGCGCCTGGGGCAGGAAACGCAGCTCGAGCGCCGCATCGACCGGCATCGTGTACGGTTCCGCGCAACGGCTGCACACGACTTCGATCGTCGTCGAGAGGCGGCCGCTCAACCGGTACCGGTCCTCGTCCTTGTGCAGCGTCGCCGTCAGCACGGCCGGCGCGACGACGCGGAAGTCGTCGTCGGGGGCGAAC
>WBZP01007517.1_pt1 | contig 10482 bp, 6 predicted proteins | sample 5204301 | NCBI WGS metagenome assembly WBZP01 (sample SAMN12412401, study PRJNA552823) | activated sludge metagenome | isolation source: activated sludge from nitrification reactor of wastewater treatment plant... | place: USA: Pennsylvania | collected 2017 | reverse complement strand
CGTGTCCTTGGGCATGTTGGCTTCGCGCGCCTTGTCCATCGCCAGGCGCAGGCGCGGGTTGTCGCGCGGGTCGCCGCCGCCCATCTTGGCAGCCACGGTGATTTCCTTGATCACGCGGGTGAACACCTTGCCGCGCTTGGCGTCCTGACGGCCCTTCCTGTGCTGGATGTTGGCCCATTTGGAATGACCGGCCATGCGCGATGCTCCGAAAAGTGTGAGGCGATGTGCCCGAACGTTCGGAGTCTACCATCCGGTCGCAATGCGTCGCTGCGCGCCTAGCGGCGTCGCTTGGTGAACAGCGCCGCGACCGCCTTGGCGTGCGTGTTCAGATCGAACGCGGCCGGATCGAAATCCCCGCCCAGCCACTTGAGTAGCTCCGCGCGCTCTGGATTGGCCGGATCGGCCACCGTCGCCAGCATCTCGGCATAGCCCCAGGGGCCGCCGCAATCCTCGGGTGGGCAGCCGCCCTGGCCTGCGACCAGTTCGGCCGCCGGTGCCGCAGGATCGGCCGGCAGGCGCTTCTCGATGGCGATCGTGTGCCACCAGTCGTCGCCGAAGTCGTACCAGTAGCGCAGCTTGCGCTTGCCGGCCAACAGATCGGCCAGACGCGTCTTGTCCTCCGGCACGGGTCGTTCGTCGTCGCCGAAACTCATGAAATCGTCCGGTTCGGCAGTGCCGACGATCAGGCGCGGGCTGGCCAGTTCGAACTGGTGCAGGTGGCAATCCTCCCACCCCATCGCGCGCTGGATCACGTCGTGCAACTGCAGGAAAGTCAGCGAATCGCTCACCACCACGCGCCGCCACACGGCGGGTTCGAGGTTGTCGAGGGAGATTTTCAACTGCAGTCGCGCCGGGTCGGCCATCGGATTCTCCCGATCGTCAAGAAAGGTTTGCTGCTCGGCCGCTTCACTGTGGCCGCCACAGGTAGGCTGGAACCCGCATGGAATGGCGATCTTCGGCATGCATTGCCTGGAAACCCCATGGATGCTGGCCCCCAGGGCATGGTCAGCCGCGAAGCCCATCCGGTGCGGCTCCCGAGCTGGCGCGGCGACCAAATTTTCTCCGGCCGCGCGGCGCTCACACTGCCAGCACCTTGGTGCTCTCCTCGCCGAACTGGCTCACCACGCGCACCGCGATGCGCCGGCCCTTGCGGTACGCGATCGGGTGCGAGCGGTGGCCGTAGAGGCGGTCGAAGGACTCGTCGTCCAGTTCGATGCGCAAGGTCTTTTCCACCTTCTTCCGGGTCGAAACCTTGGCGAGGTCGGACAGTCCCTTCTTCCACTTGTCGAACTCGTCCTTGTCGCCGCCGCAAAAGAACACCTGGCGCACCATGAAGTTCGCACCGTCGTAGTCGTCATCCACCATCCAGTAGGCGATGTCAGCCACCGAGCGCGCTTTCACCTCGTCGCGGATCGGATCGTAGATGTCCAGCCCGCGGATTTCCACGCGCAGCGTGTCGCCGTCACGTTCCAGCGCGATATCCGGCTCGCCGATGGTCACGAACGAGGCCGCCTTGCGATCCTTCTTGGTCAGCCCGGCTTGCAGCAGGTCGTCGTTCATGCGCACCTTGCTGACCTCGAAACTGCCGGCGCGCTGGGTCTGGCTGGAATTCTCGACGTCGCTCTCGAAGGCGAAACCGAGGATCAGCAGCCACTGTGCGTCGCCGCGCGCGCGGCAGGCCTTCACCGCCGCATTCACCGCGCCTTTGGTCACCGGCGCGAACTGCGGGCCGATTACCAGATACGCCTTCTGCTCGCCCGCCGCGCTGTCGTAATAGCCCTCGGCATGCAGCGCCTCGTCGGCCAGCGCGTCGATGCGCACGAACACCGCGGTCTCGTTCTTCGCGCCGTTCTTCACCCCAGCGGTCTTCAGGTGCTCGAACACCCGCGCCTGGAATTGTTCGAGCCGCTCGTGGTCGAGGCTCGCCTCTTCCACCGCTTCGGGCGGCAGCGGCTCGTAGGCCTGCAGCGTCTCCACGGTGAAGGGGCCGGCCACGCGCAGCTTCTTGTTGTCTTTCGCCGGCTGGTCGTAGAGCGTGACTTGCTCGGGCGGCTCGTCGTTGGCGAGCGAGCCCAGGGTAATGCGCTGCACCGTCTTGTAGTCGAAGCCGTGGCGCACGTCCCATTCCGCGCGCGGCAGGCCGTTCTTCTCGTCGGCCAGCACGTACCACGGGTAGCCGGCCGTCATCAGCCGCGTCTTGGCGATGTTGAGCGCCACGCGCGAGGTGTCGATGGTAATCCAGCGCCGGCCCCACTGCTCGGCGACGTGGGCCGTCGTACCCGACCCGCAGGTCGGGTCGAGCACGAGGTCGCCGGGGTCGGTGGTCATCAGCATGCAGCGTTGAATGATCTTCGAGTTGGTTTGGACAACGAACATACGATCCGGGGCGCCGCCCAAGTCAGTCCAGATGTTGTGAAGAGGAAAAGCTGGAAAGTCGTCGAAGTAACGAACGTAGCGCAGTGCAGAATCCTGGCCATGAAGGCGATTCAGTGTCCCTAACTTTGCCATTCCCGACTCGTTGGTCTTCCAACGGCTCTTGATGCTTGGTAGATACTCTCTTTCGCCCACGCGCACCGGAAACCAGCAAGCCGCGCCTTCGCCCTTTTCTCTGCCCACGCTGGCCGACTGAAGGTCGCCAAGAGTGAAGAATCTTGCAGTTGGTGGCAACTTATTTGGGTGTTCGCGTTCATCATTGGCAAGTGATCTGCGAGTGCCGTCAGGCAGTTCAACCATGTTGTAGTGCTCGCTACCTTCTCCGCCAAATTCCTTCAGCCTGTACAACGCACGGTATTTGAGAGACTCCTTGTTCCTCCCATACCAAACAAGGTAGTCCGCTACACCGCTGAGATGGGGATTCGTTGAGCTGGTGGTCTTTTGCAGCGTAATGAGCGAAACGAAGTTCCCGCTCCCAAACACTTCATCCATCAAACACCGCACGAGGTGCACGTTCTCGTCACTGATCTGCACGAAGCACGAGCCGGATTCGCTGAGCAGTTCGCGTGCGAGCAGCAGGCGTTCGCGCAGGTAGCTCAGGTACGAGTGGATGCCGAGTTCCCAGGTGTCGCGGAACGCCTTGATCTGTTCGGGTTCGGCGGAAAGGCTGGCGTCGTCGCCGTCCTTGACGTTGCGGTCGTTGAGCTTGATCTGCCAGTTGGAGTTGTACTTGATGCCGTAAGGCGGGTCGATGTAGATCATCTGCACCTTGCCGCGCATGGCTTCGCGTTCGAGCAGGCTGCCCATGACCATCAGGCTGTCGCCCTGGATCAGGCGGTTGCTCCAGTTGTCGGCCTGCTTGTAGTAGAAGGCGGGCTTGTCGAGTTCATCCACGTCGCGGTAGCTGTCGAACAACTCCTCGACGCTGGGCGCAAACATGTCGCCCTGCGGGGTGTCCTGCAGTTTGAGGCGGTAGAGTCGCTGGATGAGCCTTTCCGGCCCGATGTGTTCGACGCGGTAGAGCGAGCGGATGTCGACTTCAAGGTGGTCCTGGTTGTCGTCCTCGCCGTATTTGTGCAGCCAGAACAGTTCCGGGTCCTGCCCGCGGTGGATGACCGGATTCAACGGATAGCGCGCGCTGGTTTGTTTAGCTTCGGGCGTGTCGGCTTCAAAGCCGGCTTCTTCCATCGACGGAATGCGGACGCGCTTGTCCTTCTTGTGCTTGAGGCTGTCGATCTTTTTGTTGGTCATGGTTGCGCCCCGGCTTGCGTCCAGTCTTCCAGCGGCAGATTCGGCACGCGCTGGAACTCGCGGATGTTGTTGGTGACCAGCCGCAGGTCGTGCGCGCGCGCATGGGCCGCGATCCACAGGTCATTCGGTCCGATCGTATTGCCCTGCGTCTCCAGTTCGCCGCGAATCGCGCCGTAATGTCCGCCTGCGTTTTCGTCGAGCCCAAGAACCGGGATCATTTGCCGCACGCGTTGGAGAATGGCGAAGGACTCGGCACGCTTTTGCGATTTCTCGGCGCCCAGCACCAGTTCGCCCCAGGTTACGACCGACATCACGGCCTGTCCGGGCGGTAGTGCATCGATGCGTTCCGGCACGCCGGGCTTGCGCTTCTTGTAGGCGATGCAGATGTTGGTATCGAGCAGGAATTGCGGCTTCATTCGAAGGGTTCCCGTTGTTCGAAATTCGGCGGGTCTTCACGGCCTTCGACGTAGAAATCGTCGGGCAGCGTGGCAAGCAGTCTCAGCGCCTCGCCCAGCGTGTCGGGCGCAGCATCGATTTCGGCGACGATGGCTGCGATGGCTTTTTCGAGCGCCGGCTTGACGTTGTCGATGTCGGTGATTTCCTCGAAGTACCACTTCGGCAGGCCGAGCTTCTCGCGCACGTTGTTGACCGAGGGCAGCCAGCGTTCGCGCACGTACCAGCGCTTGATTTCCTTGTCGGTGTTGAAGCCGGTGATTTCGAGTATCAACTGGGCGCGGCGCAGCTTGGGCGTAACGATGCGCACCAGGTAGTCAGGCTGGTAGTTGCGCTCCTTGCCGTCCTTGACGTAGGGCACGGCGAAGCCGAGGAAGGCGTTTTTGACGTAGCTTTCGACGGCAGTGAGTTTTTCCAGCGTCTTGGCGGCGATTTGCTCCCAGGTGTCGGTGTCGGCGACGACGAGGTTGACGTGGCTTTTCTTCGTCGGATAGGTTTTCTTCGCCGTGTGGCCGAATACATGCGCGGTCGAACCCTGCGGGTTGTAGTGGTTGAGGATCGGCAGGATGCGTTGGTGTTCGGCGGCGTGCGCGGTCATGCCGCGCTCGATGCTCTCGACGATAGGCTGGGCGTCTTCGTAACGCAGCAGGCGCTTGTAGATTGGATCGCTCTCGCCGACGAGCTGGACCTTCTCGGCGTACCACGTGCGTACTGCCGTCTGCACCTGGGCGAAGAGTCGCATGTCGGCGCGCTGGCCGTCGTCGCCGTGGATGCGGCGCAGGTACTCCTTGGTGATCCAGTAGATGACCTGTTGGTCGCGTAGCGCTTCGAGTTTCAGGCGCATTTGCTGCCTGTCGCCGGAAAAGGCGCTGCCGAGCACGGATTCGACGGGAATCTTCGTGGTGTCGAGCCGGTAGTCGGGGACGCCAATGAAGTCCGCCGCGAGGCCGGCAGCGCCAGTGTCGAGCCGGTAACCGACGAGGTTGGGGAAACGGATCTCGAGTTCGTCGCGGTCCGCCAGCGCGCGCAGGGTGGCATATTCGGGCGCCTGGACGTAGCTGGCTTCGCCGCCCTTGAAGAGTTTGAACGGGATGCCGATGATGTGAGCGTACTCGGGCGGGAAGCGGCCCGTCTTCGGGTCGACGAAGTACTGCCGCCGACGCAGGGCACGGCCGGCGACCTGCTCGCACAGCAGTTGCGAGCCGAAGGCGCGCAGGCCCATGACGTGGGTGACGGTGTTGGCATCCCAGCCTTCGGTGAGCATGGCCACCGAAACGACGCAGCGGATGTGCGCGCCCAGCGTGTTCGGCTTGCCGACGGTGTTGACGACTTCGCGCAGGATCTCGGCATCGGTGATGGCCTCGACCGAGCGCTCGGGATGGCGCAACCGGTAGTCGCGGCGAAAGCGCTCGATCTCGGGCGCGAAGACCTTCTTGAAGCTCTCGTCGATCTGCCCCGAGTGTTCGAGGGCGTCGCTGTCGATCAGCAGCGTCGGCGGCCGGCTGCGCGGTGCGCCGGTCAACGGGTCGAAATTCGAGAACAGGTCCAGGCTGCCGGGAACGGTGATCGGATCGCCCTTCACGTCGGTGGTTTCGTAGCCGGCGATCTGCTTGTACACCTCCTTTGAAACGGTGGTGTTGCTGCAGACGACGATGAAGACCGGTGGTTCTGTCAACATGTCGGCGCGCAACTCGCCGCGCTTGCGCGAGCCCTGCTCGTATTCGACATAGTGTGTGTAGAACTGGTCGAGGGCGGTGCGCACCAGCGGCGGCAGGTTCGGCGCAGGTTCGGCGGCTGGCGCGGCGGCCTTGGCTTCCTTGCGCTGGGTGCGCTGGCCCTTCTTCGGCAGTTCGTCGCGGCAGTGCTCGTAGAGGTTGCGTAGCTTGGGTTCGTCGATGGCGTGGCTGCTGTCGTCGACCGGCAAGAAGGGAATCTTCACCAGCCCTGCTTCGATCGCCTCGATCAGCCCGAAGTCGCTGACCACCCACTGGAAGAGCGAGTAGGCAGGATACCCCGAGCCCGAGAGGTAGTAAGGCGTGGCGGAAAGGTCATAGACCGCACGCAACTGGTAGCGGCGCGCGCAGGCACGAATGCCGGAGAACCAAACGGCCGCGCGTTCGTTCTCGGTTTCCGAGTTGTCGAGTTCGGTGTCCTTGCCCTTGATGCGCGGCAGGTAGCAGTGGTGCGCCTCGTCGTTGATGACCAGCAGTCGCCGGCCCGGTTTGAAACTGCCGAGTACGCGGCGCATGACTTGGGTTTCGTCCTCCCGCGCTTCCGACTTGTTGCCGGCGTCGTCGCGCTTGCCGTCGAAGGGCGAACGCTTGTTGCCGGAAAGCGTGCGCGGCAGAAACTCGTGGTAGTTGGTGACGATCAATCGGGTCGCCAGTGCGGCGAGCGCTTCCGAATGGGCCGGCGGCACGAGATAACGCTGGCGGTAGTAGTCGCTTGCCTCACGCGGGCTGGCGCCGGCCGAATCGGGAAACAATACGCCGAGCCGGTCGCGGATGGTAATGCCGGGCGCAACCACGAGAAAGTAATCCGCATAGCGCGTGTCGTTGCGGTACTCGCGGCGGTTCAGGTAGTGGTAGAGGATCAGGCAGGCCATGACGACAGTCTTGCCTGTGCCTGTTGCCATCTTGAACGCGAGACGCGGAAGGCCGTCGCTCTGCTCCGCGGCGAAGCCGTGCAGCCGGCTTTGCAGGTGAGTGCCGGCATTCGATCGCTGCGCCACTTCGTTGAACCAGATCGCGGTTTCGACCGCTTCCTGTTGCGCGAAGAACAGTTTCTGATGCGGGGCACGTTCGGCATTGGCGAACCAGTAGCCGAGCAGGTCGCGCGTGACGCGGCTGGTGACCCCGGCATAGCCGCTTTCGCGCCAGCGGCGAATCTCGTCTCTGACGCGGTTGACCAGGTGCGCGCCGTATTCCGACGGGAAGTCGTTGATGTCGAACATGCCGCCTTGGCGAGCCTGACCGAGGGGAACCTGCGCCACGTCGGGCGTGAATACCCGCCGGCCCTTGCGCACGTCCCGGTAGTCCAGGTTGCCGTTGGCATCAGTGGCGTAATGCCGCTCCGGTTCCTCGTAGGGGCTGTTGAGGATCGGGCTCCCCTCGCGCTTCATGTTGTTGGCGGTCTCCTTGAGGTTGGCGGAGTGTACAACGGAGCGACTCGCGCCGGACGCCGCATTGGGACGAAGCGCCTCGCCCGGCCAACGGCGCAACCGCGCGTGCTAGGATTTGCGTTACCCACCCGCTACGTCGTGAAGGAACCAGCATGGCTGATCCGCTCTATGTTGCCAAGACCGGCGATACCTATATCGCGCTGCTGCCCGACAAGGCCAACCGGCACGGGCTGATCACCGGCGCCACCGGCACCGGCAAGTCGGTCACGCTGCAGTCGCTGGCCGAGCGTTTCTCCTACATCGGCGTGCCGGTGTTCATGGCCGATGTGAAAAGCGATCTCTCCGGCATGGGCGCGGCCGGCAGCATCAGCCCCAAGTTCCAGGAGCGGCTGAACCTGCTCGGCCTCACCGACTTCCAGCCCTATGCCAGCCCGGTGACGTATTGGGACGTGTTCGGCGAGCAGGGCCATCCGGTGCGCGCCACGGTCTCCGACATGGGGCCGCTGCTGCTCTCGCGCCTGCTTGATCTCAACGAAACCCAGGCCGGCGTGCTGACGCTGATCTTCAAGATCGCCGACGACAACGGCCTGCTGCTGCTCGACATGAAAGACCTGCGCGCGATGGCGCAGTACGTCGGCGAGAATGCCAAGCAGTTCACCACCGAGTACGGCAACGTCTCCAGCGCCTCGGTCGGCGCCATCCAGCGCGGCCTGCTGCAGCTCGAACAGCAGGGTGCCGACAGCTTCTTCGGCGAGCCGATGCTCGACATGGCCGATCTGATGCGGCTCGATTCCTACGGCCGCGGCATGATCAACATCCTCAGCGCCGAGAAGCTCTACAACTCGCCCAAGCTCTACTCGACGTTCCTGCTCTGGATGCTGGCGGAATTGTTCGAGCAACTGCCCGAAGTCGGCGATGTGGAAAAACCCAAGCTGGTGTTCTTCTTCGACGAAGCGCACCTGCTGTTCAACGAGGCGCCGGCCGCGCTGCTGGAGAAGATCGAGCAGGTGGTGCGGCTGATCCGCTCCAAGGGCGTCGGCGTCTACTTCGTCACGCAGAATCCGCTCGACGTGCCGGACAGCGTGCTCGCCCAACTCGGCAACCGCGTGCAGCATGCGCTGCGCGCCTTCACCCCGCGCGACCAGAAGGCGGTGAAGGTCGCCGCCGAAACCATGCGCGCCAACCCCAAGTTCAGCGCCGAAGCGGCGATCACCGAACTAGGCACCGGCGAGGCGCTGGTCAGCTTTCTCGACGAAAAAGGCCGGCCGAACATCGTCGAGCGCGCCTACATCCTGCCGCCGGCCTCGCGCCTCGGCCCGATCACCCCGCCCGAGCGCCAGGCGCTGATTCAGGGCTCGCCCGTGTACGGCAAGTACGAGCAGACGCTCGACCGCGAATCGGCCTACGAAAAACTCCGTGCAGGCACCGCCCCCGGCACCCAGACCGGCGCCGCGCCGCAAGCCGGCGCCGCGCAGGCCCCGGCCTCGGGCGAAGCCGGCGGCGGCCTGCTCGGCGGCGCGCTGGGCGGCATCCTGTTCGGCACCACCGGCCCGCGCGGCGGCAAGAAAGACGGCATCGTGCAGAGCGCCGCCAAGAGCATGGCCCGCACCGTCGGCAACGAAGTCGGCCGGCAGATATTGCGGGGGGTGTTGGGGTCGATACTCGGCGGGCGGCGGTGACGTGGTTGGACACTGTCGCCCGGGTTTTCCGCAAAGGATTGGCGCGGGGTTGGATGCGGCAAGAAGAGCCCTTTCGATGCTCACGGACTTTAGTCACCATTTTGCGGGAATTGTCCGATCGCTTTGCTTTGCTGCTTTCAGCATCAACAGTTTTGCCACAAACTCCCCGCTCCATCCTTTGTCATCAAAGGACTAGGTTCCCGTGCCAACTTTAGTTGCCCATTACGACATTGAGATGCCTGGAGGTTGTTTGTCAGAAATGCCTGACGGGGAATTCCCACTCCTTGAGTTTCCTATCGAAGGCTTCTCTGTCTCCATGCGGCTTGAGTTCGATCCGAGATGGAAATCGAAGCACAAAGATGCGATCAATTGGACGCAAGGAGTCGACCGTGCTCTCGTCGCGGTCTCCAAGCAGGAAGTTTCGCTGCCCCCTCAGGTTGTACCTGATGATGAAGACACTTTAGACTATAGTATTCAATCTGACTACTTCAAGAATAGGGTTGATGAGTTCGAGGAAGCAGCAAGAGAAGCGGTAAATCGCGTGATCCGGTATTTCCAGTATCGATTGAATACGCCACTGCTAAGCGCGATACCAGCCGGACACCCAGTCCTCCGCACTCCTCGTTGGACGGACGAGAGGGGCAACTTGGTAGGTAAATCCGGATCTGTGGTCCGGATTGAGAAGATTCCAGGCAGAAGCGGAGAACTCGGCGTTCGAAGATTGACCCCGCAGGAATTGCCGTTGTTAGCTGAGTTTCTAACGAATCCCACTGAATTCTCGTTGACCGAACAGATTCTCTCCGGAGCGCAGAGCGCTTGGTTTGAGGGGAACCTGCGTCGGTCCGTCCTTGAACTTGCGATCGCTTGCGAGATCCTGGTTAAGCGTCGCTTCTTCGCTGGCGATACCCCTGCAGGTGCTGCGTTCGACTACTTGGAGGACAGGGCTAAAGTGAGTGTTCGGATCCTCGACTTTGTCGATCGCGTGAGTATTGAAGCGTTCTCCCGTAGCTTCCGAACCGAACAGCCGGACAAATTCCGCTGCATCGATCATCTCTTTCGATGCAGGAACAAGATCGCTCATCGAGGAGAACTCTCGTTTCGAGATGACTCGGGATTGAAGAATCTGGTCGATTCATCAGTCGTGCGGGCATGGTGGGAATCAGTCATGTCTCTGAAGAGTTGGTTGGATGACATAGGCACATGCTAGTGTAGTGTTTCGTTCTGTTTGGCACTTAAGCGCGCATTGGCCCGAATGACCTTCTGCAGGATGTCGCGAGCGCTCTTGGTCCAGATGAACGGCTTGGGATTGGTGTTGTGATGAGCGATGTATTCATTGATCGCGCTCTCTAGTTCGGGCACGCTGGTGAAGACGCCTCGGCGCAGGCGCTCGGTGGTGATGTCGCGGAAGAATCGCTCCACCATGTTGAGCCACGACGCCGAGGTCGGCGTGAAGTGCATATTGAAGCGTGGGTGCTTGTTGAGCCATTGCTGCACGAGCGGATGCTTGTGGGTGGCGTAGTTGTCGGCAATCAAGTGCAGCGTCTT
>WBZP01007515.1_pt1 | contig 10484 bp, 3 predicted proteins | sample 5204301 | NCBI WGS metagenome assembly WBZP01 (sample SAMN12412401, study PRJNA552823) | activated sludge metagenome | isolation source: activated sludge from nitrification reactor of wastewater treatment plant... | place: USA: Pennsylvania | collected 2017 | reverse complement strand
ATCACTGCTGAACCGGTATCAGATTCAAAATGTGCTGGTCACACAGCAACTTTTACCGTGGTTGCAACAGGTCCATCTCTAAGTTATCAATGGAGAAAAGGTGGTGTTGATATTCCAATAATTGGAAATGCAAGTGCCGGTACACCAACACTTTCACTTACCAATGTGATGGCAGGTGATGCTGATACTTATGATGTTGTTGTAACTTCTACTTGTGGGAGCCCGGTTATTAGCAATGGAACATCTACATTGGTCGTCAATACCTTACCGACGGTCACTCTCTCTCCGTCAACAGCAACGATTTGTAATCCTGGTGGTTCTCCAGTTGTCTTAACAGCTGGAGGAGGCGTTTCTTATGCCTGGAATAATACTGGAACTCTTACTCCCACTAGTGGATCACCTGTTTCTGCTGCCCCAACATCTACGACAACTTACACAGTTACTGGAACAGATGGAAACGGATGTACCAATACCGCGATGGCAACAGTTACAGTAGCTGGTGTAGTAAGTACTTCTACATCTGCAACACCTTCGACCATATGTTCGGGGGAAAATTCACAGTTGCTAGCCACCGGACTCCAATCATTTACAACTCCGTCTCCAAGTGCCTATAGTTTTTCTGGGGCTACCGGTGCATACGCCGCTATAACAGGCACCACCCTTAGTCCAGGAACGACAGATGACAATGGTGTAGGTAATTTACCTATAGGATTTACTTTTAATTACAATGGGACAAATCATACAGTTTTTGGCATGAGAACCAATGGATTGATTGAATTAAGTCAAACAACGGTTGCATTATCCGGTTTTAGTGCAAATGCACTTGCATCTAACGCAAATTGTATAGCACCTATATGGGATGATAACAATATGGTTGGAGGTACCATGATTTATTCCACCACAGGCTCGCCAGGTTCTCGTATTTTAACTGCTCAGTGGACTGGTATGCATGTTGGTGGAAGTGGATCAACAACCAACCCTACCATCAATGTGCAAGTAAAACTATATGAAACAAGCAATACAATTGAGTTTATTTACGGTTCTACAAGTGCTGCCTTAAGTGGCACAACAGCATCAATTGGAATATCAGGGGCTTTAGGGAACTTCTTGAGTGTGACACCACTAAGTCCTGTTAATACATCAACAACTAGTTCAGTTACTGAAAATTCTTCAATTTCTTCAGCAACAAATTTCCCTAGCGGTACAGTGTACACTTTCACGCCTACAGGTGCTCCTGTTTTTTCCTATAGTTGGTCCCCTGCCACGTTTTTAAGTGCTACCAATATTTCAAATCCATTGGCAACTGCCGTAACAAGTTCTCAAACTTATACAGTTACTGTAACAGGTAATGGAGGTTGTAGTCATACAGCTAGTGTAGATGTGAATGTTTCTTCTGGTGCTTCAATTACTGCTGAGCCTGTATCTGACTCAAAATGTGTAGGACAAACAGCCACATTTACTGTAGGAGCGACCGGTCCATCCCTTACCTATCAATGGAGAAAAGGCGGTGTTGATATTCCAATAGGTGGAAATGCCAGTGCCGGTACAAACACACTTTCACTTACCAATGTGATGGTAGGTGATGCTGCTGTATATGATGTAATAGTTACTTCTACATGTGGCAGCCCGGCTATGAGCAATGGAACATCTACATTGGTCGTCAATACCTTACCGACGGTCACTGTCTCTCCGTCTACAGGAACAATTTGTAATCCTGGAGGTTCACCTGTTACCTTAACAGCAAGCGGAGGGGTATCATATGCTTGGAATAATACAGGAAGTCTTACCCCAACGAGTGGATCACCTGTTTCAGCTGCTCCATCTTCTACGACAACATACACAGTTACAGGAACTGATAGTAATGGATGTACCAATACAGCGATGGCGACAGTTACAGTTGCAGATGCTGTTAGTGCAACTGCTTCAGCCACACCAACATTGGTTTGTTCAGGTGGTAATTCACAATTAGATGTTGTAGCGATTCAAGGTGGTGGGCAATCAGTTATTGGGGCTGGAGCATCAACGTCTTCATCAACCGCTCAAAGTTTCTTTCCAGGTAGTTGGGGCGGAGCAAAAACACAATATATTGTATTAGGTTCTGAGTTAATCGCACAAGGACTTAAAGCAGGTAATATTACAGCGCTTGCCTTTGAGCCAACAACAGCGGGTCAAACTTATCAGGGCTTTTTTGTAAGTATAGGAACAACTGCTCAAACAGCAATGACCACTTCATTTATCACAACTGGATTGACAGAAGTATATGCTGGTACATTGGCAAATAATGGTTTACTACCAGTTGCAAATACCGTAAATACTTTAACTTTTGGAACAGGTGGAACCTCACCTTCTTTCAATTGGAATGGTTCATCTAATATTGTCATTTCCATTTCTTGGAGTAGTGTTCCGAACGCCAGCACTTCTACAGCCAGTACTATGAAAGTAGATGCACCAGGGTTCACCTGCTCGGCCTATGACCAACAGGATAATGTATCTCCGGCAACAATGAAAGCGTCTACTACTGCTGACGGAACTGGAACGAGCCGGCCAAGGTTTACGTTTACAGGAAATAAATTAGTAGCATCACCAACATACACTTGGTCCGAAAGCCCAGCAGGTAGCACCTTGTCATCTACAAATATTGTCAATCCAATGGCGAATGGTATTTCAGGTTCAACCACTTATAGTGTTACAGTAACAGGAAATGGAGGTTGTAGTAATATTGCTAGTGTAGACGTGAGTGTTTCTTCTGGCGCTTCTATCACTGCTGAACCGGTATCAGATTCAAAATGTGCTGGTCAAACAGCAACTTTTACCGTGGTTGCAACAGGTCCATCTCTAAGTTATCAATGGAGAAAAGGTGGTGTTGATATTCCAATAATTGGAAATGCAAGTGCAGGTACACCAACACTTTCACTTACCAATGTGATGGCAGGTGATGCTGATACTTATGATGTTGTTGTAACTTCTACTTGTGGGAGCCCGGTCATGAGCAATGGGACTTCAGCATTAATTGTAAATGCAATACCAACTGCATCCGCATCCAATGACGGACCAAAATGTGTAGGTTCAGAACTGAATCTTTCAGGAACCCACTCAGGTGGCGACACATTTACCTGGACTGGTCCTGCATCCTATAGTGCAAGTACTCAAAATGCTGTTAGATCCGGTTTGACAATGGCACATTCAGGAACATATACATTTACAACCACTTCAACTGCAGGATGTACTTCTGATCCGGCAACTACCAGTGTGATTGTAAATGCTTCGCCTTCTGCTATTAGTATTGCTCCTCCGGGGCCAGTAGTACTTTGCCCGACAAGTCCTGCAGAATTGCTGACGGCTATTGGCGGCACGACTAAATCTTCTGTAACTTTAAATTCGGGGACTTTAAACCTTACAATTCCAGACGATACTCCCACTGGAGTCAGCAATGCACTAACAGTAAGTGGAATTCCAATGGGAGCAACTATTGATAGTATAATTGCAATATTAAATATTTCACATACGTTTGACGGTGACTTAACTTTAACGCTTCAAGGACCGAATACAAATATTGAAATCCTTAGCGATCAAAGAGGTGGATCAGGAGACAATTTTACGAATACTAGATTTACTTCTGATACCAGCAAACCATCTATTACTACGGGTACTCCCCCATTTAATGGTACCTTTAGTGCTGAAGGTTTGCTTGGAAATTTGTTTTCAGTGATAAATGGTAACTGGACTTTGAAGGCAATAGATGTCGATGCTGGGGCAACAGGCACGTTGAATAATTGGTCGCTTACAGTGTATTTCTCTATTCCTACAAGTATCACATGGGCACCAACAACAGGTCTATATACAGATGCAGCTGCAACTATGGTATACACCGGTACTTCTACAAACATGGTGTACGCCAAACCTGCGTCTACAGAAACATTTACTGCAACGGCATCAACTGAAGCACAATTTACTTTGGATGGAAATATCATTGAATCAGGATGGGGTGCTGCCCTGGCTACTTCAGCGGGTGGTCCAACTCCTGGTTTTGGTGCAGGTCATGAGATTAATGCTTTGTATGTTCAGGGAGGAGATAAGAATATTAACTTTGGTATTGCCAGCAATGTTCAGGATGGTAACAGAATATTATTATTTATTGATTCTAAATCCGGTGGCTACAATGATGGAAGCTTTGGCAGGGCGGGAGCACCGCAAGGTATTGATGATTTTAACTCAGGAACAACTTTTGATGCGGGATTTAATGCAGATTACTGTTTGGTGATAGGTACAAATGCAGGTTCTACAAATTATTTCTTTGACCTATATACATTAAGCGCTGGTGGTGGACCTGCCACTTACCTGGGCGATGTGAGTGATCCAAAAATAGGGGCTGATCCATTGAATGCTTCAAATACCCGTGGATTTGAGATCGCTATATTAAAAACAATGTTAGGATATACTGGCGGTGAACTAAAAGTATTTGCTATGTATACTTCAGATGGAGGATTCCTAAGTAATCAGTTTTTAACAAGGGCTGGAAATGCTGACGGTAATTATGGAAGTGGAGCGGTGACTTTCGGCTCAGCGATGCCAGACCCTGTAACTGTATCATTAACCAACTTACAGAATTATTGTATCTCAACAGGAACAGTAACTGTAGGTATAGAAGGTACGATAGTGAAAAACACAGGAAATGCAGGACTAAATACCCTCAGAAGTGTGTATGGCTGTATAGCTGAAGGTGGAACGATTACATATGACCAACCGACTACAGTTACTACCGTACTCACGGCACCATTAGACTTTACCAAGAGCGTGACCATACAAGGATTGGATATCAATAACAGACCAGAGATCACCTTGACTGCTGCCGGCTCAGGAATAAGCACAGGCAAAATACTCACTTTGCGTAATGTTGATATCAAGTCACCGAACACCACCTTTACAGGCGATGGGGAAGTAAAGGTAGATGACAATACCCTTACCGTAATCAAACAATAAAACTTTTTCATAACCAATCTAAAATACAGCGATATGAAAAGTATAAAAATGGTGCCGATCAGTGACTACGTCTCTCTCAAAATGGAAGTGGACAGACTCACTGACCTCGTAGAAGATCTGACAGGTAAACTGGCCAAAGTGAATGTACAGCAAGGCGGATCCTCTCCATTGGAAAAAGGTATTGTGATCAGCTCCGGGGGTAAAGGCAGGTACCTGAAAGTCTCGGATATTGCCATGATCAAGGCGGAGAGCAATTACTCTACCATTTATACAGCAAGTGGCGAGTCATTGTTTACCTCCAAGACGGTGAAATACTGGACAGAAAAATGTAATGCAAGCTTTTTGTTCAGGGTACACAAATCCTATCTGATCAACGGACGAATGATAGAAAGTTTTGAGCCATCCAAAGGAAAGATTTTTCTAAAAGGTGGTCATAATGCCAGCTATACAGAACAAGGCAGAAAAATGCTGATGGGTCTGAAATAAGTCAGAAGATCGAATTAAGATATCATATTATAAAAGCCTTCCGGAATCGTGTTTTCGGAAGGCTTTTTTTTAATGCAATATGTTCCTTCAAGCGAAAAAACAAAATAAGCATCGATTTAGAGTAATATTCGAACCAATTATTATATTTTTTTAAATAATTTATAGGAACTCCATCGCCAAAAAGCCCTGAAAGAGCATATAATAATTATGGTACAATCACTAGTCAAAAATTGATTATTTTCTTCCAACATTTCGAGAACCTGTTTTATGTTTATTAATATCTAAAGAAAATATAAACAGGTTCCTTTATATTAAATTATTAAATACAGAAAATTTATAATTTGAGGCATTTGCTCTAAAGGGGTCGGGGCTTGCCTGCTTCGAAGAAAACAGGGTATGTGCAAGGAAATGACAAAAACTAATTACATTTTTTGTTTAGGGTAACAGTTATTATCCTTTTTACTAAAATTGCAATTAGTTAAATCCGCATACCGTGAAATCCCTTAGTCCACTTTCAGGATTTTTTGTATCTTTGCCTTAATTTAATAAAGTAATGAACCGCTTCCTGCAAAAGCGACTAAATCACTGATCATGAAATCCTTACACAACAGAATCGACACCAATATTCTCAAGGAAAAAATATTGGCAGACAAAACACCCAGAGTTACCCTTTCTTTTTATCAATATTATCATCTGGGCAATCCTACACTTTTTAGAGACCATTTGTATATCCTGCTGTCAGAAATTGAAGTCCTGGGAAGGATATATGTCTCTTATGAAGGCATCAATGCTCAAATTTCAGTCCCTGAAGCTAGGATAGAAGCGTTAAAAACTGCCTTGCAAACCATCACTTTCCTGCAGGGAATCAGACTCAACTTTGCAATAGAAGATGATGGTAAATCCTTTTTTAAACTCATCATTAAAGTGCGGCATAAAATAGTAGCTGATGGGCTGGATGATAAAACTTTTGATGTGACCAATAAGGGAATTCATCTCAAAGCTGAAGAATTCAATCAGCTGTCCGATGATCCTGATACCATTATAATAGATATGCGAAATCACTATGAAAGTGAAGTGGGCTATTTTAAAAACGCTATTTTGCCGGATGTGGAGACCTTCAGAGAAGCCTTGCCGGTAGTGGAAAAAATGCTGGAAAACAAAAAAGAAAAAAACATCATCATGTATTGTACCGGTGGCATCAGATGTGAAAAAGCCAGTGCATACTACAAACATAAAGGTTTCAGTAATGTCTATCAGGTAGAAGGAGGTATCATAGAGTATACCAGGAGAGCCCTTGAATTGGGCATTGAAAATAAATTTATCGGCAAAAATTTTGTTTTTGATGAAAGATTGGGTGAAAAAATATCTGAAGATATTGTATCCAAATGTCACCAGTGTGGCGAACCTTGTGATACGCATATAAACTGTGCCAATGATGCCTGTCATATACTTTTTATCCAATGCCATGCATGTGGAAGTAAATATGAAAACACCTGTTCTGTGAAGTGTCAGGAGTTCAATCAACTACCAAACGAATTGAAAGAATCATTAAAAAAGACTACTCTATTCAACGGAACAAAATTTGGGAAAGGAAGATATAAAGCCCATCATAAAGATATGTCGCTTGAAAAAATCCTGGATTACAACGACTGACGACAAATGATAGAGACCAACCAATCTAAGCCTGAAGTTCACCCTTTCAACCACTTCAATAAGTGGCTGAGAGTTTTGGCTGTAAGTTTTGTTGCATTCTTAATCATCATTTTTGCTTTCATCAGTTTTTCCGATCTCCCTTCATTTGATGACCTTGAAAATCCCAAATATGATCTTGCATCCATTATTTATGATGTAAAAGGTGTTCCCTTCGGCAGATATTATATAGAAGACAGAGTTGCACTTGAATACAACCAACTGTCCGGGCACATTAAAAATGCACTCTTAGTCACTGAAGATGATCGATTTTACTCCCATAGCGGTATAGATTTGCGCGCATTGTTCAGAGTGGGTTTCAAAACCCTTATACTTCGTCAGGAAGACGCAGGCGGAGGCAGTACGATTACGCAACAATTGGCCAAATTGCTGTATAAAAGACCTGCTACCAATGGTAAGTCAAGACTTAAAAAATTTATTATCCTGATCAATTCCAAACTTAAGGAATGGGTCACTGCGGTAAAACTGGAAAAAAGTTACACAAAGGAGGAGATCATGACGATGTATCTCAATAAATTTGAATTTATCAACGGAGCGCATGGAATTGAAGCCGCTGCACAGATATATTTTAATAAAAATCAAGATGCTTTGACAGTGCAGGAAGCTGCAGTACTGATAGGTATGTTGAAAAACCCAAGTTTGTATAATCCTAAAAGGTTTCCTGAAAAATGTAAGCAAAGAAGAAATGTAGTACTCACCCTTTTGCACAAAAATAAGTTTCTGGAAAAAAGCACATATGATACGCTTGTTGTAAAAGAAATTGACATGTCCGCATTTTCAAGAAAAACACAAAGTGAAGGGCCGGCACCATATTTCAGAGCAGAACTTACCAAATATCTGAAGGACCTGTTTACTAAAAAAAATATTAAAAAATCAGATGGTACAGAATACAATGTGTATACTGATGGACTAAAAATTTATACCACTATAGATCTGACCTACCAAAAATATGCAGAAGAAGCAGTCTGGGAGCATATGAAATGGAACCAGGACAGGTACTGGAAAGTATGGAAAAAAAGAGACCCATGGACCTTTGAAGCGGATGAACATCAAAAAAAAATCAGGGCTGATATACTGGAAAGCCACAACAAAGGATCAGAAAGATATCTTGCACTGAGAACAAAAATCCTGGGTAAACAACTGGCTGATGTCGATGAAAAATTTCCTGGTTTACCATTGTCGGATAATGTAATAAAATCACTGGATTCCATCAGCAACAATCAAACTTCCTGGAGAAATGCTACTAACCGAAGAAATCTGGACATCGTGTATCAGGACAAATATCACAGATTGATCAACAGTGATATTTGGTCAAATTTTATTTCCAAATATAAAGAATTACAGCAGGCTTATCAAAAAGAATTTTCCACAAAAGTAAACATGAAGGTCTTTGACTATATCGACGGAGGAGAAAAAATCGTGGAAATGACCCCTTTTGATTCTGTAAGGTATCATAAAATGCACCTTCAGGCAGGATTTCTGGCAGTAGAACCTTCTTCCGGCAATGTAAAAGCGTGGGTAGGAGGAGTCAACCACAAATATTTTAAATATGATCACGCTACTATGCGCAGATCAGTAGGCTCGACCATGAAACCGTTTGTCTATACACAAGCAATGGCAGTAGCTAACATCCTTCCCTGTCAGGAGTTTGATGATATCCAGTACACCATCTCCCCTGGTGACCCTGGTTTTGACTTGGTCGAAGAATGGTCTCCTGCCAATGCTACTGAAGAGTTTACCGGAAATAAATACAATCTTTTTCACGGACTTTTATACTCTAAAAATAGTATCACCGTCAAACTGCTCAAAGAAATGGGTACGGTAGCCCCTGTCCGAGACCTGCTTCATCATCTGGGCATCGACAAAAATCTAAGGCTTGAAAACGGACGTCTTGCTGTACCAAATCTCCCATCCATTTGTTTGGGCGCTGTAGATCTGTCTCTAATGGAAATGACAGGTGCATATTCAGCTTTTGGCAATAACGGGACTTATGTGAAACCAGTATTTGTGTCCAGAATAGAAGATAAAAATGGCAAAGTCATCTATCAGGATATTCCCAAACGAAAATCTGCTATTAATCCGCTTTACAATGCAGTAATGGTAGAAATGCTAAAAAATAATGTAGGAGGAAGATTCAGCTTGAGTATCAAATCTAAAATCGGTGGCAAGACAGGCACCACCAACGACTATGCCGATGGATGGTTTATGGGTGTGACCCCTACCCTGGTTACCGGTACGTGGACAGGCGGTGATGATAAGTGGATCAGATTTTTGACGTTGGATGAAGGACAAGGTTATATCATGGCAAGACCCATTTCTGAGATATTTTTCAAAAAACTTGAAAATGACGCCCAATGCGGATATGATTGGAAAGCTAATTTCCCAACACCGCCTGCAGGACTTGAAGAGCTTATCAATTGTGCTCAATATAAAACCATCAGACCAACGACTGAACGGTATATTTTGCAAAAACAAAAACTCAAGAATGAAGTTTTTGATGATGAATTTTGAGATAATAATTACTGGAGGTTAAAGAGAGAAAATATTTTTAGTGACTTTAAATTTACTTCTAAAGTAAGTCTGTCTTGAGTAAATATGTACCGGACAATAACAAATTCCTATAAAATGATTTAGATAGTTCTTCTTGTCCACTTCAATCATTTTTTAAGCATTAAATATCCCAATATAAAATATGCTGATAATCAAACAATAATAAACATGGAGAAAACCATTAAAAATATAGTCTTTGACTTTGGAGGTGTGTTGCTGGATATAGATTATCAGCGTACCTATGATGCACTTTCCAGATTATTGAATGTATCGTTCGAACCTGATCTTCTGCCTGATGATGTAAAAAAAGTACTTATTGATTATGAAACCGGTCATTTACAAACTGAATCATTTATATGGAATATACAGCGATGGAATAAGTCCAATAAAACACCGCAGCCGGTTGAAATCATTTCAGCCTGGAATGCCATGCTGATCGGTTGGAATCCCGATAAATTTGCTTTTTTGATGGCACTAAAAGAAAAGTATTCATTGTACTTACTGAGCAATACCAATGAGTTGCATCTCAATTGGGTGTACAACAATCTTAGAGACAACCATAACATTATTGATTTTGATCATCGTTTCTTCACCAAAACATATTATTCCCATCAGATAGGCATGCGTAAACCAAATAAAGATATTTTCAATTTTGTGATACAAGATAAAAAGCTAAATCCTTCTGAAATCCTATTCATAGATGATATAGAAGCAAATGTAGAAGGAGGCAAGTCAGCAGGTTGGCAGACGTATTATCA
>WBZP01003603.1_pt2 | contig 10484 bp, 1 predicted proteins | sample 5204301 | NCBI WGS metagenome assembly WBZP01 (sample SAMN12412401, study PRJNA552823) | activated sludge metagenome | isolation source: activated sludge from nitrification reactor of wastewater treatment plant... | place: USA: Pennsylvania | collected 2017 | reverse complement strand
CCTGCACGCCCTCGAGGCGGCCGGCCTCGTCGCAAGCCGCGACGGCGTCGTCTATCGGTTCCGGCATGCGCTGATTCGCGATACCGCCTATCAATCCCAGACCAAACCCGGCCGCAGGGCGGCGCACCTGAAAATCGCGGAAGTTCTGCGGAAGGAGTACGGACGGCGCGCCGACTGCCGGTCGGAACTGGTTGCGCAGCATCTCGCCGCCGGGGGAGACCACTACCAGGCGATCATCCACTGGCTGCGCGCCGGCAGTCTCGCCGCGCAGCGTGCCGCGAATGCCGAGGCCGTTCTGCATTTCAGGGCCGGACTGGCGCTCACCGGACAGATCGAGGATTCCTCGGAGCGCCTCCAGCTGGAATTCGACCTGCTGAACGGACTCGGGCTGGCAGCGATTGCGCTCGAGGGCTACGCCTCGGCGGAGGCCGCCGAGGCGCATGCCAGGGCGCTCGCGCTATGCGAGAGGCATCCCGGCAGCCCCGACATGTTCCGCGCGCTGTGGGGCCTTTGGGCGAGCGCCAGTTCGCGCTCGGGATACGAACTCGCGCTCGATCTCGCCCAGCAGCTCCTGCGGATGGCCGAGCGGAGCGATGACCCGGTCCAGCTTCAGCAAGCGCATTTCGCCGTCGGGAATACGCAATTCTGGCGCGGCGAGTTCACCGAGGCGAGGTCGCATCTGGAAAAGGCGATCGGGATGCATCGCGCTTCCTATCATGCCCGTCATGTCGCCGATTTCGGCGAGGATGTACGCATTACCGCCGGTGCCTACCTTGCCTGGACGCTGGATTTCCTCGGCCAGCCGGACATGGCGCTCACGGTCAGCGCGGAGAGCGTGGCGCTGGCCCGGCGCGCAAAACACCCGTTCAGCCAGGCCTACGCCCTGACTTTCGCCGCATTGCTGAACTGCCGGGCGGGGCGTCCGGACGAAGCACGGCTGATCGCCGAGGAAACCCGGCGCATTGCCGACAGTCACGGCTTCCACCTGTGGCGGATCGGCGCCAGCATTGCGGCCGGATGGGCGCGGACGCTGCAGGGCGAGGAGGCCGGCCTGGCCGAAATCAGGCGCAGCATCGACGAGACGCGCGAGGCCATGGGCGGCGTCTCGCTGGTCGTGCTCGCGCCGCTTGCCGATTCACTCGTCAGACTGGGTCGGGGGGAAGAGGCCCTCGCCACGATCGATGAGGCCCTGCAACTTGGCGAGGCCCTTGGCGATCACCATGTCGATGCCGAACTGCTCTGCCAGAAGGGCAACGCCCTGCTTGCCATGTCGCTCCCCGACCGCGCTGCCGCGACGGCCTGTTTCAGCCAGGCGCTCTCGATCGCCATTCGGCAGCAAGCGGTTCTGCTCGAGGCGCGCGCGAGGGAGGGACTGGTCGCCGCTCGCCGCGGACGTCACAACCCCGAATCGGTCGCCGACAGGGCCAAGACCGGCCATTAAACGGGGCCGGCGCGCGCTTCTTTCGCATTTCGGAAAGCACTTCCGGAAGCACCATTGCCTGCAGGCTAATGTAGTTTGATCTATGTCAAGAAAACATAGGTCATTTCCCCCAGAAAACAATCAATAAAACCCTCTTTCGTCTAACGGTTTTCTAACGTCGGGATGCTACTTTCCAAAAGCAAGTTACCGACTGTCGCTGCGCTATCCTTGTTCGTGGCTGTCGTCTATTGTTAAAGATGAGGGTAGCGGACGCGCGGTGTATGAAGCCGACCTGGAATCGCCATAGGGGAGTACCTGGATGAACCGCATCTATCGTCTGGTCTGGAGCAGCAGATTTGGTCGCTGGCTGGTGGCGCCCGAAATCGCCAAGCGGCGGGGCAAATCCATATCGGTGGGGCGGGAAATTGCGCGCCGCGAGCGGTCAGGGCTGCTCGGCTTTTACCGCGATGCCGTCGGCAAATTGCCGTCCTGCTCAGGGAAGACGGCATTGTGCTATTTGCTGGCACTGCAACAGGTCTTGCTGCCGACGCTGGCGAGCGCCCAGGGAATCGTTGCCGACGGTCGCACCCAGACGGCCGTCTCGACCAGCGGCAACGTCACCAATGTCACGACCGGAACGGTACGCGGGGCGAACGCGTTCAACTCGTTCAGCACCTTCAACGTTGCGCGCGAACATATCGCCAACCTCTTCCTGCCCAACGGCAGCCTCAACCTGGTCAACCTCGTGCGCGACGAGCGCACCACCATCGAAGGGATCCTCAACGCGATCAAGGACGGCAGGATCGGCGGCAACGTCTATTTCGCCAATCCGCACGGCTTCCTCATCAGCAGCAGCGGCGTGGTCAACGTCGGCAGCCTGAGCCTGTCCACGCCGACGCCCGGCTTCATCGACAACTTCTTCATCTCGCCCGGCAATCCGAACGACGCCTCGGTCGCCAGCCTGCTCGCCGGCACTGCCCCGCGCAACGGCAGCGGCGTCATTTCCGTGCTCGGCCAGGTCAACGCCATCGACGGCATCGCCCTCTCGGCCGGCGCCATCAACGTCGGCGGGGCACTGTATGCCGGCGCGCGCTTCATCGGCGCTGCACCGAATTTCACGGACGTGGTCAACGCCAACGGCCTTGCTTCCGCGACCAACGTCGTGGTCAAGGAAGGGCGCATCGAGATCGTCGCCGACGCCGACGTCACCGTTTCCGGCACCATCGCCACTCCGGGCGGATCCGGCGTGCGCGGCGGAGACATCGCCATCCGTGCCGGCGGCAACATCGACCTGCAATCCGGCGCCGTCATCGCGGCGCGCGGCAACGGCGGGAATTCGGCGGGCGGGACGGTCAGCATCCTGGCCGACAACTATGCGGTCTCGCGCAAGGGCGCGCTGGTCGACGCCTCGGCCGGAGCCAGCGGCGACGGCGGCGCGGTCGAGTTCAGCGCGAAGAATACCGTCGAGCTCGCCGGTGGCGCATTCCGTGCCGACGGCACGGGCGGCGGCAAGGCCGGCTCGGTGCTGATCGACCCGGCCGACATCATCGTCAGCGCCGATATCCTGCGCAGCGCCGGCGGCTACGCCCCGCTGCCGGACGGCGCTTCGGCCTCAGGCGCAAACCTCACGCTGCTGGCCGACAACGGGATCACCGTCAACGAGAACATCACCATCTCGACCCGTTCGGTCGCGGGCGCCACGGCGGCCGACCACGCCACCGGTGCGTCCACCGGCAACTCCGGCAACCTCACGCTGGAAGCGGCGACGATCTCGCTGAAATCGGGCAGCAAGCTGCTCGCGGGCACCGAAACGGGCAGCAGCTACAGCGGTGGCGATGTGAAACTGAAGGCGACGAAGGCGACGCAGGCGCTGCCGGCCGAAGCGAAGGTCAGCGTAGACAACGCCACGGTCACCGGACGCAACGTCTCCCTCACGGCGAACGCCAGCTTCGACGATACCGCCCTCACCTCCTGGCTGCCGGTTTCCGTGCCGGTGGTGACTTCGGCCATCGACGTGAACAGCGGGACGATCAAGGCTTCCGGCACGCTGAACCTCGGTGCGACGTCGCTCATCGATGTCAAAACGACCGGCCTCTCGCCGCTCGGCATGATCACCGCGGCATCGACCTCCAGCGTCGACGTCCGCGGCGCGTCCGTGCTTACCGCCGGCGGCAACACGACGTTCGCCTCCAGTTCGACGGTCACCGCGAAGGCCGCGCCGGGCGGCCCGAATCCGGTCACGCTGCCGGGCGATGCCGGGGTCGCCATCAACGTCGTCGTCAGCACGGCGAGGACGCGTGTCGGCGACACGAGCTCGGTCACCGTCAGCGGCGGCACGCTCGACCTGGGCGCGAAGAATGCCGTTACTGCCACCACCACGGCCGATTCTACGGCCGGCGGCGCCGTCGCCGTCGGCGGCACGGTCGCCCTGTCCGAAGTCACCAGCGTCACACAGGCCGTCATCGACGGCTCGGCGACGACGAGTTCGAGCGCGCTCAAGGTCGGCGCCGAATCGGCCAGCGCCGTGACCACCAGCGCCAAGGCCGCGAGCAAGGGCGCGAAGAAGCAGACCGCTGCCGAGAAAGCCGCCGCGCCGAGCAAGAGCGAGGAAACGCTGGCCAAATACAAGGACCAGACGACGACCTCAGACGGCAGCATCGATGTCGCCGCCGCGGTGGCCATCGCCAACGTGAACAGCATCACCGTGGCCGACATCACCTCCACCGGCACCCAGACGGCGGGCGGCACGGCGACGGTATCGAGCAAGGCGGCCAGCGCGTCCACCGTCACGGCGGACGGCAGCAGCGCCAGCGGCACGGTCGGTGTCGGGGCGGCAGTCGGCGTGAACATCGGCGTGCTGGTGAACCAGGCGCGCGTTGCCGACAACGCCAGAGTCAGCAGCAACGGTCTCTCGGTGAGCGCCATCATGCCGACGGCCGGGACGAACAGCCTCGTCACCAGTGCCACCAGCGGTGCCGGCGCGAGCAACGTCGGCGTCGCCGGCGCGCTCGCCACCAACGTGCTGGTCAACACCACCGTCGCCAGCGTCGAAGGCAACACGGACGGTATCGGCAACGGTGCCGCCATCAACGCCAACGGCGGCGATGTCCTCGTCGAAGCCGCGAATACCTCAGAAAGCAAGGTCACATCGGGCGCCAGCGTCAAGCCGGCGACCGCCACCCAGCCCGCCGCCGTCGGCGTCGGCGCCTCGGTTGGCATGAACGTGGCCGTGAACACCACGGTCGCCGAGATCGGTAACGGCGCCGGCGTGACCGGCGCCGACAACCTCGACCTTACGGCCAAGGGCAACCACACGCTCACGAATGCCGTCACCGGCGGTGCCGCCGGCGCCGACGTTTCTGTGACGCCGGTGGCGGCCGTGACCGTTGCCGTCAACACGACCGCGGCGCGCCTCGGCACGGGCAGCCAGCTCGATCTCCTGGGCGGCTACGACAGCAGCGCCGAGCAGACGAGCAGCAGCACGACGACAGCTAGCGGGCAGACGCAGGGCAACAAGGTCGCCGTCGGCGCGTCGATCGCGCTGAGCAATGCCACCGATACGGTCGCGGCCGAGATCGACCGTGACATTTCGGCCACCGGCGATGTCTCCGCCGGCGCCAAGTCGTCGTCGACGAGCAGCGCCTCGGCCACGGCCAGTGCGAAGGGTGGCGAGAAGGCGACTGCCGCCGATACGCCGCCGGCGAAAGCGGACGGCTCTGCCGGCAAGACCGTGGACCAGAAGGTGACGGCCCAGGGAGACGCTGCCAAGGCTGCCGGGAAGAAGACGGCCGCCGCGGCACCGGCGGCAGCTTCCGCCGCGACCTCCGATACCGCGACCAAGCTCGACAGCGCGCAGGAAGCGCCGAAGACCGAAGACAACTCGCAGGGCGGCGGCGGCGTCAGCGTCGCTGCGGCGGTGGGCGTCAATGCCGCCGTCGCCACGACCACGGCGAAGGTCGCGAAGAACCGTCACATCACCAGCACGGGCGGCGCGCTCAAGGTGACGAGCGCCAACCAGACCGATGCCGCGGCCAAGGCCGACGGCAGTCAGGTCGACAGCGGCAACACCGATGTCGGCGTCGGTGCGGCGGTGGCGATGAACGTCGGCATTTCGACGAACGTCGCAGTGGTCGGCGATGGTGCGGTGATCGACACCAGGGGTCTGACGATCAGTGCCGTCAATGTCACGGGTGAAAAGAGCGACTACGCGGCCGAAGCGAAGAGCGGCGCGGGTGCGGGCAATGTCGGCGTGGCCGGCTCGCTGGCGGCGAACGTGGTCATCAATACCACGGTCGCGGCGCTCGAAGGCGATACCAACGGCAGCGGTACCGGCGCCTCGGTGAACGCCGGCGCCGGCGACATTCTCATTGAAGCCGGCAATGCCACGACCGGCACGGTCACGTCCGGCGCCGACGTCAAGGGCACGGGCGACAGCGCCAAGGTTGGCGTGGGCGCCTCGATCGGCGTGAACGTCGGCGTGAACACCACGGTGGCGGAAGTGGCCGACAAGGCGGTGCTGAGCGGCGGCAAGGACCTCGGGCTCAATGCCACGGCGGACCACACGCTGACGACCGAAGTGACGGGCGGGGCGGCGGGGGCCAAGGTGGCGGTGACGCCGCTGGTGGCGGCGACCATCGCCGTGAACACCACCACGGCGCGCCTGGGCGAAGCCAAGGCGGGCGATGCCGGCATCGGCATCAGCGGGCAATACAGCAGCACGGCCGATCACAAGGGCAGCGCGACGACGACGGCGACGGGCCAGACCGAGGGCAGCAGCGTGGCGGTGGGCGCCTCGATCGGCCTGACGGTGGCCACCGACACGGTGGTGGCCGGCATTGAGCGCGACGTCACGGCGACCAGCGGCGTCGAAGTGAACGCCAAGTCGTCGGCGAAGAGCAGCACGAGCGCGACGGCCAGCGTGAAGGGCGGCGAGAAGGCCGAGGACGACGGCAGCGCGCCGGCGCCGGGCGGTGGTGCGGGCAGCGGGCAGAGCGTGGACCAGAAGGTCGCGGCCCAGCAGGGCAAGGCCACGGATGCGGGCAAGGCGACGGCGGCGAAGGCGCCGGCGACGACGCCGGCGGCGGGCAGCAGCGCGAGCACCAAGCTGCAGGAGAGCAAGGACAATCAGCCGGCGCCGACGACGGAAGAGACGACGGAGTCGGGTGGTGTTGCGGTTGCGGCGGCGGTTGGGGTGAACACCGGGATTGCCACGACGGTGGCGCAGGTTGGCAAGGGCCGCAAGATCACGAGCACGGGAGGTGCGCTCAAGGTGACGAGCACCAACGAGACCGATGCCTCGGCCAAGGCCGACGGCAGCCAGGTCGACAGCGGCAGCACCGATGTCGGCGTCGGTGCCGCGGTGGCGCTGAACGTGGGCATCTCGACGAACGTTGCCGTGGTCGGCGAGAACGCCGTGATCGACACCAAGGGCCTGACCATCAGCGCCGTCAATGCCACGGGCGAGAAGAGCGATTTCGCGGCCGAGGCGAAGAGCGGCGCCGGGGCGGGCAACGTCGGGGTAGCCGGCTCGCTGGCGGCCAACATCGTGGTGAACACCACCGTGGCCGCGCTCGAAGGCGACAGCACGGGTGATGTCGACACGAAGGGCGCAGTGGTCAATGCTGGCAACGGCGACATCCTGATCGAGGCTGCCAATGCCACGACCAGCACGGTCAAGTCCGGCGCAGACGTGCAGGGCACGGATGCGGCAGCGAAGGTCGGCGTCGGCGCCTCGATCGGCGTGAACGTCGGCGTGAATACCGTCGTCGCCGAGGCCGGTGACAATTCCGAAATCACCAATGGCAAGGACTTCGGCCTGAATGCCAAGGCTGACCACACTTACACCACCGACGTCACCGGCGGTGCCGCCGGGGCGAAAGTGGCCGTGACCCCGCTCGCCGCCGTGACGGTGGCGGTGAACACCACGACCGCGCGACTCGGCGCGTCGCCGGTGGAAGCGACCCTGTCCGGAAAATTCAGCAGTACCGCCGATCACCAGGGCAGCGCGACGACGACGGCGACGGGCCAGACGGCCGGCAGCGACGTCGCGGTCGGCGTTTCGCTCGGCCTGACCAGCGCGGTCGATACCGTGACCGCCGATGTCGAGCGCGACATCAACGCGACCAACGGCGTCGAAGTCAATGCCAAGTCGACGTCGAAGAGCAGCACGAGCGCAACGGCCAGCGTGAAGGGCGGCGACAAGGCCAAGGACGACGGCAGCGCGCCGGCGCCGGGCGGCGGTTCCGGCAGCGGCGAGACTGTCGACGACAAGGTCGCCGGACAGCAGAACAAGGCCACGGCCGCCGGCAAGACGACGGCCGCCAAGGCGCCGGCGACGACGCCGGCGGCCGGCAGCTCGGCGGGCGACAAGCTCGACACCAACAAGCAGACGCCGCCCAAGGGCGAAACCAGCGAAGGCGGCGTCTCGGTCGCTGCCGCCGTCGGCGTGAACGTCGGCGTGGCGACGACCACGGCGCGCGTCGGCAAGGGCAGGAAGATCACGAGCACGAACGGCGCGCTCAAGGTGACGAGCGCCAACCAGACCGATACCGCGGCGAAGGCCGATGGCAGCCAGGTCGATAGCAGCAAGAATACCGACGTCGGCGTCGGCGCCGCCGTGGCGCTCAACGTCGGCGTGGCGACGACGACCGCCGTCGTCGCCGACGAGGCCGTTGTTTCGACCAAGGGCCTGACCGTCAGCGCTACCGGCGTGACCGGCGAGAAGAGCGATTCGTCCGCCGAGGCGAAGAGCGGCGCCGGGGCCGGCAATGTCGGCGTCGCCGGCTCGCTGGCCATCAATTCGGCGATCAACACCACCGTCGCGCTGATCGAGGGCGATGCCGACCACGACGGCATGAAGACAAGCGTCGATGCCAATGGCGGCGCCGTGCTGATCGACGCGCAGAACGCCACGACCAGCAGCGCCAAGGTGGCGGCGGACGTGAAAGGTACGGACGACAAGGCCAAGGTCGGCGTCGGCGCTTCCATCGGTGTCAATGTCGGCGTCAATACCACGGTTGCCGAAGTCGGCGACGGCGCGGCGCTGACCAATGCCGGCAGCGTTGGCCTGAATGCCACGGCCGATCACGCCATGACCACCGAAGTCACCGGCGGTGCTGCCGGTGCCAAGGTATCGATTACCCCGGTGGTGGCGGCGACGATCGCTGTCAACACCACCTCGGCCCGCCTCGGTAGCGGCACGACGGTGCTCGACGTGGATGGCGCCTATTCCAGCAAGGCCGAACAGACGAGCGTCATCACCACCAAGGCCACCGGCCGGGCGCAGGGCGACGTCGCCGTCGGCGCCTCGCTCGGCGCGACGATTGCCGTCGACAATGTCTCCGCCAGCGTCGAGCGCAATCTCGACGCGAGCAACGGCGTCGAACTCGCTGCGAAGTCGGATACCTCGCTGACCACCGAAGTCAAGGCCGGCGCCAAGGGCGCCAAGGCCGCGAAGAAGGACGCCGCCGGCAACGAGACGCCGGAAGCCGGCACGACGGTCGACGAGCAGAAGGATACCCAGCTCGACTTCGCCAAGACTCGCAACAGCGCCACCAAGGATAATGCCGCCGTAAAAACCACCACGCCGGAAGCGAAGACACCGGACACCACCGAACAGACGCCGAGCACCGACAAGCCGACCGGCCAGCCGAACAACGAGAAGCAGGGCAAGAAGGTCAGCGTCGCCGCCGCCATCGGCGCGACGGTCGCCTACAACCAGGCGAAGGCCGAGATCGCCGCCGGCAAGACGGTCGGCGCCGGCAGCGGCAAGCTCAAGGTGACCTCGACCACCGACACCAACTACCGCACGCTGGCCACCGGCGAAGCGGTGTCCGACGATGTCGGCGTGGCCGCCGCCGTCGCGCTGACCGCCACATACAACAAGACGCAGGCCAATATCGGCAGCGGCGCCACGATCAGCGACGCCGGCGACGTCGAGATCAGCGCCACGTCGCGGCAGAACCGCGGCACCGCCTTCCAGAAGACGATGAGCGCCGAGGCGGTTTCCGGCGCCAGCGGGGGCGAAGTCGCCGTGGCCGGCAGCCTTGCCGCGGTCGGCAACTGGAACGAGACGCGCGCCTTCATCGACGAGGACGTGACGATGGGCAGCGTCGGCACGCCGGTCGGCGACGTGACGGTCAAGTCCGACGAGACCAGCAAGGTCGCCGCGCAGGCGCGGGCCGGCGCGCTGTCGACCGGCGACAAGAGCAAGGCCGGCGTCGGCGCCTCATTCGCCGTGCTGCTCTCTTACAACCAGAACACCGCCGCGGTCAAAAACGGGGCTGACATCTGGGCGGATTCACTGTCGGTTACGGCGACCAAGAACCGCGTCTGGTTCCTGGTGCCGACGCTCGCCGACGCGAAGAACTTCGTCGCCAACGACATCAAGACCCTCAATTTCGACGCCCTCGATCCGTCCACCTATCTCGGCTCGAACAATTACTACACCGAAGCGGTCGCCGGCGCCGCCGCCAAGGGGAACGCCGCGGTGGCGGGAGCCTTCGCCGTCAACCTCTTCGGCAACACCACCGAAGCCTATCTCGGCAACGCGGTGAGCCTCACGACTTCCGGCAAGCAGCCGGCGGGCGAACAGCTCGGCGTCGAGGTCGCGGCGCACAGCGATACGCAGGCCATCTCCTTCACCGGCGGCGTCGCCGGCGCGAAGAAGGCCGGTGTCGGCATCAGCGCGACGAGCATCGTCAATCTCGACCAGACCCTGGCCTCGATCGGCGAGGACTCCATCGTCAAGTCGAACGCCGACGGTGCCGGCGTGAAGGTCAGCGCCTATGCGCGGCAGGATATCGCCAACGTCGGCGTCGGCGCCGCACTGGCGACCGAGGGCGCCGGCGTGACCGGCGTGCTCGGCGCAGTCGTTTCGCTCGCCAAGACCGAAGCGAAGATCGGCGAGGATGCCGAAGTGAAGTCCCAGGGCGACGTCACGGTCGCCGCGACCGGCGACATCACCGCCGTGGCGGTTTCCGGCGGCGTGGCCGGCGGCAAGAGCGCCGGCGTCGGTGCGTCCATCGGCGGCAACGTGCTGGCGAACCTGACGCGTGCCGAGATC
>WBZP01007514.1_pt1 | contig 10485 bp, 10 predicted proteins | sample 5204301 | NCBI WGS metagenome assembly WBZP01 (sample SAMN12412401, study PRJNA552823) | activated sludge metagenome | isolation source: activated sludge from nitrification reactor of wastewater treatment plant... | place: USA: Pennsylvania | collected 2017 | reverse complement strand
AGGGGCGGAATGTAACATGGAAAGTTTAATGTTAAACGCTTAGGGAACTCCGATCTTCCGCAGGCTTTCGTAAGTTGCGGCGTCTAAATCAAAACCACCTCGATTATTGTCTGAACAGGAATTGATATCTCAACTCCGGATGGGAGAGGAGTCTGCTTTCAAAGAACTGGTAAGCCTGTTCCAGGGTAAGGTATTCAATACGGCGATCGGTTTTCTGCAAAGTCAGCAGGATGCAGAAGACCTTTCACAGGAAGTATTTATACAGGTATATCATTCCATCAATGGGTTCCGGGAAAATGCAAGCCTTTCTACATGGATATACCGGATAACGGTTACCAAATGCCTTGATCATATCCGGAATAAAAAGAGAAAAAAGCGTTTTGCCTTCATCAGCAATTTATTTACCGATAATAACCAGCCCCTGCATGAAACCCCGGACTTCAACCATCCCGGCGTACAGTTTGATCGTAAAGAAGATGCAGCAATGCTTTTCCGGCTTATTGATGCCCTGCCGGAAACACAAAAAACAGCCTTCATACTCAATAAGGTAGATGGCCTGAGTTACCGGGAAATCGCCGCAATTATGAACAGCTCAGAATCTGCAATTGATTCTCTGCTGCAACGGGCAAAACAAAGTCTGAGAAAAAAAATAAATCAGCAACCCCAATAGAAGGGTTTTATAAAAATAAGCGTCTAAAAAAGCAGCACATGAACACATACAAAGAAAATAGCGACAGGGCCGACAGGTTACTCAGCAGTCTTGATGGCATTCAGCCGGCTGAGCCAGCGCCTTTTTTTTATACCCGTCTTCGGGCAAAAATGCAGCAACAGGTGCAGGAAAAACCGGTTGCTGTATTTGCATTACGCCCGGCTCTCCTGGCAGCATCACTGTTGCTGGTATTTATGCTGAATATTCTTTTCCTGGTAAAACCGGTAACCAGAACGAACAGGGAGCCGCAAAAACCACCCGCCACCGGCATACAGGCTTTTGCCGAATCTTATAACCTCGATAATTCCTCTGCACTCTACGAATAACGCCATGAACAATCAAAAAAATAGCCGCTGGCTTTCCCTTATCACCATCATTTTACTGCTGGCCAACATTGTTACGCTGGCCATACTCTGGAGTAATAGGGGGGAACAGTCGGCAACTGCCGGAACGCCAGCACAACCTCCCGTGCAGCCTTTTGAATTCATAAGCAGGGAACTGAAACTTGATCAGCAGCAACAGGATGCTTATAAAAAACTTCGTGATCAGCACCAGGCTATCCAGCGGGTGATGCAGGACAGTATCCGTAAAGCAAAAAATGAATTTTATGAATTGTTGCGGCAGCCTCAATTGCCCGATTCAGCGATAAAAGCAGCCGGTAAAAAAGCGAATGACCTGGTTGCTGAAATGGATATGATCACATTCAAACATTTTCAACAGGTGAGGGCAATCTGCAATACAGATCAGCAGCAGAAATTTGATGAGATCATTCAGGAAGTATTGCATCGCATGGGCGGGCCAAAAAGGGGGCCGGGACCTCCTCCGGGAGAAATGCCTCCTCACGGCAGGGAACATGACGGTCCGCCACCTTCTCCCGGTCAATAATCATCAGCAACAAAACTGATCAATAAAACCAACTTTATGGCACTTAACAGAACGGTATCATTATTTTTTGCAGCAATCCTGGTTGCAATTGTTTCCTGTAAAAAAAGCAACGATCCTGCACCGGCGGGCAATGCAACTATAACAGCCATTTCATGCAGCAGCGCATCTTTTTCCGGTACTGCAGTCATGAATGTTACCTACAGTGCTACTGCCACCATTCCATATACGGGCGGAAATGCTGTAGCCTACAGCACCGGTACAGCTATCGCTTCTACAGGAGTAACAGGACTTACTGCAACACTCCAGGGAGGCACATTGGCAAACGGAAATGGTAACCTGTCTTACAGTATAACTGGTACACCCGTTGCAGCCGGTACTGCTTTTTTTGGGATCAGTTTTGGCGGACAGTCATGCAGCCTGTCATTAACAGTGAGTAGTACGGCCCCAACATTGCCTGCTGTGTACAATAAAATATATGGTGCAACAAGCATCACTTATGATGGAACTTTTGTAACCATTAAATGCAATGCGTTACCTGATCATAAAAGTGCCTACTACCCGGCTGGTAACCCGCTTCATGAAGCATTCAGTGGAACAACTTTCGGAGGCAACACTTTTAACCAGAATCCCAATACCATTTCATCACAGAATATTACACTGAAGATTCCTGCAAATCCAGTTGTTGCTTCAACGCACGCTACTACACCGATGGGCGTGATAGGCGTAGCACTCAATGGAATTCCTCTCTTTAACCAGTATGCAGCAGGAGGGTCACCACTTACAAATGAGATCACCAGTTTTGATCAATACTGGGGTCACCCGCAAATGACCGGCATGTATCATTACCATGTAGAGCCATTGTACCTCACAACGGTAAAGGCAATCAAATCGTCGTTGATGGGTTTCCTGCTGGATGGTTTCCCGGTGTATGGTCCTGAGGAAGAAAATGGATCTTCTCCAGCCGGACTGGATGCTTATCACGGGCACACACATGCAACTGTGGATTATCCGGCCGGTATCTATCACTATCATTTTACAGCCGCTGCTCCCTATCTGAACGGAAACGGTTTTTATGGAACAGCAGGAACCGTTACGCAATAATTTATTTGAGCCCGTCACTGAAGCATGACCCGGCTTCAGTGGCGTCGCACTCTTGTACAGTATAACTTAATTCATCAACGAAGAAACAGCCTGGTGATTCGTGGTTTTTATATTCATATCATTTTGTTATACGCCATCTCAGGATTTATAGTTTCATGCAATGAAAAACATCAAACAGCTGAAAACGAAATCAAGATTGCCAAAACCGTTCCTCATTCTTTTGTAGATGTAAAATCGGGTTTACTGCAAAATCGGAATGATACGTTCTACCTTAATAATGCCTTGTTCAGCGGCTATTGTTATGAATTATACCCGAACGGCGATACTGCTTCGCTCCGCTCCTTTTTCAATGGGGTAGAAGAGGGGGAGCAGTTCAAATGGTACCCGGGTAAACAGCCCGCAGAAGAACGCTTTTTTATCAATGGAAAAAAGGAAGCTGTTCACCGGGGCTGGTGGCCAAACGGCAAACCAAAATTTTATTTTGAAGCATACAATGACGAATACAACGGTGTGTTTAAAGAATGGTACGCATCGGGTAATGCTGGTAAAGAATTTCATTATGTAAACGGGCATGAAGAAGGTTCTCAAAAACTCTGGTGGGAAAACGGAACCGTGAGGGCCAATTATGTGATACGGAATGGAAAAAAGTACGGACTCCTGGGATTAAAGACCTGCATCAATCCATATGATTCGATCAACAAAAAATAAGCTGCTGCTGTTGCTCCTGGCAGCTGCAATCGGTTGTTCACAGAAACAGCCGACAGAACTTTCGTTGCCATTCATCAACAAGCCGGATTTTACCCCGGAGTGGATCAGTAAGAATGATTCCGGGTATTCAAACATTCACCATATCCCGGCATTTTCTTTTACAGATCAGTATGGAAAAACAGTTACAGAAAAGACCGTGGAGGGACATATTTATGTGGCAGATTTCTTTTTCACCAAATGCGGCAGTATTTGTCCGAAGATGACTACCAATATGTCTATACTGCAGGATACATTTAAAACTGATCCGGAAATTTTGCTGCTTTCGCATTCGGTTACCCCTGAATCTGATAGTGTGCCGGTATTAAAACGTTATGCAGAAAATAAAGGAATCAGCAGTCTACAATGGCATTTGCTTACCGGGGACAGGGATGAAATTTACCGGCTCGCCAGGAAAGAATATTATGCCGGCGATACCATTGGCTTTTACCAGGCAGGTAATGAATTTCTGCATACCGAAAATTTTATCCTCCTCGACAGGCACAGAAGGATACGGGGAGTTTACAACGGAACATTGCAACTGGAAATGGAGAGGCTGATAGAGGATATCAGGTTATTGAAGAAAGAAGAATAGGCTATATAAAATGGATAACGGATAATGAATAGCTTTTAGTAATAAATATTTCGTGCCTTTGTGGCAGCAAAGCCAGTTGCTATTTCGCCACCGCAATTTTCACTTTTTTATTCTTGATCTTTTCGTTTTTCACCAGCTCAACTACATGCCCGATCTTGGATTTGCGGATGGCAGCAAAGGAACTAAAGTCTTTTATTTCAACCAGGCCGATTTCATCTTTTTTAAGTTTGCCTTTATTCGATAAAAATCCAACCACGTCGATCTTGTTCACTTTGTCTTTTTTGCCTGCAGCTATAAAAATTGTACTCCATTTGGGTTTTTCGGGAATTTCAAGTCCGTCTTTCAATACAAGTTCTTCAGCAGTTTCCTGTATGTAGGCTGGGACTTCTTCAACAGGATTTACCAGCACGTAAACATTTCCGGTTGCATTCATTCTTGCCGTACGGCCGTTGCGGTGTGTAAATGCTTCCTCGCTGGCCGGCAGGTGATAATGTATGATGCTGCGTATATTGGCGATATCCAATCCCCGGCTGGCAAGATCTGTTGTCACCAGGATATCGGAACTGCCATTTTTAAATTTTACAAGCGCAACTTCACGTTCATGTTGTTCCATACCACCATGATAAAACACATTGATGATACCGTTTTCAGAAAGGAATTTACTGGTTCGCTCAACAGCATCCCGGTGGTTGCAGAATATGATTGTGGAAGTGTTCCTGACAAAGCAGACCAGTGTAAGCAGGGTGTCCAGTTTATCGTTGTCGGGGGAATGCACAACCCGGATACTTAATTTTTCCTTATTGGCAGCTTCCGGGGCCAGGAAGTTGACAGTAGTCGCGGCATCCATGCCGGCAAAAGCAGGGATATCTGAAGCATAAGTGGCGGAAATAAGCATTTTTTTCTCAACGGCTGGCAGGGATTGCATGATGAATTCAATTTCTTCCTGGAATCCCAGTTCCAGGCATTTATCAAATTCGTCCAGCACCAGGAAATATGTTTTGGAAAGATCAACGTTTTGTCTTCGGATATGATCACCCAGTCGGCCCGGTGTAGCCACCAAAATTGCCGGAGCCTGCAACAGGTTGTTTTCCTCGATTTCCCGTTTATGGCCACCATAACAGGCGGTAATTTTAAATCCGGTCTGTAGCTTTTTGAGAACATCCTCAATCTGCAGGGCCAATTCCCGGGATGGCACTACAATCAATGCCTGGGTACCGGGTAAATCCGGTTTGAGAGCTTTCAGTAATGGCAATAAAAATGCTATCGTTTTTCCTGATCCTGTGTTAGATAGGAGAATTATTTTATTATTTTGATTAATTGCATCTGATGCAGCTTGTTGCATTTCATTGAGGGATTTGATGCCAAGCTTTTCAATAAATATTTCCGGACCTTGATTTTTGTTTGCCATGCTGCAAAGCTAAGCATTGGATGTTGGAAATGACAGGTTACATTTTCCTCTCGAACGATTACATACTGGAATTTTAAATACTGAACTATTGCAGAGATTATCCGGCATAACCAGCTTACCGGGTTATAAGCTGCCAGAGTAAAACTTAGCTATAATCAAGATTACTTCTAGCCAAACTCTAATTATACTTTATGCTTATAATTAACATTATGTTAAGTAAGTCAATTGAAACGTCTCAACCTTTGTTCTCTTTATCCCCTGCAGCTTTCCATTCCTCAATCAAACAGATTAATAAAACTGGCAAAGCAATTAAAATAAGAAGACTGATCCTGTGGATATGCCCGCTATGTTGCCAGGTTCGAAGTAAATAAGTGCCATGACTGTAATATTGCTGTATTGTGAGCAAAGCAATCGCACCTATAAAATATCCGGTGCGTCTTATAAGTCCGTACATGACAAAAATGGAAATCCCGGCAAATATCATATGCCTCCAATACGGAGATTCATCCAACGGGTAAAATATAGAAACAATATGGTATAATGCCGCCCCAAAAGCCAGCCACGGGAATATGCGGAATAACATATTTCTAGACTTTCTTGAAAAAAACATAAACGAATGTAAGAATTGTCAGCACTAAAAATTAAAATGACCACCCCAGATGGATGGTCATTTTTAATTCATAAGTTAATCTACCCAATCTTAAATATTGTTATGCATCAGCGCCATTTTCAGACTCAGAGCCTGGTTGGTTATCGTTTGTTTCGCCTGAATCTGTAGATTGTTCGTCTGTATTATCTTCCAGTTCGTCATCTTCCTGTTCGTCGATCTGTGTAATAGCTGCAATCTCATCTCCTTCATCTACACGGATCAATTTTACACCCTGTGTAGCACGGCCCTGTTCACTGATCTGGTTTACAGCCATACGGATCGTGATACCCGAAACGCATGTGATCATCAGGTCCTGCTTTTCGGTTACATCAAGCAAACCAACCAGTCCGCCGGTCTTAGGCGTTACATTAATCGTTTTTACGCCTTTACCCCCACGGTTGGTGATCCGGTAATTTGCCTCGCCTGTTTCAGGATCATCCAGGAATGTACGTTTTCCATACCCCTGTTCACTAACAACAAGCACAGTTTTCGATTTGTCTTCTTTATTCACGCATATCAATCCAACCACTTCATCGTTATTCTCATCGAGGTCAATGCCGCTTACACCGATAGCGCCACGCCCTGTTGGCCTTACGGTATTTTCGTGGAAACGGATCGCACGGCCACTCTTCACTGCCATCATGATCTCGCAATTTCCATCGGTCATTCTTGCAGCCAGCAATTGATCTCCATCAATCACGTTGATTGCGTTAATACCGGTTTGCCTTGGTCTGCTGAAATCTTTCAGGTTTGTTTTCTTTATGATTCCCTGTTTGGTGCAAAGCACGATGTAATGCTGGTTGATATAATCTTCGTCTTCTAGACTTTTTACATCAATCACAGCTCTAACCTTATCATCCGGCGGAATCTGGATGAGGTTTTGTAATGCACGGCCCTTGCTTGTTTTGTCTCCTTCTGGGATCTGGTACACATTCAGCCAGAAACACCTGCCTTTTTCAGTAAAGAAGAGTAAGGTATGATGGGTGGATGCCACAAACAAATGTTCGATATAATCTTCCTGTCGTGTACTGCTTCCTTTGGAACCACGGCCACCTCTGCGTTGCTGACGATATTCGGCAACCGAAGTACGCTTGGTGTATCCGAGATGCGAAATCGTAACAACAACATCCTCTTCTTCTACAAGGTCAAGCATGTTGATCTCATCATCACGATATTCAATTTCAGATTTACGTTCATCGCCAAATTTTGTCTTTACTTCCAGCAATTCATTTTTGATGATGTCAAAACGCAGGTGTTCATGCTCCAGGATTTCTTTCAAACGTGCGATCAGCCTCATGATTTCTGCATGTTCCTCACGGATCTTTTCGATCTCCATACCGGTAAGACGTTGCAGGCGCAATTCAAGAACTGCTTTTGCCTGTATCTCGGTCATGCCGAAATTACTCATCAATCCTTCCTGCGCCAGTGCTGGTGTAGAGCTTTCACGGATGAGTTTGATTACCGCATCGAGGTTATCGAGTGCAATAATGTATCCTTCAAGTATGTGGGCACGTTCTTCTGCTTTCCGCAGTTCATATTTGGTGCGCCTGACAACCACTTCATGCCTGAAGTCAACAAACTCAGCAATCAGGTCTTTGATGTTAAGAATCTTCGGCCTGCCTTTTACGAGTGCTACGTTATTGATACCATAGGAAGTCTGCAGGTCAGTGAATTTGTAAAGCTGGTTTACAATCACCTGGGCCACCGCATCTCTTTTTAATTCAACAACGATACGGGTTCCTTCCTTGTTGTTACTTTCATTATTGACACTGCTGATTCCTTCGATCGTGTTTTCATTAACCAGGTCACCGATCTTTTGAGTAAGTTCATCACGGTTCACCATGTAAGGGATCTCGGTGATCACGATTTTCTCTTTACCACGATTGTCGGTTTCAATGGTTGATTTACCACGTAACACAACACGCCCCCTACCCGTGTGCATGGCTTGTTTTACGCCTTCAAAACCATAGATAATGCCTCCTGTAGGGAAATCAGGTCCTTTAACATGTTTGATCATGTCTTCGATACTGATATCCTTATTATCAATGTAAGCAATACAGCCATCAATCACTTCAGACAGGTTATGCGGCATCATATTCGTGGCCATACCTACAGCAATACCACTGCTGCCATTCAACAGCAATTGCGGTACACGTGTTGGTAATACTACAGGTTCCTGTAAAGAATCATCGAAGTTCAATTGGAAGTCGACGGTTTCTTTGTCGATATCTTCCATCATGGCCTCTGCAAATTTTTCGAGGCGTACTTCAGTATAACGCATGGCAGCCGGAGGATCTCCATCCTGGCTACCGAAATTACCCTGGCCATCTATCATTTTGTAACGCATCGACCAATCCTGGGCCATCCTTACCATAGTGAAATAAATAGATGAATCACCATGTGGATGGTATTTACCCATCACCTCACCCACGATACGGGCAGCTTTTTTGTACGGGCGATTGCTGTAATTGCCAAGTTCATTCATTCCGTAAAGCACCCGGCGGTGAACCGGTTTGAGACCATCTCTTACATCGGGCAAAGCACGACCCACGATCACACTCATCGAGTAATCGATGTAAAAGGTCTTCATTTGTTCCTCAATATTTACGGGAATGATCTTACCCCTGTTATTGGGGTTTGTTTCTTCTAAATTTTCCTGATTTTCCATATACAATTATAGTCTGCAAATTTACCGATTTGAGGCCTGTTTTCCAGCCTTAAAACAGGCTTTTTTGCGAATCTTTTACACATTAAAACAGGCATTGTGGAGAACTATTCTATGGTTATTCGAAAATGTTGATTTTACTGGTATTCCGGGCAAAATCCGGCCTGTTTTCTATAGCTTTTCGGGGCGTTGTTTTAAGCGGGTTTTTGAGGCTTTCCTGTGCCTCTTAAAATAATAGTTCTAAATTGCCGCAAAATTGATAGTTGCTTGAAAAAAATCGTACTGTTTGGAGCCGGCAAATCGGCTTCTGTTTTAATAGATTATTTACTCTCCGGGGCCTCCGGCAATAACTGGCATGTCATCATTGCTGATGCCAATAAAAAACTCGTTGAAGAAAAAACAAAACAACACAAAAATTCAACAGCCGTTGAGCTCGATATAAAGAATGACCCTGCCCGGAAAAAACTGGTAGCTGAAGCAGATATCGTTATTTCGATGATGCCCCCTGCCCTGCACATTCTCATTGCAAAGGACTGTATTGAATATGGCAGGAACCTGTTAACCGCTTCTTATGCCGATGATGAAATAAAAGCATTGAATGAGCAGGTGAAAGAGAAGGGAATTATTTTCCTCTGCGAAATGGGACTTGATCCCGGAATTGATCACATGAGCGCCATGCAGTTACTGGATGAAGTGAAGGAAGCCAATGGTGTTGTTACCTCTTTTAAAAGCCATTGCGGCGGACTGGTTGCGCCGGAAAGCGATGACAATCCATGGCATTATAAAATTACCTGGAACCCCCGTAATATCGTACTGGCCGGAAAAGCAGGCGCTGTTTATAAAGAAAACGGTGAAACCATCACTGAATCATACAAAGCGCTGTTTAATACCCGAAGGCTTGTGAATACAGGGAATGAAGAAGTACCGGTACTCAGTTATTATCCTAACAGGAACAGCATCCCGTATATTGATCTTTATGGATTACAGCAGGCTGATACTTTTATCAGAACAACGCTTCGTTATCCTGAATTCATGTATGGCTGGAAACATATTATTGAACTGAAGCTTACGGATGAGGAAGCCTATTATGACAGCAACGGTAAATCATTGCACGATTTTTTTAAAGATCATTTCGATAAGCATGGTTTTGGAAACTGGCTGCAGGAAAAGCTTTCAGACGGTTTTGCAGAAACTACCATGCTGCTTGAAAATCTCGTAAAGATCATGGAAGCTGAGGAACAGGCAACAAAAATGGGTGAAACTCCACCGGAAAATTTTATGCTGGTTGATGAAAAAGGCAACCTGAAGCATGTTGAAATGGACAAAGTGAAGAGTGATGCAGCAGGTACGGTAGCATCACGCATGCATGAAGCCAATCTTACCCTGAAGCAATTGTTTTTTCTTGGGTTGGATGATCATCAAACGATGATTAATAAAGCTGTTTGTTCTCCTGCCGATGTATTGCAACTGGCTCTTGAAACCAAACTGGCCATGAAGCCCGAAGACAAAGACATGATCGTGATGCTTCATGAAATCGAATACAACCTCAATGGTAAGCCGCATGGTATTCACAGCCTCTTACTGGTAAAAGGTGATGATGGTGTGCATACGGCCATGGCTAAGACAGTTGGACTGCCATTGGGAATCGCTGCCAAACTTATACTGGAAGGAAAGATCAACCTGAAGGGTGTTCATATACCTGTAAGCAAAGAAATTTACGAACCGGTAT
>WBZP01007513.1_pt1 | contig 10487 bp, 6 predicted proteins | sample 5204301 | NCBI WGS metagenome assembly WBZP01 (sample SAMN12412401, study PRJNA552823) | activated sludge metagenome | isolation source: activated sludge from nitrification reactor of wastewater treatment plant... | place: USA: Pennsylvania | collected 2017 | reverse complement strand
AGTAGCCGCTGCCGGCCGGCAGCCGGCCGATCCACTCCGTCGGCGAGCTCTGCTCCCAGCGCACGCCGCTGGGGCCGAAGACGGCGTAGGTCTGGCCCTTCAGACGCAGGACCAGCGCGCGCGGGTCCGAGCCGACCGTCAAGCGCTCGGCGGCCGCCGCCGGCGTGATGCGGATGTCTCCGCGTGTAAGACGGAAATAGGCGTAGGGGCTGCCATGTGCCACGGTGGCCAGCAGTTCGTCGGCGCCACGCGCCAGGCTGATGTCGACGGCCCAGTCGGTCACCCGGGCGAGCTTGGCCGGCTCGGGCTCGAAGGCTTCGGGGCGGAAACTCAGCACCGCTTCGTGCGGGTAAACGATCTCGACGTCCTGCCGGTCGGTCGGCACCACCGTCTTGGTCGGCAGTGCCATTTCCAGGCCTGCCGGCGAGGTCTTGAAGCTCAGCGGCTGGGCGTAGATGGGATCGGGCTTGGGGTTGAAGATCAGCGTCGAATACCACTGACTGGTGGGCGCGGCCTGCTTCAGCATGGCCTCGGTGCGGAAGGGTGCGCGCGGAGGCGGCTTGTCGCTGCCCTTGGGGGTCAGGTGGACGGTCGCCGCGCCTACCTGTTGGGGCTGGGCAGTGGCGACGCCGACCTGGGCGACCAACGGCAGGAATGCGAGCAGGGCCGCGCACAGCGTCCAACGGCGGATGGGGGGCCGGTTCATCGGCGGGTCCTCACGACAGACTCTCCGCGAGTCTTTCTATCGCTATTCTGAAAGCGCTTTCAGAACGTGTGTCTCAGGAAAACCCGCATCGCGCGCGCCGGCCACCCCGGGCCGCGCCGTTGCCGAGGTCATGCTGAGGCGGGTAAACACGGGGGCGTGGCGGTTGACCCGCCCGCCATGGGCGACTATTCTGTGAAAGCGCTTTCAACGTCGGCTCTGTTTGCAACTTCAGCACGTCACCGCCCATGTTCAACGCCCACCAGGCCCTGCCGACTTCGCCGGCACGTCCGCGTCGCCCGTCGCCACGGACCGTCGCCGGAGCGCGCGGTCGCGCCGCGCTGCTGGTCGCCGTGGCGGCCGGCTTCTGTGCCGACCTGCACGCCGTCGACTTCGGCCCGTTCAGCCTGACCGGTTTTGCCAAGGCCGAAATCCAGCGTACCAGCAACTATTGCCCCGACTGCTCGCTCGAGCCCGAGGAGAACAAGCAGCGCGCCTGGGCCGACGCGCTGCAGTACGGCAGGGAGTACGGTACGGAGACCGTGCACCTGACGCTATTCCAGCCCTATCTCGCCTTCAAATACCCGCTCGGCGGCGGGTTCAAGTTCGACGCCCTGCTGAGCCAGCGCTGGCGTGACGGCGACGAGGACATCCCCGGCTTTTGGTACGACAAGAGCATCGCGCTCAGCCACGAGGACTACGGCAGCGTGCGCATCGGAGCGATGACGACTCGCAGCTGGAGCGTGGCCGACTACCCCTACGGCACCTACCTCAACGTGTCCGATCAGTGGGCTTCGAGTGGCGCCGGCTACGGCCTGCTCACCCGCGCCGTACGCATCACGTCCAGACCCTTGGACGTGTTCGACGGCGACCTCGTGCTGGAAGCCACCTACGACATCGGCGAGTCGGGCTGGAGCAAGAACAAGCCCTGGCTGCTGGAGCTGTACGCGCAGTACCACCGTGGCGACCTCGTCGTCGACGCGATGATCCAGGACTCGCGCAACGGCACACCCTCCGCCTGGGGCCACGGGCCGTTCACCGGCCTGACCCCGTTTCCCGAGGACGACTCCAAGCTCGGCAGCTCGGGCCAGAGCATCGCGATGGCGATGGCACGCTACTCGATCGACTTGCACTGGCAGGTCGGGGGCGGCATCCGCTTCAACCGCTGGAGCGGCGCCTACGCCCAGATCACCAAGTCCGCGCCCGGCCAGCCGGACCAGTGGAACAACATGTTCAACGTCGACTGGTGGTGCAAGTCGGCCGTGCCGGCGCGCTGCGACGTCGACAACCCGGGCTACGCTGCTCGCTCGACCGATGTCCTGCTCGGCCTGCGCTACCGCACCGGCCCCTGGACCGCGTCGACCGGCATGGTCTACCTCGGCGAGGCGAAGACCGACAACCCGAGCGAGCGCGGCCAGAGCAACTCGACGCTCTACAACACCGTCGGCCTGAGCTACGACTGGGGCCACGGCCTGCAGACCTACGGCTTTGCCGGCATCGTGAACTACCGTCAGCTCGGACTGTCCGCGATGTCGATGCCGGGCAACGCGTCCTTCAGCGGCGTCGACTCGCGGGTGACGAAGAACGGCAACTGGTTCGGCCTCGGCGCCCTCTTCGTGTTCTAAGGCTCGAGATCATGACCCACGCTGCACACCCCGCGCCCCTCGAGCGGACCTTCGCATCGATTCCGGCCGCGCTGGCGCTGGCCGTCCTGGTCCTGGCCGCGCTGCTGCTGGCCTCCTGCGGTGGAGGTGGCGTCATCACGCCACCGCCGTTGCGGCCGCTGCCCGCCGACTTCGCGAGCCGCAAGGCCGTGGCCTACTCGCCCTACCGCACTTCGCAGAGTCCCTCGGACCTGGCCGGCGAGGCGATCACGCCGGCCATGATCAAGGAGGACCTCGACCTGCTCGCCAAGGCCGGCTTCGGGCTGATTCGGGTATACGACAGCTCGGACAAGGTGGCCAGGCAGACGCTGCAGGTGATCCGCGACCACAAGCTGGATATCAAGGTCATGCTCGGCATCTACGTGGTGGGCAGCGACCTGGCGTTCAACAACGCCGAGGTCGCGCGCGGCATCAGGCTGGCGAACGACTTCAAGGACGTCGTGGTCGCCGTCAGCGTCGGCAACGAGGCGATGGTCAGCTGGTCGGGCCACCAGTTGCCGACCATCACGATGAGGGCCTACATCACGGCGGTGCGCGACGCGGTCGCCCAGCCGGTGACGACCGACGACAACTGGGCCTTCTTTGCCAAGGCCTACCCGTACGAGCAGGATCCGCAACCGATCCTCGAGGTGATCGACTTCGTCGCGATGCACACCTACCCGCTGCTCGACACCGTCTTCAACCCCGGATCCTGGGATTGGCGGCAGGCCTCGGTGCCTGCGGACTCCCGCGCCAGAGCGATGATGAACGCGGCCATGGCCGCCGCGAAGAGCGAATTCACCGCCGTCCGCAACAACCTCGACCGCCGGGGCTTCATCTCGATGCCGATTGCGGTGGGCGAGATCGGCTGGAAGGCGCCCAACGCCGGGCCGCTGAACATCCCGATGCGCTCGCATCCGGTCAACCAGAAGATGCATTACGACGACCTGCAGGCCTGGAAGAAAGCGGCCGACGGGCCGCTGAACGTGTTCTATTTCGAGGCCTTCGATGAACCCTGGAAGCAGGGCGACGACGGCTGGGGCCTGTTCAACAAGGACCGCAAGGCCCGCTACCTGATCAAGGACTTTTTCCCGTCGACGCAGTGGGTCCCGGGCGACGCCAACGAACCTGCGACCGCCGGCCTGTCCGACGCAGACGCGGTGCACTACGACCCGCCCAAGCTCAACGACCCGGTCACGCAGAACCGGTATTTGATCTATACCGAAACCACCACCGCGTCCGACTTCGTCGAGGCGGGCCTGCATTGGGATCCGTTCGTCAAGACCTTCTGGCAAGCGGTGGCCGACCCCGCACCGGGCGACGGCAACGAAGCCTACGAGATCGATCCGCGGCCCGAGACCTGGGGCTGGGGCATGCTGTACCAGTCGCGCAGCGGAGTGACGGCCAACCTGTCCAAGTTCGCCGACGGGACGATCAACTTCAGCATCAGGACGACCTACCCCGGCAAGATCGAGATCGGGATCTCGACCGACACCGAAGACCGCACCCCCGTCGAGGCCTACCTGCAGATCGGCAACGGCGACTACGGCTACCTCGCCGACGGCAAGTGGCACCAGGTGTCGATCCCGCTCAAGGACTTCGTTGCAGCCAACCCGAAGATCAAACTCGAGTTCGTGCTGTCGCGCTTCATCATTGCCGACCGCTATGCCGAGACCGGCAAGCCCGCGGGGAGCAACATCACGACCAAGCTGACCCTCGACGGGGTCTACTGGTCGCGGTAATGCGGAACGACGGCGCCGCGAGACCGCCGAGCCTGGCCGGCGGTCGTCGCCGGCATCCGGTGCCGCAGGTTGCCGTTCGCTCGGACGCGAGCCGACCACGCGGCCAGGTGACGCGCCCACCGCGCGGCTGAGAGTCCGCTCGGCTCGAGACGATGCCGCTGCGCTCGGTTCTCAGCGCCCGCGACGGCGGTGCCCGCCTGGCCGAGCAGGTACCGCTGCGGGAGGTGCCGACGGCATCAATCGCCGAGCGCGGCCCCGGGCCGACGCTGTGGGTGGACACGAGCCGCCGCTTCCAGACCATCGAGGGCTTCGGTGGCGCCTTCACCGAAGCAGCGGCCGTCACCTGGCAGGCCCTGCCCGCTCCGGCGCGCGGGCAGTTTCTGCACGACTGCTTCGACCGGCACACCGGCCATGGCTACACGCTGTGCCGCATGCACATGAACTCGTGCGACTTCGCGCTGGGCAACTACGCCCATCTCGAGCAACCCGACGACTTTGCGCTCGCAAGCTTCAGCATCGAGCGCGATCGCCGCGCATTGCTTCCCTTCATCCAGGCCGCGCTGCGGGCGGCCCGCGGACCGATCAAGCTGCTCGTGTCACCCTGGAGCCCACCGGCCTGGATGAAGACCCATGGCCAGATGAACCACGGCGGCCACTTGCGCCCGCAGTGCCGCAGCGCCTGGGCGCAGTGCTTCGTGCGCTTCATCCGTGCCTACGAGGCCGAGGGCGTGCCGGTGTGGGGCGTGTCGGTGCAGAACGAGCCGATGGCGAGCCAGCGCTGGGACTCGTACCTGTACAGCGCCGAGGAGGAACGCGACTTCGTGCGGGACCACCTGGGGCCGGCGCTGCATGCGGCCGGCCTCGACCACGTCAGGATCGTCATCTGGGACCATAACCGCGACCGGATGGTCGAACGCGCCAGCGTCGTCTACGGCGACGCCGCGGCGGCGAGATTCGTGTGGGGCACGGGCTTCCACTGGTACGGGGAGGATCACTTCGACCATGTGCAGCTGGTACACGACGCCTGGCCCGACAAGCACCTGCTCTTCACCGAGGGATGCCAGGAAGGCGGGCCGCACCTTGGCAGCTGGGAGGTCGGCGAGCGCTACGCGCGCAACCTCATCCATGACCTCAACCGCTGGACGGTCGGCTGGATCGACTGGAACTTGCTGCTCGACGAGCGCGGCGGCCACAACCACGCCGGCAACTTCTGCAGTGCGCCGATCCTCGCCGACCGCGCCAGCGGCACGCTGATGCACCAGAGTGCGTACTGGGTGCTCGGGCACTTCGCCCGCTTCGTCGAGCCCGGTGCGCGGCGTGTGCTGTGCGCCGCGTCGCGCGAGGAACTGGAGGCCACCGCCTTCGTCACCCCCCGGGGGGCGACCGTGGTCGTGGCCGCCAACCGGCACGCCCATGCGTTGCAGATCGACCTGTGCATCGACGGGCAGGCCTTCCCGGCCGGGCTGCCGCCACGGTCGATCGCGACATGGATCGCAGACGCGCCATGACGGCACCACGCCGTTGAAGCCAAGACCGTCCCGCGGGTCTGCCCGGCGCTCGCAAGGACACCCGCCCGTGCCCCGGGTCTGAGGCGCGGTCGCGGTTTCGGGGTCGATCGGCGGTTCAGGATCGGTGTCGCGACATCGCCGGCCCTTGTCCGTAGTTCCACCCACCGTCGGCGTGCATTGGTGCACCTAGACTCGTCTGGAGACCGGCAAGCCCGGCACGACCGGTCCGTCCCACAGTCGATCGCAACAAGAGGTCAGCCCCCCATGCAGATGTTGAGCAGCGCCGAGTTCTGGATCGCTGTCGGCCAGATCATCATGATCGACATCCTGCTGGGCGGCGACAACGCGGTCGTCATCGCGCTGGCCTGCCGCAAGCTGCCGCCGCAGCAGCGCACGCTCGGCATCCTCTGGGGCACGGCCGGCGCGATCGTGCTGCGCATCGTCCTCATCTTCTTCGCGCTCAAGCTGCTCGCTATCCCGTTCCTCAAGATCGTGGGCGCGCTGCTGCTCGTGTGGATCGGCGTCAAGCTGCTCCTGCCGGACCGCGAAGAGGGCCATGCCGACATCGAAGGCAGCGACAGGCTCTGGGGCGCGGTGAAGACGGTCATCGTGGCCGACTTCGTGATGAGCGTGGACAACGTCATCGCGATCGCCGGCGCCGCCGAGTCGTCGGCCACCGGCCACGGCATGGCGCTCGTGATCTTCGGCGTGCTGGTGAGCATCCCGATCATCGTCTGGGGCAGCCAGCTCGTGATCAAGCTGATGGACCGCTTCCCGGTCATCATCACCGCCGGCGGGATGCTGCTGGGCTGGATCGCCGGCACGATGATCGTCACCGACCCGGTGTTCGTGAATCCCGACGTGATTGCGCAGGCGCCCAAGCTGCCGGCCTCCGACCTGCTGCGCTACGGCGCCGGCGCGGCCGGTGCGCTGCTCGTGCTGGTGCTGGGCCGGTGGATGGTGGCGCGCCATGGCCCAGCCGCCGGCCCGGCAGCGCCGCCGGTGGCGGCCGGCACCATGGGCCATTTGCGATCGGTGCTGCTTGCGGTCGACGGCTCGCCGCAGTCGCAGCGCGCGGTCGAGCAGGTGCTCGCGCTGCGCGGCGAGTTGCGGGAGCCGCAGGCGATGAAGGTGCACCTGGTCAACGTACAGAGGCCGGTGAGCGGCGATGTCTCGTCCTTCGTCAGCCACAGGACGCTCGACGAGTACTACACCGAGCGCAGCGATGCGGCCTTGGCGCAGGCCAGAGCGGCGCTGGATGCGGCCGGGCTCGCCCCAGCGGTGCACCATCGCGTCGGCCCGCCCGGCGCCACGATCGCCGAGGTAGCGAAGGACCAGGCCTGCGACCTGATCGTGATGGGCGCCCGGGGTCTGGGGACCCACACCGCCGCGCTGCTGGGCTCGGTGGTCCAGGGCACCATCGAGCGGGCGGCGGTGCCGGTGCTGGTGGTGAAGTAGCGAGCGCGTCGACTCGCCTGCGGACCGCATTGTCCTCGACGGGTCCTCCAGGGGTCGGTGGATGCGATGTGGATCACGCGCGCATGTCCGCTCCATCGGGCACCCTCGACAGAGCCGCGGCGGCGGTGGATCATGGCCCTCCGTTCATCCTGGAGGCCGGCCATGGCAGCGTCTGCGGCGGGCGACGCGTCGCTGGTGACGCTCACGTTCCTGTTCACCGACATCGAGGGCTCCACCGCCCTGTGGGAGCAGGAGCCGGAGTGCATGCGCAGCGCCCTGCAGCGCCACAACAGCCTGCTCTCGGCCGCCGTGGAGCGGCACCACGGCTGGGTGTTCAAGACCGTCGGCGACGCTTTCTGCGTCACCTTCGATCGCGCGGGCGATGGAATAGGCGCCGCCTGCGAGATCCAGACCCGCCTCGAGGCCGAGCCCTGGCCGACGCGCAGGCCGCTGCGGGTGCGCGCGGCGCTGCACACCGGGCCGGCGCACCTGAGCGCCGGCGACTATTTCGGCACCACCGTGAACCGCATCGCGCGGCTGCTGGCGGTGGCGCGCGGGGGCCAGACCCTGCTGAGCTCGGCCACCGAGAGCCTGGTGGGCGATGCCCTGCCCGTGGGCGTGAGCCTGCGCGATCTCGGCCTGCACCGGCTGCGCGACCTGCCGCACCCGATCCACGTGTTCCAGCTCGTCCACCCCGGCCTGGCGCCGGAGATGCTGACCAGCGGCCAACTGCCGGGCGGCAGCAAGCTCGAGGCCAGGCCGCTGGCGCGCTTCAACCCGATCGAGTTGATGGACGTGCCCACGCTGCCGGCCGTCGTGGTGCAGGCCCTGACGGCGATGCAGGATCCGAACAGCGACGCGAGGTCGGTGGAGCGGGTGATCGCGCGCGACCCGGCCCTCTCCGCCAAGATCCTGCGTGTGGCCAACTCGGCCTTCTTCGGCCAGGCGAGGCGGGTGAGCACCATCGCCGATGCGATCCGCATCCTCGGGTTCACCAACGTCCAGGGGATGATCATCGGCATCGGCGCCTTCGACGCCTTCCGCACCGAGCGCCTCGACCTTGGCGGTTTCTGGCGCCATTCGATCGCCACCGCGACCGCGGCGCGCTGGCTCGCCCCGCGGGTCGACATCCGTGCCGACGAGGCGTTTACGGCCGGCATCCTGCACGACATCGGCAAGCTCATCTTCGCGATCCAGGCCGACGCCGGGTACCAGCGCGTGCTCGACCTGGAACGCGAGACGGGCGCCACCGGCGTGCAGGCGGAGCGCACGCTGCTCGAGTTCACCCACCCCGAGGTGGGCGAGACGGTGGCGGAGCGGTGGAGCCTGCCGCCGCGCTACGTCGCCGCCATCGCACACCACCACGACCCCGACGCCGCGGGCGAGGAGGCGCGGTTCTGCGCGTTGATCGGCCTGGCGGACCAGGCGGCCCATGCCGTGGCGGCAGCAGGCGAGCTGGCGCCGGCACGCGAGCCGGAGAAGGCGGCGCGCCTGGCCGATCTGGGCCTCGGCCCCGAGGACTGGGACGGCTGCCTGCGGCGCCTGCACGAGGCCGGCGCCGAGATCGAGGGCTTCACCCGCGCGATCGGGTGACGAGCCGCGCGCACTGGCGGACGAAGGGGTGCGATCCTTCGTCTCACCGCTGGTGGGCGAGTCGCGCGAGGCCGAATGCGCGGCGGCCTGCGTCGGCTGGATAACATGGTCGTATGAACGACGAACCTGGGACGGGGTCCGCCCCGGCGCCTCTGCCGTCCTCCCTCTCCACCCGCCTCCGCGCGCGAGCGCGGGCCCGGCCTGCGCGTGTCGTCCTGCCCGAGGGAGACGACCCGCGCGTGGTGTACGCCGCGGCCGCGGCCCATCGGGAAGGGATCGCCCAGGTCGTCCTTCTCGGCGCCCCCGGGGCGATCGCGGCGGCCGCCCGGGCCGCCGGCACGACCCTCGACGGGATCCCGTGCGCCGACCCTGCAGCCGACCCTCGTCTGGAAATGCTGGCCGCCCGGTACTGCGACGCACGAAGAAGCGACTCCGCCGGCCTGCCGGCCGCCCGCAGGATCCTCGCCGACCCGATCGTCTTCGCCACGATGCTCGTCGAGTGCGGCGAGGCCGATGGCCTCGTAGCCGGCGCCCGCGCCACGACCGGGGCGACGATCGAGCCCGCGCTCCGGGTCCGCCGGCTCGCGCCGGGCCTCGGCCCGGTCACGAGCTGCTTCCTGATGGAACTCCCGCCCGGACGCCTCCCCGCCGCGCGGGGCGACGTCCTCGTCTTCGCCGACTGCGCCCTGAATCCCGATCCGTCGCCGATGATGCTTGCGCGGATCGCGATCGCCGCCGCGCGCGCCGCCCGGGATCTCTGCGAGATGGAGCCGGTCGTCGCTCTCCTCTCGTCCTCCTCGCGCGGCAGCGCCTCGCACGACCGCGTTCTGGCGGTCCGGCAGGCGGTCGAGGAGGTGAGGCGTCGGGCCCCGGACCTCTGCGTCGATGGCGAGCTCCAGGCCGACGCCGCGCTCGTGGCCGCCGTCGGCGAGCGCAAGGCCCCCGGCAGCCCGGTCGCGGGCCGCGCGAACGTCCTCGTCTTCCCCGACCTCGAGTCCGGGAATATCGGCTACAAGCTCGTCGAGCGGCTCGCCGGGGCCCGCGCGATCGGGCCGATCTTCTCCGGCCTGGGCTGGCCCGTGAACGATCTCTCTCGCGGCTGCAGCGCCGAGGACATTCTCGACGTCGTCGCAGTCACCTCGATCCAGGCCTCGGCAGCGGCGGGCTGAAGGGAGCGGGGGCGGCCCACGGGAGGGCCCGAGACGGGGCTCACGAGCGCGCGGTCGGTGGTGACGCGAATGCCGAGGATCACGATCTTCTCGTCTCGGCCTCTCAGCATGTGTCCAGGAACGCGTCCGCCTGCCGCTCGCCGTCCCCGATCAGCTCGGCGATGAATTGCGGGTCGCGATTCAGCTTCGAGGCGTAGCTGAGCCGGTCGCTCAGACCGCGGCTCAGGGTGAGTTCGCGCACGGCGATCGGCTTCTTGTCCTGGGCCACGAGCGTGCCGTCGGCGAGCCACCGGTTGACCGAGTCGACGAAGTCGAGCTCCTGGTTGAGGGAGAGGTTGCCGGCAAGCTCGTTGCGGCGGTCCTCGATCGCCTCCGCGGATCTGGGCAGCGCGGCTTGCGCCTGCGGATTGATGCGGACGAGCCAGATTTCGTCGGGCTTCTGACCCGCGCCGAGGCCGGCGAGCAACTGACGGATGGGCGGGTTCTGCGAGTACAGGCCATCCCAGTACCAGCCGCTCCCGATCCGCACGGGGGGGAACACGAACGGCAGGGTGGCCGACGCAAGCGCCTGTTGGGCCTGCGCCGGCCCGGCCATGCGAGCCAGCGCAGCGGACAGCAGGCAGATCGTCTTGCGGATGGCGCTCATGGTCTCCTCCCTTTCCCGGTTCAGG
>WBZP01007511.1_pt1 | contig 10487 bp, 6 predicted proteins | sample 5204301 | NCBI WGS metagenome assembly WBZP01 (sample SAMN12412401, study PRJNA552823) | activated sludge metagenome | isolation source: activated sludge from nitrification reactor of wastewater treatment plant... | place: USA: Pennsylvania | collected 2017 | reverse complement strand
TCAAAGCCTGCTCATGTGTCGTGTGGCGCTCGATCAAGCCCATGTTACGGTTCTGGCGACTGGAGCCGTTCCATCGCAATCCGTTTGAGCGCTCGAAGGTCCAGTTTCCCCGTGCCCAGAATCGGCAGTGCATCGACTTTAATACAGTGCGTGCGTGACGGCAGAAACAAATTGGGCAGGCCTGCCGCCGCGGCTTTGGCGAGGATCTGAGGAATTCGCTCTTCGGGAAGGGTGTGCAGGACGGCCAGCTGTTCGCCTTTCCGTTCATCTGGCACCCCGGTAACTGCACACACCGGCATCTCTTCCTCGGATGCCAGTTGCAGCGCTTCTTCCACCTTGCGATGCGGAACCATTTCTCCACCGATCTTGGAAAAGCGAGAGAGTCGGTCGGTGATGGTCAGAAATCCATCGTCGTCGAGCGTCGCGATGTCGCCCGTAATATACCATCCGTCACGCATGGCCTGCGCCGTGAGATCTTCCCGTCCCAGGTAACCGTTCATGACATTCGGGCCTTTCACGAGCAACATGCCGGGTGTGCCGGGCGGGAGGATGGCATCACTGTCGGGATCGACGATACGCACGGAGACGCCAGGGAGCGGTTGGCCGACGGTGCCACGCCGGGATGCTGGTTGATAGAATCCGGCCGCCCGGAAATCGGGACAGTTCACGGCAATCACCGGGGCGCACTCGGTCACGCCGTACCCTTCGATCGGGCCGATGCCGAAGCGGTCCTCAAACGCCTGGCTGAGGCGCAGGGGCAGCTTCTCCGCCCCTGTGAGGACGACCCGCAGCGTGCTGAACTGCTCGGGCGTGCAGCGGCGTTGATAGAGCTGGAGAAACGTAGGCGTGCAGACCAGAAACGTCAGGCGATGTTTGGCGCACAGTTCTCCGATGGCCGTGACATCGAGCGGCGAAGGATGGAACACGGTCGCGGCCCCATTGAGGGTGACATACCAGAACACCAGGTAGCCGAACGAATGGAAGAGCGGCAGAATGCCGAGGATGCGATCTTCGGGGTCCAGAGGCAGTACTTGTGAGACGGCCTGTACATTGGCGTCGATGCTGAAGTGCGTAAGCATGACGCCCTTCGGCTCACCCGTGCTGCCGCTACTGAAAATGATGGTGGCCAGATCATCCATGGTCACCCGCCGGGTTTGTCCGCAGGCCGATTCAATGAGCCGGAGCGGAGCCAGAATTGCCAGGGCTGCGGCGACGGCTTTCTGCAGGCTGCCGATGGTGGCACCGATGTCTTCCAGCCAGAGGATCGTCGGCCCGTCGGGAAGTTCAAGCTTGGCCTTCTCGATAAACTTGCGGCTCGTGACGATGGTGCGCAACTGCGCTTGTCGCACGGCTGATTCCAGCCCGGCCTTCCCCACCGTGTAGTTGAGGTTCACGCACGTCCGTCCGGCAAGTGAAGTGGCGACCGTGGTGAGCGCGCCGGCGACGGTCGGTGGCAGCAGCAGGCCGACAGAGGGTTGGTCTTGCCAGTGGTGTTTCAACGCACGGGCCAGGGCGATGGCGCCGATCAAGGCCTGGAGTGCCGACACGTGCGGTTTCGTCGCGTCGGCCATCGCGAGGCGAAACGGATGCCGGCGCATGGCGCGAATGAACGCAGCGTGCAACGGATGTCGGGTGACCTTGCGCAATTGCCAGGCGGTTTCGCCAAGCTCGCGGACGAGGCGGCGGAGTTCGTGTGCGGGGGTATCGGCAGGAACCGGGGCGCCGAATGAGACGGTGACCGGATAGGGCACACGCTCCGGCCACTTGGTCACAAATCGTCCCCCGACAAAACTGAAGATGCTGCCCCAGACGCGATCCAGATGCACCGGCAGAACCGGCACCTCACGGCCTTTGACGATTCGCTCAAACCCGCGGCGGAAGGGCAGCAGATTGCCGGTGCGCGTGATCTGACCCTCCGGGAAGATGCAGACGAGGTCGCCCGCATCGAGCGCCTGACCTGCATCGCGTAGGGCACGGAGGATCACGCGCGGGCCGCCGTCGGAGGAAATCGGAATCACCCGCAGCGCCTTCATAAACGGTTTGAACAAGGGATGATTGACGTATTGCGCATCGACGACGAATCGGATGGGGCGATCCAGGCTGGCGATGAGAAGAAAACCGTCGATAAAGGAGATGTGGTTGGGGACGAGCAATGCGCCGCCCGAGACGGGCACCTGGGTTTGTCCGACGATGCGGAGCCGATAGATAGTGTTCGTCAGGAGGACGAGGCCCAGGCGCAGGAAGGTTTCCGGCATCAGCCACATGGCCCAGGCCGTTCCAATGGTGGTGGCGAGTGCCGTTGCTAAAAAGATACCGGCCGTCGAGAGGCCTGCGTTGGCCAGAATGCCGCCGCTCAGCGAGCCTAGGAGGATTCCGGTGAAGACACAGATATTTTCCAGCGCGATCACCGAGCCCCGCCGGTCGTGCGGTGCGCGCCATTGCACCAGGGCGTTGATGGGAATGAAGATGAGGGCGCTCGACATACCCAATGCAATCATCAGCGCGAGGGTACCGCTGAACGGTGGTGTCCCCCAACCGAGGATGAGCAGGAAGGCGGCGACTCCGGCTGCACCCAGCGGGACCAGCCCGTATTCGACGCGAGACCGGGAGAGTCGTCCGACCACGAGCGCGCCCAGTCCGATCCCCACCGAGATCAATGCCGAGGGAACGGTGGCGAGGGCATCCGAAAGCCCCAGCACGGCCTTGGCATAGACCAACACGTTCTGCACGACGAGGCTCGCAATCGTCCAGAAGAACACCGCCCCCGTAATGGCCAGGCGCAACAGGCGATCCTCACGTAAAGCCAAAAGCGCGCCGCGCAAGGTGTCGAATAGTCCGCCTTTCGCTCGCGCAGGTGGGACCGGAGGAACGATCCAGGCTGCCCCGAAGCCAATCAGGGCCAGCAACGTCAATGCGAGAGGCGCGAGCCAGGACTGCTGGCCTGCGCCAGCCAACAGAAATCCTCCCGCTGTGGTCCCGGTCAGGATGGCGAGGAAGGTAAACAGTTCCAGGATGCTGTTGCCGCGGGCGAGTTGCTCATGCGAAAGCAGCTCCGGAAGAATGCCGTATTTAGCCGGGCTGAAGATGGCACTGTGGACACCCATGCAGGCGAGCACGACAAGCGCCCAGAGGCCTCCCGTTGGATGGGAGAGCAGGGCCAGCGTGGCGCCCGCCATGAGGAGGACTTCCACTGCTTTCATCGTAATGATGACGGTACGCTTGCTCAGGCGGTCGGCAAAAAATCCGGCCACGAAGGAGGTCAGAACCAGCGGCAGGGTGAAGACCACCATGGCAAGGGTCGTCTGCGTCTGTGACGCTGTTTCAAGGTCCTGTCCGGACCCGAGCGTGGCTGATGCGGCCCGGATACCCAGGAGCGCAACCATAAATTTCCACGCGTTGTCATTGAAGGCGCCGCAGAACTGCGCGATGAGTAGCCCGCGCAATGGACGCGCGGCTTGTGAGGAATCCGGCTGCCGATCGATAGGTGCCTCCTTGGCCCGAGAGGGAAGATCGAGTACCGAGCGCAATGGTTCAGTCTGCCGAAACTTTTTGAATGATGCAATTACTTATCGCGGCGGCGATGGATCGGGGCTGTCCACAGGCAGCCCTTCGAGCGCCATGATTCGCAGAGCGTTGGTCGTGGGGCAGGGGCCTGGTTTGAGCCGGTAGTCGAAGTGCAAGGCACCTTCCACGACGGTTTCCTGGAAGTGGACATTGGTGACCGTGGAAAGCTGTCGCTCCAATTCAGCCAGTTCGAGATCGTGGGTCGTCACAAGGCCGAATCCGTTCCCGCCCGCCAGGGCGGTAATGAGGGCGCGTCCGCCGATGAGTCGTTCACGATTGTTGGTGCCTTTGAAGACTTCGTCGATCAACCAGAGCACCGGGGGTCCCTGCCGCTCCTGCGTGCTATCCAGAATAGATTTGAGCCGCTTCACTTCGGCATAAAAGAAGGACAGGCCTCCGTCCAGGGAATCGTCCACACGAATGCAGCTGCCGATCCGCACCAGCGACCAGTGGAACGCGGAGGCACAGACCGGAGCCCCTGCCTGCGCCAAACAGGTGTTGATACCGATGGTTCTGAGAAAGGTGCTCTTGCCGGACATGTTGGAGCCGGTGACGAGATAGATCCGTCCACGCTTCTGGAACGAGATATCGTTTGCCACACGGACTCCCGCAGGGATGAGGGGATGGGCCAGATCTTTGGCCTCGAGCGTGGCTCCGGCGCCGTTTCCTTGGCTGTCAGGCTCTGCTTGGTGCAGTGAAGGCCAGAGATAGTCGGGGTGCAGATAGGCGAAGGTGGCCAGGGATGCGGCGGCATCCAGTTCAGCCAGCAACTCGAACCAGAGTGGTGCCACGGTTGCGAGACGGTCCTGGAGCTGTTGCAGGCGATAGGTGTGGAAGAGATCCCAGGGGCCGATGGCATTGATGAGGTAGTGCACCAGGGGATGGGCGCGGACGCTGAGCCGGTTCATGAGTGAGGCGGCCTGCTTCAGCGATCGGGATGGACTACTCTGTTGGTGCAGCAGCGGGCCGCAAAGCCTGGCCAGGTGCGGCGTGGCGCGATACGACCGCCGTTCCAAATAGCCGAGCACGGCGCTGAGTCGTTCCAGTTGGAGGTGCAGCGACTGGGCATGGTCAAAGATTTCTTCCGATCGGCTGCGGACGGACAGGAACAGAAACGCGTAGAGGCCGAACGACAACATCCAATAGTTACCGATTCCTGAGGACAGATCGGCCAGCAGCAGGACGGCTGTGGCGAGGGCCAGCAACGATTCCGTCAGCAGCATCGGTATCAGCCCGGAATCGTCCACCCGCTTCTGCAACACCGAAAGCAGCCGGCGCCCGTCGATATCCGCCTCCTCGACCGCTTGCGCCTCCAGCACCAAGCGGTCCCGAAGCAGCGACAGAGGAGTCAATTCACGGATGAGTGCCTGCCGGTTCGACCATTGGGCGGCGTGCGGCGGCTGATCCAACAGCCATGACGCGAGGCGTTGCTGGCCCTGGGAGGAAATCGTGTTGTCGACCAGGTGCAGCAGGGAGCGGGGACCGGCAATATCGAGATCCCTGGCATAGCCATGCCGTTCCGGCACGGTCATCGGACGGAGCGGAATCTCCGGCCAGTTCAGACCGATGCGTGCCAGGTGGACTCGTTTGATGCCTTGCCAGCGCCGGAGTCGATGCAAGCGATCTTCGAGCCTGTTATGATACCAGGCCACGATGAGGAACAGCAGAAAGCCGGCCGCAAGGGCGGCATTACCGAAGACGGTCCATCCCAATTTGTGTGGAATGATGGAGCCAAGCAGCCCGAGGGCAAAAATCGCGAGACGTACAGTGGTAAACCGCGCGCTGACGCGGCGCCCGTTCGTCTCCAAGCGAGCCGCGCGCCGAAGCATGTGGACGAGATGTTGCTCGCGAGCTGACCGGACTCGTGATGAAGTGGGCAATTTCACAATAATGCTGACGATACTGGGAGTCTGAGATGACGTCAACCTCCAAGATTGATAATGCTTCGACGGACGATCCCGTTGCGATGGACATGGGTGACTGGATTCAGGTCGATGTCCGCACCTCGCTGGATGCCGGCGAGCTCTTGGGGGTGCTGAATGATCCTGACGTCACCGGCGCCTGGCAGGAAGATGCCCATGTCCACCTCTATTGGCCCGCGGACCGGTGCGGACCTGATACCTGGCAGGAGCTCAAACGAGCGCTGACGCAACTCGACCACCCTGAACCAGACGACGCCCTCACCATCAATCACCTCGCGAATCAGGATTGGAACGCGCAGTGGTCCCGTCTGGTGGAACCGATCAGGATCGGACAGGTGGTCATCAGGCCGAGCTGGAAAGCGGTTGCGCTGAACTCCGGTGAGATCGAGTTGATTATCGATCCCAAGCAGGCGTTCGGCACCGGGCACCATGCGACGACGCAACTGTTGATTGAATGGTTGCAGCAGGTCGTGAAGCCGGGCGACCGCGTGTTGGATGTGGGAACCGGCAGCGGGGTGTTGGCGATGGTGGCCTTGCGGCTCGGAGCTGCTGAGGCGGTGGGCGTGGATTTCGATGCCGTCGCCATCGACTGCGCGCGGGAGTACGGTCAGATCAATGGATTTGACGACCGGCTGACCCTGGCGGTGGGTAATGCCCAGGCCCACCAGCCCCATGACACATTCGAACCCACGCTCGTCTTGGCAAATCTGGATCGGCAGACGTTGCTCAACGCCGCAGAGAGTCTCTGTGCATATGCCGCCGGCGGCGCGCGGCTGTTGTTGTCCGGCCTGTTGGTCGAGCAGCGGGCAGAAATTGAATCAGCCTACGCATCCCGCGGTGTCTATGTGAAGGCTGTGCGGGAACGCGACGGGTGGCTGGCATTGGAAGCGACCGGGATGGAATCGTGTGACGGCGGCCTCTGTTCCTGATGCGACGATGAAGCCAGTGGCGACTCCATATCTGCATCAGGTCAGTCTCTCCGATGGGGGAGTGCCGAAGCTCGCCGTGCCGTATGCCCACGTAACGTTTCAGGGATTACAAGGCGATCGCCAGCGCAACCGGAAGTACCACGGGGGCACGGAGCGGGCAGTCTGCCTCTACTCCCTGGAAGTGATCCACGCCTTGCGTGCCGAAGGCCATTCGATTGCACCAGGTTCTTCAGGCGAAAATCTCACGATCGCCGGTCTTGATTGGCCACACCTAAAACCGGGTGATCGTCTGACCATCGGGGACCATGTGCAGCTTGAATTGAGCAGCTACACAACACCCTGCCGACTGAACGCACAATGGTTCAAGGATGGGGAGTATGGCCGCATCGCACAGGAGCTGTACCCTGGCTGGAGCCGCCTCTATGCGCGGGTGCTGCGGGAGGGCGTGGTCAAGGCAGGGGATACGGTGGTGGTGGACGCACTCATTGGTGCGCGGGAAGCGGTGCACGAACTCAATCCTGGGAATGAACGATGAAGCGAGTGCTTGAACCGGAATTGATGGATGATATGGCGCAGGCGCTTGCCTACGCGCAGGCGGATTTTGCCGAGGAGAATCAGGGTTTCGTCGATCGATTTCGAGACTATTTCCCTGATTGGACCGGTGGCCATGTGGTTGATCTTGGTTGCGGGCCAGGCGATATCCCGATTCGGTTTGTTCGAGCCTATCCGACCGCAAGGGTCACCGCCGTGGATGCAAGCCGTCCGATGCTCGACCTGGCGGAAAAGGCGATTGCCGAGGCCGGCGTGGCGAACCAGATCACGCTCTGTTGCGAGCTCTTTCAATCCCTTGCCGTACCGGAACAGGCCGACGCCCTTGTTTCTAACAGTCTCCTGCACCATGTACCGAATCCGCTCCAGTTCTGGTTTCGCCTGAAACAGCTGGCCAAACCAGGAGCCTGTATTCTGGTGATGGATTTATTGCGGCCGGAGTCCCCTGAGGCAGCTCAGGCGTTGGTAGACCAGTATGCGGCCGATGAGGATCCGATCCTGAAACGGGATTTTTACAACTCGTTACTGGCAGCATTCACCGAGGACGACGTGGCGGCGCAATTGGCCGAGATGAATTTATCCCGGCTCCTGATCGATGTTCCGGATGACCGGCATTGGGTTGTCGGCGGAATCATCCCGTAGTCCATCTCAATCATGCGTGCCCTATTTCCTGCCCTGATCAGCTGTCTGTTGGTCGCCGCCCTGACTCATTCGAATGAGTCCGCAGGGGGAACGCTCGAGCAGCTGCGAAAGCCTCGCCCCGTGCCGGAAACGCAGGCCTCTCCCGACGCGCCGATGGCGGTCATTCCAGAAGGGCCCTTTCGCATGGGCGCCGACGGAACCGATACCTTGGAGGACGAACGGCCGCAACACGAGGTGTGGCTTGACCGGTTCGAGATGGATCCGTACGAGGTCACGACCGGGCACTATGCGGAGTTCCTTGCCGCGACGGCGAATCCGACTCCATGGCAATGGGAGGCTGTGGATCTCACGCAACACCGTGACCGTCCGGTCATCGGTGTCAGCTGGTTCGATGCCGAAGCCTACTGCCGCTGGCGTGGCAAACGCCTTCCGACCGAAGCTGAGTGGGAAAAGGCGGCGCGAGGGATCGATGGGCGATTGTTTCCCTGGGGCAACCAGAGCCCGCATGATCGATTGGCAAATTTCGGGCTGGGCGCCCGATTCAGCTATAGCCAGGTGTTGGCACCTGTTCAGCGGTATGAGCAAGGGCGCAGCCCCTATGGGCTGCAGCAGATGGCGGGGAATGTCGGGGAATGGGTGGCTGACTGGTACGGGGCCAACTATTACGAGACCGGTCCGTCCAGGAACCCAACGGGACCTGAGCTTGGATCATTTCGAGTGGTACGGGGCGGGTCCTGGTCCGACTTACCGAAGTACCTATTGACCTACGGCCGGTTCAAGCTGCCGCCTGAGACTCGCAACAGCTACACAGGGTTTCGTTGTGCCAGGACAACGGGGCTGACGACTTCGCCGTGAGCCGGGCGCCCATGCGCCACAGCTCACGACTTCTCGCTGCTAGTTAGAACAGGCTCTTGCTGACTTCGGCCGATTTCGCACTCTCGTTTCCCGACTTATCAAAAGCCGAGACCGCAAAGTAGTACGTCGTGCCGGTCGGAAGATTCGGGATGGTGAAGCTGGTGCTGTTGGTGACTTCGAAGGGCCCCGCGAAGCCATAACTGCCTGACCTCGTTCCCACGTAAATCCGATAGCCCGCCAGGTCTGCTTCGGTATTCGCATTCCAACTCACCGTGGCGTTGGCGGTCTTGGGCGCCGAGGCGGAAGATGCGGACGACGTCGGCGTCGGCGTCACAGGGACCGGTGACGGAGGAGTAGGTGGCGGCGGGGGCGGGGTCGCCACCGTTGGCTGGACTGGCGTCGAAGGTGCCACCGCGGCAGTCTGGCCGGCAGTTACCGTGAACGTGACCGGGACGCGGAGCGTATTGGCGAAGTTGTTGGGACCCGATTCGACAATATACACGACGGCCGAATAGGTGCCTGCCGCCAGGCCGCTCGTTTGGGCCGTGATGACAATCTGATCGGCTTCAGACGAGATAGTCTGGGTGCTGCCATAGGGCGGATTCATCCAGACCCATCCCTGATTCGTGCTGATGGAATAGACATGTTGGTCCGTACCGGTCTTGCGCAGGGTCAGAGTCCCCACATTACTTGCGCTTGTCAGGCTCAAGGCCGCCGGAGTCACCTGGATTGGTCCGGTGGTGACGGTTACCGGCGCTGGTGCGGGCGGAACCGGAGCCGGGGCCGGCGGAGGCGGTACCGCCACGGGAGCCGGGGGCGGAGGCGGTGTAAGGACAACGGGCTTGGGCGTCGGCGTGACCGCGGCAGGCGCAGCCGGGGGTGGGGGCGGCGGCGATGCGACCGGTGCGGCAGTCACGGTGAGGCTGACCGGAATGCGGAGCATGTTCTGAAAGTTATTGGGACCCGATTCGACAATATACACGATTGCCGAGTAGGTGCCGGCCGCCAGGGTGGCTGTTTGCGCCGTAATCACCAGTTGATCGGTTTCGGTCGTGATGGTTTGGGTGCTGCCGTAGGGCGGGTTCATCCAGACCCACGACTGGTTCGTGCTGAGGGAGTAACTATGTTGATCGCTGCCGCCCTTGCGCAAGTTCAGTGTTCCAACGGCGGTCTGGCCCTTGGCAGCACTCAGGACCAATGCCGTGGGGGTCGCTACGATCGCCGTGCCTGAGACGGCTGGCTGTACGGCCGGAGCCGGCGGAGGCGGTACCGCCACGGGAGCCGGGGGCGGAGGCGGTGTAAGGACAACGGGCTTGGGCGTCGGCGTGACCGCGGCAGGCGCAGCCGGGGGTGGGGGCGGCGGCGATGCGACTGGTGCGGCTGTCACGGTGAGGCTGACCGGAATGCGGAGCATGTTCTGGAAGTTATTGGGACCCGACTGGACGATATACACGACTGCCGAATAGGTGCCGGCCGCGAGGTTGGCCGTTTGTGCCGTGATCACCAGTTGATCGGTTTCGGTCGTGATGGTTTGGGTGCTGCCATAAGGCGGGTTCATCCAGACCCACGACTGGTTCGTGCTGAGAGAGTAGCTATGTTGATCGCTGCCGCCTTTGCGCAAGTTCAGCGTTCCAACGGCGGTCTGGCCCTTGGCAGCACTCAGGACCAATGCCGTGGGGGTCGCTACGATCGCCGTGCCTGAGACGGCTGGCTGTACGGCCGGAGCCGGCGGTGGGGGCGGCGTGAGGACCACCGGATTGGGCACCGGCGTGACTGCAGGAGGAGCCGGTGGAGGCGGAGGCGGCGACGTGATTGGGGTGGCCGTGACGGTAAGCGAAATCGGGACCCGGAGCATGTTAGTGAAGTTATTGGGGCCCGAGTCGACGATATACACGACTGCCGAGTAGGTGCCGGCCGCGAGGGTGGCCGTTTGCGCCGTGATCACCAGTTGATCGGTTTCGGTCGTGATGGTTTGGGTGCTGCCATAAGGCGGGTTCATCCAGACCCACGACTGGTTCGTGCTGAG
>WBZP01007510.1_pt1 | contig 10488 bp, 9 predicted proteins | sample 5204301 | NCBI WGS metagenome assembly WBZP01 (sample SAMN12412401, study PRJNA552823) | activated sludge metagenome | isolation source: activated sludge from nitrification reactor of wastewater treatment plant... | place: USA: Pennsylvania | collected 2017 | reverse complement strand
ACGTCCCTCCACCGGACCTGGCGCGGCCGGGAAATGCCGCTGGAGCAGCTCAAACAGAAAATCGACAGTCTCGGCTACGATATCTGGAGTGTCGAGCTCGACGATGGGGTCTTCAAGGGCCCGCATCGTCGACCGCGAAAGCAGGCGTCCGGTGAGGGCGAGATTCGACGCTGTCAGCGGCGAGCTACTCCGGACGCGTCGCCGACGCGGGATCGTTTGCGATTTGCGATTACATTCCCGCCTGATAGACATCGAATACGATCCCGACCTCGCGGCCATGAGACAGGCCGTGACCACCCACGGCGCCGAACGGCAGCGCTGGACCGAGTCGGCACGGACGTGGCTTGAGCTCGCGCATCCGCCAGCGACGCCCGAGGGGCGTAGCGGCACCGAGAATGCAGCCTGGCGGGGCTCCGGTGAACACTCCGGGCAGGTGTCGTCGATCGAATTCAGAATGTCGCGAAGCTCGGCGACGGCACCTTCCGGAGAGATGCCAGGCGGCAGATCCTGCCCGGACGATGTCGGAGACGCGCTCGCGAGCGTGCGGGTCGCAGCGGCGGTGGGCATCTCCTATAGCAGCATGCAGCGGATCTGGCGAGCGCACGGTCTAAAGCCGCATCTTGGTGGAGACTTTCAAGGTCTCGCGGGACAAGAACTTCACCGGCAAGGTGACGGACTTGGTCGGACTCTACCTCAATCCGCCGGACAAGGAGCTGGTCCTGTGCTGCGACGAGAAGAGCCAAGTCCAGGAGCTCGACCGTACCTCGCCCGCTTGCCCCTGAAGAAGGGACGCGCCGGCACCATGACGCACGACTACAAGCGCAACGGCACCACGACCCTTCTTGCAACGCTCAACATGCTGGACAGCAAGGTGATCGGGACCCGTATGCCGCGCCATCGGCACCGCGAGTTCCTGCGCTTCCTCAAGCTGATCGAACAGAGGATCCCAGCCGGGCTCGCGCTGCATCTGATCGTCGGCAATTATGCCACGCATAAGACCCCTGCCGTGAACCGCTGGCTCAAGGCGCATCCTCGCTTCCATCTCCGCTTCACGCCGACCTCGGCGTCCTGGCTCAACATGGTTGAGCGCTTCTTTGCCGAGATCACCGGAAAACATCCGCCGTGGCGCCTTCAAGAGTGTCGCCGAGCTCAAGAGCGCCATCATGGAATACCTGGACACCCACAATGCCGACTCCAAACCCTTCATCTGGACCAAGCCCGCTGGCGAAATTCTCGAGAAGGTCGCCCGGGCGAAACAACTATTAGTGTCACAACACTAGGAGCCTTGCACAGCATGTGCAAATCCTTTGAGTGTTGCCCGCGTTAACTTGCGGCCGATCTCGGGATCGTTGCCGCTACGATACCATAGCAGCATGTTTCCGTCGTGCACTGCCTCGAGGTACAGTACGATGTCCTTCGTGTTCTGCTGAGTGCTGAATTCGCCAGCTGATTTTCCTGCATCGATGATCGTTTCAAGGAAGCCGCCAAGCTTGCGGTAGATGCGAAACATCTGAGACCGAATCTTCGATTTCATCCGCGAAACCTCGACTGACATCAGGATCATGATCGCGAGATCTTCAGGATGCAATGCTGCCCATTGCGTTTGATGCTTCACGAAAGCCTCAAGTTGTTGGGACGGCGAGCCACCACGGCGACGTACGCCCATAATGCTGGCATCGATCGAACGGGCCTCGATGGTTTCTAGCACCTTGAGGAGCAGCCGCTCCTTGCTCTTGAAGTGATAATAGACGGCGCCCTTGGTAAACCCCGCGACCGCAGCGACCTCCTCGAGTGTACTATTCCAGTACCCCTTGGTCCCGAACAGGCGAACCGCCGCATCGAGGATTCGCGCCAAACTCTGCTCCCGTTTCGAGATGGCCTTTTCCGGCGCTGCTTGGCCGGCCACCCTCTGTGTGGCCGGCTTCTTATTCCCCGACGTCTTTGGACCACGGGCAACGCTCACGTTGACCGGTATCGCGCCATTTCTATTAGCAGCCGGCATAGGTTTCCTTCGCAATCAACAAGCGCTGAATCTGGTTGGTGCCCTCCCAGATCTGCGTCACCTTCGCATCGCGCATCATGCGCTCGACGGGATAATCTTTGAGGTAACCATAGCCGCCATGCAGCTGAACCGAATCAGTAGACACTGCCATCGCAGCATCACTGCATAGCACCTTGGCGAGCGAAGCATAACGACGCGCGTCAGGGTGATTCCGCATGCGATAGTCCACCGCTTGATACAGGACGCAACGCGCGGCCTCGATTTTCAGCGTCATGTCCGCGATCATGATCCGTACAGCCTGAAACCGCGAAATGGTCTGGTCGAATTGGTGCCTTTCTTCGGTGTACTTCAGGGCCTCGTCCAGTGAGCCCTGAGCAATGCCGAGTGCGTGTGCGGCGATTGTGAGGCGCGAGTTGTGTAGCATCTCGACGATGTACTCACCGCCTTTGGCTGGATCACCGATCTCTCGTCCCGCGGGAATGCGGCATTGCTCGAGAATAACGTCAGCAGTAGGGCTGCCGCGCATTCCCATCTTATTCTCGGCTTTGCCGAAACGAATACCGGGATCGTCACGGTGGATCATGAAGATGCCAAACGATTTGTCACCGGAACGGGCAAAGATCAGGTACCAGTCCGCCCATCCCGCGTTGGTAATGAACCGCTTGGTGCCATCAAGAATCCAGCCGTCGCCGTATCGCTTGGCTGTGGTGCGTGCCCCCATCAAATTTGATCCGCCTTGTGGTTCGGTTAGGCCCCAGGCGCCGCGCATCTCTCCCTTGCAGATGGGAGGCAGCACTAGTTGCTGGAGGTCATTGGAACCATATTTCGCGATTCCTTCAAGAACCCATCCGCTGGTGATGGTGAGTGATGTGGCGGCACACGCGCGAGCCAGTTCTTCCGTCGTGATCACTTGAGCGAATAGGTCGCCGTCGGATCCGCCGAGGCGTTCTGGAAACGGCAGTCCGGGCAATCCCAGCCTCAACGCGCCCTCGATCGCCTCAAACGGCTGACGTCCCTCGAGATCGACCTTCGCTGCATGCGGCGCGACATCGCGCTCGACGAAGCGCCGCAGGTTCTGGCGAAAATCCTGATAGTTGTCTTCCTCCACGAGGCGCATTCTTTCCTCCTTGTTCTGCTCGGTTAGCCGTTGAAAATCGGTGGCCAGCCAAGGCCGATCTCCTGACCTCGTTCGGTGACAGGGCTTGCCACCGCAATGTGGTTGTCATCGAGCCCGAGGGATGACAGCACCTCGAGGCTACGATCGGCGGTGTCGCTAGGCGCGGGCGCAATCGGTGTCCGGCTGAAGCGAGGAATCGCCGGCACCACGAACTCTCCACGGTTGCGATCGGCGCGCGTGCGGATCTGCGGGTCGCGCCACACCTCGTCCGGCTGCAGCACGGGCGTGACGCACGCCTGCTTTCCTTCGAACAAGGCGGTCCAATGGTCGCGCGGCTGGGAACGGAAAGCTGCGTGGAGACGCTTCTCAATATCGGGCCAGGTCCGTCGGTCCATGTGATCGGGCAAGGTGCCGAGATCGAGCGTAGTCCAAAGTGCCTGGAAAAACTGCGGCTCAAGTGAGCCAAGCGCAACATAACCGCCGTCGGCACACTCGTAACAGCGATAGAACGGCGCATTGCCTGCGATCAGGCCGTCGCCGCGTCCGGGCATGGCATCGGTGCGCCACACCGGGAAATGCATCGCGATAAGCGACAGGCAACCATCGATCATCGCAGCGTCGATGTGTTGACCAAGCCCGGTGCGCGAGCGTTCATGCAGAGCGGCGAGAATCCCGATGACCGCGAGCATGCCGCCGCCGGCCATGTCCGCGATAATGTTCAAGGGGAGGGCAGGTGGTCTATCAGTTGGCCCGATCGAGCCGAGAACGCCGGTGTAAGCGAGATAGTTGATGTCGTGTCCGGCTTCTTGAGCCCGCGGGCCGTCCTGACCATAGCCCGTCAGGGAACAATAGATCAGGCGAGGATTGCTTGCGGACAGCGCCGCATAACCAGCGCCAAGACGATCGGCGACGCCCGGGCGAAAACCTTCGATTAACACGTCGGCGCTGTTTGCCAGCCGTTGCAGCGCGACCTGGCCTTCAACAGATTTCAGATCGAGCGTGATGAACGTCTTGCCGCGCGCAAAGGTCGAGACCGGCGGGCCTGCGCGCCCGCCGCCGACGACAATCACTTCGGCTCCGAGATCGGAGAGCAACATCGTGCCGTAGGGTCCCGGTGCAAGCCGCGTGAGATCAATCACTCGGATGCCTGCGAGCGGACGGTTTGCGTGTGCATTCGTCATCTATGTCCTTACCGAAGTGTGTTCATCCGTGTGCCGATATGGTGCCGCATGTTTGCAAATTCGTCTCAACAGGATTTTCGAGACCCTCTTGCGTGGCCCGATTGCCGCCTGTACGATCCACTCGACAAAACAGACCGGCTGGATAGTATGGGCCGGAGTTGAGGACAGACGCAAGGGAGTGGGGCCGCAAAAATGTTTTGCCGGTTTGTAGGTGAGATGACGATTGCCGGGGGGCTTGGAACAGGCCTGTCACGCCGGAACAGGCTAATTCATCCCACAACTTTTTGCGTGCATCTGAAGGCGGTGCCGATGCGTCTTCTTACCGTCCTGCGCCAATTGGCCGCGCTTCAGTTGTGGGCCGTGGCGCCAGACGAGTTCGCGCCAGAGACAGGCGTCCTGACGCGCGGCGCAACACCGAGTTGGTCCACCAGAAATTGTGGTCCGAACAAGCGATCCATCTGGAAGAGCATGGCTCGTCGTCGGTCCGCTTTCGTCATGCGTCTGTTTGGCAATTCAGGAGGCTGTAATGAGTCGACTTGATCTCGATGCCCTGGTTAAGCAGGTCACGAGCTATATCCTGGCGCACCCCTACGAGCGCGATGTCTGGGAGAAGGCTCCCGCGATCACCGGAATTCTGCGCTGGAACGACGACAAGGCGATTGCCGGCGCCAAGGCCTGGGTGGATCGCGCTGTCGAAGTGCAGTCTAGTCGCGGTTATTTGAGCTACGATGAGCGTATTGAGCTCGCCAAAGGACACGTCGAGGTGTTCTCGCCTACGGCGGCGCTGTCATCGGCTCTGGGCTACTGCGTACTAGCGTTCTATGAGCGTACCAAGGAGGGGCGGCTGCTCGAGGCCGCATGCCTTCAGGCCAAGGCGTTGCTGGAAGCGCCCCGCACGCGTGGCGGCGGCTTCTGGGTGCGTGATGAGGGTCCAGAACTGTGGATCGACTTCATCTACCTGATGTGTCCATTCCTTGCCCGCTTGGGCCGACTGACCGGCGATACCAAACTGATCGACGAAGCGCTGCTGCAGGTTGACGTCTATGTGCATCACCTTGTCGACAAGGACGAGAACCTTGCGCGGCATGCGTGGCGCGAGACGCCCAACAGTTTTCTGCAGTCGACCTTCTGGTGTCGCGGCAACGGCTGGCTCACATGCTGTCTGGTCGATCTGCTTGCGGAAATTGGCGACCATCCTCGCGCCGAACCGCTTCGTGAGCTGGGGCGGCGGGTGTTCGCCGCCATCGGCGCTCATCAGGACCGCAGCGGATTCTTCCGCAACATCCTCGACGACAAGCACGCCAAGTTCGAGGCGTCTGGCACTCTGATGTTTGCCTACAGCGCGGCGCACGCCGTGAATAGGGGGTGGCTTGACAAGAGCTTCATGGAAAAGGCCGAACGCGCATTTCGTATCGTAGCGGGTTCAGTGGAGCCGGACGGCGCGGTGCCTGGCGTGCAGGTGCCTCCGGGTGGCCCCGGCGTTCCGTTCGCCACCGCTCTCTATGGACAAGGATTCTTCCTGCAGGCCGCGGCGGAACTCAAGGATCGCCTCGCCTAAAGCGGCGCGACGCGCCTCGCGACACCACAACGGACGAGAAACGAAGTGTACCTCGAAATCTTCGCCAACGGCCTTTTCCTCGGCGCCATCTATGCATTGTTCGCAGTGCCAATGAGCGTTATCTGGGTAACGACAGACGTCATTGACGTGTCGGTTGGCGCCTATGCCGTCGTGGCCGGAGTTGTGAGCGCCGCATTTGGCCTGCCGTATGGCGGGCTGCTCGGCGTCATGGCCGCGATGGCGCTGGGAGTCGTGACGGGAACCATCTTCCTCGGCTTTCATGCCTTGCGCACCATGAAAGATGCGATGCCGATCGTGCTCGCGACTTTCGCATTCATGCTGCTGGTCGAGTCCGCTGTCCTTGTTGTTGTCGGCACGGACAATCAGTTCGTGGAGCGGCTCCCAGGTAGCTGGCTGGTCGGCGAGTCTGTTATCGGCTTCCAGGGCCTGTTCAATCTCGCGCTCAGCGTGATGTTGATGTTCGCGCTGACGGCGGCGCTCAAATGGTCGCCCGCCGGCTTACGCATGAAGGCGTGTGCGATTTCCGCCAAGAACGCATCCCTGGCGGGTATCGCGGTCAAGCGCACCCAGTTCCTAACTTTCGTGCTGTGCGCAGGCATGGCGGGGGTTGGCGGTGTGCTCGCGTCGATGTCGATCGGCATGACCTACGCGAGCGCCTTTACGTTCACTACTATCGCGTTCAGCAGCGCGGTCGTGCTTGGCCGCCGCGGTCCACTGCCAGCGTTTCTCGGCGGTCTGCTGATTGGGCTTACGGAGTCGGTCAGTCAGACTTTCCTCCCGAACGGCTGGGCGCCGGCGATCCCGGCGGTTCTGATCATCGCGATTCTGGCCTCCGGGCGCCTGCCGTCGGCCGCCTTCTCGGGAGCCCGTCCATGAGCGGCTCCCTCAAATGGTACGGTAGCGTCGGCGTCCTACTCGCGGCAATCGCCTGCGTTACGCTGCTCGGCGAGTTCCGTCCTTCAGTCTACTCGACGTCCACCACGATCGGCATTTTCGCCCTGCTGGCACTGCCGCTCGGGCTCCTCTATGGCCAGGGTGGAACGGTGTCGCTGGCGCAGGGTGCCTTTGCTGCGATCGGAGCTTACACGTCTGCGATCATCACCACGCGCTACAGCGTATCGCCGATGTTGTCGCTCATTCCTGCGATCGTGATGCCTGCGCTGGTGGCGTTCATCATTGCCAAGCCGATCCTGCGCCTGCCTGAACTGTCGCTGGCGCTGGTGACACTGTCCGTCGGTACAGTTGTCGAGGTTGTGCTGCAGCGGGGGGGCGATCTCACTGGCAGCTTCAATGGCATCAACGGGATTCCAGCGTTGCCGTTCGTCGGTACGTCGCGCATTCGTGCGCACTTCGTCATCTGGACGGTCGTCGTGGTAGTGGTCATCGCCTATGTGAACTTCATGTCGAGCCTGCGGGGACGTGCGCTGAATGCGATCCGTACCGATCATCTGCTGGCGGAAGCTATGGGTGTGAACGTAGCCCTCGATCTTTCGCTGCTGTTCGCAATCACGGCGGGCGTCGCAGGACTCGGTGGCTGGTTCTACGCTCACACGCTGGGCTACGTCGCGCCGGATTCGCTATCGATCGCGCTATCGGCCAACGTGCTGTTCATGGTGGTACTCGGCGGACGCAAGTCCGTGCTGGGACCGATCATCGGTGCGGCGATCTTTACGCTCGCCAGTGACTTCCTGCCGGGGACCGAAAGCCAGGGCATCTTCTTCGGTGGAATTCTCATTTTCGTCCTGCTGTTCTCTCCGGACGGCCTGATGACACTGGTTCCGCGAAACTGGTTGCGGAGTCGAACGCCGCCGGTGCCTGCGAACGTGAATCCGGCCGTGCAGCCATCGGGGTCAGTACGATGAGCCTTGAAGCACAAAACATCAGTATCTCGTTCGGCGGCCTGAAGGTCCTGACGGATGTTAGCGTTCAGGTACGTCCGGGCATAATCACCGGTCTGGTCGGCCCGAACGGCGCGGGCAAGACCACACTGTTCAATTGTCTGACCGGCGTCGCGCATCCGCAGCAAGGCGTGGTGCGACTGGACGGCGAGGATATTTCGGAGCTTCCGCTCTATCAGCGTATCCGGCTCGGCGTGTCACGCAGCTTTCAAACGCCGCGACTCGATCTCGATGCCAGCGTTCTGGATGCGGTGATGATGGGCTTCTACAGCCGTAACAAGCCGTCTCTGCCCAGCAGCTTCGCTTCGCTCCCGGCGCGGCGGAAGCGAGAAAAGGAACTGGGGGCTCAGGCGGAGCGGCTGATCGCCCAGTTCGAACTGACCTCCGATCCGCATCAAAGGTCAGGGGCGCTGTCGCTTGGCCGCCTACGCCTGCTTGAGGTCGCTCGCGCCCTGGCCAGCAGCCCGAAATATCTTTTGCTCGATGAGCCCGCCGCTGGCATCGACGAGCATGACCGCGCCTTGCTCGCTCGCGCGATCCGTGGCGCCGCGAACCATCAGATCGGCATCCTGCTGGTGGAACACAATGTCGGCTTCGTCGCCGAACTCAGCAATCACATGGTGGCGCTGGTACGCGGTGAGGTCGTTGCGACAGGAAAGCCCCATGACGTGGTCCGCGACGAGCAGGTGGTGACCGCTTATCTCGGAGGGCATCGTGTCGCAGCTTAATACTCAGCCGGCGACCGACGTGCGCAAAGGCCTGGTTTGCGAAAACATCAGTGCGCGCTACGGTAGCCTGACAGTCTGCAACGGCGTCAGCTTCTCGGTGGCACCGGGCGAATTACTGGCACTGATCGGGCCCAATGGTGCCGGCAAGACAAGCCTGGTGGGCGCACTCAACGGCACCGTCAGCGGCGCGGGCCAGGTGACCCTCGATGGCCATCGGCTCGATGTGCTGTCGTCGTGGCGGCGCGTCGGCATCGGCCTCACCACGGTGCCTGACGGACGCGGGTTGTTTGCGTCGCTGACGGTAGCTGACAACCTTCGCCTCGGTGCGCTGTTGACGGAGAAGAGCAGGCGCCGCGAGGCGATGGACAATGCGCTCGATCTGTTTCCGTTTCTGAAATCTCGGTGGAACGACGCCGCTGGCGCGCTCAGCGGCGGGCAGCAGCAGATGCTGGCAATCGCCAAATGTCTCGCCTGCAGCCCACGAGTGCTGCTGCTCGACGAGCCGACGCAAGGGCTTGCTCCGATCATCGTCGATGAGCTGGCGGATGTCTTGCGTAAGCTACGTGCGCGTGGACTGCCGATTCTCTTGGTCGAGCAAAACCATCATCTGGTCGAGTCGGTTGCCGACCGCTTCATTGTTCTTGTGGGCGGGAAGGTCGTTCTCGAAGGCAACAATGCCGAGCTCGCCGACAGGGATCGCATCGTCAGCCTCTATCTGCAGCGTTCGGCTTCACCTATCCATTGATCAAGGGAGGACCATTAATGACGATAAGCAATCAGGTTACGAGAAGGACAGCACTGGCGCTCTGCCTTGCTGCCGGCGCCGCCATGCAGACCGGCTCGCTTGCCGCTCAGCCGAAGGGCGAACCGTTGCGCATTGCGGTGCTGATCGCGCTTTCGGGACCGGCAGCGGCTTACGGCGCAGATGAGCGTGCAGCCGTTGAGGCCGTGGTCGAACGCGTCAATCTAGAAGGCGGCATTAATGGCCGACCGATCGAATTGATCGTGCGCGATACCAAGACCAATCCGACCGAGGCGGCCCGACTCGCCAATCAGGTCATCCTCGATGACAAGGTGATCGCGATCATCGGCGCGACCACGGGTTCTGAGACGCTAGCATTCGCCGACCTTGCAATGCGTTCGAAGGTACCGGTGTTCCCGATGGTTGGCACGCAGTCCGTGACCGACCCGAAGGAGGGATATTCGAAGTGGGTGTACCGGATGTCGGTGCCGATTTCGACCGACCTTCCAGCGAGCCGCGACCGCATCGTCGCCGACGGGCACAAGCGCGTCGCAGTGTTTTCGGAAGAAGATGCTTATGGTCAGCAGGCATCCGAACTGTTCGTCAAGCTTGCCAAGGAGAAGGGCGACCTGCAGGTGGTAGAAAATACTTCGGCGCCGAAAGCGGCGACCGATCTCACTGCCCAGGCGATCAAGATTCGCAGCGCCAAGCCCGATGCTGTATTCCTCGCCACGTCGAGCACCGGCTCGGCTGGTGCGTTCCTGCGCAAGCTGCAGGAAATCGGGATGAACGTCCCTGTCTACGGCATGGCCGGCATTGTCCAGAAGCAGATCATCAAGAACGGCGGCAAGGGTGCGGAGAATCTGATCGCTCCGGCGCTGGTCAATCCGGACGAGCCCGGTCCGCTGACCGACCTGTTCGATCTGTTGAAGAACAAGGGCGGTGTTGCCGGATTCGGCGCACTACTGGGCGCCAACGCCGCTGCGACCGTCGTGCAGGGTCTCAAGGCAGGTGCTGCCGACGGCCCATCTCTGCGTGACAAAGTCGAGAGCATGGGGCCGATCAAGGGTTACGCGGCGGCGCCGATCCAGTTCTCAGCCACGGATCACGACAGCTGGGGCAAGGAAACGCTCATTTACGTCACCGTACGCGATGGAAAGTTCAAGAACTTGGCGGCGAAATGACCAAACAGATTCCTCTTCCACTTGAAGGCGTGCGTGTTGTGGACCTGACTCAGGTCC
>WBZP01007509.1_pt1 | contig 10488 bp, 16 predicted proteins | sample 5204301 | NCBI WGS metagenome assembly WBZP01 (sample SAMN12412401, study PRJNA552823) | activated sludge metagenome | isolation source: activated sludge from nitrification reactor of wastewater treatment plant... | place: USA: Pennsylvania | collected 2017 | reverse complement strand
TCGACTCCGGGCGGGCGCCGCCGTCTGCCCATCGCTCGAAGGTGAAGGTGACCGCATAACCGCCGTCGGGCCTGCGGGCTGCCGAGAACAGATGCGGCCCCGTCTGGCGCGCGAAGCCGTCGAGCACCCGCGCCGTTTCGGCCTCAGTGCTGAAGCCGCCTTCGCAGTTCGAAAACCCGATGACTTTGACCAGCGTCCCCTCCGGCTGGCCCGCTTCGCAGACCGGGGGCGAGCCGATCCCCTGGGGCTGAGTCACGCAGCCAATCCGGCGGTAGTCCACCAACGCCTGAAGCGCGGGCAGGTCGCCGTCCAGCATCGCCGCGATAAACCGGTCGACCACCGCCACGCCCGTGGTGGGCGAAGCCGTCGCCGAGGGGGTCGAGGTCGCTGGCGTCACAGCAGTGTGGGCGGTGGCCGTAGCGGTCTGGGCCGGAGCCGGGTTGTTGTCGCCGCCGCCATCACAGCCCGCAGCCCCACCGATGATGAGGAGCGCGAAGAGCAGACAAGTCACCCTCATACAGGATCAACGCGACCACCGCGCCAGAAGTTCCCGGCCGTCTACCGGTGGGGGCCTCGGAGCAGGGTCGACTCGTTCCCCCGGTCGGCCCGGCGCTTCCCGCGAGAGCTATACTGAACCTCATGGAGAAGTCAGCCGCCCGGGCCGCCCACGACCTCATGCTCAGCCGGATCGAACAGAGCCTGAAGGACGAGGATCGGGATAACGCGCGCATGTGGATCGGCAAATCAGATGCCGAGTGCGCCCGCGCGATCGGCCAATGCAGCGACCTGGGCGATGCCCTCATCCACGCTCGAGGGTTCCCCATCGACTACGGCGAATTGGACTTCCCGCCACTCCCAAGGCGCTAGGCTCGCGGAAATCCTCGGCGACGACGACGGCCGCATTGCACGCTTGCGGGAGACCGTCGCGGCCGCCGAACGCCTGATGGCGGGAGACGATTAGCCCACCGAGCGGACCTTCGTGGGCGTGATCGTCAGCGTCACCCACTGCTCCGGTTTCGCTGTCCAGCTCCGGATCGTCTCTTCCGCCTGTTTCGGGCCGTAGTAGCGGCGGGCCAGCCGTTCGATCAGCGGCACAGTCCCTTCGTCTGAGATTGAACAGATGCCCTCGATGGTCACCCAGCGCTCGTGGACGCCGACTGGCTCCTCCACCGAGAGCGCGACGCGGGGTTCCTCGGCCAGACGGCGAGCCTTGCGTGACGTCCGCGAGGTGAAGACGCGCGCGACCGTCCCGTCCCACTCGAACCAGATGGGCACGACCGTGGGCTGTCCGCCCGCGTGCAGGTAGGCAAGCTTTCCGATGCGCGTTTCGCGCAGGAACGCGTCGATTTCGCCCGGTGACATGGACGCCATGCCCTGCAGCGTAGCAGTTCTCCTCCCGGTCGGGGCCGTTCGGGCCGCAGGTGCTGCCCACAGGTCGCTGTCCTGCCGCCCAGCCCTGAGCGCAGACTCTGTGCATGGCTGATTGGCGAAAGGGCCTGGTCTGGATCGGCGCCGGTTTCGCTCTCGTCGTGCTGGCGATGACCTTCAGCATCCTCGGAGATGAAGACGCGCACGGTGGCGAGCTAGCCCTGTTCGTCGTGACGTTCTATGCCGGACTCACCGCCGGCGCGTTTGCGCTCGTCCGGGGAGCGCTCTTCCTCATGCAGCACATGCGCCGACAGGCTGCTCTACGGTTCTTCGTTGCGACGGTCGGCGGCATTGTCCTCGCGATCGTGCTGCACAACGTGGTGTACGCCATCACCGGCGTCGAAGAAGCGTTCTTCTTCTTGCTGGCGCTGCTCGTTGGCCCGGTGGCGCTCGTAGCCGCGGTGATTCGCCTGTTCCGGCCGTACGAACCTCTCCCGCACGCATAACCTCGCGCCCCTGAGCAACCTCTCCGGTACCATTTCGGCCATCACCGGGGGGCTTCCGCCATGCAACTCTTCCTCGATACCGCATCCATCGACGAGGTCCGCGCGGCTGCGCGCTTCGGGGTCATCAGCGGCGTCACTACGAACCCCAGCCTGCTGGCCAAAGAGGGCGGCGTGAGCTACCGGGAGCGCATCCAGGAGATCGCGGAGGTCATCGACGGCCCGATTTCGGCGGAGTGCGTCTCACGCAAGGCCGATGACCTGTTGGTGGAAGCCCGCGAGCTGGCCAGTTGGCACCCCAACGTGGTTGTCAAAATCCCGATCGACGCCGAGGGCCTGGAAGCCATCCACCGCTGCTCCGCCGAAGGCATCCGGATCAACACCACGCTGGTCTTCACGCCCAACCAGGCGTTGCTCGCCGCGCTGGCCGGCGCCGCCTTCCTCAGCCCGTTCGTCGGCCGCCTGGATGACGTGAGTTACGACGGGATGGAGCTCATCCACGAGTGCGTTCGGCTCGTCGAGACGCACAACCTCACGGCGCGTGTCCTCGCCGCCAGCCTCCGCCACCCCCTGCACGTTACCCAGGCGGCGATGGCTGGGGCGCACATTGGCACCATTCCGCCCTCACTCATCCCCCAGATGCTCAAGCACCCGCTGACCGACCTCGGGATCGACCGTTTCCTCGCGGACGCGCGCACGGCCGGCCTGATCTGATCCGGTGACGAGGCGCGACAAGGACCTGAATCGAATTCTGGACGGGCGTTTCGACCGGAGCGTGGACTTCGCTTTGTTGCTGACGGTGCTTCGGCGGCTCGGGTTCGCGGTGCGTACCTCAGGGAGCCACACGACCCTCACGCGCCCTGATATTCCGGTCGCGATCGTCCTCCAGCCTCGTGGCAAGCTTGCAAAGGATTACCAGGTACGCCAGGTGCGACGTGTTATCCTCGAGTACGAAGACTTGGAGTCAGGCGAATGAAGTACGAAATCGTCATCTATTGGAGCGACGAAGACGAGTGCTTCCTCGCTGAAGTGCCCGATCTTCCGGGGTGCATGGCTGATGGCGCCACCCAGGAAGAAGCGCTGGCGATGGCCAAGGAGGTAATCCCGATTTGGCTCAAGGCCTGGGAAGACCTAGGCCGCGAAGCGCCGGCGCCGAGGCAGCATGTCCTCGCGAGCTGAGTTGAACCTTCTGGAGCCTCTGAGCGGATGAACTCATCCAATCTCTCGGGGGCGGTCGTGTCTGTGCACGCCGTCTCGGAGATCAGGCGACGAGCCTTGCCGGTGGAGGAAGTGGCACGGGCATTGGCCGAGCCGGACCAGGTCGTTTCCGTGAGACCTGGGCGGGTCGTGCTCCACCGCAAGTACAGCTCCGGAGGGCGCGAGTACCTGCTTCGCGTCTTCGTCGACGTGGACCCCAAGCCGCCGGTCGTGGTCACGCTCTACCGAACGAGTAAGATTCAGAAATACTGGAGCACGGCATGAAGGTCATCTATGACAAAGCCACAGATACCCTCACGGTTATCTTTCGTGAGGCTGTGATCGCTGAGAGCGACGAAGACAAGCCCGGCATCGTGTTGGACTACGACGATGATGGTCAAATCGTATCGATGGAGATTCTGGACGCGTCTCGGACGGTCAAGGATCCGGAACGCGTTGACTTCAGCCGCGTGGCCTGACCGGCGTGCCCGGCGTCATCTCTCTGCTGCCCGAACCGTTCGCCAGCGGGGTAGAACGCCTCTGGGGTTCCATGCACCGCGAATTCGGCATCCCGATGGGCTATCCGGGTGCCGTCCCGCACATCACCTTCCACCTCGGCGCCCGCGACGCTGAACCCGGGGCCGCCGGCGTGGTGGAAGCGGTTGCAAAGCGCACGGTGCCGTTCAGCATCACCACGGCCGGGTTCGGAGTCTTCGGCGGCCCGGAGCCGGTTGTCCACCTCGCCGTCGCGCGCTCGCCGCAGGTGGCGCGGCTCGCTGCCGAGCTTGAGTCCGCGTTGGCGGCCGCGGGGTATCCAACGACTGACCCGTACTTCACGCCTGATCGCTGGATGCCCCACATCACCATTGCCCACCGGAACCTCGCCGGCATAGAACTCGGGTCGCTGCTCGCATGGTTGGTCAGCCAGCCGCTCAGCTGGGAGATACCACTCTCAACACTCTCCGTGGCTCGAGAGACCGAGCTCAGCGCCGACGTGCTCGCGACGTTCCCGCTGTCCGGCCGGGCCGTGGGCTGACATACTTGCATGCACAACTAACACGAGTGCCGCGATGAAGACCCTTCGTATCTCCCATCCCGCCTTCCAGGGCATGCACGCGAACGAAACGATCGACTTCTACACCCGCATCCTCGGGATGGAGCTTGTGCTGCGGCAACCGAACCTGGACTACGAGCTGGAAGAGCACCTCTTCTTCCACGTTGGGAACGACAACTTCATCGCCTACTTCGTGCCGAAGCCGGAAACAGACCTTTCGACCTACCAGCAGGCGCAGCCGGGCTCCGGCCACATGGATCACCTGGCGCTCGACATCGAGCTCGCTGACCTGCCGGCGTGGGAGGAACGGCTGCGCGCGAACGGCGTGGAGTTCGAAGGCCCCGTTGACCGCGGCTATGAGCGCTCGCTGTACTTCAAGGACCCGAACAACGTTACCGTCGAACTGCTGGCCTGGCTGACCCCGCCGCCGCACGGGACGCCCCAGGCGGAGCTGATCAAGCGCGCGCAGGCTCTGCGGGAGGCGCGTGGCGCCGGGTTCATCGAGGACGAAGACGTGCGCGCCGCCATCTCGGAACTCCAACGCGACGCGTTGGGAATGTTCCGGGGTTAGTTGGGAGCACGACCGGTTCGCCGCCCGGCGAGGGCGAGGGCCTGAAACCGCCGTCAGTTGGGTTGAGCGGCCTGCCTCGGCCAAACACAGACAGGACTCTGTCCCACTGCCGAACCCAACGGCCGCCAGGGCGCATTTGCAGATTCACACCAGCAGCGTCCCCAACTCTCCCAACGGCAATACCACCATCACCAGTTTCCCCATGTGCTGAGCATCTGTTTCCATGGATGGGAATGCTTGACGCAATCGATATCCACGTAACCGGTGGCAACGGCGGGAGCGGCCTCGTGAGCTACCACCGCGAGAAGTTCGTCCCCGAGGGCGGTCCTGACGGCGGAGACGGAGGCCGAGGTGGCCGCATCTTCCTCCGTGCCGTCGATGACATCTACACGCTGGAGCAGTACCGCTCGAAGAGGAAGTTCACGGCAGGCCACGGCGGGAACGGCGGGCCGAACCTCCGCACAGGGGCTCATGGGACTGACCTCTACCTAGATGTGCCGGCCGGGACGGTTGTCCACGATGTCGAGACGGGCGACCTGATTGCGGACCTGGCGAAACTCGGCGACGAAGTGCTGGTTGCGCACGGCGGCCGCGGCGGTTGGGGTAACAAGCGCTTCGCCACGTCCACGAACCAGACCCCCGGCTTCTCCCAGAAGGGCCAGCAAGGCGAGGAAGCCGACATCCGGCTCGAGCTGCGCCTGCTCGCGGATGTAGGACTGATCGGGCTGCCGAACGCGGGTAAGTCGACGTTTCTCTCGGCCGTTTCGAATGCAAAGCCGAAGATCGCGAACTACCCGTTCACCACGCTGGAGCCGATGCTCGGAGTGGTGAACGTGGCCTACGACCGGTTCACCCTGGCCGACCTGCCGGGGCTGGTGGAGGGCGCGAGCGAGGGCTACGGCCTGGGGTTCGAGTTCCTGAAGCACATTCGCCGCTGTCGCGTGCTCCTGCACCTGATCGACAGTTCTTCGCCGGACCCGGTCACGGACTACGAACTCATCGAGGGCGAGCTTCGCGCGTACGACCCCAAGCTGGAACAGGTTGCGCGCGTCGTAGCGGTGAGCAAGGCCGACCTGGACGAAACGCAGGCGCGCCTGGCCGCCGACACGCTGGAAGCGCACATCGGCCGGCCTGTGCGGGTCATTTCGGCGGAACTCGAGACCGGCGTAGAAGCGCTGCTGGCCGAGTTGATGGCGCTTGTCCGTTCAGAGAAAGAGAAGCCCGTTGAAGAGTCGCCGGACGAGATTCCCGTGCTGCGGCCGGCCTCCGAGGAGCGGTTCAGCGTCCACCGTGACGAACAGGGGCGGTACGTGGTGGAGGGATACCGGGCTGTCTCGTTCGTGAACATGATGGACACGGAGATGCCCGGAGCCTACGACGAGATCCTTCGCCGGCTCGAGCGGTGGGGCATTGCGAAGGTGCTGCGGCGCGAAGGGATCCAGCCGGGGGACACCATGCTGTTCGGTGAGACGGAAGTCGAGTGGGACGCGTAATCAGAGTTGAGCACCGGCGGTGCGCCGCGCAGTGACCGCTGCGGCGACAGCGGTCCCGAGGAGTTCGTGCCCGGCGAGCTGAAGATGGAACCCATCGGCTGTCAGGAGATCCGCCCCGGGCGCAGCGGCCGAGAACAACGGTGCGCTATCGACTACGGCATACCGATGCTGGCGCGCGGCGGCGGTGATGTCTCGCAGGAAGTCCGCGCGCCGGCGAGCGATGTGCCGGACCGTCACGTGTTTGCCTTCCTCGGGAGGGTACGCGACGAGCACGAGGTCCACGTGTTCGACGCGCGCGACCGCGTGGATGATGTCGGTGTAGTTCTGCGTGAGCCGCTTCTGAGAAATCAGCGGCTGTGTCCCGATCGCCCGACGGATGGTTTTCCGGGCGAGACGGTTGAGGCGCGGGGGTTCGTGGCCGCGGTCGCGCGTATGGCGGTCGAAGGCTTCTTCCGCGCTGCGGTAGCGAGAGCCAATCCGTTTGCCGAGGAGGCGCTCAACGCGCTTCCAGGTGCATCCAACCGTGAAAGCGAACGTCCCCAGCGGCAGGATGACGAGGTCGGGCTCGAGTTCCCGGATCTTGCGCTCCGCGAATGCCGCGCCGGCGGTGGAAACAGCCGAGAACCCGGCCTCCGTCACCGTAACCGGTTCGTCCGTCTGAGCAGACAGGACTTCGCGGACAACACCCGGCCAGGTCTCGCCCTCGACGAAGCGGCCCTGGGTGTCGGAGTTGCCGAGGACGAGGACATGCATCGCGCAAAATGCTACAGGCAGGCGACCGAAGCCGGGCGCGACAGGACCGGTGGTAGACTGATCCCGTGGCAACTTCTGTGACCATTCGCCGAAAGGTCCGCGCGGGCCAAACGGATGTCCCGGAGCTCGCGGCTTTCGAAGGCAAGGACGTTGAGATCACGGTGACCGAGGTGGACGTCTCTGCCTCCACGGTGCCCGAGCCATGGCCCGACAATGGGCCGACTGATCGTTACCCATTGCGCGGCAGCGTCCTCCGCTTCGATGACCCATTCGGCCCCGCGGCGCCTGAGGAGGACTGGGAAGCCCTCAATTGATACTGCTGGACACGCACATCTGGGTGTGGTGGATCGGTGGCGATCCCAAATTGCCCGCCCGGTACCGCGATTACATTCGTGAGCACGAATCTGAAGGCCTGGCCGTGTCCGTCATCTCCTGTTGGGAGGTGGCCCTGAAGTCTGCTCGCGGACAACTTCAACTCACCACGGAAGCTCCAGTGTGGATCCGATCCGCGCTGGACTACCCGGGAATAATGCTGGCCGACCTGACCGTGGACATCGTGGTCGAGGCGACCAGACTTCCCGCCGCCTTCCATCGCGATCCTGCGGACCGGATGCTTGTAGCTACCGCGCGCTTACAAGGCTGCCCGTTGCTGACGGCGGATGCGGCGATCCTCCAGTACCCTCACGTGCGCCTTGCCATCCCATGAAAATCACGGCCCCAGCGTCGGATTCCGCTGCTCGATGATGTCCGTCATGCGCGTTTTCACCGACTCCAGGACGTTCGCCTGCGCCGGGAAGATGTAGAACTTGTCGTCGCGGACGGCCTCGAAGACCTGGCGGGCGACTTCCTCGGGTTCGTAACCGTGGTCGATGGCGGCCCTGAACGCGGCGGCGAACTGCTGGACTTCCGGGCGCTGGGCCGAGACGTCCGTTGCCGCGTGGCCGCCCAGTTCCGATGGCCGGTTCCGTTCCGCGTCCATGATGGCGGTCTTGATCAGCCCGGGGCAGAGCACGGAGGCGGAAAGCTTCACGCCCATTCCCTTGAACTCCTTGTAGATGCCTTCCGTCAGGCAGACCACGCTGTGCTTGGAAATGTTGTAGGGGTTTGCCCCAGTGAGCAGTCCCGCCATCGAGGCAGTGTTCACGATGTGCCCCTCTTCGCCGTTCTCCAGCATGCGAGGGATGAAGGCGCGGATGCCATAGAGCACGCCCATGAAATTCACGCCCCAGGTCCACTCCCAGTCGCTGAGTGGCGATTCCCAGGGGCGCGAACGGAGGGTTGCGGCCGTGGCCGCCACGCCGGCGTTGTTGCAGACGATGTGGACGTTCCCGAAGGTGGCGAACGCCTTGTCGGCGAGCGTGTTCACGTCGTCTTCGGACATGACATTCGTCCTGACGGCGAGGACTTTGCCGCCCTTCGCCTTGAGCGCGGCTTCGGCCATCGCTAGTGGTTCCGACTCGATGTCGGCGGCGACGACGGCCATGCCTTCTTCCGCGAAGCGGTGGGCGAATGCCAGGCCCATCCCGCTGGCGGCGCCGGTGACGACGGCGACTTTGTTCTTGAAGTCCTTCATTGTGGTGCTCCCCGGTTTACGTTGAGGGCCGAGTGTACCGGGAATGTCTCTCGTGAGTGCATGAACCGCGACCCATCGGGAGCGGATCGTGACCAGGCGAGCCAGCTCCCCAGTGAGCGAGTCGTTTCTGCGCGGGCGGGATAGGCCGTGACGCGCGATGGGGTGGGGGCTGCCGCGTGGCGTGGTCGCTTCGCCACGATCCGCGAGCGGCAGCGCGCGGTTCCACTTCGCCGGGCAAGTGCATGAACCGCGACCCAGCGGGAGCGGATCGTGACCAGGCGAGACAGCTCCGGGCAGAATGCCGTGTCCGTGCTGGGGGTAGAGACCTCCAAGGCGACCGGCGGTGGTCGCTTCGCCACGATCCGCGAGCGGCAGCGCGCGGTTCCACTTCGCCTGGCCAGTGCATGAACCGCGACCCATCGGGAGCGGATCGTGACTGGGCGAGACAGCTCCGGGCAGCGCGCCGTTTCCGCGGGGGGAGAGACCTCCAAGGCGACCGGCGGTGAGGGGCGAGTGGCGTGGTCGCTTCGCCACGATCCGCGCGCTGCCGCTCGCGGTTCCACTTCGCCTGGGCCGTGCTTGAACCGCGACCCCTCGGGAGCGGATCGTGACCAGGCGAGCCAGCTCCGGTCAGAATGCCGTGTCCGTGCCGGGCGGGAGACACCGTGAGCGCGACCGGTGGGGGCTGCCGCGTGGCGTGGTCGCTTCCCCGCGATCCGCTTGCTGCCGCGCGCGGTTCCATTTGCCGCGGGACTGTTGAATGGGTGCGCAATCGTTCGTGCTGAAACGGCGTAGACTCCGGCCGCACAACCGGTTTCATGGAGGAGGTTTCCAGATGGGAAAGCTCGACGGGAAGTCCGTAATCGTCACGGGCGCAAGCCGCGGCATCGGCGCCGAAATCGCGCGGGTCTTCGCTGCTGAGGGCGGGAAGGTCGCCTGCGTCGCCCGGACCCTCAAGGAAGGGGACCACATCCTCGAAGGCTCACTGCAGCACACGGTGCAGACCATCAAGGACGCCGGAGGCGAAGCGACCGCGATCACCGCGGACATTTCGGACTATGACCAGTGCGTGCGCGCGGTGGAGCAGGCGCGGGCTGCCTACGGCCCGATCGACGTGCTCGTGAACAACGCCGCTCTCACGTACTTCATCCCGATCAAGGACTACCCGATCTCGAAGTGGCACCGCTCGATCGGCGTGAACTTCCATGCCCCGTTCTACTTCAGCCAGCTCTGCCTCCAGGACATGCTGCCGCGTAAAGCCGGCTCGATCGTCAACATCTCGAGCGGCGCCGCGATCGGCCCGGGCCGTGGTCCGTACAAGGGCGACTTCGGCCGCGGCGGCACGCTCTACGGCGCGGAGAAGGCGGCGCTCGAACGGTTCACGCAGGGCCTCGCGTCCGAGGTCTACGAAGACGGCATCAGCGTCACCTGCGTCTCGCCGTCACAGGTTGTCCCAACGCCGGGCACGGTGCACCACCACCTGGTGACCGGCATGGATGACCCTCGAGGGGAACACCCGGAGCTGATGGCGAAGTCGGCACTCCTTCTCGCTACCGAACCGCTCGACAAGGTGACCGGCCGGGTGACCTACAGCCAGGAGATCCTGCAGGAGTTCGGCTGGATCACGAACGGCAAGGGCACCGGCATTGAGCGCAAGGGTTCGGGCTACTCGCAGATTTAGCCGTACTCGTCGCGAATCGCGCTCGAAGTTCTCCCCACTCCACCCATGCGTGGAGCGGGGCAGGGGGTGAGGCACATGTCCGAAAACACCATCTCTCGCAAGGTCGCCATCTCTGGCATCGCCGAGACGGCGTACTACAAGCGCGGCGCCGCGGATCGGAGCGAGTTCCAGCTCACGCTGGAAGCGATCATCGCCGCCGCGGATGACGCCGGCATCGATGTCCGCGACATCGACGGCTTCTGTTCCTACAGCAATGACCGCAACGACCCGCCGCGCATCGCTTCGGCGTTGGGTT
>WBZP01007508.1_pt1 | contig 10489 bp, 8 predicted proteins | sample 5204301 | NCBI WGS metagenome assembly WBZP01 (sample SAMN12412401, study PRJNA552823) | activated sludge metagenome | isolation source: activated sludge from nitrification reactor of wastewater treatment plant... | place: USA: Pennsylvania | collected 2017 | reverse complement strand
ACGCAATGATTACCCACAACGTTGTAGTGCGATTTGCCAAATCGCGCTACGCAATGATTACCCACAACGTTGTAGTGCGATTTGCCAAATCGCGCTACGCAATGATCGCCCACAACGTTGTGGCGCGATTTGCCAAATCGCGCTACATATAATCCCGTTATGAGCAGTTTCCTCTCCCACTCGGTCTTGCTTGTCGTCTATGGCGGCGCGCTGGCCGTCGGTCTGGCGTTCATCGGCCTGGCCGTGGTGTTGCTGTTGCGCAGCTTTACCCCCGGCAGCCAGGCCGCGTCCGACGGGCGTGGCCGTCGCCTCAACCGGGCGCTGACCTACTCGGTCGGTCTGGGCGCGGCCGTGCTGGGCGGCGTCGGTTTGCTGGCGTTGCTGGTGGTGCGTCTGTCGCCGGCGGCCAGCCTGGTCTGGGCGCTGGGCGCGGCGTTGATCGCCGGCGCGCTGGCCGAGATCATCCTGGTCTACCTGCCCAACCGGCGGCGGTTGGAAGAGGCCGGCATCGCTATTGAGGCCGACGGCCGCGAGGCGCGCGTCGTCATCCCCATTCCGGCCAGCGGCTTGGGCGAGGTGACCTATCAGGACGGTGCGGAGACGATCCATCTGGGCGCGCGCTCGGCCACGGGGGAGCCTATCGGCCGCGACAGCCGCGTGCGCATCGAGCGCGTGGCCGGGCGGGTGGCCATCGTGCAGCCCGCCGCCGGCCCGGCCAAGAGCGAGCGCCGCCATGCCGGGTAGCCGCCCGCTCCTGCGCTGGCTCGACGCCCGCCCGGCCTGGCTGACGGTGGGCGTATCGTTCCTGGCCCTGCTGCTGCTCTGGCATCTGATCGTCGCCTGGGCCGACTATCCGCCGTTCATCCTGCCTGGGCCGCGCGACGTGGCCGCGGCCTTCGCCCGGCTGGTGAGCGACGGCCGTCTGCTGCGCCACTCGCTGGTGACGCTCAGCGAAGTCATCCCCGGCCTGCTGCTGGCCGCGCTATTGGCCATGCCCCTCGGCTATCTGCTGACCAAATCGCCGCTGGCCGAGCGGCTGTTGTCGCCCTACCTGATCGCCTCGCAGGCCATCCCGGTCATCGCCATCGCCCCGCTGCTGACCATCTGGGTGCAGTCGTGGTACTGGTCGCGGGTGATGGTGGCGGTGCTGACCGTCTTCTTTCCCATCCTCATCAACACCATTGCCGGGCTGCGCTCCGTGCCGCGCGAGTTCTATGACCTGATGCACTCCTTGCGGGCCACGCGGGGGCAGATCTTCCGCAAGCTGGAGTGGCCGGCGTCGCTGCCGACGGTGCTGGCCGGGCTGAAGGTGGGAGCGACGCTGGCCGTTATCGGCGCGCTGGTAGGTGAGTTCGTGCAGCCGAAGAGCCAGGGATTAGGCTATCTGCTGGTGACGGCGCGCTACCAGTTCAAGACGGATGAGGTGTTCGTGGTGCTGCTGACGTTGGGGACGATGGCCATGTCGCTCTACGGCCTCGTCGTCCTGGCCGAGCGTCGCCTCCTGCGCTGGCGCCGCTACGGCCACTCAACAAGGTAAGCAAAAAGAGCTCACGCAAAGGACGCCAAGAAAGCAAAGGCGCAAAGGGAGAACTCTTTTTCTTTTCTTCCTTTGCGCCTTCGCCCCTTAGCGCCTTTGCGTGAGCTTTTCTACCCCTACTCGTATCGCAGCGCCTGGACGATTTCGAGCCGCGACGCCTGCCGGGCGGGGATGATGGCCGCCAGCACGCCGAAGACGATGCCCGCCACCAGGGCGATGATCACGCCCGTCGTCGGAAAGACGTAGTCCATCGGGTAGCCAAAAGCCTTCATCGCCGCCACGCCCATGTAGCCCAAATATAGCCCGGCCACGATGCCGAAGATCGTCCCCAGCGCGGCCAGGATGAGCGCCTCGGCCAGCACCACGCGGCGCACTTGCCCGCGCGTGCTGCCCACGGCCCGCAACATGCCGATCTCCCGCGTGCGCTCCAGCACGCCGATGGCCAATGTGTTGACCATGGCGATGACCGACGGCACGGCCAGGAAGAGCACCAGCACGTAGAGCGCACCGAAGACCGCGTCGAAGAGGGCCAGGTTCTGGTCAATGTACTCCTGCCCGGCGATGAGCCGGAACTGCGGGAAGTCGCGCACGGCCGCCTTCAGTCCCGCCTCAGCCGCGGCCCAGTCGGCGTCTTCCGCCAGATTGGCCTGGATGAGCACGTCCTCGGTGCGGTTGAAGTCGGCGGCGATGTTGTCGTGGGAGATGTAGACGGTGGTGATCTTGGCGTTCAGGTAGTCGCCGCCCACGCCGACGACGCGATACATCTGCGGCCCGGTGGGGGTCATCAGTTCGACTTCGTCGCCGACCGTCGCCCCCAGACTGGCCGCCGCCGCCGGGCTGAGGATGGCCGTCCGCCCCTCGGCCAGCGCGGCGTAGGCCGACTCATCCCCTTCATTGAAGGTCAGGCCGCTGACCTGCGGATAGGTGATCGGGTCAATGCCCAGCAGAGAGACGGCCGTGCCGTTGGCCTGCGTCGGCGCAAAGCGCAGGGCGCTGACAACGGCCACCCCTTCCACTTGCCGCAGCGCTTCGCTCAACTCCGCGCCGGCACCGACGTTGTTACCCCAGGCGGCGATTGAGGGCGGCACGAGGATGAAGTCGCTGCCCAGGCTGCGGCGCATCACCTGGCCGAAGCCCTCGGTGACGCTGCTGACGACCGAGGCAGCCAGGATAAGGATTGACATGCCGATGAGCATGGTGCTGGCGGTGATGGCCGCGCGCGACGGCTGGCGGGTCAGGTTGCCTTGCGCCAGTTGGGCCGTGCCGCTGCGGGCGAAGACCAGGGCCAACAGGTTGCTGAAGAAGCGGGCCACGGGGTTGACCAACGCCGGCGCGACCAGAATCAGGCCGATGACGAACAGCACCGCGCCCAGGCCGATGAAGGCGATGTTCTGCGTCAGCAGCGCGGCCACGGCCAAGGCGATCATGACCACACCGACCCAGAAGCCGACGCCCATCAGACGCTTCAGCGACACCGCGCCGACCGACGGCCGCAGCGCCTCCAACGGCGTCACCCGCCCGGCGCTCATGGCCGGCAGCAGCCCGGCCAGCAGCGTGACGCCGATGCCGACGACGGCGCTGCCGATGAGCAGCCCTGGCGAGACGACCGGCGCGCCAATGTCAATGTTCATCATCTCGCTGAGCACCGGCCCCAACGCGGCCACGCCCAGCAGGCCCAGGCCGTAGCCGCCAATGATGCCCAGCGCCGTGCCGACCACGCCCTGAATCAACCCTTCGGCCAGGAATGTGCCCAGAATGGTGCGACGGCCGGCCCCCAGGGCGCGCAACATGCCGATGTCGCGCCGCCGTTCGGCGACGATGGTGCGGAAGGTGTTGAAGATGATGAAGCCGCCCATCAGCACGGCCAGCACACCCAGCAGGCTAAAGATGGCCTGGGCCACGTCCATATTGGCCAGCAGTTCGGCGTTGGTGGACAGCCCGCCCAGTTGAAACGTCTCGCCCAGTTCGGACAGAATGGCTTGCTCGACCGTCGCCCGACTATCCGCATCCACCACGTCGAAGTTGGCTTCGATGGTGTTGATGCGGCCGGGCATATCGAGCATCGTCTGCGCCTGGTCGAGAGTGACCAGCACTTCCTCATTGCCCAACTGCATCCGCGGCGGCAGCAGCCCAACGATGGTCAGCGGGGTCTCGCCGGTAGGTGAAGGCAGAGTCAGCCTGTCGCCCACGCCGACGCCGATCAGCTCGGCCAGGCTCTCGGCGATCACGGCGGCGTTGCTGTCGCCCGCGGCCAGAAAGCGGCCGTCACCGACGTTGTAGGCGTGCAGGGCGGTGGCCTGATCCACGTTGATGCCCACCAGCGACACGGCGGCCACAGGATCGGCCAGGGCCGGGTCGCCGTCCAGGTAGTCGGCCGGCAGGTTAACCGTGCGGTTGAGCAGCCCGGAGACGATGCGCACCCCCTCTACAGCGGCCACGCGGTCGGCCACGCCGGCGTCGAAGGCGTCGCCCGTCTTCAGGGTCAGCGTCGCGTCCACGTTACCGGTGGCGGCCAGGATGTTGCTCTGGAAGGCGCGGGTGAAGGCGGGCAGCAGCGAGTTCATGCCCACGATGACCAGCACGCCGAAGAGGATGGCCAGCGTGGTCAGCAGAGTTCGCAGTTTGCGCCCGGCCAGATAGCGGCGGGCAAGGGTTAGCTGAATGTTCATGATCTGTTTCTCCTGCCTCTCAGGCAGTGGCATGACGGCTGACGACTGACCGCCGACCGCCGCCGGAAAGAACCTCTCTTGCGGCGGTCGGCCGTCGGCGGTCGGCCGTCTACCCCGCAAACGCCTGAACCTTCCCGGCGATAACTTCGGCATTCTGGCCGTTGCTGCTGCCGCGCGGCTCCAGCACGGTCTGGTCCACAATCGCGCCGTCCTTCAAGAAGATGATACGGTCGGCGTAGGCGGCGATGCGCGGGTCGTGGGTGACGATGACCACCGCCCGCCCCCAGTCGTTGGCCACCTGGCGCAGCAGTCCGGCGATCTCCTGCGAGGAGTGGGTGTCGAGGTTGCCCGTCGGCTCGTCGGCCAGCACCAGAGCCGGGTCGGCCACCAGGGCGCGGGCCACGGCCACGCGCTGCTGCTGGCCGCCGGAGAGTTGGTCGGGCCGGTGGTCGGAGCGCCCTTCCAGGCCGACCTTGTCCAGCCACTCGGCCGCCCGCGCTTTGGCCGCGGCCGGCCGCACGCCGTCGAGGGTGATGGGCAGGGCGGCGTTCTCCAGCGCGTTGAGCACCGGGATGAGGTTGAAGAACTGGAAGATGAAGCCGATGCGGCGGCGGCGGATTTCGGTCAGCTTGGCGTCCGACAGGTCGCTCAGGTTGTGGCCGTCAATCAGCACCGCGCCGCTGGTGGGCCGGTCCAGCCCGCCCAACAGGTGGAGCAGGGTGGACTTGCCGCAACCGCTCGGCCCCATGATGGCCACGAACTCGCCCGGCTCGACTTGCAGCGAGACGCCATTGAGCGCCGTCACGGCCGTCTCGCCCGCGCCGTAGACTTTCTTCAGATTGTTGGCTGCTATTAATGACATGATAACTCCTTTATCAATTAGGAATTACGAATTAGGAATTAGGAATTACAGATTGAAGATTCGTGCGCTGTGGCCCATAACGCGGCCGGTTCGTAATTCCTAATTCGTAATTCCTAATTCCTAATTGCCTTTTTTGGGTCTCCCCCGCGGCCGCGGCGTTGGCTTGGGCAGCGGCTGGCGGCGGATGTCGTCGAGACGGGCTTCGATCAGGTCGAGCCAACGCAGGTCGGCCTCCAGGTGCATGATGCTCTTGTCGAGCAGGAAGATCTGCGCCAACTCGCGGCGCGGGTTGGCCTGGTTGCGGCGCGTCGTCAGGTCGTGCAACTCCTGGTAGAGCTTGCTGCGCTGGGCCTGCAAGACGCGATAGGGGTTGGCGACTTCGGTCGAGAGGCTGAGCATCAGCTTGACGAAGAACTCGTCGCGCTGGTGCTCGGCCGGCACGCCACTGGCGAACCAGTCGGCCAACTCCGCCTGCCCCGCGGGCGTCAGGCTATAGATGCGCTTCTCCGGCCCGCCGTCCTGCTCCACGCTATCCTGCGCCACCAGGCCGCCCTCTTCCAGCCGGGCCAGGGTCGTGTAGACCTGAGCCGGCTTGACCGACCACAGCGCCTCGCCGCCGGCCAGCGCCTCGAAGGCGGTGCGCAGCTCGTAGCCGTGGCGCGGGTGGTCGGCCAGAAGGCCGAGAATGGCGTTGCGAACGGACATAAGACGACTAAATTACTCCCTTGACCTTTGCAATATTAAACTACTAACCCGTTTGCTAATTACAACGATAAATATAAAACGGGTTAGTAGTTTTGTCAAGGGGGGGTGCATCCCACTTTCTGAAGTGGGTTGCGCCTTTTTCCTCTCCTGGTGCATCGCACTTTCTTGAGTGCGTTGCACCTTCTTAGCGGATTTGAAAAGAAAGGGCGACGCACTGCGGAAAGGGCGACGCACTCCAGAAAGGGCGACGCACCGGGCGCATAAGTTGGACAAGTCGCGCCAATCAGGGCATACTGAGTCCCCATGATTCTCCATATTGCCTATCGAGATGAGTGGGAAACGGCGCAGGCTTCGGGCGACTATCGGGCCGACACGCTCGTGTCCGAGGGCTTTATCCACTGCTCCACCCCAACGCAGGTACTCGGCCCAGCTAACGAGATCTATCAGGGTCAGACCGACTTGCTGTTGCTGGTGATTGACCCGGCGCGGCTGACGGCCGGCCTGATCTACGAAGATTGCTACGAAACCGGCCAGGCCTTCCCCCATATCTATGGCCCGCTCAACCTCGACGCTGTGGTGCGCGCCGTGCCCTTCCCGCCCAACGGCGACGGCCGCTTTTCGCTGCCCCGCCTGGATGAGTTCTAGCACCTAGAAACCGGGTTTCTTTCAAGAAACTCGGTTTCTAATGCAGAAAGCAACCACAGATGGCACAGATTTCACAGATTCAGCTCTGAGAAATCTGTGCCATCTGTGAAATCTGTGGTTGCTTCTTCTATAAGATGCCACCATGATTGACGCCGATTACCCCATCCTCGAATACGACCCGTCACCCAACGCGCTCATCGAGCCGTCACGCCTCCTGTCGCCGATCGATATTCCACAACACTGTGTCCTCTGCTTCTTCCAGGACGTGATCGCCGGACTGGGCGCGCGCGGCCTGTTGCAGCCGGTCTACCAGTTGGGCTCGGAGATGGGGCCGAACCCGGTCTACACGCTGGAGATGGACGGCCGTTCGCTGGCGCTGGTTCATCCCGGCGTCGGCGCGCCACTGGCCGGCGCGTTCCTGGACAAGTTGATAGCTCTTGGTTGCCGCCGGTTCATCGCCTGCGGCGGGGCGGGGGTGCTCAATCGCGATCTCGTCGTCGGCCACGTCATCGTGCCGACGGCCGCCGTGCGCGACGAGGGCACGTCTTACCACTATCTGCCGCCGTCGCGCGAAGTGACGCCCTCGGCCGCGGCCGTCGCGGCCATCGAGGCCACGCTAGCCCGCCGTGGCGTGGCCTACGTGGCCGGCAAAACATGGACGACCGACGGCTTCTACCGCGAGACGCCGGCGCGCATCGCCCGGCGGCGGGCCGAGGGCTGCCTGACGGTGGAGATGGAGGCGGCGGCCTTCTTCGCCGTGGCCCAGTTTCGCGGCGTCACGTTCGGCCAGCTGCTCTACGGCGGCGACGACATCAGCGGCGAGGCGTGGGATAGCCGGAGTTGGCGAAGCCGCGTCTCCATTCGCGAGCGGCTGTTCTGGCTGGCGGCCGAGGCGTGTCTGCGCCTCTAACCCGCGCCGGCGCTCACTGGCGCGGTCTACTGATTCAACCGGGCCAGGATCTCCTTCATCTGGGCTATCTCGCGCTCCTGCGTCTCGACGATGTCGCCGCACAGCTCGACGATCTCCGGATCGTCGATTGACGACTCCTGGCACATCACGATCGCGCTGGAATGATGGGGGATCATCGACCGCAGAAACTGCTTGTTGCCCACCGGCGTCTGCGTGCGCCCCAACGCGAAGGCCAGCAGGCCAATCGCGGCGAAGGCGGCGATCAGGGCGTAGTTCAGCTTCTTGTTTTTGTACATCGAACCCATGACCAGCAGCATCAGGACGACCATCGGCGCGACCATCATCACGGACATGTAGACGCGGTTGATGTTGGCGTAGAAGTGGTCGAATCTGTCGATCATGGCGTAGGTGAGCAGGAACATGATTACGCCGTTGATGGTGATGACGAGGGCGAGTTTCTTGTAGGGCGTGGCGCTATCCATCGACTGGCCCTGCGCCTTGTCCATTGTCTTCACGTTCTGATCCAGCTTGCTGTCCATCGTATCTCCTTCCGGCTTGCTTTCGCCGGTCATGCGCCCCGGTGGCCGGTCGAGCTTTGCCGGGGCCAAGCGTTTCTGCCAGCATAGGCGCGCGGGAAGGGGTTACGTAGTACCAACGGATACGTGGCCGGCCTGTGCCAACGGTATAAGTTGGCGCGGGAAGCGGCCGCCACGGCGGCGCGGACGGGTTCGCCGGTGGCCGGCCCCCACCGATCACACCGCCAGTGGCGCGGCCGGCCGTCGCTGGCCGTGCGGTTGGTGTGGCCGGCGGTCGAGGCGTGCCTGTGGTTGTGCCCGGCCGGCCGTTAGCCTTCGACCACGGCGGCGAGCGTCTCCCCCTCCGCCAACTTCACCAGCCGCGCCGCCTTCGTGCCCGCCTCCAGCGGCAGGGTGGCGGCGTCGGCTGCCAGCCGCCGGCGGTCGGTGATGACCGTCAGCGGCCCGACCGGGGCCAGGGCCACCGCCGCCGCCCGCCGCGCCACCAGCGCCTTGCCGTGGGCGTTGGCCTTGGGCGCTTCGGCCACAGCCGCCGCCGGCAATCGCCGCGCGTAGCCGTCGGCCAGCAGCAGGACGAGTTCGCCGTCCGGCTCCACCGCCCGCGCCGCGGCCACACGGTCGAACGCCGCTTCCTGGCCGCAGTTGATCGCCTGCGCCCCGGCCAGCGGCAGCCGCGCCAACGGCCAGCGCAACCCGCGCCCGCCCTCGGTCACGATCACCACGTCCTGCCGCCGCGCCACCCCCTGGGCCAGCACGACCACGCCCGGCAGGGGGCTATCGAACTGGAACGGGGTCGGCGCTTCGATGGACGGCCGCAGCGTCTCCAGCGGGTAGGCGCGGGCGAAGCCGGTCGAAGTGACCAGCAGCAGCCGCTCCGCCTCGCGCGCCGCCGTCCAATCGACGATGGCGCATACCGTCTCGCGGTTGGCCAGCCGGTAGAGGTTCTCCACCCCCTGGCCGATGCTCTGCAAGTCGCTCAGTTGCCGCGCGGTTGTCAGCAAAAAGCGGTAGCGGCTGGTGATGAGGAGGAGTTGGTTGTCGGGGGGCAGCTTTAGTGTGGCGAGTGGTGGGTGGCGAGTGGCGGGCGGCGCGTAGGAAAGCTCACGCAAAGGACGCAAAGGGGGCGAAGGACGCAAAGAAGAATTTTCATCTTGCTTGGCGTCCTTTGCTTCCTTCGCGTCCTTTGCGTGAGCCTCTTCATTCGTAATTCCTAATTCGTAATTCGTAATTCCCCCTAAGACGGCCAGCAACTCGGCGCGCGTATTCTCGCCTTCACTGATGGCCGGCCCCAGGAACACGAGGGCGCTCCCCTGCTCCTCCGCACCCTTGCTCCCCTGCTCTTCCAAAACAATCCGCCGCTGCATCAACTCCAGATTCACCGGCCGCACCTTCAGCCGCCCGCCGGTCGCTTCGGGCAGCCCGGCGAAGTCAGCCCGCGTGTGGGCGGTCAGCTCAACATCCCCCCGTTCCACGTTGTGGGCGATGACCCCCAGCCCGGCGGTGACGCTGCTGAAGGCGTCAATGCTGCGCACCTTGGCCTCGCCGAAGTGGCGGCCGAGCATCTCGTAGAAGGCGGGGATGAGCGCCGAGCCGCCGGTGCGGATGACGGTGTCAATCTGCTCCGGCCGCAACCCCGACCGGCGCACCGTCTCCTCCAGGTGGTGCTCAATGGCCCGCGTCTCGGCGCGGATGATGTCCTCGAACTCCAGCCGGGTGACGAATTCGCGCACACTGAAGCCGGGGCCGTCGAGGTAGATCTCCGCGCCGCGCTTGTCTGACAGGGCGCGCTTGGCCGTCTCGACCACGTCGAACATCTTCAGCCCGTAGTTGCTGCCGACCAGGGCCAGCAGGGCCTCGATCTGGTGCTTGCGCTGGGCCGTCTGGGCCATCTCGCGCAGGATTTGGCGGTTTTGGGCGCTGTTGAGTTGCAGGATGGCCTGCCAGTCGGCGAAGCTGTCGTAGATCCACTGCGGGGTGCTCAACGCCTTGTGGCGTGGGCCATAGAGGCTGCCTTCGCCGAAGTGGCGCGGCAGCTTGGCCCGCACCAGCTTCTGGTCGAACACGTCGCCGGCCACGGGGATGCCGCCGGTGGCCAGCACGTGCGGCCGCCCCTCGCCCAGCCGCATGACGGTGATGTCCAGCGTGCCGCCGCCGAAGTCGAAGATGAGAGCGTTCTCCGGTCGGGTCAGCTCCAGCGCGTAGCCATAGGCCGCGGCCACCGGCTCATATTGCAGGTAGACCGTCTCGTAGCCGGCGTCGAAGGCGGCGTGCAGCAGCCGCGCCTCGGCCAGCCGGTCGGCGGCGTCGTCGGCGGCGAAGTGGACGGGGCGGCCGAGCACCACCTGGCTGACCGCCTGCCCCAACAACTTCTCCGCCCGCGCTTTGGTCACGGTCAGATAGAGGGCGATGAGCGTCTCCAGCGAATAGTAGAACTGGCCGATGACCGTGCCGGGGTAGTTGACGTCGCGCAGGCCGGTCTTGATGGACAGGAAGAGGCGGCCGGGCGAGAGGGCGTCGGCCCAGGTGTAGACGTCGGTGACGTAGTAGACGCGGTCGGCGATGACCTCCAGTTCGCCGACCCAGATGCGCTGCATCTTGACCGGCCGGTTGAGGTTGTGCTCGTAG
>WBZP01007506.1_pt1 | contig 10494 bp, 7 predicted proteins | sample 5204301 | NCBI WGS metagenome assembly WBZP01 (sample SAMN12412401, study PRJNA552823) | activated sludge metagenome | isolation source: activated sludge from nitrification reactor of wastewater treatment plant... | place: USA: Pennsylvania | collected 2017 | reverse complement strand
GGCGCTGGTGCTGAGCTTTGGGCCGCTGCAGCGGCTGTTCTCGCTGGCGGCGCTGCCAATGGCGGATGTCGGTGCGTGCTTGGCGATCGCGGCGGCGAGTGTCGCGTGGTTCGAGCTGCTCAAGCTCGCCTTCGGTCACAAGCTCCGTCGTTCGCTTCAAAAACATCGGTAGAAAAGTCAAGGAAAATCGATGTTGGATCAAATCCAAGAGTTCGTCACGCTGCTGCGCAAAAACGGCGTGCCCGCGTCGACGGCAGAGCTTCTGGATGCCCTGCGCGCGCTGACGCTGACTGGGCTTGCTGATCCGCAGCTGGTGCGCGCGACGCTTTCAGCCTGTTTGGTCAAGCGACCCGAGGACGAGAGCCGCTTTCACGATCTGTTTTCGCTGTTCTTTTTTCGCGCCGGCACGCTGCTGGTTGACGGAGAGGAAGCACCGCTCGTGGCAGCACTCCGCCAAGCGGGCCTGTCCGACGATCAGATTGAGCAGGTGATTGCGCGGCTGGCGACGGAAGCGGCGCGGCTCGATCCGACGGCGCGGCTGGGGCTGGGGCTGCGACGGGTGGGGCTGGATCTGCTGCTGCGACTGTCGGGGCTGCGGATCGATGTCTCGCGGATGCAGAGCCCGCTGCAGATCGGCTACTTCACGCAAGGACTGCTCGATCAGCTCGGGTTTCGGCAGGCCGACTCGGAGCTGCGGTCGCTGATGGCACGGATGGCGCCCGAGCTGGGTGAGGACGTGGCGCAGACGGTGCTGCGGCAGGCCGAGCAGAACCTGTGGCAGCTGCGCGGGGCGGTGCGCGGCGAGGTGCAGCGGTCGTTTGAAAAACAAAACCTGCGCTTTGCCGAGGAGCAGACGCGCGATCTGCTCCTTCACAAGTCGATTTCGCAGCTGTCCGCAACGGAGCTGGCGCAGCTACGGCACGAGGTCCGGCGCCTCGCCGACAAGCTCAAGACCCAGCGGCGCGAAAAGCCGCAGAAGCTGCGTCACGGTCGGCTCGACATGCGGCGGACCCTGCGCGCGGCACTGGCGACGGGAGGCGTTCCGTTTCAGCTCCGCTATCGGACCCGGCGACCGCACAAGCCTCGGCTCTGCATCTTGTGTGACATCTCGGACTCGGTGCGGCAGGTTGCGCGCTTTACGCTGCAGCTTGCCTACACGCTGCAAGAGCGCTTTGCGAAGGTGCGATCGTTTGTGTTCGTCTCGGACCTGGGCGAAGCGACGCCGCTGTTCGAGCAGTGTGAGATCGAGCGCGCCGTCGAGAAGGTCTATTCCGGAGCAGTGGTAAGCGTCGCAGCCAACTCGAACTACGGCCGCGCCTTCCGTCAGTTTGTCGAGCATCACCTGGAAGCGGTGACCTCGCGCACGACCGTGATCATCCTCGGGGACGGGCGCTCGAACTACTTTCCTCCCGAGGCGTGGGCGCTTGGGCGGGTCAAGGCGCGGGCGCGGCATGTCCTGTGGCTTCATCCCGAGCAGCCGTCGTCGTGGATGTTTGGCGATAGCGCGATGAAAGACTACCTGCCCTACATCACGCGCGCCGAGGTGGTGACAAATCTGGCCTCGCTGAAGCGGGTTATCGATGAATTGGTCCTATAAAACTATGTAAGCCCGTTTACTTCCGGGGTTTTTTGACGGTATGATCGCGGCGGAGGACTGCGCGTCGCTGGAGCGCGTAGCCCCCCAGGCACGACATGCCCACAGACCTAGGTTCCAACGTTGTAAAACCCTCGTCCCATTTGACCTCGGCCAAGCCGCGCTGGCTGCGGTCCTTGCCGCTGCTGCTGTTGCCGCTCGCAATCGTAACCAGCGACGGTCACGCCCAAGTTCACATCGACAAGTCGGCAACCCAGGCGGCGATGGTGTCGGTGGCGCCGATGGCGATGCAGCAGGCGGTGCAAGCGACGACAGGGACGGTAGCGACTCCGCCTTCAGCGACCGCGACGAGTCCGCTTTCGCCGGTGAGTCAGGCCTGGACCGAGATGCTCAACAAGATTGTGTCTGACCCGCCGCCGCCGCACCTCGTTCGTGGCACGCACTATGTGATCTCGAATGAAGATCGTCATGATCTGTGGCTGCCGACGGTGCAGAACAAAGGCGGCGCGTACATCGGGGTCGGTACCGATCAAAACTACGTGCTCGCGGGCTGGCAAAAGCCGGAGCTGCTGGTCCTGTTTGACTTCGATCAGGTGGTCGTCAACGTCCACTACGTCTATCGGGTGTTCTTCATCCACGGCAACACCCCCGAGGAGTTCAAGTCGCTGTGGGAGCCCAAGAACGAGGCGACGGCGCTGCGGCTGCTGGGCGAGGCCTATCCGCATCCCAAGCAGCGGGCGGCGATCGTTGACGCGTACAAGATGTCGCGCGGCTCGGTGCTGGCGCGCTTTCGCAAAGTGGTGGGCATTTATAAACAGCACAACATCCGCTGGTTCCTCGATGATCAGAGCCAGTACGACTACGTGGCGCAGCTGTTCCGCACCGGCCGGGTGGTGATGGTCCGAGGCGACCTTACCGTCGGTGGCAGCATGTCGAGCATCGCCAGCGCGATCACTGCGGTGGGCGTCAAAGTCAACGTCCTGTATCTCTCCAATGCCGAGCGCTACTTCACCTACAGCGAGGGCTTCCGCAAGAGCCTGCTGGCACTGCCCTATGGAGATCAGGGGGTCGTGATTCGCACCCGCGCTCGTCCCAACGGCGTCTACATGTATGTGGTGCAGGAAGCCAAGAACTTCATCGACTGGGTCAACCATCCCAAAGTGAACACGGTCTATCAGCTGACCCACAACATGGATGCCGATCCGAATCCGGGGCTGTTTTACATCCGCAGGACGCCGACAGCGACAGTACCCAATGTCCCTCACCCACCGTTTTCGCACCTCAAGAGCAACTAGCCCAAAGGGGTTGTCGGTACTTTTGCGGTTCGCGTAGCATAGGTGCGAATAAAACGCGCGGTCACAGCATCGCAACAGCTACGGCAGCAAGACGACAGCCAGCCAACAACCAAATCGGTCGCGCCGCTGCTTCAGGAGTGAGCAAGACACATGGATTCCTTTTCTACGTCCAGGCGGAGGGGCTCGGTGGTGGTGGGAGCGCTCATCGGGTCGCTGCTCTTGCTGATTCCGGTGGCCCGCGCCGGCTTCAAGAACCTGCAGGTGCTGCCCAAGACCACCACCAACAAAGCGCTGATCGCGCAGATGAACTTGCAGATCGTGGCACTTGGGGTGGGCTGTGAGCACTGTCACGATCCCAAAGATCCTTCCGCAGAGACGCCGCTCAAGGAAAAGGCGCGCGAGATGATGCGGATGGTTCAGGAGATCAACGCCAAGTATCCAGCGACGATGAATCGCGTCACCTGCTTTACCTGTCATCGCGGCAAGCACGTTCCGGAAAAGCCGCCCGGTCAGTGAGCCAGCTTTTCGATGACGTAGTCGCGTGCGGAAAAGCGGCGGGTGCGGAGTCGAAACTCGAACGTGAAGCCCGGCCACAGCGTGGTGTTCCTGCCGTTCTTCGCGTGATACCAGCTGGTGCAGCCGCTGGACCAGACGGTGTGCTTGAGACGCTCTTGAATCGTGGCATTGTAGCGAGTCTGTACGTCGGACTTGACCTCGACGGCGCTGAGCTTTCCCAGCTGCATCGCTTGGATCGCCGACAAGATGTACGCGATCTGCGACTCGATCATAAACACCATCGAGCTGTGCCCAAGTCCAGTGTTCGGACCCACGATTAGGAATGCGTTTGGGAATCCGGAAATCACGGTTCCTAAGTAGGCCTCTGCTCCGTCCTTCCACACGTCGCTGAGATCGACTCCGTTACGACCCAGAATCGGGAAGGGAGAGACAACATCAGCGGCTGCAAATCCAGTTGCCAAAATGATTGCATCGAGGGCTCTGTCTTCCCCATCTGCAGTTCGGATTCCGCTGCGGGTCACAGTCTCAATCGGCGCGGTCACTAGCTCGACCTGGGGCTGACACAGCGCTGGATAGTAGTCGTTCGACAGCAGAATCCGCTTGCAGCCCAAGGCGTAGTTGGGGGTTAGCTGCGCACGCAGAGACTCATCAGGAATGCTCCGCGCGATGTACTTTTTGACCAAGCGAGAGAGCAGCTGAAACAGCTTGGGCTCGACGACAAATCCGACTCCGGCCAGCTCGTGAATCAGGTAGAACAGAGTCCGCGTCAGGCGCTGCAAAAGTGGATGATCTGCATAGCGCTGCTGGCGGTCCGGCTTGATTCGACGATCGGGCTTGGGAATGATCCACGGTGGCGAGCGCTGAAAGACCGACAGCTTGGCCACCTGAGACGCAATTGCGGGAACGATCTGGATCGCACTGGCACCCGTTCCGATCACCGCCACGCGCTTTCCGGACAGGGAATAGGAGTGATCCCAGCGGGCAGAATGGAAGACCTTTCCGCCAAAGGAATCGAGCCCAGGAAGATCAGGAATCGCCGGCTTGCTGAGTCCTCCGCAAGCAGCCACAAGTGTCCGACAGTGGATCATTTTTCCGTCGCTGGTATTCACTTCCCAGGTGCCGCTTTGATCATCGAAGCGGGCCGAGGTTGCGGCACAGCCAAAGCGAATGTGGGGACGGACTTGGTACTTGTCGGCGCAGTGAATCAGATAGGAGAGGATCTCCTGCTGCGGAGCAAAGCGCCGCGACCAGCGGGGATTGGGCTCGAAGGAATAGGAATACAGGTGGGACTCGACATCGCAGGCGGCGCCGGGATAGTGGTTGTCGCGCCAGGTACCCCCAACTTCCGGTCCTTGCTCGAGGATCGTAAAGTCATGGATGCCGGCCTGCTTGAGCCGGATTCCCATTCCCAGTCCGCCGAAGCCGCTGCCGACAATGACGATGTGCTGGGTGCTCATCGGGAGTCTCTCCTTACGCTAGTTTTGCGTCGAGCAAGTAGTCTGCCGCGAGCTGATCGAGATCCAGCTGCAAGGGGTGAAAGTCGCGGCGCAGATAGGCCAAGATCCCGGGCAGGAAGACTCCTTTCAGATTCCTTTCCTTGCGTACGGCGCGAATTTGACCAAGGTGCAAGCGCAGCTTCGGCCACACCGTCTTGCGGTCCTGCCACAGCAGCATCGTCGTTGCAAACAGCCAGAACGTCCCCAGACACGCCGTCGCCATTGCCAGTCCTGCGATCCGCAGTGGATAGCTGGGCGCAACCTGCGCAAGGACATCGAAAGCGACCGCGCGGTGCTCGATCTCTTCGGCGGCATGCCACAAAAGGAGTGCTCGCATCGTCGGATCGGCATGCTCGAGGATGCGATTGCGCAGCGCCTTTTCCGCCAGCAGCGCCGTGAAGTGCTCGCAGGCAGCGGTGGTCGCCAGTCGCAGCGCCGGTGAGGACACACGCTCGATGACGCCATACGCCAGCCGCTCGTAACCGGCCAGGAATTGGTCAACCGAGAAGCCTTGTGCGACGAGGATCTCGTTCCAGCGGTCGTGCTCTTTGGCGTGGCGACCCTCTTGCGCGAAGAAGCCTTTGACCTGGGCCCGCAGGAGCGGATCGGGAAGCTGCCCCAGGTAGTGGTTCACCGAGCGTACAAAGAAGCGCTCACCAGCCGGGAACAGCATGCTGACGCCGTTGACAAGGTGGGTGGCCAGCGCATTGCCGGCGAACCAGTGACGGGGAATCGGACCGGTGAGCGGAAGCTCTGGGGACCGAGGCTTAGGAACCGACTTCTCGACGGGAAGAGCTGCTTCTAACATCGCTGTTGACTCCTGTTCAATAGCCGCTAAGAAGACGATAGCGCTTGTTGAACGAAAGTCAATACGACTTGTTGGACCACGAAAACGATCGACAGCAGCTACGGGGCAAAGACGCCGTGCTCGATGTGGCGCAGGGCCGCGAGCAGCTCGGCATGGAGGTGTGGATTGGCACACAGGATCTCGCCCCGTGAGAGCTCGACGGGACGACCTTGCCAGTCGCTGAGCTTTGCCCCGGCCTCACTCGCGAGGAGCAGCCCGGCTGCAATGTCCCACGGCTTGAGCTTCATCTCCCAGTAGCCATCGAGGCTGCCAGCTGCGACCAGCGACAGATCCAGCGCCGCCGAGCCGAGCCGCCGAATCCCCTGCGCCCGCCGCTTGAGGTGCAGAAACTGGGCGAAGTTGTTGTCGCGCGCGGTCTTGCGGTCATACGGAAAGCCGGTGACAAGCAGCGCCTGCTCAAGCGACGGGGCCTGAGACACCGCGAGTCGCTCGCCGTTGCGGAAGGCGCCCAGTCCCAGCCCAGCCGAAAAGGTCCAGCCGAGTGCCGGCGCATGAACGACCCCGACGCGCACCTGACCTTCCCACTCGCAGGCAATCGAGACTGAGAACAGCGGCAGGCCGTGCGCGAAGTTGGTGGTTCCATCGAGTGGATCGATGATCCAGCGTGGACGGTCGCTCGCTCCGCCATGGTCGCCGCTCTCTTCGGCCAAGATGCGGTGATCGGGGAAGCGGCTGGCGATGGCGGCACAGATGACCTCCTCGGCGGCGCGGTCGTAGCGGGTGACAAGGTCGGCGCTGGTGGACTTGCTCTCGGAGGCGTGACGGCGAAAGGCACCCTCGGCGAGGATGCGGCCAGCGGCCTGGGCAATCGAGAGAGCAGCGTCAAGACAGGACAGTTGGAAGCTTTGGCTCATGGCGGTGTGGGCCCCGCGCGAAGGCATGCTGCGGAGACGCCCGCCTCTTACTTGATGAGCGCGTAGAAGAGAAGCCCAATCAGCAGCACGAGCAGCGCGCCGAGGGCCGCCGCCACGATCTCTTGGTTTTTCAGCAGCAGCTGTCGCAGGCCCGGCTCGGGGGACTTTTGCACGTGGACCGGCTTGGGCGACACGGCGCGGGGCGCAAGGGTGGTGTGCGCGGTCGAAACCTGGGCCGGCAAGACCAGCTTCGGGTCCGGCGAATCGATGGCGCGGGGCGCGGGGGACGGACTCTCTTTGGGCGGCTCGGGCCGAATGATCGGATTGCTCTCGAGGAGTTTCTGGTGATCGCGCGGCGGGCTACTGCCTGCTCCTGCGGTCGGTCCAGCGGCGACGCGGCTCATCAGGTCGATGCTGGGAATCGAGGCGGCAGTGGGCTTGTCGTGAATGCCGTCGCTTGGGCGCTCGGTGACCTTGCCGCTGCCGACTGCCTCGGGCGGAATGATCGGCACCACACTGGGCGTCGCCATCGGCACGGAGGGGACGGACGCTTGGGTCGGCTGGGCTGAAATGGCATCCACCGGCAGCTTGGTCCGCGTCGGAGCTTCGTGCAGGCTGGCTGCATTCGGCGGGGCGGTGAGTGGCGGCGTCGGCTGCGGCTCGAGCCCGAGAGAGGCCGGTGGCGGGGCGGTCAGCGGCGGTGTCAGCAGCTCCCCGAGCATGGCTGGCAAAAGAGGCCGGGTCTGCGCGCTCAGCAGGGCCGGGTCGTGTTCCGGTCGCAGGCTCTCGATCGCTGCCGAGGTCGGAATCGATGACAGCGACGGCGGTCCCGACTGCACGATCGGCACGGCGGGCAGCGACGGCAAGCTCACCAGCAGATCGTCGAGGTTTTCGACCTGCATCGTTGACTCGGACACTCGACGCGGCGAGCTGGGCTTCGGGTCCGGACTCGGCGGGGGCGCTACAGCTGGCGACGGTGTCGGTGCAATCGGAGGAGCAGTCTTGGGAAGCTCGACCGGTTCAGGTGCAATCGGAGGAGCAGTCTTGGGCGGCTCGACAGGCGCTGGGGCGACGGGCTGCACCGCAGCTGGCGGCGGTTCGGCTGACGGCACGGCGAATGGCAGAGCAGCGGGCGGTGGACCTTTCAGCTCGACGACTACGCCCGGCTTGCGCAGCCGCGACAGAGCCTCGGCAACATTGGCCTTGAGGACGGGCTTGGCTTCAACCTTTGGTGGTGGAGGCTCGTCAGACTTCGGAGGCTCGTCAGGCATTGGAGCCGCATCAGATTTCTGAGGTTCATCAGATTTCTGAGGTTCAACAGGCTTCTGAGGTTCAACAGGCTTCTGAGATTCAACAGGCTTCTGCGATTCAACAGGCTTCTGCGGCTCGTTGCTGGGTGGCGGAGCAGCGGGAGGCGGCGGTTGCATCGCTACGACGGCGGGCACACTTGGCTGAGCCGGCGGCGTCGGCTGAATCGTCCGCTCCTCGATCGCCGATCCGTCTGGCGACACCGTGAGCACCGGAAACGCGCTCGACAGCTTTTGCAGGATCTGTGTGACTTTCTTTTTCGGCGCGGTGATCGCTTGCAGCGGCCCAAGTGGATCGGCGGACTTGCTGACGGCGGGCTGAGGCTGAGGAGACGGCTGGGCTAGCGGGGACGGCTGGGCTTGCGGAGACGGCTGAGCTTGCGGCGACGGCTGGGCAGCGGGGCGACTTGGCGGCGCGGGCTCAACCGGCGCTGGACCCAGCACGGGAAACACGCCTGAGCGACGCTCCAGCAGTCGGTGCATGCGCTGCTCACTCTTGCTCTCGTCTTGGCTGTTGGCGTCGGGCGCTTCGGTCAGCACGTCGGGCAGCTTCAGACCCTTGCTCTTGACCAGACCCTCCAGAGACGCTACCAGCGACGACATGTCCGGCAGTCGCTCTTTGGGATCGCGGGCACAGGCACACTGCGCCAGCTCGTCGAGAGGTTGACATAGCTCGTCGGAAAGCCCGGTCTGCGGGTTCGGCACGAGCTTCTTCGGCGGCTGGTGCAGGTTGTCCATCACAAAGTCGGCAACCTCGTCGAAGAACGCCGGTCGACCGGTCAGGCACTCATGCAAGATCGCCCCGAGGACAAACACGTCACCACCGGGATGCGGACCCGTCTCTCCCGAGAGCAGCTCCGGTGGCCGATACATCAGCTTATAAAGCGGCAGCTGATCGTCGAGTCCGGCGGGGCGACGGCGCAGGTGATAGAGGCTGTGCTCGACGATAACGATCTTGCCGGCGAAGCTGGACTTGGCGGTCGGACGGACCAAAAAGATGTTCTCGGGTCGCAGATCCCCGTGGACGGCGCCGGCCTTGTGCAGCGCGTCGAGCGCCTTGGCGACCTGTAGCACCATCGCGACGGCTCGCTCGGCCCGCAGCGGTCCCCGTCGCAGCCGCTGGCGCAGCGTCTCTCCGTCGAGCAGTTCGGTGGCAAAGCCGGGAATGTCGAACTGATCGACCAGCATCTTCACCGGCATCAGCCCGAGCGACTGCAGCGGCTGGGCAGCGCGCAGATCCTTTTGCACCGACAGCATCATGCCTTGCGTGGGCTTCAGCTCTCGTCGCAGCATCAGGACCGCAAACTTGCCCTTGAGGCGCGAGTTTTCGGCTTCATACGTCACGCCCAGCTCGCCTTCACCGAGGACACGCAGGATGTGAAACTCGTTCTGGAGGATCTTCCCCAGACGGACCTCGGGCGGCACCGGGTTTCCGGCAACCCACGCGGGCATCGCCTGGACGGCTTTGGGGTCGGCGGGGCTCGTCACGACCCTAGGATATCAGGAGCAGGCCGTTTCAAAGCCAATAGTTGCGCGTGTGGTTTTGTCATTGCTTCCCGACGTTGGCGCGGGCTAAAAGGGCGCAAGGTTTGTTCCCCACCGTCTCCGGAGGCCCGCTGTGCCCGCCGAAAACAATCGCTGCGTCGCCCTATCTGCCAATCGAGTACGGCTTGCTTCCCGGCTCGGCTGCTTGCTGTTGGCAGGCTCCGTCCAAACCGCCTTTGCCGGAGGATTCGAGATCCCCGCCAACGGCACTGAAGCACTCGGGCGCGGCGGCGCTTTCACCGCCAAAGCCGACTCGCCGCTGGCCTTGGAATACAACGTCGGTGGACTCGCTCAGCAGCGCGGCACCCACGCCCTGATCGACAACAACGTGATCTTTTCGCGCTATCGCTTTTCCCGAGAGGGCGGCGATGCCTACGGACCGTATCCGAGCGTTCAGGCCGACGCGACACCGCCGTTTTACGCGCCGTGGTTTGGCCTGACCACCGACTTTGGCTTCTTCAAGCGCATTACGTTCGCGGTTGGCATCTATGGACCGTCGTCGATCGGCAAGCGGACGTTTCCGATGTTTGTCGAAAATGGCGACGGCAAGCTGCGTCCCGGTCCGACTCGCTACGACATCGCGACAACCGATCTATTGATCTTTTTTCCGACGGTGGCAGTTGGTTTTCGAGCCGCCAAGTTCCTCGACCTGGGGCTGGCGGTGCAGCAGGTGTCGGCGCAGATCAAGCTCGCGAGTGCGACCTACGCGCCGCAGAGCCTGCCGATTTTCCCGGCGAGCAGCGCTTGTTCCAAGAGTGCCGAAGTAGCGGGCTGCGACTCGGTAACGCGCATCACCGGCAGTAGCTACGACAACTTTATTTTGCAGCTCGGCGCGCTGGCTCACATCGGGCGGGCGGTCGACTTGGGGCTGAATGTCCGCAGTGCCAGCAACCTCGGTATCAATCCGATGCGCATCCGAGGCACTGTCTCTGCCACCGAGCCTTTGTATCTGCAAGGCGCGGGCATCGGCGCCGAAAAAATGGACGGCGAGTTTACCGTCACACTCCCGTGGGTATTCC
>WBZP01001175.1_pt4 | contig 10495 bp, 6 predicted proteins | sample 5204301 | NCBI WGS metagenome assembly WBZP01 (sample SAMN12412401, study PRJNA552823) | activated sludge metagenome | isolation source: activated sludge from nitrification reactor of wastewater treatment plant... | place: USA: Pennsylvania | collected 2017 | reverse complement strand
GTTTCCCGGTTTTCAACAAAGCAACAAGCAGGTCTTTCTGTGCATCAGGAATCCCAAGATCTGTGCGGCTGGAAGATTCGCCACTCATTTCAGAAGCTTCGCCAAGTGCCGCAACGATTACATCAGCCTGGTTTGCTATACTTAAAGCTTCATTCCTCAACTCATCTGCGTTACGGTTATCTTTTTCCAATGTTCTTCCGAACATGGTTGAACGTTCTTCCATTGCTTTATCATAAAATAAATCTGATCCCTTTGCGTACAAGAGTTTTGCATTGCTTCCTAATGCATTCTGTAATCCGGCTTTTACACTGATCGCTTTATCAAAATCAGCGGCAACACTCCAGGTACCGGGCATGTTTTCTTTACTGTCGGCAAGCGGTCCAATCAAAGCAATTGTTCCTGTCTTTTTCAACGGCAACAGGTTGTTTTGATTTTTAAGGAGCACAAAACATTCTGTGGCTGCATCTCTTACCGCCTTTACGTGTGCCGGTGTATATATTTCAGTTTTGGCACGGTTCTCATTGCAATAGCGATAGGGGTCATCAAACAAACCAAGTTTATATTTTGCTTCCAGCACAAGCCTGCACGCACGATCTATATCCTGGATAGTAATTTTTCCTTCTTTCAGAGATTTTTTAAGCGTAGTTAAAAATCCTTCACCTACCATATCCATATCAATGCCTGCTTTTAATGCCAATGCAGAAACGGCCTGCAGATCTCCCATACCATGATCAATCATTTCGTTGATCCCGGTGTAATCTGTAACCACAAAACCTTTAAAACCCCAGCGTGTGCGAAGTACATCGGTCATCAAATATTTGTTTCCCGTTGCTGGCACTCCATCTACTTCATTAAACGATGCCATGATACTACCGGCACCGGCATCAACTGCCGCTTTGTATGGGGGCAGATAATCATTGAACATAGAAAGCCTGCTCATACTTGTTATATTATAATCTCTTCCGGCTTCGGCGGCACCATACATTGCATAGTGTTTTACACAAGCCATAATGGTATTGCTTTTTGAAAGATCATTTCCCTGGTAGCCTCTTACCATTGCTTTAGCGATTTCAGAGCCGAGGTAAGGATCTTCGCCGGAGCCTTCCGCAATTCTTCCCCAACGGGCATCGCGGGCTATATCCACCATGGGTGAAAATGTCCAGCAGATACCATCCGCACTGGCTTCTGTTGCAGCTATGCGTGCAGATTGTTCAATCATTCCCATGTTCCATGAGCAAGACAGCGCCAGCGGGATCGGGAATGTAGTTGCATAACCATGAATTACGTCCATACCAAATATCATAGGTATTTTCAGCCTTGTTTGTTCTACGGCAACTTTCTGTACATCTTTGATTTTAGCAACTGATTTGATATTGAAGAGTCCGCCTACAGCTCCCTCTTTAATTTTTTTTGCTATATCGGAGTTGCTTGCCTGCCCGGTAACAATGTCTCCTGAGCCCGGCAGGTTAAGCTGGCCGATCTTTTCTTCCAATGTCATTTTTTTCATCAGGCTACTCACAAATGCATTCATTTTAGCATCCTGGTTGTTGGTTTTGTTTTGAGCCTGCATTTGCAAGGTTGCAAGCATCAACACCGATAAAATAATTCTCTTCATGTTGCTTTGTTTAATCTTTCAGTAAATAAGGAGTTATTGTTTTAATCCAGATAGCATATCCTTTTGCATTCATGTGCAGGTTGTCTTCAACGAACAGGTCAGACTTTATTGTTCCGTCGCTGTTCATCATTTCACTGTAAATATCTGCAAAAGCCGTACGAGGTTTGGTTTTTAAAAATTCTCTGATTGCTTTATTTGCAAGTACAACTTCCGGCAATAATTTTTGCCGGGCCGGGCTTGGTTTGATCGAAACATACACAACAGGCACCCCTGGCATTTTTCTTCTTACCAGTTCAAACAAAGTCTGAAATCTCAGGGTAACCACTGATGCATTAACTGTATCGGATGCAACAAGGTCATTGTCGCCACAATAAATTATTACCTGCCTGGGCCTGTATGCAAAGATCATCTCATCAGCATAATGTATAATATCCGGTAAAGAAGAACCTCCAATCCCACGATTGATAATTTTAAATCCAGGAAAATCATCCTCCATGTTTTTCCATCTCCTGAAAGAAGAACTTCCTATGAAAAGAATTGCATTAGCGGGAGGAGCGGTAATACTGTCTTGCTTGCGATATGCCTGTACTTCATCAAAAAAGGGCCATTGCTGTGCCTTCACATCAGGTAATGCCCAAACGATGAATAACAGTATTATTAAACTCCTCTTCATTTTTTTATTTATCTGTTCTGAATGGCGCAGCCGGAAACCCTTCTTTATTATAAAGATTTGCGTCCATCGGAGCTTCTGCCCAGGCATACCGCACATACAAGGGTGATTTTACGGAAGCGGCAGAAACCATCACTTCATTTCCCTGTATGAACGCTTCTGCCGGAACAAATTTTTTATCTGCTCCCGCTATTGCAAAGCCTGATAACTTATCTCCCTTCATCACTAAGCCTGAGCCTGTATTGATAAATCTGACCTTAACAGTATTTCCGGTTATTGTTGCTGATGAAAAAGCGGGGCCGGTATATGCTTCCTTTGTCATTCCATAAACATTATGAAATGCATTGGCAGCCAGCCTGTCGCCAACTTCTTTTTTTCTTTGAGGGTGTATGTCTTTCTGATCTCCTACATCAATGGTAACCGCCATTCCTGTTTTAGGTAGTTTTAAAGCGTAGGTTTGGGCTTCCCGTAAACCAGCCCATTCACTTACTTCCGGTTCAACTATGTTGGGATTGAAAGAAGAAAGCTGTACAAAAAGGAACGGCAATTCTTTCCTGGCAAATCTTTGACGCCAGTTATTGATAAGCGCCGGAAATAATTTCCTGTATTCTACATAAGCATATGTATTTGATTCTCCCTGGTACCAGATCACTCCCTGGAATGAGAAATGCAGCAGCGGTGCTATCATTGCATTGAACAGCACGGTCGGTTGGTTCTGTAAAGAGGCATAATTTACACCCGGCGCAATCTCTTCAACAGGAGCCAGTACTTTGAACAGGGCATTTCCGGCCAGTGAAATCTTTTCATCACCAAGTTCGATATAAAACCCTGCAGGATCATTATTCATACCGCCGCCACCTCCGGTATCTTCAACCCAGATTGTGAGAATATTCTTTCCGGCCCTTAATAATCCCGAAGGAATTTTATAGGTCCGGGGTTCATTCCATACCCGCCAGGTTCCTGCAAATTGTCCATTAATAAAACAACTGTCAATATCATCAATGTATGGAAGATGAATAACCGCATCTCTTGTTTCAGACCCTTCTTTTACATTGAAATAAACACGATAGGCTCCAATGCCATCGAGATTGTTGTGGCCATTATCCTCCCATATTCCCGGTAGTTTTGTTTTTTCCCAGTTGGCATCATCGTATTGAAGTGATGTCAACTCATGAAATGATGATGCTGACTTGTTTTTATTTGCCTGGTACGACTCCGCCTTCTTTTTTTTCAGGACTTCCAATTCATCAAAATTGATCGTTCGGACTGATGTATCAAACTGTTTCTGGTAATTTGGAAACGCTTTTAATGTATTAACATCCACCCAGGCCTGGGCTTGTGTTCCTCCCCAGCTTGAGATGACAAGTCCTACCGGTACCTTTAACTTCTCTCTCAATTTTTTTGCAAAGAAATAGCCTACCGCAGAACATTTTTCTATTGTCTCCCTGTTAATAGGAGACCATTTAACTTTAATAGCGGCATCCTGTCTTTCCCTGTTATCAAAAGTATTGTTGATGGTAATAAACCTGATGTTATCATCGTTTGCATTTGCAATTTCATCGGGATAGGTCTGTTTAAATCCATCCATAGCAAATTCCATATTACTCTGCCCGCTGCAAAGCCAAAGTTCTCCGATAAGAATATTCTTCAGGGTGATGCTTTCTCTCGCTGAACTGATAATCATGTTTCCTGCAGATCCCGCTTTTGCCGGATCAAGTTTAATTAACCACCCCCCGTTTTGGGCACAGGTGGTTTTATACACTTTATCACGGAAAGTAACGGTTACTTCTTTTCCTGCATCAGCCCATCCCCAGATATTATTTACCTGGTTACGCTGCAACAGCATATTATTATCAAGTACCGCAGGCAATTTCAATAATGCAAAACTGTTTTCTGCAAAAGTTATGGCCACAAAAAAAAAGAAGCCCCTTAAAACGTTATTCAACTTTACTGACCTGCGTTCTTTCTGATACTCCATTTTCATTGATTGCTTCTATGGTAAAATAATAGGTTTTATTTCTGTCCATTGCTTTGAACCAATACTCATTGAAATCATACACCATAATACAACTATACAGTTTGTCTGGCGCTGTTCCGTAATAAAGGTTATAAGCAAATGCATTGTCAACCGGGTTCCATTTAATATAAGCGCTGCGTTTATCTTTTTCTGTTCGCAAAACGATCAGGTTTTTTACAGCATCCGGTTTGGTGCCGTTTCCGTTTCCGAAAACACGCAATCCGCTGATGGCAAATTTCCCGGTAGGCATGTGAATATTTTCAAGTTTGATAAAACGTGCCTGTACCGGTTTTTCAAGTTCAACATATTCATGCGGAACATCTGTTTTATTATTGCTTTTATCTACCAGCAGCTGCCATTTTTTTCCATCTACAGAATAGTATAGTTTATACTGATGATATACCCCCAGGGATTTACCAAGGAACTCAACATCCTGGTCAGCATAATTTATCTGAATTGAGTTTACTGTTGATACATTTCCAAGATCGGTTTGTATCCACTCTCCTTTATCTGCAGTTTTAGCGCTCCAGTATGTTTTAATGCTTTCGTCAACAGCGTTGTTGGCAAAGAAGCTGGCCAGCGTGGATGAAACGGTTACCGGTTTTTTATAATTGAGCAACATCCATCCCGGTCCGCCTTCATTGTGTTTATTCACGGAAGGAAGATAGCGGGGATAATCTCCGAAAGCCGTATTGCACCACATCACATCGTCTTTATCAAAACCGGCAGGCCAGATGCCCATTCTTCTTTCCCAGGTATTCTTTACACAAACGATACTTGTAGAAACATGCCAGTAATTATTGTTGAAATCCTGGAATGTAGCGCCATGCCCTGCGCCTCTTGAAAAACCTCCGGGCTTAAAGCTAAGCGGATCTGATTGAGGTTTCACTTCTCTTCCTTCAAACAATGGTCCATCGGAAACAACAACGCCATCAGCATAACCACTCATCTCTGTTCCCGGCGCTCCATATTGAAAATAATATTTTCCATTGTGCTTGGTCATCCAGGCTCCTTCAATAAAAGGATCAAGAAATGTATTGTCCATATTCTCTCCGAAACGCTGCCAGCCGTAGCGCCAGTCCTGTAAAATATACATCCCCGTACGTGACCCTATTGGCCTGAATGTTTTCCTGTCGAGTTCTACACCATACACAGGATAATTGTTGCTGCTGCCGTTATACATATACAGCCTGCCGTCATCATCAGTGAAAAAAGCCGGATCCCATCCGCCAAACTCGAAGGAGTCAACCAGTGGCTTCCATTCGTTTCCCTTTGGATTTGTGCTCATCCATATTGTAAAATTTTTAGAGTAGGTGCTTCCGAATACTATCATGGTATCCCCGATCACCCCTACAGCCGGGGCACATAATTCATCAAGCACTTTATTCCAGGGCCGCAGAAATTTCCTGGAGTTGAAATGCCAGTTCAGCATATCGCTGCTGTACCAGTAACCCCATTGATTCGTGCTGAAGAGGTAGTAATCGCCTTTGTAAGTAACGATTACCGGATCGGCTGTTGCCCTGTGCTTACCCCATTCTGCAAAGCTGGGAAACGGTGTGTAACCATAATCAACATTTACGGGGTTACAATAGGTTTTTTGCTGGGCATTGGTTCCAAAAGCCATGCAAAAAATAAAACATCCTGTCGTTACTATTTTTTTTATCATATCGTATTACTTATTATTGTCTAACCCTGTTGTTTCTCATTTTATCGGTTTCCTGCTGCAGCTTATCCATTCCTGATTTTACATCGGTGTTGCTGCCAAACAGTTTCCAGATAAAACCATTGCGGTAGTTTTCAATCATAACTGTCATGGGTGCCTGGTTGAGGCCCATGTATATTTCTGAACACCAGTTATTGGTAAGATCAAAAGCATCCCTGAAACCATATTCTCCCCAGAGAAAGCTTCCATCATTAAAATAATAATTTTTGAGTGCCGCCATCGCTTCTTCCGGCATATACGGAAAAGAGCTTATTGCACCGGTAGGAGCAATCTTCCCATGATCCTGCTTTTCATTCGGCTCATCTGCTGAATAATCAAACGGGCCATCGCTGGCCGTTAATCCCCAACAATCTTTTCCATAGCCCCTGTATTTTTTCGGATTCTGCACACAATAATTATAGTTGATCTTTGCGATGCGTTGGTTATTCCTGAAATAGTTTGTGTAGATATCTGTGATCAGGTGTGGGTCATACCCCATGTAGGAATAATGCGTGAAGAAAAGCGGTCCGCCATTGGAAACACCTACATCCAGTTTCACTCCTCCATACGTGTTCCCGTTTGTATACATGGAGCCATCTTTGGTTTGACCCCAGGCCGAACGATAGTTTTGCCCGGTAGCATCCTGGTTGGCCCAGCCGCTGTAATACATAGAAGCCGGCACTCCATGCGTTGGCGATGCAATGGCCAGCAGGTATGTGATCATGGTTTCATTCCAGCCGATAAGCGTATGGTTGATGATCCATGCTTTGTCGGGCGACCAATGCCAGTAAAGAAACTTACTGTCCGGAGTTTGTTTGAACCAGTCCCATTCAATCCGTTTCCAGATCGTTGTTATTTTTTCCCTGATAAGTTTTTCCTGTTGATCGTTTCCCGAAAAATATTCACGGGCAGCCAGGAGGCCCTGCATTAAAAAAGACGTTTCAACAAGGTCGGCTCCATTGTCATTATCCCCGAAGAACGGCTCCACTTTTCCGTTAGTCGCATTGATAAAGTGGGGGAACGCCCCGTGAAATGTTTGTGCCTTCTCCAGGAAATTTACAATAGTTGTAAACCGGTTTACTACATCTGTTCTTGAAATAAATTTCTTTTCAGTTCCAACAAGCAGCGCCATGATACCAAAACCGGAAGCCCCGGTTGCAATCATATTGTGTCTGCCGGAAATGTTTTCCTTTGCCAACCCGCTTTTAGGCTCTGCTCCTTCCCAATAATACCTGAAAGAAGCTTCCTGAACCATTGTCATCAATTCATCGTCTGTCATTTGCCTGGTAGAACTCTCTGTAACCGGAGAAAAAGCTGACTCTTCATAATTGCTGTTGAGATAGCTGATCCTGTAGTAATACTTCCGGTTGGTTTCGCCGGTAAAATCAGCATAGCGGTTTATGTACGGTTGCTGAATTCCTACCGGGATAAAATTTGTTCCATCAAGTGACCGGTATATTTTAACGAGCCTGATATTTTTATCTGAAGGAAGCTGCCAGGTAATATCAATATGCATGGCATAGCCGGCAGTTTTGATAAGAGCTGGAGTTGTAATGATTTTTGCTGCGGTCTTTTCAGGGATAAATTCTATATCATCTATATAAATTGTCTGCTTCTTGCTGTTGCGGTCATGTTGCTGGGAAAAAACAACTCCTATAATACCGGCTGGATTATTTATGTCCAGTCCTTTAAAAGAAGATGCCGGTAATATTACCTGTTTCCAGTTATTGACCTCCGTAACCGAAACTCTTACTGTTTCTGTGAGGCTGCTGTCGGATTTCATCAGTTGAACCAACGGGAGGTCTTTGATTGTTGAATCTGCAGTTGCGTTATACACCCAGAAAGAAAGGAAGTTTGCTTTTTTAAAATGGTCCATACCTCTTTTTTGCTGATAGTAAACAGCGGCTTTCCATTTACCTCCCTTTGCATTGATGTAAGATAATTGCAGGGCGTTTCCTGGCGTATGGGATATTTTTTTATTCAACAGCAGCCTGAAATTCCTGTTGAATATCATAGACAGCTCATTGTCTGTAGCGCTGAAGAAATAATCATCAGACATAGCGCTGTTGGAAAAGAAACTGTAGTTGTATTCATATTCCTGTGCCTTGCAGCAGCAGGCAGCAGAGAACAGGCAAAACAATAGTACTTTCTTAATACGCATCATACCGGTAAATTATTTTTTGATCCATGGGCTTTTGAAACCGAGTTTTTTTAATCCCTGCTGTATTTCAGGGCAACTCATAAAGAGCTTCCACAATAAACCCGTTCGGTAGTTTTCAATCATTGTTATGATGGGCCCCTGGTCGATGGCCAGGTGGCTTTTGGCATACCAGTTTCTGTGAATACTGAATCCATCGGAAAAGCCAAAAGGCTTCCATATTTTATCGCCCAGTTCTTCATAAAAGTACCGAAGCGCCTCCATGCTTTCTTTCGGTGTATATGGCATAGAAGAAATAGCCGCAGTGGGCTGTATAACACCTACATCATTTTCCGGGCTGTGGGCAAGATAGCCTTTGTAACTGTCGCCGGCTGTTAGCCCCCAGCACCTGTTGCTGTATCCTTTGTATTTTTTAGGATTCTCCATGCAATAAGCCCTGTTGATGAGTGTATGATTTCTTCCCTGTTCAAAATAATCATTCCCCAGGCTATCTGTGAGACCGTTAGGGTCTATTCCCTGGAATGTATATTGTTCAAAGAACAGCGGGCCACCCAGGTCTTTACCATAGTTGCCTAAAGGAAGGCGATAACCGTAATAGCTGTTGCCGTTTTTAAACCCTGTACTTCCTGCCCATGTTCCATTGTAAACTTCTTTTGAAATAGCATGATAGGCAGAGGATGCTGACATGATATAAGTAATCAGGCATTCATTCCATCCCCACACCGGGAAATTCATATCGAAATCATTTTTAGGACTCCAATGCCAGAAAAGTTTGTTTTGGTTGTTGGTATGCCAATTCCAGTTAGCAGCGCCCCAGATCTGGTCGATGCGTTTGCACAGGTATTTTTCCCGGGGAGAGGCTCCATTAAAATACTGCCGTGCACAAAGAAATCCCATGAGCAGGTAAGAAGTCTCCACAATATCAGCTCCGTCATCCAGCCTGTCGAACGGAATTGTTTTTCCTGTTCCTGCATTCATGAAATGGGGATAGATGCCATGATAGCAATCTGCTGTCAATAAAAAATCTGCGATTTTAATAATGCGCCTCAATGCCGTATCACGCCCGATCCATTTTCTTTCCGCAGCAACGATGGTGCTCATGATACCAAACCCTGTTCCACCGATGGCGCCGGCTTCGGGCCCGAATGTTGGTTCACTGAAATTCGGTTCATCCCAGGCTTCATTGATATAATCCCAGTAATAAACAGCATGAACAGTATCACTTCTTTCCAGTGCCAAACCGCTTACCGGGTGAGCTCCATGCCAGAAAAAACGAAAGGTTTGTTTCTGTACGGCTTCCAGCAATTGATCATCGCTCAGCCCTTTTTTAATTTGTTCAGGTGCTATACTATCGGGTCCATCGCCATACCTGCCTATAGTAAGCGATTGGCCAAACGAGGGCATGGCTGCCAGCAGGAATATGCAATATGCCAATGATTTAATTGACATGATGGTTTATCGGTGATTGATTGTTTTATTAATGATCCGCTATTTGATCCAGGGGCTGCTGAAACCAAATCGCTTAAGGCCTGCCTGTATTTCAGGGCAACTCATAAAAAGTTTCCAGAGCAACCCTGTTCTATAGTTTTCGATCATGGCAACGATCGGGCCCTGGTCGATGGCCAGGTAACTTTTGGCATACCAGTTCTGCGATTCATTGAATGCATCCACAAATCCATACTCGCCCCATATCTTATCACCAAGATCATAATAAAAATGTTTCAGTGCCTTCATGGAATATTCAGGTGTATAAGGAAATGCACTGAGCGCCGCAGTTGGCGTTATTGTTCCTTCATCGTTGGTTGGAGAAAACGCATTGTATCCATTATAGGTGTCTGATGCTGTAAGTCCCCAGCAGTTTTCACTATACCCTTTGAATTTTTTTGGATTATCTACACAATAATCGTGGTTGATGAGTGTATGATTTTTATTCTGTTCCCAGTAATCCGCATATTGATCTTTCAATCCGCGGGGGTCAAGGCCAAGAAAAGAATATTGTGAAAAGAATAAAGGTCCGCCATAATCAAATCCTAACGGAAGGGTGTGGCCGTAAAACTGTTTCCCGTTTTTAAAAAAACTGCTTTGGGCCCAACCCCTGTGGTAAACGGCCGGACTAACAGGATAATTTTCCGTATCGCTGGAAGCAAGTACATACATGATCAGGCATTCATTGAATCCCCGTACCGGGAAGTTCATCGCCCATCCGTTGTTTGGGCTCCAATGCCAGTAAAGTACTTCCTGCCCTTGCGTGTACCAATTCCATTCGATTCCATTCCACAGCCAACTGAGTTTTCCCCTGAATTCATTTTCAACAGGGTTATCACGATTGAAAT
>WBZP01000223.1_pt4 | contig 10495 bp, 10 predicted proteins | sample 5204301 | NCBI WGS metagenome assembly WBZP01 (sample SAMN12412401, study PRJNA552823) | activated sludge metagenome | isolation source: activated sludge from nitrification reactor of wastewater treatment plant... | place: USA: Pennsylvania | collected 2017 | reverse complement strand
CAGCCCGATCGCCTTTTCATTTCCGGCAATGAATTCAATCACATCGCGGCTGTTTTTTGCAGCTTTTACAACAGATGTATCAAATTTCTTCCCCTTTACTATTGAATCACTGATAAACCGGACAGCACTGGTGGCACTTAACCCGTCGAATACTACCGGCTGGTCACGGTATGCTTCGCCGGTTAAATGTTGCTGTAACCGGTTTATCGTATACAGGGTATCATCGCTTTTACTATTAACCAGCAGCGCTACAGCATCAGTAGCCACTTTATCCCAGGATGGATGATATCCCAGTGAATCATACATGTATTTGTCTTCCCGTTCTGTTAAACCACGGGTTATAATTACCATACTGTTCAGCGTATCCCTGAAATAATCTTTCAAACAGGCCGCTTCCGGTTTATAGGTAGCAATAACACGGGTTTGCGGGTATGCTGATTCAAATACTTTTATCTGTTCCTCCAAAACAGGGCGGAATGACTCATCTGCGCTGAGGTAAATATTCCCGGGTAAAGGGCCGGCTTCTTTATCCTTTTTATCTGCTGCATTATTACAACCGGCAACAACCAGGAAAGCGACAAATAACAGGCATACACCCTTGCATTGCTTTTTAATCATCGCTCCTTTAAATAGTTTTTCTTTATTCCCCTGTAAATCCTGAATATGCCATAGATAAAACATATGATGCCAAAGATTCGCAACGTAGCATCATCGTATCTTGTTTCCAGCCCTGTATTGAAATATTTCACAAAGACCAGGAATACACCCATCGCCGTCCATAAGAATCCCATACCAAGGTCCATTACGCTCCTCATACGTATATACCCTTTATCTTTTGCACTCAGTTGTTCTTTTTCAAACTCTTCCAACGACATGTTTTCTTTATTATATATATGACAGGATGAAATGGCAATTTACATTTTTATTTTCCTTTTTTAATCCTGGCCCATAAACTTAACAGGTAAAGAATAATAAACGGAAACATCCTCACCGGCATTTTTTCCCGGATTCCATGCCGGCATTTTTTTCAATACACGGATCACTTCATTATTAAAAATCCTGCCTCCGTCTTCTGTAACCTCAAACCCCCTTAAGTGGCCGTCATAACCAACTACAAACTTTATTTTAACCGAAACCACCTGTCCGTTATCCAGGTCTGCAGGGTTTTGCAGGTTCCTTTGCAGGAACCTCAGCAAAGCTTCTTCGCCGCCTGGAAAAGATGGAGGAATATCTGCATAGGGAAGAGGTACTTTTCTATCGGCGATCTTATTAGTATCAGGTTTAATTTTATTATCTGTTGCAGAGGCATTTCCAGTAACTGTGCGGCTATCCCCGCCGGCCGCACCGGCATTGGTCGTACCTGCTATTATCAGGCTGTCCAGGTTGGAGGCAAGCCTGGTTGCATGATTATCTGTAAAATGAATACGGGAAACAAATGCCTGGGTTGCGGCAATCGGTTTAACAGAAGGCTTTTTTGGTAAAACCGGTTTTTGCGGAAGCTTTGGCTTTTCCATCAATGGTTTAATTTCACGCAATTCATGGCCTGATGGAATGGCATACAGCACCGGTATTGTTTTTCCAGGCTTTCCAAAAATGAACAACCATACCATCATAAAGGTTACAAACAGGAAAGTAATTCCCATAGAAGTAAACAGCCGGTTGTTATAAAATTTTCTCAACGTATATGCACCATATGCTTTGTTTCTGTTCTCAAAGATGATATCCAGTATGTGTGCATTTAATACCTGTTCAGATTTCATGTTGTTTGGTATTAACTGTTAATAATAATTGTTTACAGGCTGCCTGCATCTATGATGCGGGCTGCCGGGAAATCCATAACCGGGTATCATAATAAAAGTTATATGTGGCATAAGCCGGTCTATATTTATTCCAACGGTAGTTTACTGCTTACCGGTAACAGTTATATTTGCAGCATGAAAATTTTGATGGTATGCCTCGGCAATATTTGCAGAAGCCCGCTGGCAGAAGGGATTTTACAGGAAAAAGCCAATAAAGCCGGCCTCAACTGGATAGTAGAAAGTGCTGGTACAAACGGTTTTCATACCGGCGAACAACCACATCACCTGAGCCGGAAAGTAGCCCTAATGAACGGGATTGACATCAGCAACCAGGTTGCCTGCCGGTTTACCAAAAATGATTTCAGCAGGTACGACAGGATCTATGCTATGGCAAATGATGTATTGCGTGATATAAAGAAGATTGCCGCAGAACAATTTGACGAATCAAAAGTTGAATTACTGATGAATGAATCATTTCCGGGCAAAAACCTTGACGTGCCTGATCCCTGGTCCGGCCCGGAATCAGGGTATCACAAAGTGTATGAACTGATCAGCACCGCCTGTGATTCAATTATTACAAAGCATATGGCAAATCAAAAACAACCAGTGAACAGCTAATGGCAAAACCATCCATACCGCAGGGCATGAGGGATTTTCCTGCAGAAACAGTCAGGAAAAGGAATTACATATTTCAAACCACCAGGAGTGTATTTGAACTATATGGATTTCAGCCGCTTGAAACGCCAGCTATGGAAAACCTGGATACGCTGATGGGAAAATATGGCGAGGAGGGTGATAAACTGATATTCAAAATCCTGAACAATGGCTTAAACGACCCTAAAAATGCTGATAAAGCCAGGGAAGGATTTGAAAAATTAATGACCGGAAAACATACGGCGGCTTTAACTGAAAGGGCTTTAAAATATGACCTTACCATCCCGTTTGCCAGGTATGTTGCCATGAATCACGGGCAACTAACCTTTCCGTATAAACGCTACCAGGTACAGCCTGTCTGGCGTGCAGACAGGCCACAACGGGGCCGCTACCGCGAATTCACCCAATGTGATGCCGATGTGGTAGGCAGCAAATCGCTGATCAACGAAATTGAACTGACCAATGTCTATCATGATGTATTCACCAGGCTTGGCTTGCAGGAATATGAGCTTAGAATCAATAACCGCAAGATACTGATGGGGCTGGCTTCCTTATGCGGCGGTGCCGAAAGAATGACCGACATCACGGTTGCCATAGATAAACTGGATAAGATAGGTATTGAAAAAGTAAGGGCAGAATTAACTTCAAAAGGGTTAGAAAATGACCAGGTTGCTGTTATAGAGAATTATCTGTCCATCGGCGGCAGCAATGAAGAAAAGCTAACAGCCATCGGGCAATTGTTCAGCGATAATACCGAAGCCATGACAGGTATTGAAGAAACTATGTTCATCCTTAAACAGGCTACCGGCTGTAACCTCGTATTAGACCTTACCCTTGCCAGGGGATTGAATTATTATACCGGAACCATTTTTGAAGCGAAAGCGCCGCCTCAGGTTCAAATGGGCAGCATTGGTGGCGGCGGACGTTATGATGACCTTACCGGACTGTTCGGATTACCTGGTATGCCGGGGGTTGGTATCAGTTTTGGTATTGACAGGATATATGACGTGATGGAAGAAATGAACCTGTTTCCGGGAAACCTGCTTACCGGAACCCAAGTGCTTTTCTTTAACATGGGGATGGAAGAAAGCCTGTATACGATGAAATGTATGAAAACCCTGAGGCAAAACGGCATTTCATGCGAATTGTACCATGAAACAGTAAAATTGGATAAACAATTCAGGTATGCCGACAAGAAACAGATTCCTTATGCAGTTATCATTGGCAGCAAAGAAATGCAAAGCAGTGAAGCCCTCGTAAAAAACCTTCAGTCCGGCATACAGGAAACGGTACCGGTTGACAAATTATCTTTATTTTTCAAAAACAAAAACTAAACGGGTTACTTAAACAGTTTTCCCGAATAAATCAAAAAATCAAATTATGAAATCAATTTTGAAGTACCCTATTTTATGCTGCATCCTTGCAGTATTTGTATTAAGCTCCTGCAGCAAAAGCAACAAGGAAGGAAGGCATATACCTGCAGAAGCCAGTTTCGTGATGCACTTCAACGGCGCTTCGCTCACATCTAAGCTGCCCTGGGAAGAGATCAGGAAAAATGAACTGATGAAGGAAGCGATTGAAGACAGCGCCGCCACCGCATTGATGAGATCGGTAATGGAAAACCCGGAAAACACCGGCATAGATATCAGCAAAGACCTGCTTCTCTTTTTAGTAAGTGATTCTTCAGGCGGGTATTTTGCAGCTATGGGAACATTGAAAGATGCCGCCCTGTTTAAAAAATTCAATAAGGAAATGGCAAAAGGGGATGCTGTAGAATCTGAAAAGAACGGCATCAGTTTTTCAAGTACAACAGATTTAACAGCAGCATGGAACAAGGATAAATTCCTGTTTGTTGCAGATGCCAAAATGAACAGGAACAGCTATGCTGCACTTTATGATTCGTCTGTTGCCGCAACACCTGACATAAAACGCGACTGGAACCAGGTTGCAGAAAACATATTTAACCTGAAAGAAGACAAGAGCCTGGGCAAGGAAGAGAAATTCACTGACCTGATGAAAGAGGAAGGCGACCTGCACTTCTGGTTCAATACGGAGAATTTCTATAAAGGTAACCAGGGAATACCAGGCATGGCGGCTTTAAGCATGATAAACCTCGCCAAGATTTATGAAGGTTCTCGTGTAACCGGTATCGTAAGTTTTGATGACGGAAAGATCAATGCGGATTTCAAATCCTATTCCGGCAAGGAAATGACTGAACTGATTAAAAAATACAGTGGCGATAAGATCAATGCCGAAATGGTAAAAAGCATCCCATCAAAAGACGTAGCAGCACTCTTTGCATTTAACTTTAAACCGGAAGGGCTTCGTGAATACCTGAAACTGCTGGGCGTTGAAGGTTTTGCCAATATGGGAACGGCCATGCTGGGATTCAATACTGATGATTTTATAAAAGCGAATAAAGGCGATATCCTGCTGGCACTTACAGACCTTAGCCAGGACAGCTCGGGAAAACCCGACTTTTCGGTGATCTTCAGTGCGTCTATCGGCGACAAACCATCATTTAATAAACTGGTAGCAGCGGGCAACAAGATAGGCAAAGAAAGATTAGGTACTGATAACCCGTCCATATTTCATAATATGAATGATAAATATTTTGCACTGGGCAATAAGCAGCAGCATGTTGATACGTACCTGAAGGGGTCGTCTAATACGAATTTTGATTTTTTTGATAAGATAGCAGGTTCATCCGGCGGCGGTTATATCAACTTCCAGTATATACTCAAAACGATGGGCGCATCGGCAAGAAAAGACAGCTTTGAACTTGCCATGTATGATGCCACGCTGAAAATGTGGGACAATATGATTGCCCATGGCGGCGGTTTTAAATCGGGCGGAAGTACCCAGCATATTGAAATAAACCTGGTTGATAAAAAAACAAACAGCCTGAAGCAACTGAATAATTACCTGGGCACCCTGGGAATGATACAGAAGAAACGCGATGCACAATACAGGAGCATCATGTTTGATGAAAACACTACTGTAGAACCTGCAGCAGCCATCCAATGATACCATCAATCTTCTAACAATAACAAGCCGTCATCTGTAAATAATGACGGCTTGCTATTTTCAATTCAATTATGACCATCACGTTAGAAAATATCATTCCAGCATTTCTTGAAAAGGAAAAGATTGACAGTTCGGGTATCTGGAACAACCGGCTTGTTATCAATAAAGGGGAGCTAATACATATAGTGGCTTCCAGTGGCAGGGGTAAAACATCATTCATGCATTTTATGTACGGATTGCGGAACGAGTATACCGGCCATATCATGCTGGATGGAAAAAAGATACAAACCATGAATGCTGCTGAATTAGCCGAAACAAGACGCTCGGTTCACAGCATCATATTCCAGGACCTCCGCCTGTTTACAGCAAATACGGTATTTGAAAATATCAATATTAAAAGATTGCTCAACCCGTTTCACGGGGCAGAAAGGATTCGGGAAATGGCATCGCGGCTAGGCATTGAAAATAAACTTCACAAACCCGTAAGCACCTGCAGTTATGGTGAACAACAGCGGGTGGCCATCATCAGGGCCTTACAGCAACCATTCCATTTCCTGCTGATGGATGAACCATTCAGTAACCTGGATGAAGCCAACCGGAAAATAGCCATGGAACTGATAACCGAAGAAGTAATAAAAAGAAAGGCCGGTATAATACTGGCTGATTTGAAAAAACTTGATTTTTTTGAAGCAAGCCGCATCATTTACCTATAGACTCATTACATGAAAGAAAATATGGCCAGCACAACCGGCGGTAAAAAAATGGAAAAGTTATCATACAGGTCTATTGCTGCTTTTTTAAACCCGGTACAGAACAAAACGTCGAGGATATTAAGTTATACCGGCCTTGGCATAGGTGTTTTGTTGTTATTATGTTCTGTACAGATGTACATCAACATAAACCAGCTTTTAAAAGAAAAAAGCCCGCGGAGGAATGGTTTCGATTTCATATCGGTAACTAAAACAATCGCCAATGAGAACATGGGTAAGGATAACCGTTTTTCCATTCAGGATATCAGGGAATTACAGGAACAGCCTTTCATAAAAGATGCGGCCCCCTTGTTAAGCAACCAATTCAGGGCAAAGGCAAGTGCCGGAAATATCATTCCATTCAGTACCGATTTGTTTCTTGAATCTGTAAAAAACGAATTCATAGACACAGTGCCGGCATCTTTTACCTGGCAACCCGGGCAGGCCGATGTGCCCATTATCTTTTCAGCCGATTTCCTGGAGATGTATAATATTTTCGCACCGGCCCAGGGGCTGCCGCAACTGTCGGAAAGCAGTATCGGTGTGGTAAACATCATTCTGGAATGTTATGGCCCGGGCGGCATTCAGCAGTACAGGGGGCATATTGTGGCGCTGAGCGACCGGATTAATTCGGTACTTGTTCCCGAAAATTTTCTTTCCTGGGCTAACCAGGCATATGGCAATTCTGTAAATGCGCCTGCAGCCAGGGTTTATATTAAAACAACCGATGCCAATGACCCGCAGTTGCTGGATTATCTTGAAAAAAAGGGATACCATGTAAACAAAGACAAGACCAAGTTTGGACGGGTAAAACAGGTATTGCAGGCAGTTGTAACCGGGCTTGGGGGATTTGCCGTGCTGGTGATACTGCTGGCCATGATGCTGTTCTCTTTTTACCTGCAACTGATGATTGCCAGGAGCAGGGATAACCTTCAATTGCTTATCACCCTTGGTTATTCACCCGGCTGGCTAAGCAAAACAGTTTCCGGAAGATGGATACCGGTTTATGCGGTTATCATCTTTATTGCATTACTGCTTACGGCCCTGCTGCAATTTGCATTCCGGAATATCGTATTAAGCGGAAGGGATGAATTGCAGCCATACCTGCATACTGGCATTTATATACTTGCCGCCGCTTTACTGCTATTATGCGTTACCGTTAATTACCGGCTGATCAGGAAGCTGCTATACCGGTTATAGAAACCCAACTTATTAAAAGCAAATGGATTTTGCATAGCAGCAAAACCGTTATACCTTTTCAAAGATAACGGCGGAACCCTGGCCTACCCCCACACACATAGTGGCAAGGCCGTAGCGGGTATTTCTTTTTTTCATTTCATGCAATAAGGTGGTTGATATACGAACGCCGCTGCATCCCAGCGGATGGCCAAGGGCGATGGCGCCACCGTTCACATTCACTTTTTCCAGGTCGAGCCCCAGGTCGTGAATACAGGCAATACTTTGGGATGCAAAAGCTTCATTCAATTCAATGAGGCCAATATCGGCTACCTGTAACCCGGCCCTTTTAAGCGCTTTGTTGGTGGCAGGCACCGGGCCAATGCCCATTACGGCCGGTTCTACCCCGGCAACCGCCATACTAACTACTTTTGCCATCGGTTGTAAACCATACTTCTTCACTGCCTCTTCGCTGGCCAGCAACATGGCTGCAGCGCCGTCGTTGATACCGCTGCTGTTGCCTGCCGTAACTGTTCCGTCTTTTATAAATGCCGGTTTCAGTTGCCCCAGTTTTTCAAGCGATGTGAGCCGTGGATGTTCATCCTGTTCCATTTCAAAAGTATCTTTTCCTACCTGCACCTGCACCGGTACGAGTTCATCTGCCCATTTCCCTTGTTGCTGTGCATTGGCATATTTCTGCTGGCTTTCAAGCGCAAATTCATCCTGTGCATGCCTGCTGATATTCCATTGCCTGGCAATATTTTCTGCGGTTTCGCCCATGGTATAGGGGTAATACATGGAAGCCAGCTTAGGATTAACAAAACGCCAGCCCATGGTAGTATCAAATATTTGTGCACTGCGGTCGAAAGCTGATGATGCTTTCGGCATTACAAAAGGCGCCCTGCTCATGCTTTCCACGCCACAGGCAATCATGAGTGCTGCATCGCCACAGGCAATGGTACGGGCACTGTCCATAATAGCCTGTAAACCACTCGCACAAAGCCTGTTTACGGTTGTGGCCGCCACATCTACCGGTAAACCGGCAAGCAGGGAAGCCATGCGTGCCACATTGCGGTTATCTTCCCCGCTTTGGTTAGCGGCCCCAGCAATAACATCTTCTATGGCTTTAGGATCTACCTGGCTGTTGCGCAGCATCAATGATTTAATTACATGGGCCAGCAGGTCGTCGGGCCTGGTTGCAGACAGCAAACCGGCATATTTTCCGATGGGGGTGCGTACGGAATCAATTACATAAACCGTTTTCATTATACAGGTTTTTTCGTTGTATTAAAAATCTTACCTGGCAGGTTCAGGCATCATTCCCAGAAATAAGTGAATGACCTGTCATGTTACGGGTGCCAAATAAATACCAAATGTAGGATGATTATCTTTGCAGAATGGCAGAAACCAGAAATATCAGGGAATTATCATTGGGGGAGCTTAAACAGTATTTTGAATCTATCGGGGATAAGAAATTCCGTGCCATACAGGCTTATGAATGGTTGTGGAAGAAAAATGCCCGGCATTTTGATGAGATGAGCAACCTGTCCCTTGACTGCAGAAAAAAACTGCAGGAAGATTTTTCATTGCCTGCCATTTCGGTGGACTCCACACAGCAAAGCAGCGACGGCACTTTAAAGTCGCGTTTTAAAACATATGACGGCCACCTGGTGGAAGGGGTGATCATACCTACCGAAAAGCGCAACACTGCCTGTGTTTCGTCGCAGATCGGATGCAGCCTCAGTTGCAAATTCTGCGCCACGGGATTAATGGACCGGGTAAGGAACCTGCATTTTGATGAAATTTATGACCAGGTTGCCATATTAAACGAACAAAGTGTAAAAGATTTTGGTACCGGGCTTACCAATATTGTTTTTATGGGCATGGGTGAGCCGTTGCTTAACTATAAGAACGTGGTGAGGTCCATTGAACGGATTACATCAACCGAAAGCATGGCCATGAGCCCTAAGCGGATAACAGTTTCCACGGCGGGCGTTGCCAAAATGATCAGGCAATTGGGGGATGATAATGTACGGTTTAACCTGGCGCTATCTTTACATGCGGCTAATGATGAGAAAAGGAACAGGATCATGGCCATCAATGAAACCAACAATATTGCTGCCCTGGTGGAAGCGTTGAATTATTTTTATGAAAAGACGAAAAACGACATCACGCTTGAATATGTATTGTTAAGTGGCGAGAATGACAGCCTGGAAGATGCGGCTGAGCTTGTTAAGATATACCGGAAAATACCCACTCACCTCATCAATGTTATTGAATACAACCCGGTTGCAGGGATTCCTTTTGTAAAATCGGGCGAAGACAGTACCCAGGTTTTTACCGATTACCTGGTAAACCATAAAGTGAATGTACGGGTAAGAAGGAGCCGTGGCAAAGATATTGATGCTGCCTGCGGGCAGTTGGCGAATAAGGGTAAAATTTAAAGACAGGAGTTAATAATTCTGGTCTAACCTGTTTCTTCCTTAACATTCTTTTTATTAAACTTTCATAACAGGCATTAGTCTAACCAATTCAACTAATAAAGGGAAAACCATGAAAAAGTTATTATCAATCATCGCAGTCATTGCAATTACATTTACGGCCACCGCCCAGGAAAAAAGGCATAAAATGCATGAAAATGACGGATTTAACGAGGGTAAGCACCGGCCGGGCAAACCGCACAACAGGCAAATGATGAAAGCGCTGAATTTTTCTGATGCACAGAAATCAAAGCTGCGGGCAAACAGGGAATCGTTCAGGGCAAAAATGCAGCAACTGGAAAAAGAGGAAAATATCACGGTAAAAGAGTATAAAGCCAGGAAAGAAGCTTTACACAAAGAAAACAGGGCTGCTATGCAATCTGTTTTAACACCCGAACAGCAGCAACAAATGGCAGACATGAAGCTGAAACGTGAACAGCAAAACAAAGAACGTGAGCAGGTACGGCTGGAAAAGATGAAAGCAAATCTTTCATTAACCAACGAACAGGCTGCACAAATAAAAAGCCAGCAGGAAGCGGTGCGTGCTAAACAGAAAGCTATCCGTGAGAACGAGTCATTAAGCATGGAGCAGAAGAAAGCACAAATGAAA
>WBZP01007501.1_pt1 | contig 10498 bp, 11 predicted proteins | sample 5204301 | NCBI WGS metagenome assembly WBZP01 (sample SAMN12412401, study PRJNA552823) | activated sludge metagenome | isolation source: activated sludge from nitrification reactor of wastewater treatment plant... | place: USA: Pennsylvania | collected 2017 | reverse complement strand
CGGCTGGGGCCGCTGAGTCGGCTGGGCTGCCCTGCCGAGTGCGGCGGTGGCGTGGGTTAGACTTCCGGGCGCGCGCTTTTCAACGCCGCAGGCCGATGTAGCTCAATGGTAGAGCGCCAGCTTCCCAAGCTGGACACGCGGGTTCGATTCCCGTCATCGGCTCCATGAGCCGGATCTTCACGACTGCATTCGCCTCGGTGTACACGCTGTACATCGCCAAGGTGGAGCGCAAAGGACGGTCCGCCGCAGAGGTGGAGACCGTCACCTGCTGGCTAACCGGGTACTCTCCGGAGCAACTCAAGGCTCACCTCGACGCGCAGACCACCTTCGAGGACTTCTTCGCCCAAGCTCCGATGAATCCCGCAGCCAGCCTGATCACCGGCCCCGTCTGCGGCATCCGGGTCGAGGACGTGGCCGATCCACTGATGCAGCAGATCCGCTACCTCGACAAACTGGTGGATGAGATCGCCAAAGGCCGCGCGATGGACAAGATCCTGCGCAGCTGACTCCCCATCGGGCACGATGGCCCGTCATGGACAGCTTTCAGCGCACCGCCGTACTCCGTCGCCAGGTCGCGGAAACTCTGGCTGGCCTCACCACCGACCAGCTCGCCACCCGAAGCCTGTGCGATGCGTGGACCGTGAAGGAGGTCGGCGCGCACCTCGTCGTGCCGATCCACGTTCCGATGCGCGCCTTCATGTGGGAGATGGTCAAGGCGCGCGGCAACTTCGACGTCGCCAACGACCGGACCGCCCGCCAGGCAGCCACGCGTCTGGGCGACCGAATCCCCGCGATTCTGCGGGAGAAGTCAGAGCGCCACTTCGCACCGCCCGGCGGCTCACCCTCCTTCCAACTCGCGGATGTGATGATCCACGGCCAGGACATTCGCCGGCCACTGGGCCTGACGCATACCTACGAGGAAGAAGACCTCCGCGAGGTCCTCGAACTCATGACGAACCCGAGTTCGCGACGCGAGTTCATCCCGCGTCGCCGGTTCGACGGCATCCGCGTCGTGGCCACCGACGTGCGCGGGGCCGACGGTATGCCGTGGAGCTTCGGCGAGGGTCCGACCGTGGAGGGCCCCGCCGAGGCGATAATTCTGGCGGCCAGTGGCCGCTCGGTGGCGCTCGCCGACCTGAGCGGCGATGGCGTTGCCATCCTCGCGGAGCACACCCGCCAGCGCTGACGATCCCCGGGGTCGCCTAGGCGTTCGGGAAGATCCAGCCCAGGATCGTGATGAGCCCAACCACCGCGCACACCACGAAGACCGCCGCGATCACCCAGGAAATCACCTGAGCCGCATCCATCCCGTCCTGGGCGCCGGGGTCCTCGCGCCGGGCCGAATCGCGGGCCTCGTCGGCCTGCATCGCCTTGGTGCGCAGGGCATCAACCTTGGGCGAGCGCGGGGCGCGGCGCACCGAGGCCGGCAGCGAGCGCCACATGTCGCCGAAATCGTCGTCGTGTTTCTCCCGCCAGGCAGCGATCGCGGCATCCACCTCAGGTCCACGCACCCCGGCCCCAAACCAGGCCGCCCCAGCCCCAGGCTCGTCCCCCATGTCGTGCAGAACTTCGCCGAGGAGTGCGAGCGCGGTCGGATCACGGTGCTCAGCGACATACCCCTGAAGCAGATCCCGGGCACGCCACGGTGACCCCCCGTCGAGGGCTTCGCGCGCCCGCCGGACGAGCGCGGCGTCGGTGGCAGCATCGGTCACACCCCCGAGGGTTCCATAGCGCTCGCCCCGGGACAACGTGACCCCACCCCCGGCCGGCCCAGCCAGCGCAATGACCCACGTCACATCCAGACTCTTGCGGATGCTACTGGCCAGTAGCACAATGGAGCCAAGGCAACTAAGCAAGCGCTTACTTGCCACACGGCATACGGCTGTTATCACCTCAAGGGAGAGACCCATGGGCCACTACAAGAGCAACCTGCGCGACATCGAGTTCAACCTCTTCGAGGTCCTGGGTCGCGGCGAGGTCCTCGGACACGGCGTCTACGAGGAGGTCGACGCCGACACCGCTCGCGAGATGCTCAAGGAGGTCAGCCGCCTCGCCGAGAACGAACTCGCCGAGAGCTTCGTCGACGCCGACCGCATCCCGCCGGCCTACGACCCGGTCACCCAGGAGGTGACCATGCCCGCGTCCTTCGCTAAGAGCTACCGCGCCTACCAGGACAGCGGCTTCTGGAGCGTCGACGTGCCCGGCGAGCTCGATGGCACCGTCGCGCCCCCAAGCCTGAAGTGGGCCATGAACGAGATGGTCCTCGGCGCCAACCCGGCGATCGCGATGTTCGCGGCGTCGTACTCCTTCGGCAAGCTGCTCTACCTGCTCGGCAATGACGAGCAAAAGAAGCTCGCGCGCTGGATCATCGACAAGGGCTGGCACTGCACGATGGTGCTCACCGAGCCCGACGCCGGCAGCGACGTGGGCGCCGGCCGCGCCAAGGCTGTCGAGAATGCCGATGGCACCTGGACGATCACCGGAGTGAAGCGCTTCATCACCAGCGCCGAATCCGACATGGTCGACAATGTCGTCCACTTCGTGCTGGCCCGCCCCGAGGGCGCCGGCGCCGGCACCAAGGGCCTGAGCCTGTTCATCCTCTCCAAGTACCACGTGGATCTCGAGACCGGTGAGCTCGGCGAGCGCAATGGCGTCTACGTCACCAATGTCGAAAAGAAGATGGGCCTGAAGGTGAGCACCACCTGCGAGCTCACCTTCGGCGGCGAAGCCCCCGCGGTCGGCACGCTGCTCGGCGATGTGCACGACGGCATTGCGCAGATGTTCCGGGTCATCGAGCACGCCCGCATGCTCGTCGGCACCAAGGCCATTGCCACCCTCTCGACCGGCTACCTGAACTCGCTGGAGTACGCGAAGTCCCGCGTCCAGGGCTCGGACATGACCCAGATGACCGACAAGGCCGCCCCCCGGGTCACCATCACGCACCACCCCGACGTGCGCCGCTCGCTCATGCTGCAGAAGTCGTATGCCGAGGGCTTGCGGGCGCTGGTCCTGTACACCGCTTGCCAGCAGGACATCGTCGACCAGGAGCAGCTGCGTACCGGCAGCGAGGAGCTGGAGGCCGGTTCGGCCGGCGACCTCGCCAACCGGGTCAACGACCTGCTGCTCCCCATCGTCAAGGGGCTGGGCTCGGAGCGCGCCTGGACCCTGCTCGGCACCGAGACCCTGCAGACCTTCGGCGGTTCGGGCTTCCTGCAGGACTACCCGATCGAGCAGTACGTCCGCGACGCCAAGATCGACACCTTGTATGAAGGCACCACCGCGATCCAGGGTCTGGACTTCTTCTTCCGCAAGATCGTCCGCGACAAGGGCCAGGCGCTGCAGTCGATCGCCGCGCAGATCCAGGAGTTCGCCAAGGACCTCGGCACTCACGGCGGCCGTCTCGACCGCGAGCGCGAGCTGCTGGGCCAGGGCCTGGAGGACGTCCAGGGCACGCTCGGCTGGATGGTCGGCGAGCTCATGAAGTCAGACCCGCGCGTCGGCGGCGAGGTGACCAACCTGTACAAGGTCGGCCAGAACACGACCCGGTTCCTGCTGGCCGCTGGCGACCTGATCGTCTCGTGGCTGCTGCTGCGTCAGGCCGATGTTGCGCTCGAGGCGCTGACCGGCGAGGTGTCGGCTAAGGACCGCGACTTCTACACCGGCAAGGTCGCGGCGGCGCAGTTCTTTGCCCGTCAGATCCTGCCCCGCCTGGCCGCCGAGCGGGCGATGGCTGAGGCGACCGACAACTCGCTCATGGAGCTGCCGGAGTCGGCATTCTGAGGCGTCGGCCTTCTGAGGGCTTGCTGCCTCGCGGTTAGATCGCCGCACCTGGATTGAGAATCCTCGCCGGATCAAGGGCTTCCTTGATCCGGCGAGTCACATCCATGACCTCTGGACCCAACTGGGCGGCCAGCGACCCGCGCTTGGCGCGGCCCACGCCGTGCTCGCCGGTGATCGTCCCGCCGAGGTCGATGGCCAGGGTCATGATCTCCTCGAATGCCGCCTCGGCCCGCTCCCGAGCGGCCGGGTCCGCGCCGTCGAAGATCAGATTCGGATGGGTATTGCCGTCCCCCGCATGGGCGACGACCGGAATGTCGGTGTCGTGTCGGCGGGCGATCGCCGCGATCCCGTCGAGCAGGTCCGGGAGCCGCGGCACAGGGACGCCAACGTCCTCGATGAGCAGTGACCCGAGACGCTCCGTGGCAGGGAAGAACGCCCTCCGGGCTACCAGGAAGGACTCCCCTTCATCCGGGTCATCGGTGCGATAACACTCGGTCGCGCCGGCTGCCTGGGCGCACCGTTCGACCTCGGCCATCTCGACCTCCCTGGCTGGCCCTGGCGCATCGGATTGCACGACGAGCAGCCCGCCCGCGCTGCGATCCAGGCCCATCCCGAGGAAGTCGTCAACCACCTCGATCGCGCGCTGATCCATGAACTCGACCAGGCAGGCGCGCACGGTCCGGCCCATCGCGACCACGGCCTCGGCTGCGGCGCGGGACGTGGGAAAGAGGGCGACCAGCGTTGACCGGGCGCCATGAGCCGGCACGAGGCGCAGGACGGCCCGGGTGACAATCCCCAGGGTTCCTTCGGAGCCGACGAAAAGCTTCATCAGCGACAGGCCAGCGACATCCTTGATCCGCTTGCCGCCCATCCGCAGCAGGGTGCCGTCGGCGAGCACCACATCAAGGCCCAGCACGTAATCGGTCGTTACCCCGTACTTCACGCAACAGAGGCCACCGGCATTCGTCGCGATATTGCCGCCGATCGAGCAGATCTCGAATGAACTGGGGTCTGGCGGGTACCACAGTCCATGCTCGGCGGCGGCTGCCTTGACCTCGGCGTTGAAGGCCCCCGGCTCCACCACGGCGACCCGGCTGTCGGGATCGATCTCGACGGCACGCATACGCTCCAGGCACAGCACGATGCCGCCGTCCACTGCGGACGCTCCGCCGGCCAGCCCACTGCCCGCCCCCCGTGGCACCACCGGTATGCCGTGTGCCGACGCCCAGCGCATCGTCGTCTGCACTTGCTCGGTGGACTCGGCCCGGACGACCGCTATCGGGGTTCCGGCGTGCGGGTCGCGCGTCCAGTCGTGGCGGTACTTCTCCACGACATCAGGATCGGTCGCGACCACACCGGCGGGCACGCTGGCAACCAGGTCGTCGATCGGGGCGCTCATGGCCCCATCCTGCCGGTCAGGCGACGGGTGCGTCAGCCTGCTGGGCAAGCGTGGCCGCGGCCTCGGCCGATCGGACCCGGCGGTACCCCAGGACGATGAGCACGACGGCGATGCCGCCAGCGGCGACGGGTACGGCATATGCCGCCCTCGCACCCCACGCTTCGATGGCCCACCCGCCCACCGCCGCGCCACCGGAGATGCCGATGAGAATGCCGGTGATCGCCACCGCCATGCCCTCGGTCATGAGCGCCTTGGGGACCAGATGCTGCGCGAGAGACAGGCTGGTGATGAGCATCGGCGCGGTCGCGGACCCGGCGATGACCATGATGACGGCCAACGGCCAGACGCCTCCGGCAAATAGCGCAGGGGCCTCGAGCAGGAACATCCCGCTCGCCGCGAGGAGGAGGCGCTTGGTCAAGCTCATCGTGAACTTGGTGGCGCCGAAGACGATCCCGGAGATGGTGGAGCCCAGGGCGAAGGCGCCCAGGATGATGCTGGCGAAACTCGTGGCGGCCTGCTCCTTGGCGAACGCGACGGCGACGACCTCATTGGCTCCGAAGATCACGCCAGTCATGGTGAGCACGATTGCCACGAGCAGCAGGCCGGGGCGGCGAATGGCCAGGCCACCGGGACGGTCATGTGCGGGGACGACGGGCGGCTCAGTTTCCCGGGCGAAGAGGAACGCGATCATGCCGATGGTGAAGAGCAGCTCGGCCAGGAGAAGGCCCGCTTCGGGGAACCACAGGGTCGAGACGAGGACAGCCAAGACGGGGCCGACGACGAAGGACGCCTCGTCAGCGACCTGCTCGAAACTCATGGCGGTGTGGAGGCGATCCGGCTCGGCGTGGAAGATGTGCGCCCAGCGCGCGCGTGACATCGGGCCGGGCTCGGGGATGATCGCGCTCAGGCCGTAGCCCACAAAGATGGTCCAGACGGGTGCGCCAGCGAGGGAGAGCAGTGCGGTGCTGGTGCAGAAGACCGCTGAGGTCGTAACGAACGGGAGGGCCACCCGGCGCTGGCCAAATCGATCGACCAGCCGACCGATGACCGGGCCGGCGATCGCGAGCACCAGGACGCCAACGGCCGAGATCGCGCCAGCCAAGCCGAAGGAGTCGCGGCGTTCGCTGAGCATGACGATGATCGCCACCCCGAACATGGAGCCGCCGACTCGGGAGAAGGCGGTTCCCAGGATGAAACGCGCCGCTCCGGGCACACGGAACAGGGGGGCATAAGCGGCGAGCACGACGGGGTCCAGATCAGTTGGTTAAGGAGATCAAAGGATGATTCTCTCAGAGGTCCGCTGCATGGCGGAATCGAGATTCATCCGGCGGACGCCGGTGCGCGGTTGCGGCATACAGGCCTCGAGGCAAGGGTTTCCCGAGAACTGCGCACTGAGAAAGTCTTACGAACTCGGGATTTCGGGGTGACCCCGAAATCCCGAGTCGGGAGGGACTAGCTGGCCCAGCTGGGTGGTGGCGGCGGGGCTCCGGGAGCAGCCGGCGGCGGGGGCGGAGGTGCGTCAGCTGCCGGGGCGGCCGGAGCAGCGGGTGCCGGAGGCGCCGCATCGGGCGGCGGTGGCGGTGGCGCAGCGGCGGCTGGTGCAGGCGGTGGGGGTGGCGCAGCGGCTTGCGCAGCGACCTGCCCGGGAGGTGGCGGCGGCGCACCCGGAACCGGTCCGGGCGGGCTCACCGTCAACGAGCCGAGCTGCCCAGCGGTCTCCAGCGAACGCAGCGACTCCATCACCCGCGCCTTGTCCTCGGCTGAGACCGGACGGCCGGTGGCCTCCAGCCACGCGATCACACCAAGGTCCCGCAGCGCACGGTCACCACCGCCATGACCGCCCCCAAATCCACCACCGGGGGGCATCATGCCGGACTGCTGCATCGCGGCGTCGGCCTTCGCGGCCAGGTCGGTCGCGGCCGCCTTGGCTCTCTCGAAGAAGCTCATGAGGGGTCTCCTTCCTAGGGCGGCGAGGGGTTCAAATGCCGCCGTTCTCACGATAGATCCACGGCCCCCGAAGTACTAGCGTTGGTCGTGGAGCCGGACACCCGGCACGCCGCAGATATCTTGAAAGTGAGTGAGGGCCATGACGATCCACGGATCGCTGTTCACCGAGTTCAAGGAGAAGGACACCCAAGATCCCTTTTCCCTGCAGAACAAGAAGCTGCTGCGCATCGACATGCGGTACGGCGAGGTGATGGCAAAGACCGGCTCGATGGTCGCCTACCAGGGAGACGTCCGGTTCACCAAGCAGTCCAGCGGCCTGGGCAAGATGTTCAAGTCCGCGATGACCGGCGAGGGCGTCTCGGTGATGACCTGTTCGGGCTCCGGCGAACTCTTCGTCGCGGACAGCGCCAGCGAGATCCAGGTGATGTACCTCGAGAATGACGCGATCTCGGTCAACGGCAGCAACATCCTGGCGTTCAGCAACTCGATCCAATGGGATATCCATCGCATCCAAGCTCGCGGTGCCGCCATGACCGGTGGCCTCTACAACGTCTCGCTGCGCGGCACTGGCTACGTCGCGGTGACCACCAAGGGTGACCCGGTGGCACTCGACGTGGCCTCCGCGCCGACCTTCGCCGATGCGCAGGCGGTCGTTCTCTGGACGGCTGGTGTGTCGATGGACGTCCGCGTAGACACCGGCGGCATCGGCTCGATGATCCGCGGCGGCACCGGGGAAATGCTGCAGATGGCCTTCGGCGGCCAGGGCTACGTCCTCGTGCAGCCCTCCGAGTCCGTGGTGGCCGGCGGCGGACAGGGCACGGGCGCCAGCCCTACGAGTGGCTTGGGCAACCTCTTCGGCTAGGCCACGCACACGACGGTCATGACGCGCCTCCCCGACGGTGTCCACCGCGCGGGCACGACTCCGGGAGGCCGCGGCATACGCAAGAATCGGTGACATGACGACACCGGCGACCCTGACGGACATCATCGATATTGCGCGGGAGCAGGTCCTCGAGCAGGGGAAGCCGCTGCGCGAAGAGCAGATCCTCGAGGTGCTCCGCACGGGTGATGACCGGCTCCAGGACTTGCTGGCGCTGGCTCACGAGGTCCGGATGAAGTACCAGGGGCCCAGCGTCGAGGTCGAGGGCATCATCTCGCTCAAGACCGGCGGCTGCCCCGAGGACTGCCATTTCTGCAGCCAGAGTGGGCAGTTCACGTCGCCCGTGCGTTCGGTCTGGCTCAACATTCCTGAGTTGGTCCGAGCCGCCAAGGCCACGGCCGCGACCGGGGCCAGCGAGTTCTGCATCGTGGCGGCTGTGCGTGGCCCGGATGACAAGCTCATGGAGCAGATGCGCGAGGGCGTCGGCGCCATCAAGGCCGCGGTCGAGATCAATGTCGCGGCGTCGGTGGGCATGCTCACCGCCGAACAGGCCGCCGAGCTCGTCGACATGGGGGTGCACCGCTACAACCACAACCTCGAGGCCGGGCGCTCGTACTTCCCGCAGGTGGTGACCACGCACTCGTGGGAAGAGCGCTGGGAGACCTGCCAGCTCGTCAAAGATGCCGGGATGGAACTGTGCTGCGGTGGCCTGGTCGGCATGGGTGAGACCCTGGAGCAGCGCGCCGAACTCGCCGCCCAACTCTCCGAGTTGGAGCCCCACGAGGTGCCGCTGAACTTCCTCAATCCGCGGCCGGGCACCCCTTTCGGTGACCTCGAGCCGATGCCGGCCAATGACGCGCTCCGCACGATTGCCGCCTTCCGGCTCGCCCTGCCGCGCACGATTCTGCGGTATGCCGGTGGGCGAGAGTTGACGTTGGGCGACCTGGGTACCCGCGACGGGCTCCTCGGCGGGATCAACGCCGTGATCGTCGGCAACTACCTCACCACGCTGGGTCGGGACCCGCGTGAGGACTTGGCGCTGCTCGACGAGTTGAACATGCCGATCAAGGCCCTCAACGAGACCCTCTGAGCGATGGACCTGTCAGCCGTGTCGCTCGAAACTCAGCCGGGAGCGCCTGGTCCCTGGTGTGGACATTGTGGGGGCGACACCTCGCAAGGCGATCACGAGCACTGCGTTCGGATGAGAGACCTTGAGCCGCAACGCTTTTGCACGCAGTGTCGGCGGCGCATGAAGGTGCAGATCACTCCCGGCACCTGGACCGCAACCTGCGTCGAGCACGGCAGTGTGGAGCACTCCACCTGGGCATAGCCGGTTAGCGGCAGGACCTGGCCGGCAGGTCGGTCAGGCTGGCCCGCAAGGCGGCATATGCCGTCCCGCCAAGGCGGGTCTCCCATTCGGCGTCGATCTGCTCAAAGAGCCTGGACACGAATTTCTGGGCCGCAATCCCGTGGTCAGTGAGCCGGAGCAGTCGAGCCCGACGATCCGTGGGGTCGGTCACGGTGATCAGATATCCCTGACGCTCCAGGTGCGTGATCTGCTGGCTCACGGCCTGCTTGGTGACATCGCACTGGGAGACGATCTGGCTGGCTCGACGGGGGCCCTCGGTGAGGTACTGGAGCACGTTGCGTGAGTGCGCCAGCGACAGCGCACAGAAGGGCGAGGACCGCAGACGCCGGTCGAACTCTGCCGCATACGCCGCCTCGGCGCGTCCGAGCAGGGCGACCAGGGGCGCATCGCCGCCGGGCGCGGAGCAACTCGCGTCGGTCGTCATGGCCGTCATGCTACCGCTCAATAGTCAAGGACTTGACATTCAGCCTCGGTGCGCGCACAGTACAAGTCAAGCACTTGACCATCCTCCCTTCTCGATCTTAGGAGTTCTCATGAGCATTCTTGTTCTCGTCGGCAGCCTGCGCGCCGACTCCATCAACCGCCAGCTTGCGCACGCCGCCATCGCCGCCCTGCCGGAGGGTGTGGCCGCCACGATCTACGAAGGTCTGGCTGAGCTTCCACGCTACGACCAGGACCTCGACGGGGACACGCCGCCAGCCCAGGCCGCCCGGTTGCGGGCAGCGGTTGCTGCGGCGGACGGTGTCCTCGTGGTCACGCCCGAGTACAACGGCGTCATGCCCGGGACGATCAAGGACGCCATCGACTGGGCGTCGCGGCCACGCGGCGAGTCCGCGATTGCCGGCAAGCCGGTCGCGGTCCTCTCGGCTTCGCTCTCTCCCCGCGGCGGTGTGTGGGCGCGCGAGTCGGTCCTGCGAGCGGTCACGGTCGCGGGAGGTCGAGCGGTTGAACTCCACGCCGGGGTCGGGTCGGCCTATGAGCACTTCTCCGGCGGCGAACTGACGAGCCCGGACGCCCTGGCCGAGGTGGGGGCTGTCGTGGGCGCACTGGTGGCCGAGTCGGCAGTCTTGGCCCACTGAGGGTCGCAGACTGCTCGGCGCTGACGGCATACCGCGCAGGACTG